>ERZ1673742.2634-NODE-2634-length-13175-cov-4.617302_pt1 | contig 13175 bp, 12 predicted proteins | sample MGYA00580208_ERZ1673742 | MGnify/ENA primary metagenome ERZ1673742 (study PRJEB41218, sample SAMN15661774) | gut metagenome | host: Homo sapiens | place: Canada: London | collected 2015-08-20/2019-03-30 | study: EMG produced TPA metagenomics assembly of...
TCACTTGGCATAGGTTAGTATTTTCGCAATACTTCTTTATGCTCCTCTGCCATTGGCCCGCGGCATTTCGCGTTTGATCATTCGAAGCTGTACTCCACCGTCGCGGCGGCGTACCACTTTCCGCTGGCCTTTATAAAGGCCACCTCGCAGCTGCCCGCCAGCTCATCGTCATTGTAGAGCAGCACGGTGCAGGTGTAGAGGTTATCGCCGTAGGCCACGAAGCCCGTGACCTCGACCTCATCATAGCTGCCGGCCGCAACGCCGCCGGAGGGCAGACGGGAGCTGTACTCCGATGCCAGGCGCGTCCCCAGGGGCGTACCGCCGTACATGTAGGGCAGGATGTTGTAGTAGTTCGTGTCTATCTTCTCGTCCTTGTTCGCGGCAAAGGCGGAGTAGAGCTCATAGAATTTCTCCGCGTAGTCGCGCTGCGAGCTCTCAAGCTCCGCGTCGGGCGCGGGCTGGAAGACGTAGGCGCCGTCCTGCAGATAGGGGGCGGAGAGCTCCGCGCCGGAGGCGTCCACAGCACTTATCTCGGGCGTGAGGTGCAGGCCGCCTATCTCCCAGGCCTCCATGGCCGGAGCCTCGCCATAGCTCTCCAGGCCCTCGAAGAGGGCGAGGGTCACGCTATCGCCGGTCTTATAGCTCTCGTCGAGCTCCACGCCGTTTATGCTGAGCACCGCGCCCTCGGGGGCGTAGACGGTGACGCTCACTTCGCCCTCGGGCAGGGGGAAGACCGCCCCGTCCCGGTCGGAGCTCACGGCCTCAAGCTGTTCGCCCGACGCCGAGGTGGCGGCTATCTCCACCGTGCCGTAGATGCCCTGGATGTCGTAGCGGCAAAGCAGCTCCGCAGCCTCGGGCTCCAGCTCGGGCAGGACGGAAGCGTCCGGCGCCTCGGAGCTTATGTAGCTCTCCCCGACGGTGATGCCGTTGAGCGTCACTGTAGCGTCCGCGGGCGCTGTTATGCTGATGCTGCGGGAAGCAGGCGCGATGAACTCGGCCAGCAGCTCGACCTTGTCTATGGACATGTACTCCAGCCCGAAGCCGGCCTCGCCGCCCGCCTGGGGCGACATATAGACCCGGCAGAGCTCTATGCCGTTCACGGAAACGAGGTAGATGGGCGCTTCGTCCGTGTAGCCCTCGTCCTCCACATAGCTCATCTGCCCGTCGCGCAGCAGGCTGAGGCAGAGCTCGTCCACGAGGGCGCTCTCCGTCTCGAACTCGGAGGGCGACACGACAAAGGAGCTAGTGACCGCCGTCTCCCAATACTGCTCGTTGGCCATCTGCTCGAACTGCTCCATGACGTTCTCAGGGCGCGTGAACTCATAGGCTTCGAGGTACTTCCAGAGCACGGCGAGGCCCGCCGCGATGACGACGAGCAAGACCAGCGCGTAGAGGATGAGCGCGCGGGCAAAACCGCCGCGCCTGACGGGCGGCTCCTCTTCTTCTGGGGGCGGGTTCCATTTTATCTCGGGGGCCTGGCGGCGGACCGGCTTGGGCCTGGCCTCCCTCTGGGCGGGGACGGGGCGCGCCTCATCGGTCTCCCGGCGCTCTTTGGCGGGGCGGCGCTCACGCTTCGCGGGCGGCTGTTCCTCTGCGGAGGCGCCTGTTCCGGCGGCCCTGGGCGCGGCGGCCTTCGGCTCGGGCTCCTGCGCCTTCTCAGCCCTGGCCGCGCGGCGCGGGACCGGCCTTTCCTCAGCCGGTTCCGGCCTGTCCTCCACCGCCGTGGGTGCGGCGGGACGCGGCGCGGGCGTGCCGTCCAGATCCCGGCGGATGGATTCGAGGAAGCTGTCGAAATCCTCGTCCGCGGACAGTCCGGTGAAATCAAAGCCCTTGTTCTCTTCGCTCATGTCTCATTCCCCCTCGCCTGAAGCGTCCTGCTCCGGAGCCTCACTCCCGGCAGGCTCTTCACTTTCCGCCGGCGCGTCGCTCTCTACAGGCTCGGCGCTCTCAGCCGGCGCGTCGCTCTCGGCTGGCGCGGCGCTCTCCACGGGCTCCTCGCTCTGCACGGGCGTCTCTTCCGGCGCGAGAATGGCTTCGATCTCGTCCTCTGGGACGAAAAGCCCCGCCAGGAAGGAAAGCCCGCTGTCCGAGGCGCGCTGCACGAACACCTCCCGCGCCGCGGGAGAGGGTCCCTTCGTGATTATAAACACCGCCGCCAGCACCGCGATGACGGCGCAGGCCAGCGTCACGCCGACGAAGGCAAAGACTCTCCCGGCGACCCGGCCGGCTCCGCCCTCGTCGAGCTGCATCTTGTCTTCCCTGCTCATATTTCTTCTCCCTTCCGTGAGAGTTTTGTCCTATTTATTGAAGTACAGCAGTCTGGCCTTGCCCTCGCCCAGCTCGACGCAGCTCCAGCAGCCCTGCTCGAACCAGAGGCGGTTCACAGCGGAATCCGGCATCTCCAGGAGCAGCATCATGATGGTGGAAAGCGGCCCGTTGTGCGCCACGAGCAGGGTGTCCCGACCGCCTGCGGCGGCGCGCTCTATGACGTTGAGGACGCGGCCGCGCAGGCTATCAAAGCTCTCGCCCCCCGGCGGGACAACGGTGGTCCAGTCGTTCAGCATGGCGCGCACCAGCTCCGGCTGCTCGGCTATCATCTGCTCGAAGGGGCGGTTTTCAAACTCGCCCATGTCCTGCTCCATGAGCCCGTCGTCGAGCTCTATGCGCACGCTGCGCCCGGCCAGGGCAAGGCGCGCGGTCTCCGCCGCGCGGATGAGCGGGCTGGAGATGCACAGGTCTATGTGCTCCCCCGCGAGCTTTTCTCCCACTTCGCGGGCCTGACGGCAGCCCTTTTCGGTGAGCGAGCAGTCCGTGCGCCCGTAAAGGCGGCGCTGGACGTTGCACTCGGATTCTCCGTGTCTGACGAGATACAGCTTCATATGTCGGACCTCTCCTGTTCCACCGGCAGCCCGGCGAGATATCTGCGCAGCATATCGAAGACGTTCTGGCAGGCGTAAAGTCTGACCGTGGCCCTGTCGCGGTTGGAGATGTGCTTCTCGCGCACCCAGGTGCGCGTCCCGTCCGAGAGTGAGACGAAAACGGTGCCCACGGGGTTCCGCCCGTCGCCGTCGGGTCCCGCAAGACCCGTTATGCCCACGCCGAGCTGCGCGCCCAGCTTGAGCCTCACGCGCTCGGCCAGCTCCGCGGCGACCTCGCGGCTGACCGCGCCGTATTTCTCCAGCGTGTCCCTCGGGATGCCGAGCAGCAGGTGCTTGGCATCGTTCGTATACACCACTACGCCGCCGCGCAGCACGGCGGAGGCGCCCGGGATATCGGTTATGCGGGCCTCAAGCTCCCCGCCCGTGCAGCTCTCCGCCGCGGCGAGGCTGACGCCCTTCTCGATGAGGAGCTTCACCGTGTGTTCTGCGATGTTCGCCCCGTCCACCGCGTATGCGAGGTCTCCGAACATGTCGAGGACCTTCTCGACGACGGGGGCCATCATCTCCTCGGCCTCGGCGGCGGTCCCCGCCTTGGCGGTGACGCGCACGAGGCACTCGCCGTTCTTGGCGTAGGGCGCGAGGGTGGGGTTCGTGAGCTCCTGCATGTAGTCGCGCAGGCGGTACTCCATCTCGCTCTCGCCTATGCCGAAGAAGTGGATGTTGTGCGAGGCGATGACGGCGTCGGAGAGCCGCGCCAGGATGGGCCGCACGCGGTACTCCAGCAGCGGGCGCAGCTCCCTGGGCGGGCCGGGCAGCATGACGACGTGGACGCCCTCGCGCTCGAAGTAGCAGCCGGGCGCGGTGCCCCAGTCGTTGCGCAGGGCCGTGGAGCCCTCGGGCAGCCAGACCTGCTGGAGGTTGTTGGGCGTGAGCTCCCTGTAGCCGCGCTTTACCCAGATATCGCGCAGCCAGGCCTCTTCGCCTTTGTCCAGCGCAAGCTCCATGCCGAAGGCGGCGGCCAGGGCGGACTTCGTGAGGTCGTCGCAGGTGGGGCCGAGGCCGCCGGTGGTTATGATGAGGTCCGCGCGGCCCTTGGCGCGGCTCACGGCCTCCGTGACCCGGCCCGGGTTGTCGCCCACGACGGTCTGCCAGTGGACGTCGATGCCGTATTCCGACAGGAGCACGGCGACGTCCGCCGCGTCCGTATTTATCGTGCTGCCGAGCAGCAGCTCGGTGCCGACGGAGATTATCTCAGCCTTCAATGTCTATCCATATCCTTTCGATGCCTTCCAGCGCCTCGGCCACGAGGCCCTCTATGTCCATGGCTGCCTCCGCCGCGGCGACGTCCTCGACCCTCGGCTTGGTCTTGGGGTGGCGCGGGGTGAAGACGGTGCAGCAGTCCTCATAGGGCAGGATGGAGGTCTCAAAGGTGCCGATCTTCCGCGCGATGCGGATGATGTCCTCCTTGTCCATGCCTATAAGCGGCTGGAGGACGGGCAGGTCCGTGACGGCCTGGGTGCTGGCCATGGCCTCCATGGTCTGGCTGGCGACCTGGCCGAGGTTCTCGCCGGTGACGATGGCCTTGCAGCCGCCGCGCTCGGCTATCTTTTCCGCTATGCGCATCATGAAACGGCGCATGACGAGGGTGAAATACTCCTCCGGGCACTTGTCGCGTATCTCCTCCTGTATGTGCGTGAAGGGTACGACCTCAAGGCACATCTGCCCGCACCAGGGCGTGAGCAGCCGCGCGAGCTCCACCACCTTTTCCTTGGCCGCCTCGGAGGTATAGGGGAAGGAGAAGAAGTGTACGGGTATGCACCTCACGCCGCGGCGGGTTATCATCCATGTGGAGACGGGGCTGTCGATACCGCCGGAGAGCAGGGTGACGGCCCGGCCGTTGGAGCCTATGGGCAGCCCGCCCGCGCCGGGCGCAGGGGCCGCGTGGACATAGGCCGCGTAGTCACGCACCTCAAGGTGGACGGTAAGCTCCGGATGCCGGACGTCCACGCGCGTCTCCGGGTAGGCCTCTGCAAGCCGGCCGCCGACGTACTGGGAGAGCTGTATGCTGGTCATGTGGAAGCTCTTGTCGGAGCGCTTGGTCTCCACCTTGAAGCTCTCGGCGGCGAGCATATCCTCGCGCAGGTACTCGATGGCGAGTTTGGCGATGGCGTCCTCGTCCTTCTCGCAGGCCGCGGCGCGGGAGAGCGCCACGACGCCGAAGGTCTTTCCCAGCGCGTCGAAGGCGGCGTCCATGTCCGCGGCGTCGTCCTCCGGCTCCACATAGACCGTGCTCTGCACGCAGTAGACGTGGAAGGCGCCCATGGGCTTGAGCCGCTTTCGTATGTTGGTCACGAGCTTCTGCTCGAAAAACCTCCTGTTGAGCCCCTTCAGGACGACCTCGCCCTGTTTGAGCAGTATGATGTCCTTCAAAAAAATCACCTTAAAACGAAATTTCGCGCCCCAGCCAGCAGCTTCTCAGCTCGCGCAGGAAGGCCGCGCGGCGGAAGATGACGAACTCCCAGCTCCGGGCCTCGGTCTCCAGCAATACGGCCGGAAAGCCGAACACGCGCGAGTGGCCGACGCTGCGGAGGTCGGCAAAGGGGATGAAAATGCGCCTCTTGTCCCGCGGCACCTGTATCTTCTGCGTGGTGAAGAGCAGCCCGCCGGGCTGGATGGCCAGGCAGCCGCCCGTTATCCCGCCCCAGCAGAGGCTGGCCGAGTAAGCTCCGCCCATGCGCTCCACCTCCCGGAAGTCTCACCCGCCGCGCCGTTTCAGCGCATTGCGCATAATTACAGCATATTTTATCACACAGCCCCGTCAAACGCAAGCGCCGCAGGCGGCTGCGGAGGCTTTGGAAAAAAGAACTGCCCGGGTCAGACCCGGGCAGTTTTTGGTTATTTTGTTGAATCCCGCTCACGCCTCGACATAGCGCATGAGAATCGCCGCGCACTGGGCACGGGCAACTCACTAAGCACAAAATAATCATGCTATTTTTTCTAGGTCGCCTATCGGGGATATTAATGCCTCTCCAGATTTAGCACGTATGCCTTCAGTGTGATCCAAGTAAATTATAAGATTTACACTTCCATCATCAATGATAGCCATCTCCTCAGAAACTGTGGAAGTTCCTTCGCCGCTGTATTCATTCGTTGTCCAATATGTTTCATAGTCTTCATATGCATATGAGTATGATATCACGTACTCGTCTTTGTCGCCCAATGAACTTTGCAAATTATCAATCGAATGAATCGTCAGTTCCAAGTAATCTGCTCCTACTTCCCCCGACCATTCTCCCACAATATCCCATTCAGAATAATATGTGCCTACATTTACGTACGAGTCTTGGAAATAATCTTCCGATAGAGATGAATATGAAAATACAACGTCATATACAATGTCTTTGGTGGCATATGGGTGCCTCGCTGTACACACCACGTTGTAAACGAAATCCATCAAGCCGTCAGAGCTGTCTTCGTACGAAACATACTGGTACGAAACAGACTCAGCCAAGTTTTCATTCTTGATGCTGTCCAACGTGTCAGCAAACAGCTCACTCTCTTCAAGTTGCTCCCTAAGTTGTTCAGATGAGCCTTTTATTGGCGGCATTTCTCCGTCATAGCGGTATAGCTTTCCTGTTAATATACCATCCTCATAAATACAAAGAACATCTCCATTGATTTCATACTGATACATAACGACTTCATAGGCAAGATCAATGCTTAAATTTCTATCGTCAATATGCCATATTGCACTCTCCACATCATCTCCAAGGCTGCCGATCATGCTGCCTCCTTCGTAAAACAACCAAGAGACCTCTAGGTCTGCACTTACCCACTCACCAATTATTTGCTCTTCTGGGGACTTTGCACCACACCCTGCAAACAAGTAGCACAGTGCGATAATAACAGTTATTGCGATTAGACCTTTTATACGCTTCAACACACACCAGCCCCCAAATAAATAATTTGTGCTCTTTCTTGGTATTATATGTAATATAACTCAATTGTGAAGTATTGTCAATAGTTTGGGGAGTATATTACTTCACAATTGTAAACTATAATATGCTCATGGTGGTGATATCAATTAATACCCAAGAGCGTATTCGACGGATGATAGACGAGCGGGGCTGGTCGGAATACCGGCTGGCCAAGGAGTGCGGCGTCTCGCAGTCCACCATCTCCAACATATTCAACCGCAACTACCAGCCCAGCATTGCGTCGCTTGAAAATATCTGCAAAAGCTTCGGCATTACCCTCTCGCAGTTTTTTGCGGAGGGCTGCCTCGTGGAATTGACAGATGAGCAATATGACTTCTTCAAGCGCTGGTCTGCCCTTTCCCCCGAGCAGAAAGCGCTGCTCTCCAACCTCATATCCCAATTCAAATAACCAAAAGCAGCCGCATGAGCGGCTGCTTTATTTTTCCAATTTTATAATGAATGTGGCTCCCGGCCCCACCCTTCTCAGTCCTCCAGCCGGAAGTCCCAGGTGCGGTACTGGATGGCCTCCGCCAGATGCGCGGGCTGGATGTCGCGGCTGGCCGCGAGATCTGCTATCGTGCGGGCCACGCGGAGGATGCGGTCGTAGCTTCTCGCCGTGAGGCCCATCGCGCGGTAGGCATTCTCCATCAGCTTCGAGCACTCGGGACCCAGCCGGCAGCCGGCCTCCAGCTCGCGCGGGCCCATGTGGGCGTTGCAGTCGGCTCCCGTGCCGGCCAGGCGCTCGCGCTGGCGCGCCCTCGCGGCGTCCACGCGCTTTTTTATCTCACGCGAGGGCTCGGCCTCCGCCTTGCCCGCGAGCTCGGCATACTCCAGCGCCGGGACCTCGACCATGATGTCTATCCTGTCCAGCAGCGGACCTGAGACCCGGGCGTGGTATTTCCTTATCTCCGTCTCGGAACAGGTGCAGCGGCGCGTCGGATGCCCGTACCAGCCGCACTTGCAGGGGTTCATCGCGCACACCAGCATGAAGCGGCTGGGGTACGTCACCGTCCCCGCCGCGCGGGATACGGTCACTACGCCGTCCTCGATGGGCTGGCGCAGCGCCTCGCGCACGTCGCGGTGAAACTCGGGCAGCTCGTCCAGAAACAGCACGCCGTTGTGGGCGAGGCTCATCTCCCCGGGCTGGAGCTGCGCGCCGCCGGAGAGGGCCGCCGCAGAGGTCGTGTGATGCGGCGCGCGGAAGGGCCGCGTGTCCACAATTGGCTGAGCGCGGCTCGTTAGGCCGCAGACGGAGTGTATCTCCGTCGTGGCTATCATCTCCTCCCGGCTCATGTCCGGGAGGATGGAGACCATCCTCTTGGCGAGCATGCTTTTGCCCGCGCCGGGAGGGCCGACCATGAGTATGTTGTGTCCCCCGGCAGCCGCGACTTCGAGGGCGCGCTTTACGTTGGCCTGACCCTTGACCTCGGAGAAATCCGGCAGCGCGGCGCTCCCGCGCTCCGGCCTCGGCGCGGCGGCGGGCTCGATCTCCTCCAGGCCGCGGAAATAGTCCAGCAGCTGCCTCACGCTCGCCACGGGGTATACCTCCAGCTCCGAGGCAAAGGCCGCCTCCGGCGCGTTGTCCGCGGGGGCAAAGAGCCGCTTTATCCCCGCCCGCTGTGCGGCAAGGGCCATGGGCAGCGCGCCGCGCACGGGCCGGAGCTCCCCGGCCAGGGAGAGCTCGCCTATGAAGGCGCAGTCGGCCGGCGGCTCCTTTATTTCGCCGGTGGCGGCAAGGATGCCGAGCAGGACCGGCAAATCGTAGACCGTGCCGCCCTTCTTGGTGTCGGCCGGCGCGAGGTTCACGGTGAGGCGGGAGACGGGGAACTTCAGCCCGGAGTTGCGTATGGCGGCCCGGACCCTGTCGCGCGCCTCGCGCACGGCGGTATCGGGCAGCCCGACGATCTGGAACTCCGGCAGGCCCTGGGCGAGCGAGCACTCGACGGACACCTCATAGCCGCCGATGCCCTTTATTCCCAGCGAGCGAATACGAGAGACCACGGGCGCACCCCCTTGGTTTATTTCCCAAACGCCGTATCGGCCATGGCGCGCACGGCGTCTATCATGAAGCTGATGTCAAGCCCGGCGGTGACGCTGGGGAAGCCCTGGGCGAAGTAGCCCGCGGCGGCCTCGCCGGAGCCGCAGAACATGATGCAGGGCTTGCCAGCCCTCTCGCAGGCGAGGCGGACGCGCTCTACAGCGGCTATGTGCCTCGCATCGTCGAACCGCCCTGGGATGCCGAGGGCGATGGAGAGGTCGAAGGGCCCGATAAAGATACCGTCCACGCCCTCGACGGCGACGATCTCCTCTATATGCTCAAGGCAGCCGGCGGTCTCGCACTGGGGTATGAGCAGGGTGTTCTCGTTGGCCCAGGCCATGTAGCCGGACATGCCCTGCGCGTAATTGTCGTCGAGGCCCCAGCCGCCGTCACGGCTCGGGCAGTAGCCGCGGTTCCCGAGGGGCGCGAACTTGGCCCAGGAGACGAGCTTTTCCGCCTGCTCGACGCTTTCAAGCTGGGGCACGATAAGTCCGGCGGCGCCGGCGTCGAGCATTTTGAGCACAGGGCTGCGGCTTATCTCATCGATGCGCACGAAGGGTGCGAGGCCGGCGCCTGAGGCGGTGCTTATGAGCTCGGCGGCGTGCTCTGCGCCTATGGGGCTGTGCTCGATGTCGATGATGACGTAGTCGAGCCCGGCGCGCGCGAGCGCCTCGACGGCGGGCGCGCTCAGAAGGTGCGTGAAAGTGCCGAGCGACTTCCCGCCCGCCCTGTATTTCTCTAGGAACCTGTTTTTCATGCTGACACCCCCAGCTTAAATGTTTTTTTGCCCCGCTTTTTACAAAAGAGCGGGCAGGGTCCAGGGACGGAGTCCCTGGAGTGGGGTTTTCCGCGCCCTGCGGGGCGCGGCCAGAGGCGCTGCCTCTGGACTCCGCCGCCTTTTGAAAAAGGCGGGCGAAAACTTTATTCCTTGGGTTCCACGATGGCGATATGAAGTTCGTCGAGCTGCTTCTGGGTGACCTCGCCCGGGGCGCCCATCATGAGGTCCTGGGCGCTCTTGTTCATCGGGAAGGGGATGATCTCGCGGATGGAGTCCTCCCCGGCGAGCAGCATGACCATGCGGTCCACGCCCGGGGCTATGCCCGCGTGCGGGGGCGCGCCGTAGCAGAAGGCGTTGTACATCGCGGGGAACTTCGCCTTCACGTCCTCCTCGCCGAGGTTCACGAGCTCAAAGGCCTTTATCATGATGTCCGGCTCGTGGTTCCGCACCGCGCCGGAGGAGAGCTCCACGCCGTTGCACACCAGGTCGTACTGGTCCGCCGTGATGCTCAGGGGGTCAACTTCCCCGCGCTCCGCGGCCAGCAGCGTCTCCAGGCCGCCCTTCGGCATCGAGAAGGGGTTGTGGCAGAACTCCAGCTGCCCCGACTCCTCGCCTATCTCGTACATCGGGAAGTCCACTATCCAGCAGAACTCGTACTTCTCCGCGTCCATATGTCCGGGGCACTCCGCGCCTGCGAGCTTTATGAGCACGCCCGCCGCCTTCTGCGCCGCGCCCTTATTGCCCGCCGCGAGCAGCACCAGCGTCCCCGGCGCGAGGCCGAGGCCGGACTTCACCGCCTCGGCGATGGGCTGCACAAACTTGGCTATGCCGCCGACTATCTCGCCCTTTTCGTCCACGCGGAACCAGTAGGCCTTGTTCCCGGACTGCACCTCGGCGTCGGCGCAGAGCTTGTCCGTCTGCTTGCGGCTGCCGGCGTAGCCGGAGACGGCCACGGCCTTCACGACCTGGCCCTCGAAGGGGCCGAAGCCGCAGCCGGAGAGCAGCTCCGTCGCGTCCTGAGCCACGAGGTCTATGCGCAGGTCGGGCTTGTCCGTGCCGTATTTCTCCAGGGCCTCCAGGTAGGGGATGCGCCTGAAGGGCGCGCCGCTCGCGCGCGAGTACTTGCCGTACTCCGCGAAGATGGGGGGCAATACGGCCTCGAGCACCTCGAAAACGTCCTCCTGGCTGGCGAAGGCCATCTCCATGTCGAGCTGATAGAACTCGCCCGGAGAGCGGTCGGCGCGCGCGTCCTCGTCGCGGAAGCAGGGCGCTATCTGGAAGTAGCGGTCGAAGCCCGAGGCCATGAGCAGCTGCTTGAACTGCTGCGGAGCCTGGGGCAGGGCGTAGAACTTGCCCGGATGGTTGCGTGCCGGGACGAGGTAGTCGCGCGCGCCCTCGGGGCTGGACACCGTCAGTATGGGCGTCGTGATCTCCATGAAGCCCTGCGCCTCCATCGCGCGGCGGAGTGCCGAGATGACCTTGGAGCGAAGGATTATGTTCGCCTTCACCTCGGGGTTGCGCAGGTCGAGGTAGCGGTAGCGGAGCCTCGCGGCCTCGTCCGCCTCGCGGGAGCGGTTTATCTGGAAGGGCAGCTCGTTATACCGGCAGCGGCCCAGCACCTCCAGCTTCTCCGGGACTATCTCTATGTCGCCCGTGGGCAGCTTCGGGTTCTTGCTGGCGCGCTCACGCACCGCGCCCTCGACGCTTATCGTGCTCTCGCGCGTCACGGCCTTGAAGGCCCTGACCATCTCCTCCGTCTCCGCCACGACCTGGGTCGTGCCGTAGAAGTCGCGCACGACGATGAAGGCCAGCGCGGAGGAGACCTCGCGTATGTTCTCCATCCAGCCTACGATCTTGACGCTCTTGCCCGCGTCCTCCAGCCTCAGCTGGCCGCAGTTGTGTGTCCTTGACTGCATCATTTCCGCTTACCCCTTACTTTTCCTTTATGAGCGGCGTCCCGGCGCTCTCGGCCAGGGCCGTCTTTATCTTTTCCGCCGCCTCGTCCGGCGTGCAGCTTACCTGCTCGCCGCGCCGCATGTCCTTGAGGGCGACGAGCCCGCTTGCCGCCTCGTCCTCGCCGATGATGACCGCGAAGGGCATCCCCAGCTTCGAAGCGTAGGAGAGCTTCTGCTTGAACTTCTTGCCCTCGGTGTAGAGCTGGGTGCGTATGCCCGCCTCGCGCAGCTTTGTCGCCGTCACGGCGGCAAAGCCCAGCTCCTCCGTCATGGGCAGGACGATGGCGTCCGCCGGGGCGCAGGCGAGCTCCGGATTGAGCAGCCCCTGCTCCGAGAGGACGTAAAACAGCCGCGTCACACCGATGGAGATGCCGACGCCGGGCAGGGCGCGGTCCGTATAGTACTCGGCCAGGTTGTCGTAGCGCCCGCCGGAGCAGACGGAGCCTATCTCCGGGTGGGAGTTTATCGTCGTCTCATACACCGTGCCGGTGTAGTAGTCGAGCCCGCGCGCGATGGTGAGGTCGATGGCGAAGCGCTCTTCCGGCACGCCGAGGCCGGGCAGGGCCTCCGCTACGGTGCGCAGCTCCCGCACGCCCGTGTCGAAGAGCTCGTTTTTGCCGCGCATGCCCTCAAGGAAGCTGAGCTTTTCCGCAGTCGTGCCGGCAAAGCCGGTGAAAGAGAGCACCGCGGCGGCCTGGTCCTCGTCGAGGCCGCAGTCGCCCAGGAGTATCTCCCGGACCTTGTCCGCGCCTATCTTTTCGAGCTTGTCCACCGTGCGCAGTATCTCCGCCGGGGCACCCATGCCGTGCATGGCGAAAAAGCCGCCCAGCACCTTGCGGTTGTTGATGCGGATGGTGAAGTCCCGCAGCCCCAGCCGCGTGAAGGCGCGGCAGATGATGGAGGGTATCTCCGCCTCGTTCATGATGTCGAGTCTGCCGTCGCCTATGACGTCTATGTCCGCCTGGCAGAACTCGCGGAAGCGCCCGCGCTGGGCCCTCTCGCCGCGCCAGACCTTGCCTATCTGATAGCGCCGGAAGGGGAAGGCAAGCTTGGCGTAGTTCGCCGCGACGTATTTTGCGAGCGGGACCGTCAAATCGAAACGCAGCGCGAGGTCCGAGTCGCCCTTCATGAAGCGGTAGATCTGCTTTTCGGTCTCGCCGCCGCCCTTGGCGAGCAGGACCTCGGCTGACTCTATGGCCGGGGTGTCCAGCGGCGTGAAGCCGTAGAGGGAGTAGACCTCCCTGAGCGTGCCGAGCAGGCGCTCCATCCTCAGCTGCTCCTCGGGCAGCAGCTCCATAAAGCCCGAGAGCGTCCTCGGCGTGACCTTTTCCATTTCAAAAACCTCCAAAAAACACACAGCGCAAGGGCGACGGGCCGATACCCGCCGCCCTATGGCGTGTTGTCTTATTTTTTCTTCGGGTTGACGATGTCGCGCCAATCGAGGTCGCCGCGGCGCAGGCCCTGGATGAGCACCTCCGCCGTCGCGGCGTTCGTCGCCATGGGGATGAGGTGCTGGTCGCAGAGCCGGGAGAGCTTGTTGACGCTGTC
>ERZ1673742.2647-NODE-2647-length-13103-cov-4.801502_pt1 | contig 13103 bp, 15 predicted proteins | sample MGYA00580208_ERZ1673742 | MGnify/ENA primary metagenome ERZ1673742 (study PRJEB41218, sample SAMN15661774) | gut metagenome | host: Homo sapiens | place: Canada: London | collected 2015-08-20/2019-03-30 | study: EMG produced TPA metagenomics assembly of...
TGTTGCTGATGATCAGCGTTTCACTCTTTATCAGCTCTCTATTTTCATCAGCATATAGATATTTTGTGCACTCGAAAAACATAATTCCAAATATTTATAAAACTACAATACAATACTGGAATGCCTATAAGGACTAATAAAAAGTGCGATACCATATGGTATCGCACTTTTACATTTATATCGCTGCAATCGCGTCTTTTACATTTTCTACCCGGTCAATGATCCACTCCGCAGCCAGCGGCAGGCCAAAGGGACTGAGCAGCCATGCGGTGATGATGCCTACACCCACATTGAAATAATCCTTTTCAAACAGCGCCAAGATGCCCAGCGCAAAGAACACAAAGGATGCAAGGCTCAGGACACCGGACGAGAACCAGCACATTGCACGGCAGAACCAAACCAGCATCGACAGAACAAATACGACCGGGACCAATAAAATCTTGAATACGATCCTCATCTTTCCAAACCTCCAATCTCTGCTCTACGCCCTTAATATACCACACTAAAGCGGTAAAGTAAAGCTTTTTCAGAGATTTCCCATCTTGCTCAGAATCGTGCTGACCGCATTCCACAGTTCACCGTACCGGCTTTGCAAATCTGCTACATCCTCGGCGTAGAGGTTGCCGGTGCTGTTCACGCGCTTTGCGACCTGATTGAGGTTGTTGGAGCAGATCCGCAGCAGGGATACCAGCGCCTTAAAGTCCGCCATGTCGACTCGGACAGCGTAACCGTCCACCGCCATCTTCCGCAGGTAGGCACGGCGGTTGTGGATACCGAGCTGTTCCATCTTCTCGTCGATCCTGGCCTTTTCTTCGGGAGATACCTTGAAGTAGAGTGGGATCGTGCGTCCGCTGTCCGGCTTCATGCAAGTTCCGCCTCCTGACTGTGAGATCGGCCCGGTGCAGCTGCCGTTGCCGCAGATTCCATGCCCATGCGTTTGAGCATTCCGCGAATAGACGGCTTTTCCTCCGTGTGCTCCGGCTGCGGTTTCTCGCCGTCATCCATGTGGAGCGCCAGACGCAGCACATTCAGACGGTTGGTCTTGTCGGTCAATTCCTGCTCCTGTGCAAAGGGACGCTTTACCTCCTCTTGTGCTTCTTGCTGCTGGGCGGTCAGGTTTTCCAGCGCTGTCTTGTGCTTTTCCAGATTCTTTGGGATCTCGTCCAGCACATGGTCGATGCGGGTCGTATTGCCCACAGCATCCGCACCCAATTCTACCTCTTGGGACAGCTTGTGGTAGAGCGTAAGCTGGAATTTTTGCGTCTGCACATTCGCCCACAGGGTAAGCGGATCGCGCCCAGCAGATCGGCTCGCTGCGCCAGATACTCGCGCCCAGCGCGGTCCTTTTTATCCAATGTACCTTTGGAAGTGATGAAGGCAACGATGCCGCCGGGATGTACTTTATCCAGAGATTTTGCCAAAAAGTGATCGTGGATCAAAAAATTGTTCTCGTTATAGCGCGGCTCGGACAGCTTGTAGCTGCCGAAGGGCACATTACCGATGGCAAGGTCAAAGGCGTTGTCCGGCAGTTCGACGCGCTCAAAGCCGTCCACAGTGATATTTGCCTCCGGGTAAAGCTGCTTTGCGATCCTACCCGTGATGCTGTCCAGCTCGACACCGTACAGCTTGGCGCTGTGATACTGCTCCGGCAGCAGGCCAAAGAAATTGCCGATGCCCATCGCCGGTTCCAGCACGGTGTTCGGCTTGACACCCATGCGCTCCAGCGCGGCATACATGGCGCGGATCACCGTAGGCGAGGTGTAGTGGGCGTTCAGCGTGGAGCTACGGGCGGCGGCGTATTCCTCCGGTGTCAGCAGAGTTTTCAGCTCAAAATATTCTTTTTCCCATTTTTCGTTCTGTTCGTCAAACGCCTGCGGGATGCCGCCCCAGCCGGAGTAGCGGGCAAGGATAGACTGTTCATCTGGTGTCGCTTGGCGTTGCTCTGTTTCCAGCTCTTTCAGCAGTCTGATCGCCGCCACATTGTCCTGATACTTGCTTTTTTGACCGCCAACATTGATGTCGCCGTCCGTCAGATGAAAATTTTCAGACTGTTCCGGCTCCTCCGGGAAGTCTGCCGCATGAACCGCTGTCGAATACAATACGTCGAAGTCCAGAATTTCAAGCTCGTTGTGGATCAGCTCTTGCAGACTGTCCCATTTCTCCTGTAGCACCAACACGTCGTCTGCATAATAATTGATGGCATAGTCAATGAGGTCGGCTTCTACCTGTATTTCATACTCATTGTTATCTCCCGCCGTGGAGTAGGCGAGCCCTACATGGTGCAGGTCGGTTTCCGGGGTGAAATCGCTCTCATCACCAAAACCTTCATCACTCCAGTAGTTGATGATCAAGCCTTTTGCCTGTTCCAGAAGCGCGGCATTCAGTGCGTCCTCTCCGGTAAGGACCGGGTTCAGTGGCTCCTTGCCTTCTGCGGCAGCAGTCAAGTCTGCATCCCTTTGCTGCTCCACCCATTCCCGCACATACGACACCGGCTCATTACGGAAGATAGGAAATCCCCGGTGAGATGTAAAGGTATCATCCCGCAGCTCCACCTTGCCGGCGCTGTAATCCACGCTCTCCACGGTGAAGATGCGCCCGTCTTCCTCCAGCTTCATCCGCAGAGGAATATACTCGCTGATGTCCAGACTTTGAATGACCTCATACTCTCCGTCATTCTCCCGCCCAAAGGTGACGCTGTGTCCCCGCTGCTGGAGCTTGCTGCCCACAGCCTGCCAGCCCTCGGCAAAGCCGGTGACAGGGACCTTACCCATGCCGGGGATGTCCTGTTCGTAGACCTTGCGTGGATAATCTTTGACGATCTGCGTGGCATCTGCGCCGCAGAACAGGATGTACTGACCGTCCTGCACACCGATCATGTGCGTCGAGTATTCTGCTTTCAGACGAAGGTATGCTTCACTGTTGATATGGAACTGCGGTTCGTCTGCCGTTTCTTCGGGTCGTGCGGCTGATTTACTCTCGTTATTAGGAATTATTATCGTTTTATCTTCGCCCTGCTCCGTAGGAATTTCTCCATCCGTCTCTTTTTCCGGCTCCGGTTGAGCTGGTGTGGAGAACACCGGGGCATCCTGCGTTGCGGAAACGCTTATTTCCGTGGTGCGGGCGATCTTTTCGATCTCCTCCCGCACAGCATCCGGCATATCCTCGCAGAAAGTCACGGTCCTGTCCGGCTGGATATGTGCCACAGTCTTGTAATCTCCATTGGCCAACTCTGCTTTGTTCCAGACGGTCATGCCGTTGCCAAGATGTCCATAGCCAAGATCGTACTGCTTTTCTGGTTTCTTGCTCGGTGCGGTCAGATCGATGGTGATGGTACGCAGCTTTGGCTGTTCTTCGGTCTGCTCTACGGACGGCGTCGGCTGCGGGGACATATCCAAGGAAAGCTGATCTCCGTCCGCCCGCGGTGCAGTTCCTCGAAACAGCTTGCGGGCAGCTTCATCCAGTTCAGAGGTCGGCTTTTGTGCGGCTGTCTGCGTTTTCTCTTGCTTGGCCTGTGCAGGAACTGCCGGATCAGACTTCCAGAGGTCGAAGGTGCCGTTTCGGTATGCGGTCAGACTGTCATAGGCACGGATGCAGGCATCGTACCCCAAGTATTTCTCCGCTTCGGTGATAAGCGCCTTGAACGACGGGTCGGACAGTGCTTCACCGGGGATCTCATACTTCGGTCCCTCGGACGGGTTTGCGTAGATGTTATCTCCGAAAATATCCGGTCGGTTGCCTTTCTGCTGAAAGATCACCAGATACCGCTTATACTCATCCTCGGTCAGCAGCTCCCGCACAACGGTTCCCAACGAGCGATTGCGGACGGTCACATACAATATCTTGTAGGTGTATGCCACACGCCTTGAACTGGTTGTGCCGTCCTTGTTAGTATGGCTCACAGTTTTATACCGCGTTTCGGATACCGGCGTCAGCGTGACCGTGTACTGCTGCTCAAACAGGTCTTTGAGTGCCGCTTGAACCTCATCCGGCTTACCGGAAACCGTGTTGTCCCAGTATTCCGAGCGGATAAAATGCTCTAAATGGACACCGGTCTCCGTTTTATATCCCTCGTAGACATAGCTCTGCGCGGACATACCGCTTTCCGACAGGGAACAATGCTGGAACTCCATAGGCGCACCTCCGTGGTCGGCAAAATCACCGGGATCGTCGGAACCGCCGTTCCGTTTGGAGAAACACGCGGAAAAAATCAGAGGAAAGATGCAGAGAAGCGCGAGACAGATCAGCAGCTTTTTCAAATTACATTCCCTCCTCCTTTTGCGGAATCATGACAAGACTGACTTCGGTCATGGTAAAATTCTACAATTATAGTGCACCATCTTCCTTGCGGAATGAGATGATCCGGTTTGTGTGGTCGATCCAAATCGTGCAGATTTCCTGCGGGCGGCGGTCTTCTTTCATCGGCGGTTCTCCATGATATAATTTTAGATAAAACGGCTTGCCGCCTGTTGATGAGCAGACGGCAAGCCGCATAGCTGCTTCAGCAGCCTCGCATCCGGCGCACAACAGCGCGCCGAAGCTGTTTATTCGACGATGACAGAGGTGCCGGAAACGATCTTCTTGGGCTCCTTCTTGGGGATCAGGACGGTCAGCACACCGGATTCATACTTGGCCTTCACATCCTCGGCCTTCACATCACCCACATAAAAGCTGCGGGAGCAGGCACCGGCATAGCGCTCCTGACGCAAAACGCGGCCCTTCTTGTCCTCTTCGTCCTTGTCCAGACCCTTCTGGGCGCTGACGGTCAGATAGCCGTCCTTCACATCCACATGGATCTCATCCTTCTGGAAGCCGGGCAGCTCCACCGCAAAGCGGTAAGCCTTGGCGTCATCCGTTTCATGGATGTCGGTCTTCATCAGGTTTCTCTCGTGCTTGCCAAACAGGGGGCTGTGACCGCCGAAGAAACTGTTGTCAAAGAAATCGTCAAACATGTTTTCACCATAGATGCTGGGTACCATAATAATTCCTCCATTCGAGATGAAATTACAAAATTGAATCGCGGAAACAGGGCGGCACGTTCTGATCGCACAAGCAAACGCTGCCTGCGGCGATCTTCGGCCCATCGGCTGCCATGCTCGGAATGTGCATCAGTTACTGCACATCACCCTGGCTGCTTCCTTTTTCCCTCTTTCTGCTGTATAGTTTATCTTTTTTCCTTGCAAAAACAAGAAACTGTGGGTACAATAAAAAAAGAGATGCTTGTGCTGAAAGCACAAGTGGAAAGGGGCTGAGGGCGATGGGGGACACACAGTGGGAAAACTGCGGCGCTGAGACGCTGCTGGAGGAATTCTTCGCACAGGATGATCTCAGACAACTGGCGGAAAGCGCAGGCAAGATTCTGGACTGTCCGCTGCTGGTGCTGGACGATACCTTTCATGTGGCGGCATACCGCCTGCCGCAGGGATTCTCCGATGAGCTTTTTCAAAACGTTGTGAGCTGCGGCGAGATCACCTATGAAGCCGGTGTGCTTATCAGCAGAAGCCCGGCCCTTTCGGAAGGGCGGGCGGACTTTCTCCAACTGCCGGGCAGTCCGTATCCCCGGCGGTTTGCACTCCTTGTCAGCGCGGGGGTCCAGCTTGGCTGCCTCATCTGCGTGGACACGGACGGACATCTGGAAAAAATTCCCGCTCAGACATGGGAACTGGTGGAGCGTATCCTCGCCAAGCAGCTGTTTGTGGAGGCCAGCCGGCAGGACAAGCCCTTTGAGACCGCAGAGGACATACTCATGCATTTGCTGGACGGCGGCTTTTCCTCTGCTGCGTATTTTCAGCTTCAGGCCGCCAATACCTACCTTGCGGACTTCCACCCGCGGACCTTCGCATTGGTGGACCTGACGGCCTATCGCAGCGTTTACGCCGGGAAGCGCCGGTTGAAGGAGGCACTGGAGGCGCGGCTTCCGGACAGCCACCCCTTTCTGTACAAGGGCGATGTGTTCCTGTTCCTGCACGAGGACGAGGGGGCTCAGGCGTTCGATGATCTGGCGGAGGAATTCCACCTCAAGGTCCTCATCTCCGAGCCGCTGGACGAGCTTTTCGACCTGCCCAAGCTTTACCCCACCGCGCGGGAAGCGCTGGAGCTGATGCGGGATGAGCGTTTTCACGGGGAACGGGTCTGCTCTGCGGCACAGCTCCGCATACCTCTGCTGCTGAAAAATCTGGAGGGGCGCGGCGGTCTGATTTCCATAGAACTGCGCCGCTTGGCCGCCCATGACCGGGAAAAGAACACGCAATACTGCGAAACGCTCTACTATTACCTGATTTGCTGCCGCTCTCTGAAAAAGACCTGCGACGCGCTCTACACCCACCGCAACACGGTGCTTTACCGCATCCGCAGATTGCAGGAGGATTTCGCGATCCCGCTGGAGGAGCCGTCCCAGCACGCCGACCTGCTGTTGGGTGTGTCGCTCATTTTGTTTGATACCAAGGGACCGGACTTCTTCCTCAGTGCGCCGCAAGCTGAAGCGTAATATGCCGGAATTTTTGCAAACAGAAAAGGATGATATCACAATGAAAGAAAACCGAAAGCTTTTAAGAGAAGTTCTCAAGGATATCCGCCATGACATGACGGACGAGGAAGTGCTGAACCTGCTGGCGGACAGCAAAATTTCCGAAAATCCCGCGGGTGAGAAGGAAAAATACACCCTCGGCCAGCGGGCGGCGGACGCCATCGCGAAATTTGCGGGGAGTTGGGCATTCATTTTCTCCTTCACCGGCGTGCTGATCCTCTGGATGGTGGTCAACACACTGCTGGCGGCAAAGGCCTTCGATCCCTTTCCCTTTATTTTGCTGAATCTGGTGCTCTCCTGCGTGGCGGCCATTCAGGCGCCGCTCATTATGATGAGCCAGAACCGGCAGGAGGAAAAGGACCGCCGCCGTGCCGAGAACGATTACAGGGTGAATCTCAAAACGGAAATTATGATCGAGGATCTCTACGATAAAGTAAACGCCATCCTTGCCAGGCAGTCCGCCCTGGAAAAGCATCTGGCAGGGCAGGAGAAGGGAACACCGAAAGCGGACGGTGAAAAATAAACGTGCTTTGAGGCGTGTACCTTTTTTGTAAATTCAAGCATGATTTTAGAAGGATCAACAAAAACCGGGATATCCAACAGGATGTCCCGGTTTTTGCTTCAGGTGCCTGCTTGCTGTTCCGCAGATTTGCTGGAGACCGTGCGATCACGGTCAGCTTGAATATGATGGATTTTATTTAGTACTATTATTTTGTGATAGACACAATATCTTGTGCTTTCGCGGTTGACAGAACGGGCCCGCCATTATATACTTAAACTCTAAGAGACGATCAGCGGGAGGGAGAGATGCGTATGCGGATCGGCGGACTGCAAAAGGTAACGCTGCTGGACTACCCCGGCAAAGTGGCCTGCACGGTGTTTTTGCCCGGCTGCAATCTGCGCTGCCCCTTCTGCCACAATCCCGCTCTGGTTCTGCCGGACCGAGAGACCGACAGCCTTTCCACTGAGGAGCTGCTTGCCTTTTTGGAGACCCGTCGAGGAAAGCTGGACGGCGTGTGCGTCACCGGCGGGGAGCCGACCTTGTACGAGGACCTTCCGGCGCTGCTGCGGCAGATCCGGGGGCTGGGCTTTGCCGTGAAGCTGGACACCAACGGCACCAACCCCGACATGCTGGAAGCGCTGGCGCAGGAGGGGCTGCTGGACTATGCTGCCATGGACATCAAGAACAGCCCGGACCGCTATGCGGAGACCTGCGGCGGCGTGGATCTTCTGGGACCGGTGAAGCGGAGTGCCGCACTGCTGATGGCGGGCGCCGTGGACTATGAGTTCCGCACCACCGTCTGCGCACCGCTGCACACACCGGAGGAGATGGCCGGGATCGGCCGTTGGCTCAAGGGTGCGAAGCGCTATTTCCTTCAACCCTTTGTGGACTCCGGCGAACTGGTGGGCAGCGGCATGAAGCCCCTGACAAAAGAAGAGATCGAAGCGCTGCGGGACAGCGTTTTGCCTGATATTCCCAGCACACAGATCCGTGGACAATAGAGAAAAGGAGAAGAGGACCATGTATCAAGTCATCAAGCGGGACGGCCATGTTGCCGAATTCAGTCTCAACCGTATCTCCAGTGCCATTATGAAAGCCTTTGACGCCACCCATATTCCCTATGCCCCGGATGTGATCGACCTGCTTTCCTTGCAGGTCACGGCGGATTATGCCGATAAGATCCGGGATGGCCGGATCGATGTGGAGACCATTCAGGACAGCGTGGAGGCCGTTCTTCAGCGTGCCGGCTACGCGGAAGTGGCCAAGGCCTACATTCTCTACCGCAAGAACCGGGAAAAGCTGCGGAACATGAGCTCCACCATTCTGGACTACAAAAAGCTGGTGGACGATTATCTGCGGGTGTCCGACTGGCGGGTAAAGGAAAACTCCACCGTCACCTACTCCGTGGGCGGATTGATCCTGTCCAACTCCGGCGCCATCACAGCTAATTACTGGCTCAGCGAGATTTATGACGAGGAGATCGGCAGCGCCCACCGCAACGCGGACCTCCATATCCATGATCTGTCTATGCTCACCGGCTACTGCGCCGGTTGGAGCCTAAAGCAGCTCATTCAGGAAGGGTTGGGGGGTGTGACGGGGAAGATCACCAGCGCCCCGGCCAAGCACCTGGCTACCCTATGCAACCAGATGGTGAATTTCCTGGGCATTATGCAGAACGAGTGGGCGGGTGCGCAGGCATTTTCCAGCTTTGATACCTATCTTGCCCCCTTTGTCCGGATGGATAAGCTCAGCTACAATGAAGTCAAGCACTGCGTCGAGAGCTTTGTCTATGGCGTCAACACCCCCAGCCGCTGGGGCACACAGGCCCCGTTCTCAAACATCACTCTGGACTGGACCGTACCCGCCGACCTGGCCGGTCAGCCTTGTATCGTGGGCGGCAAGCCCATGAGTTTTACCTATGGCGACTGCCAGCCGGAGATGGACATGATCAACAAGGCATTCATCGAGGTCATGATCGAAGGCGACGCCAACGGCCGCGGCTTCCAGTATCCCATCCCTACCTATTCCATCACCAAGGACTTTGACTGGTCCGAGACGGAGAACAACCGGCTGCTCTTTGAGATGACCGCCAAATACGGAACGCCTTACTTCTCCAACTACATCAACTCCGACATGGAGCCCAGCGACGTGCGCAGCATGTGCTGCCGCCTGCGCCTGGACCTCCGGGAACTGCGGAAAAAGAGCGGCGGCTTCTTCGGCAGCGGTGAGTCTACCGGCTCCGTGGGCGTTGTGACCATCAATCTGCCCCGTATTGCGTATCTTGCCAAGGATGAAGCGGATTTCTTCGCCCGGCTGGATCACATGATGGACATTGCTGCCCGCAGTCTGAAGATCAAGCGCACCACCATCGGGCGGCTGATGGAGGAGGGGCTGTACCCCTACACCAAGCGCTACCTCGGCAGCTTCGACAATCACTTTTCCACCATCGGCCTCGTCGGCATGAACGAGGCGGGTCTGAACGCCAACTGGCTCCGCAAGGACCTCACCCATGAGGAGACGCAGGACTTTGCCGTTCGGGTGCTGAAGCACATGCGGGAGCGGCTGAGCGATTATCAGGAGCAGTATGGCGACCTCTACAATCTGGAGGCCACCCCTGCCGAGTCCACCTCCTATCGCCTTGCCAAGCACGATAAGGCACAGTACCCCAATATCATCACCGCCCACGAAGGCGGGACGCCCTACTACACCAATTCCAGCCACCTGCCTGTGGGCTACACGGAGGACGTGTTCGCCGCACTGGACGTACAGGACAAGCTCCAGACCCTCTACACCAGCGGCACGGTGTTCCACACCTTCCTGGGCGAAAAGCTGCCCGATTGGCGGGCAGCGGCGGCGCTGGTCCGCAAGATCGCGGAGAACTACGAGCTGCCGTACTATACGCTGTCTCCCACCTATTCCGTCTGCGCAGACCACGGCTATCTGGCCGGGGAGCAGTTCACCTGCCCCATCTGCGGACGGAAAACGGAGGTTTACAGCCGCATCACCGGCTACTACCGCCCGGTGCAGAACTGGAATGACGGCAAGAGTCAGGAGTATCAGGACAGAAAAACCTATCAGGTGAGCGGTGCGGCGCAGCCCCATGCAGCCGCTCCGGCGAAAGAAGTGAAAGAGACCGCGCCCGTTTCGGGGAAAGCAGACCGTTACACGCTCTTCGTCACGGCCACCTGCCCCAACTGTCGGGCGGTGAAGCCGCTGCTGCAAAAGGCGGGCGTTCCCTATGAGGAAAAGGATGCCGCACAGTATGCGGAGGAGGCAAAGGCACTTGGCCTGCGGCAGGCCCCCACGCTGGTGGCTTGGGGAGAGGAACCCACTCTCTATGTGGGCGCAGCCCAGATCAAGGCGTTCCTCCGGGAGTATGCCCAATGATAGAGCTTGCTGTGATCGGCGGCGGTCCCGCCGGACTGACAGCCGCCCTGTATGCCGCACGGGCAGGACGCTCCGCTGCCGTATTCGAGGGCAGCGGCTTCGGCGGGCAGATCACCCTCTCGCCGCTGGTGGAGAATTATCCCGGCCTTGGCGCGGTCAGCGGCATGGAACTGGGGGACCGGATGTATGCCCAGGCGGAAGCGGCCGGGGCGGAGCTGACCTTCAGCGGGGTACAGAGGATCGAACGAAACACGGACGGCATGTTCCTTCTGGAAACGGAGGACGGGCCTGTGTCGGCCCGGGCGGTGATCTATGCCGCCGGGGCAAAGCCCCGGACGCTGGGGCTGCCCGGTGAAGAAGAACTGGTGGGCCGCGGCGTCAGCTATTGCGCCCTGTGCGATGGCCCGTTCTTTGACGGACAGGACGTAGCAGTGGCCGGCGGCGGCAACACCGCCTTTGAGGACGCCCTGTTTCTGGCCGGACGCTGCCGCAGCGTGACACTGATCCACCGGAGAAAAACCTTCCGGGCGGAGCAGGCACTGGTGGAGCAGGCGGCCCAACGGAAAAATCTTACCATCCTGACGGATACGGTCATCACCGATCTCCACGCCGATAACGGAGAACTGGAACACCTTTTGTTGAAAAATGCCGACGGACGGGAGACGCGGTTCCCGGTCAGCGGGCTGTTCGTGGCCTTTGGCCGCGTTCCCGATACGGAAATGGCCGCGGCACTGGCGGAACGGGATCAAGAGGGGTATCTCCTGACCAATGATCAGATGGAAACGGCCGCACCGGGCTTTTTTGCGGCAGGCGACTGTCGGCACAAGCAGGTACGGCAGCTGACCACGGCGGTTTCGGATGGCACCTTGGCTGCGGTCTCCGCCTGCCGGTGGCTGGCGGAACAGTGACGCGCACCGGATCATCCCAACAATCAAAGTAAAGAGAGGATACGCTTATGAACGATGAACGCTACTCCATTATTTATTCCAGCAGAACGGGAAATACCAGACTGCTGGCTGAGGCGATCCGGGAGAGCCTTCCGGCGGACCTGTGCAATCATTTCGGCACGGACGAAGCCGGTGCGGTCGAATCCGAAAAGCTGTATGTTGGCTTCTGGACGGATAAGGGGACTGCGGATGAAGCGGCGCTTGCGCTTTTGAAGCGCCTGAAAAACAAGAAAATTTTCCTGTTCGGTACGGCGGGCTTCGGCGAAAGCGAGGCGTATTTTCAAAAGGTGCTGGATCGGGTAAAGGAGAGCATCGACGAGAGCAATTCGATCATCGGCACTTATATGTGCCAAGGCAAAATGCCCATGGCGGTCCGGGAGCGGTATGAAAAAATGAAGCAGCAGCCCAACCCGGCTCCCAATCTGGACGGACTGATCCGGAATTTTGACCGCGCCCTCACCCATCCGGATGACCATGACCTTGAAGAATTGAAACAGGCTGTGCGGAGAGGGGAGGACAGTTGATATGAGATGGTTCTATGAGCTTGCGTGGCTGTGGAAGGGGCTGGGGATCTCCCTGCTGGCAGCCGCGGCCTGTATGGTGTGTGTCTGGCTGGTGTGCAGAGCCGCCGGAAAGCGGCTTCGGACCGGCATCGCGGTTTTGGCCGCTGCTGCGGGCTTTGCGGCCGCCGTTGTGGTGATCCTCCTCCTCGCCCAGACTCCAACCCCGATTTAAAAGAACCCTCCGTCGCCCGTAAACGGGGACGGCAGCGGGAATACGTCGGGTGGAAAGCAAGGCAACAGGCTGAACAAGAGAACAAGGCATAACAACGGCGGGAGCATCAGTTTAGATACTCCCGCCCTTCATCAATCTGTATGAACTTCTTTCTTGCCAAACAAGAGGAAAATATATGGAGGTAATATCCACACAATGGCGGCGCTCAGCCATTCGTTTAAGCCGAACTGAAATGCAATCTGAGAAAACACACTGGCCCATTCCGAAAGTTCACTCCAAAGCATGGCAAATGATGTAAATATTCTTTGCGTCAAGTATGTAAATATGCCTAACACGATATTTAAAGCGACTAAGGCAGAAGAAGAGAAGAAAATTTCTTTGCGTGTCATTTTTCGGAACAAGAAAAATCCGCCAATGCAGACAACCGCAAGGAAGAGGCCAGCAGACATGAGCATCCACCGGGTATTATCCGATGATATGCTCCCATCAGGCAGCGTCACAATTGCCCATCTCCCTAAGAAACGAATTTCCAGTTGAAAGCATATCCAGCTTGCAACCATACAATATAAAGGAACTTTCCACCATGATTTTTTCACATGATACTCCTCCTTTATTCAATTTATGTAATTATATATTGATTTATAGAAAAAGGCAAGAGCGGAGATGCTCCTGCCCTTGCCGTCTACATGCTATAATATGTTCTCAATAGAAATGATAAATCCGAACTACATGACCCACTTGGATCATGTAGATCGGATTATCATTACTTGGTCCGAGATGGGAGACTCGAACTCCCGACATCTTGCTCCCAAACTTTTGAATAAAAATTTTTCTATTTTTTCCGACGCTTTATAGCCGCTTTTGCTTTATTATGGATGCTCTTCGCAACTCTTGACTCCACTGTTTCCACACACTCCACGGCTGTCTGTAGTCAAACATGTGGTCAAAAACCGCTTTCTGAACACCCTCGTGACAGGGGACAGAAAGCGGTTTTTCATAGTTTGCCGGA
>ERZ1673742.2656-NODE-2656-length-13076-cov-6.867982_pt1 | contig 13076 bp, 9 predicted proteins | sample MGYA00580208_ERZ1673742 | MGnify/ENA primary metagenome ERZ1673742 (study PRJEB41218, sample SAMN15661774) | gut metagenome | host: Homo sapiens | place: Canada: London | collected 2015-08-20/2019-03-30 | study: EMG produced TPA metagenomics assembly of...
ACGGCCAGCTGCGGATGATGGACTTTGGCATCGCCCGCATCTCCCGGGCCGAGAACCAGCTCTCGGGCGGCAAGGCCATGGGCAGCGTCCACTATATCAGCCCGGAGCAGGCCAAGGGCGATGAGACCGACTTCACCAGCGACCTCTATTCGGTGGGCGTGATGATGTACGAGATGCTCTCGGGGCATCTGCCCTTCGATGCCGATGACGTGGTGGAGGTGGCCATCAAGCAGATCTCGGATCAGCCCAGGAGCCTGCGGGAACTGGCACCCTGGGTGCCGGTTGGCTTGGTGGAGATCACCGAGCGCGCCATGGCAAAGCGGCCCGAAAACCGCTACAAGAGCGCTGCTGAGATGCTGGAAGCCCTCAACGCCTATGTAGAGAACCCGGCCATCGTGTTCAACTACACCTATCTCCCCGATGAAATTCCTGAAAAGGTGGTGGAACCCCCTATGCCCAGAAAAGAATCCCGTCCGGAGCGCGGCAGTGCTCCGGCAAAAGGCAGAAAAAAGAAAAAGCGCACCGTGTTCCTGCCGGTGCTGTTCGGTATCACCGTGGCCTTTGCACTGGCCTGCGCGGCCCTGTGCTGGATGATCCTGAATGATTCCAGCTCCCTGATGGGGGAAAAGGCCGATGTGGTGCTGGCAGATTACAGCGGCATGACCCAGGATGAGGTCAACGCTTCCCAGCAGGTGGCATCCGGCCAGATCGTCATCAACTGGGAGCAGGCCTACAGCAACGATTACGCCGCCGGTTATGTCTACCGGCAGTCCCCGGTGGCGGGCCGAACCGTCCGCGAGGGCCAGAGCGTGACCCTGACCGTCAGCCTGGGCATCCAGTATGTCACTGTGCCGGATGTCTCCAACTATGTGCAGGCAGATGGTGAGCAGCAGCTCAAGGATCTGGGGGTCTCTGTCCTGATCACCCAGGCGGTGGAACCCAGCGTGGCCGCAGGCTCCATCATCCGCACCGAACCTGCTGCGGGCAGTCAGGTGGCCGCAGGCTCCACGGTGGTGGTCTATGTCAGCCGCCCGCAGGTTAACACCACGGCCAAGGTACCTGCCCTGACCGGCCTCAAGAGTGTGGACGATGCCCGCTCCGTGCTGGTGCAGAACAAGCTGGGCCTTGGCAGCACCACCGAGCAGTACAGCGACCAGCCCGCCGGTACCATCATCGCCCAGAGCCCGGCGGCAGGATCTACCGTCAAGGTGAACAGCCGTGTCAGCATTACCGTGAGCGCAGGCCCCGAGCCGGTGCCTGAGACCCCGGCTGAACAGCCGGGCAGCTCCTCCAGCGATTGGTGGAGCGGCCTGATCGGGGGCAGCTCTTCCAGCAGCGGCGATTCTTCCAGCAGTGAGGGCACCGGCCTGGGCGACTGGTGGAGCGCGCTGCTGTCCTGAGGGAGGAACGGATGAAGGGATATATCGTAAAAGGAATTGGCGGCTTTTACTACGTCAAGACCGAAGAGGGTGTGATCGAGTGCAAGCCCCGGGGCATCTTCCGCAAGCAGAAGATCACCCCCGTGGCGGGCGATGAAGTGACGCTGGAAACCGAGAACGGCGCGGCAGTCATTGCCGAGATCGCACCCCGCAAAAACGTGTTTGTCCGGCCGCCTGTGGCCAATCTGGATGTGCTGTTCCTTGTGGCCAGCACCACCCAGCCCACCCCCAGCACACTGGTGCTGGACAAGCTCTCGGCCATTGCCGTGGACAAGGGGGTGCAGCCCGTCATCGTCTGCACCAAGGCTGACCTCGGCGAGGTGGAGTTCCTGCGCAGCGCCTATGAAAGATCCACTCTGCCCTTCATTGCCATCCGCTACGACAGCGGGGAAGGGCTGGACGAGGTCAGGCAGTGGATCAGCGGGCGGCTCTGCGCCTTCTGCGGCAACTCCGGTGTTGGCAAATCGACCCTGCTCAACACCCTGCTGCCTCAGGCCGAGCGGGAGACCAGTGCCATCAGCCAGAAGCTGGGGCGCGGCCGCCATACCACCCGCGAGGTGACCATCTTTGAGGCCTTTGGGGGCCGCATTGCGGATACCCCCGGCTTTGCCAGCCTGGAAGCCAACCGCGCAGGGTTCATCCCCAAGGAGAATCTGGAGCACGCCTTCCCGGAGTTCGGACCCTACCTTGGGCAGTGCCAGTTCACCGGCTGCTCCCACCGCACGGAAAAGGGCTGTGCCATCCGTGCCGCTCTGGCCGAGGGAAAACTCTCCCAGACCCGGTACGACAGCTACTGTGCCATGTATGAGGAAGTCAAGGATGTCAAGGACTGGCAGAGGAGGGGAATGTAATGCGCTGCGTGATCCTCTCGGCCTGCCCGGTCTCGCCGGAGCTGAAGCGTCTGCTCCGCCCCGATGACTTCATCATCGCCTGTGATGCTGGCTACCGCAACTGCGCGCCGCTGGGCTGCAAGCCCAATATCATCCTGGGAGATTTCGATACCGCTCCCTGTCCGGTGCAGCAGAACGACGATATCATCGTCCTGCCTCACGTCAAGGACGACACCGACACCGAATATGCCGCTAAGCTTGCCAGTGAGAAGGGCTTTACCGAGGTGCTTCTTCTGGGGGCGCTGGGTGGCAGGCGGATCGAGCATACCCTCTCGAATCTTGCCACCGGCCTTGGGCTGGAAGAACGGGGGGTGCGGGCAACGCTTCAGGATGAGCGCAGCCGCATTACCTTTGTCCGCTCCGGCGAGACCCGCGCCTACCCGAAGGAGGAGTTCTTCTACTTCTCCGCTTTCCCCATGGAGGGCAGGGCGGAGGGCGTGTGTGAGCGCGGTTCCTACTATGAGCTCACCGATGATGTGCTGGTGGCCGGTTACCCGCTGGGGGTCAGCAATGAGTATGCCGAAGGCTCAGACTGCATCACCATCTCCACCCGCAAGGGGGCGCTGGTGGTCGTGGAAACGGTGCCGGATACACCGATCCTGACCGGGAACAAGGCCTGATCCGCACACTTTGCCGTCCTGCCGCTTATATTGTGGTATCACACCACGAAAGGCGGGAGAGCGATGCAGGTGGTCGTTATCAAAAGCCCGAAGTGTCTGCGCGGCGTTCTGCGCAGGCTGTTCGGCATCAAAAAGGGATAAGAAAAATACCGGGGCAGGCGGCTGCTCCGGTATTTTTTGTGGCACATCATTCTTTTGTGGTATAGGTCAGATCCAGCACCGGGCCAAAGGGGTCAAAGATGAGGTTCTGGATGCCGGGTGCGATCAGCAGGCGCTTCTGCTGGGCAAACAGAGGGACCGCCACGGCATCGCTGAGCAGCTGGCGCTCACAATCGCCCAGCAGGCGGCAGCGGGAGCTTCCGGTGGCCTGGGCGCTGGCCTGCAGCTGGGTGGCATACAGGGAATCTGCATAGCCGGTCAGGCCGCCGCCCGCTGCGGTGAACTGGTTCAGCATGTTGTACACACTGCCGCCCTCGGCGCTGATGGGGGCCAAGGCAATGGTGTAGTCCCCCTCGGCCAGCCGTTTCGCAAAGGTCTCCTCGTCCACTTCCTCTACGGAGAAGAAGAGGGAAAACTCCTTTTGCCACACGCCATTGATCTCCTCAGCGGCGCTGGTCACGCCGGAACCGGTAGGCACCATCAGGCTGACCTTGTTGAAGTCGGAGGTGGTCAGCGTCTGCCGCGCCGTGAGGTAGAGCGCCCGGGCATCCACCGCGGCGGGAGTTACATCCCCGGCGGTATCCCGGTAGTTCATGCCGTCCACAGTCAGGCCGTCCGGTACCAGACCGTTGGCGGCGGCATAGAGCCCGCCGTCCGGCACCTCGGCTGCACCCCGCGCGGCGGAGGCCAGTGCCTGCCGCAGCTCGGTGGAAGCAAACACGCTGCTGCAGTTGAACAGCAGGCTCCATGTGGTATCGGAGTAGGAGAGGGAAGTCAGGGTGGTGGGCGCGGCGGTGTCGTCCGGGGCGGCAGAGCACTTCTCGTTGGCAATCAGCTCTGCGGCGGACTGCCCGGCGCTGTTGGTGTTCTGCACCAGCCGCAGGCTGTCGATGAGGCTGCCCGAGGGGGCACGCCGCAGGAACAGGCCGCTGGCTGTCCAGTTGTAGATGTAAAAGCTGCCGCTGGAAAGGGTGGACGAAGCATTCAGACCGTAGGTGCCCCGGGTGGAATTGAAAAATTCCTCATCGCAGGGCATGGCACCGGGCAGGGTGAGCTTCTCGAGGAAGTTGTCGTCGGCACTGCTCAGGTGGAACACCAGCGTCAGCGGCCCGGAGGCCGTGACTCCCAGCGCGCTCTCGGGCATCTGCCCGGCCAGCACGGCGGCGCTGTTTTCAAGGGCCGCAAACTCCACCGCGTAGGGGGAGTTGGTCTCCGCCCGGAACAAGCGCCGGAAAGCGAACACAAAATCCTCGGCGGTGATGGCGTAGTCAGTGGCGTTGCCCTTGGCGGCGGTGTAAGTCAGGCCGTCCTTGAGGTAGAAGGTGTAGGTGAGGCCGTCGGAGGACTTCTCCCACCGTTCGCAGAGGGCAGGCTCATATTTGCCGCTGGGATCTTTGCGGACAAGGCCGCTGTACAGGTTCTCGCAGGCGATGACATCCGCAGAAGCCGAGGCCACCTGCGGGTCAAGGTTGGCCGGGATGCTGTCCACGAACCAGGTGAAGCTGTTGGAGCCCGAACCACAGCCGGTCAGGGCAAAAACAAACGCAATGGTCAGCACCACTGCGGAAAAGCGGATCAGGGAATGTTTCAAGAAAATGCGCTCCTTGTAAAATGATACGATTAAAGTATAGCGGAAACGGTCGGAAAAGACAATCGACATTTTGTGAATTCAGATAGGATTTCGGTGCATCCGGGGCCAGAACAAGGTTTGGCGTTGCCAATTGGCTGGAAAAGGTGTAAAATGGAGCAGTGAATCAATTTCAGCCTGAATTTTCATAGAGGAGGTTCTTTCCTTATGCAGAAAGATCAGCAGAAGCTTGCAGAACTCATCCGGGGCAAAAAGGTGGCGTTCATCGGTGCCGGTGTCAGCCACAAGACCCTTATCAAGGAGTTTGTGGAGCTGGGGGGCCATGTGACCCTGTGCGACCAGAAAAAGAGCGTGGAGGAGTTTGGCGATTATGCCGCTACCATCCGGGAACTGGGCATTGACCTGAGCCTGGGCGAACACTATCTGGACGGCTTCAAGGGCCAGGATATCATCATGCGCACCCCTGGCTTTGTGGGCTACTTTGAAAAGCCCCTGCAGGATGCCATGGCGGCGGGCACCATGGTCACCAGCGAGGTCGAGCTTTTCTTCGATTTCTGCCCCTGCGAGATCGTGGCCGTGACCGGCTCTGACGGCAAGACCACCACCACCACCCTCATCTCCAAGTTCTACGAGGCCGCAGGCCGCAAAGTACATCTGGGCGGCAACATCGGTGCGGCCCTGCTGCCCATGCTGCCCGAGGTCCGGCCGGAGGATGTGGCTGTGGTGGAGCTGTCCAGCTTCCAGCTCATCAGCATGCACCAGAGCCCGAAGATCGCGGTGGTGACCAACGTCACCCCCAACCACCTCGATCACCATAAGGATATGCAGGAGTACATCGACGCAAAACGCAACATCCTGCTCTACCAGAACCCGCCCTGCCGTGCCGTGCTGGGCTACGAAAACGAGATCAGCCGCTCCATGCAGAAGGACTGCAAGGGTAAGCAGGTCTGGTTCACCCGTCTGCACGATACCGACAACGGTGCCTTCCTGCGCAAAGAGGACAACATGCTCTGCATGGCCGAGGACGGCGTGGTAACGCCCTTCCTGGCCCAGAAGGACATCAAGCTGCGGGGCCTGCACAATATCGAGAATCTGCTGGCCGCTGCCGCCGCAGTCTGGGGTGAGGTTCCCGTGGAGGCCATCCAGAAGGTGGGCAGCACCTTTACCGGCGTGGAGCACCGCATTGAGCCGGTGCGCACGCTGGACGGCGTGCTCTACTACAACGATTCCATCGGCACCAGCCCCACCCGCACCATTGCGGGCCTGCGCAGCTTTGACCAGAAGGTCATCCTCATTGCGGGCGGCTATGATAAGCACATCCCCTATGAGCCGCTGGCTCCCGAGATCGTGGCCCACGTCAAGGATCTGGTGCTGATGGGTGCCACCGGTCCCCGCATTGAAAAGGCCCTGCGGGAAGACCCCGGTTTCAACGAGGCTGCACTGCCCATCCAGCACGCGGACAATATGCAGCACGCTGTGGAGCTGGCCCGTGCCGCCGCAAAGCCCGGCGATATCATCATCCTGTCTCCCGCCAGCGCCTCCTTCGACCTCTACCCCAACTTTGAGGTGCGCGGCCGCGAGTTCAAGAACATCGTCAACGCACTGAAATGATCACGCAGGTCAGAACGCCCCGCCAGAGGCAGCGGTTCCGCAGTGCCTGCCGCGGAAAGCTCTGCCTTGGGGTCACGATGCCGCAGGCGCTGGAGCTTTTCGGCAAAAGCCAGCCGGGCCGGTTCTTCGCCGGGCCAACGCTGGCGCTGGATGTGGGCGGCAGCACCGCCTGGCTGGCGGGCCACGCCAACCCGGACGAACTGGCCAGCTTCCTGCATTTCTGCGGCTGTAAGGCGGTCATTCTGGACGAGGCCGAGTGCCCGCCGCCCACCGGCTGGGCCCGTGCAAAGTCCCATTTTGTCTTTGGCCTGGTACCCGGAAAGCAGCTGCCGGAACCCGCTGTGGAAGAAACGCTCTGGGCCTCCCTGCATTTTGATCCGGAGCCCCCGGCGGGCCCCGTTGCGCAGATGCTGTTTCCGGACCGCCCCACGCGGCGGGATGATTTTTACTCTGAGCTCTGCTCAAAGCGCGCCCGCGGCAGGGCTGTGGTCTGGGCTCTGGAACAGGGCGGGGAGCTTGCCTGCACTGTGGGCGCTTACGCCATTGGAACGGAGCAAGCTTACATGGCCTGCGGCGAGACTGCGGAGCCCCTGCGGGGGCGCGGCATCGGCGGGCGGCTTATCGTCCGGCTGGCCAACACACTCTCGGCGCAGGGCCTGCAGCCCCTTTTCCTCTGCTCCCCGGAACGGGTGCACTTTTATACCCGCCTCGGCTTTGAAAAGCTGGGAGAGTATGCCCGATATGAAAATAAAGATCAAGGATAGATTATGTCAATGTTGAACCACTTTTTTGATTACAAACCCGAAGTCCTGGCGCTGGACGAAAAAGCCATGGAACTCTGCCAGCCCTATTTCCACCACATGGAGGAGATCCGGGACTACAACCAGCTGAAAATGCTCAAGGCCTTTGCCGATACCCAGATGTCCTCCACCGATATGCTGGGCACCACCGGCTATGGCCTGTGGGATACCGGCCGCGCCAAGCTCGAGCAGATCTTTGCCGAGGTGATGGGCGCGGAGGATGCCCTTGTGCGCAGTCAGTTCCAGAGCGGCACCCATACGCTGGCGGTGGCCCTGTTCGGCCTGCTGCGGGCAGGGGATACCCTGCTGGCTGCTACCGGCCGCCCCTACGATACGCTGGAGGGCGTGATCGGTCTGGACGGCAAGGGCAAGGGCACCGGCACCCTGATGGACTACGGTATCCGGTACGACGAAGCCCCCCTCAAGGCCGACTTCACCCCGGATTACGCGCTGATCGCTCAAAAGGCCCCGGGGGCAAAGGTCTGCCATATCCAGCGCAGCCGCGGCTACCTGCAGCGCAATGCCTTTGATCTGGATACCATTCAGAAGATCGCCGACACGGCCCGTGCCGCCAACCCCGAGATCATCATCTTTGTGGACAACTGCTATGGTGAGTTCACCCAGATGAAGGAGCCCTGCCAGGCCGGTGCCGACCTTGTGGTGGGCAGTCTCATCAAGAACCCGGGCGGCGGCATTGCCCCCACCGGCGGCTATATCGCAGGCCGGAAGGATCTGGTGGAGCTGTGTGCCTACCGCCTGAACGCCCCCGGACTGGGCAAGGAGCTGGGCTGTACGCTGGAAACGCCCCGTGATATGTACCTTGGCTTCTACTATGCCCCCGGCGTGGTGTGTGAGGCCATCAAGACCGCCATCTATGCCCAGTGCCTGCTGGAGCTGGTGGGCAAAAAGCCCATCCCGCGCTACTGCGAAGACCACAACGATATCGTGACCTGCTTCGATGCCGATACCGCCGATGCCCTCATCGGCTTCTGCCGCGGCATTCAGGCCGCCAGCCCCGTGGACAGCTATGCCGCACCGGAACCCTCTCCGGAGCCGGGCTATACCGATGAGGTCATCATGGCAAGCGGCAGCTTTACCCAGGGCAGCACCATTGAGCTCTCCTGCGACGGCCCCCTGCGTGAGCCTTACACCTGCTACCTGCAGGGCGGCCTGAACTTTGCCGCAAGCCGTGCCGGTGTCCTGCTGGCCGTGCAGAATGCTTATTTCAAGGATTGAACTTTTCAGAAAGAAAGCGTGAATCAAATGAATCGTGTTACTTCCATTGATGCCCGGATGCTGGAACGCTTTGAGCAGGGCTATGCTGCCCGCCCGGAGCTGAATGTGATGTCCAATGCAGTTTCCCGCACGGCTCTGCCGGACGCAGCCTTTGTGCCCGCCGCTGCTGCCAAGCTGCGGATGGACTTCTCTGTGCTGGTCAAGACCAATAACATCACCAACCAGAAGCAGAGCGGCCGCTGCTGGATGTTCTCCACCCTGAACGTCCTGCGCCAGCGGGTGATCGCCAAGTGTGATCTGGAGGATTTCTCCTTCTCTCCCACCTATCTGGCGTTCTACGATAAGCTGGAAAAGGCAAATCTCTTCCTTGAGAACATCCTCCACTTTGCGGATCAGGATCTGACCGACCGTGAGACCTACACCCTGCTGGGCAACCCGCTGCCCGACGGCGGCCAGTGGGATATGGCCATCAGCCTGATCAAAAAGTACGGCATGGTGCCCTCCTGGGTCATGCCGGAAACTGTCCACTCCACCGGTACGGCCAAGTATCTGCCCATCCTGAACCGCAAGCTGCGGGAGGATGCGCTGGAACTGCGGGCCATGGCAAAAGAGGGAAAGGACACGGCCGCCCGCCGCGAGGAGATGCTGGCGGAGATCTACAACGCCCTGTGCATCCTCTACGGCCAGCCTCCCAGGAGCTTTGACTTTGAGTATACCGACAAGGATGAGCACTACCACTGCGACCGGAGCCTGACCCCGCACACCTTCCTGGAGAAATATGTGGGCAATGATCTGGATGATTACGTTGTCATCATCTCCTCGCCCATCCATGCGCTGAACCGCACCTACTGCCAGCCCTTTATGGGTGACGTGGTGGAGGAGAATATGTTCTGGCTGAACCTCTCGCAGGAGGAGCTGGAGGATCTGACCATCCGTCAGCTGCAGGCAGGGGAGGGGGTCATGTTCAGCTGCGACTGCCACCCCGACGGTGACCGCGCCAACGGCTATTGGGACCCCGACTGCTTCCAGTACGGCGAGGTGCTGGGCGGCCTGACCTTTGGCATGACCAAGGCCGAGCGGCTGCTCACCCGTGAAAGCACCATGAACCACTGTATGATGTTCTGCGGTGTCAATCTGGACGAGAACGGCAAGGCTGACCGCTGGAAGATCGAGAACAGCTGGGGCGATGCCTCCGGCCAGAAGGGCTACTACATCGGCAGCGAAAAGTGGTTCAAGGCCAATGTCTACCAGATCACCGTCCGCAAGAGCCTGCTGAGCGATGCCCAGCGCGCCCTGCTGGATCAGGAGCCCCTGCCCATGAAGCTGTGGGACCCGCTGGCTTGAATTTAAATAAGATGCTATAAAGAAATCCCCCCGCCTATGGCGGAGGGGATTTCTCTGTTAAGCGGGTAATAGGGGAAGCTTCAACGTGAAGCAGCTGCCTTTGCCCACTTCGCTTTCCAATAGGATTTCTCCGTGGTGCAGGTGGGCAAGCTCCTGCGCAATGGTCAGTCCCAGACCTGTGGAGTCGTGCTTGGAAGAGGTGGTGGTGTGGAAATACCGGTCAAATACGGCGGCCTGATCCTCCGGCGCAATGCCGCAGCCCGTGTCCCGGACGCTCACCAGAGCAGCGCCGGCCTCCACCCGGCTGCTGACGGTGATGCTCCCTCCTGCAGGGGTGTAGTGAATGGCATTTGTCAACAGGTTCTGCAGGATCTGCTGCAGCCGGATCTGGTCGCCCCACACCGGCAGCTCCGAAGCCGGGGGAGCCTGAAGCACCACGCCCTTCTTCTCAGCCTCCTCCCGGCAGCTGTCACAGGCCGCAGCGATGACCTCCCCCAGAGATACCCGGTCCTCGTTGAGCATCACCTGTTTCTGCTCCAGCTTTGCAGCCAGAAACAGATCCTCCGTCAGGCGGCGGAGAAAGGCCGTCCGCTGCTGCAGGGCGGGCAGCAGAGCCGGCAGGGCCTCCGGAGCAGCCTCCAGTGTGTCCAGTCCACTGCTGACCGCAAACAGGGGGCTTCGCAGGTCGTGGAAAATGTTCAGCATCATGCTTTTTCGGGCCTCGGTCTCCTCCGTCAGGGCCTTTGTCCGCTGAATGACCCGGGCATCCAGCTCCCGGGCCAGCTGCTCCGCCCGGTCAAATTGCAGGGCATACCGGCGGCAGACGTAGACCATGCAGCCCAGAGTAAAAGGCGCGTCGTAGATCCGGGCACACCGGAACAGGTAGAAAAACACGCTCTCCTGAAAAAACGGCACGTGCATGCCCGGCAGGACCACCCATACCCGGAAGCCAATGGTGATGGCACAGGGAAACAGCATCAGCAGGGCAGCGTCGGAGCCCCGGGCATACATTGCCATCAGTATGCCCAGACAGTAGCCCATGCCCAAAAGCAGCCCCACCGCCCGTACACGGCTGAGGGAAATCAGCGTCAGAACAAGATACCCCAGCGTCAGAAGCAGGGAACGGAGCCGCTGCCCGTGAGACACCGGCACAGCCCCTGTCAGGGCGGCACACAGCAGAATACCTGCCAGAACCGTGACGGTAAAGAATCCCCGGCGGAAAAAGACGCTCCAGCCGGAACTTCCCACCGGAGCCAGAATGATCACCAGAGCCCAGAGGGTCAGCACCGTCAGATACAGCAGAAAATATCCCAGTTCCTTCTGAGGCTTGTATCGGTACAGGGCCAGCACCACCGCCCCAAGCGTGCAGAATACCGCTATGGCCATCCACTGCAGCACCGTGCGGAAGGTCAGGGCAGCCACTCCTTTTTCCGGGAACAGGGCAGCCCATGCTATCAATTGGGCTTCGGAGTCCATGCCGGAGACTCCAAAATCCGCCAGCGCCGGCAGTCGCTGGTTGAACCAGATCCCTGCCAACCCAATGGCCAGTGCCAGTGCCCCGGCGGCAGCCGGAAGCAGAAATCGCTTTTTTATCATAAAAAGACCCCCTGCAAAACTTTGGAGAACCGGTTGAGAACAGCCCGGAAATACGGTATACTAGATAAAGATATTATAGCAAATTCACGCCGAAAAGGGGAGGGCAAACCGCATGATCCGCATTCTTCTGGTGGAAGATGATCCGGTGATCCGGGACACTACCAGCTATTTCTTGAAATGTCAGCAGAATTTTGAGGTGGTCTGCGCTGACACCGGCGGCGAAGCGCTGAGCCACGCCCGGGAAAAGTTCGATGTGATCCTGATGGATATCCTTCTGCCGGACACCAACGGCATGGAACTGTGCCAGCGCCTGCGCAGCTGGCACCACTGCCCCATCATTTTTACTTCCTGTCTGGACGATACAGACACAGTGGTACGGGCGCTGGAATTGGGCGGCGATGATTTCCTGACCAAGCCCTACAACCACAAAGTTCTGCTGGCTCGCATCATGGCAAACATCCGCCGTGTCCAGATGGATGCCGCAGAGCCCAGCGTCAGCGGCTATCACTGTGCGGCCTTTACGCTGGATTCCAACAGCCATTGCGTGGAAAAGGACGGCCGGAGCATCCATCTGGCCGACATGGAGTACCGCATCCTGACCCTCTTCATCCGGCATCCCAACACTTTCTTTACCGCAAACGAGCTTTACCGGAAGATCTGGGGGAAGGAAAGCCTGGGTGATGTCCGCACTGTGCAGGTGCATATCCATAACCTCCGCAGTAAGATCGAGCCCGACCCTGCAAAGCCCATCTACCTCAAAAATGTCTGGGGCAAAGGCTATATTTTCCGCCCGGAAGGGGAGACGGAGGCCTGAAATGGTGTTGCTGTCTTAAATATCGTTAATCCTCAAAGCACCCACTTCTTAAGAAAACTTAAGCCGTGGGTGCTTTTTTGCTCTGATTTGACCGTTATTTATCAAACAAAGTGGGAAACAGGAATTTCCCAGCGAAGAAACGGCAAAGATGCTTAAGAATTCTTAAAAGACAACAGGCGGACTTTGTGTTAATTTATTATCGAACGAAGTCTGCGCCGTATTGTGGCGGTGCGTTTCGGATAAGAAGGAAAATCGAAGAATAAGAACAGAAAAAGAGAAGAAAGGATTATCCAAGCATGAACAAGATCTCGCGTAAAGGTTTTCTGAAGATCGCCGCTGCCGCTGCCATGTCCGGTGTCACCGCCGGTGCACTGGCTGCCTGCAACGCTGCAAGCTCCTCCACCGCCGCTTCCTCCGGTGCAGCAGGCAGCTACACCCCCGGTACCTACACCGGCACTGCTGAGGGCATTTCCTCTACCGTCAAAGTCACCATGACCTTCTCTGACAGCGCTGTGACCGACGTTGTGGTCGATACCTCCGGCGAGACCGCTTCCTACGGCGCTGCTGCTGCCGAGGAGCTGAAGAACCAGCTGCTGAACGCCGGCTCTGACGAGATCGACGGCGTGTCCGGCTCCACCATCACCTCCGATGCCGTGAAGAAGGCCGCCAAGAGCTGCTTTGCACAGGCAAAGGGAGAGGCAGCTGTAACTTCCGTTCAGCTGCCCACCGGTGACGAGACCGATTGGCTGGGCAAGGAGCCTGACATCGACGAGGCTTCCATCACCGAGACCATCGACACCGACATCGTTATCGTCGGTGCAGGCAACGGCGGCATGTTTGCCGCTGCCTATGCCGCTGCCAACGGCCTGAACTTCCGGGTGGTGGAGCAGAACAGCGCCGTGCAGGACACCCGCCACTGGTACGGTGCCATCGATTCCTCCGCTGCCAAAGACGCAGGCGCTCCCGCCACTGATAAGGC
>ERZ1673742.2673-NODE-2673-length-13008-cov-6.268664_pt1 | contig 13008 bp, 17 predicted proteins | sample MGYA00580208_ERZ1673742 | MGnify/ENA primary metagenome ERZ1673742 (study PRJEB41218, sample SAMN15661774) | gut metagenome | host: Homo sapiens | place: Canada: London | collected 2015-08-20/2019-03-30 | study: EMG produced TPA metagenomics assembly of...
CATCCAGATACAGCCCCTTACAGCTGTTCTCCGCAATGATCGCCAGATATTTCTCCAAAGTACCGGTGTTTAAATAGCTGGAGATCATCTGATCCAGCTGCTGGTAAAAGCCTTTCAGAGGAAGAACCGCTTCCCGTCCAGCTTCGCCGCCCGCCATCAGGCTGCTACCGTTCATGCCAAAGATGGTCGGTTTCGTTAGGATACCGCCTTCCTTATACCAGTCAATCGACAGGTGGGGAACGCTCGGCGGGGAAAGGGATAACTTGCCCGTAATCTTGAAATGGGGCAGCTTGATCTTCGGCAGTTCCAGCTTCATGCCGGAGAAGAAGCCGCTGATCTTGTCCACGATCCCTTTGATCGTATTCTTTGCCGCTTCAATCGGTTTCGTGATGGCGGTCTTTATTCCATTCCACACCGTGGTGGCGGTACTTTTGATCCCATTGAATACACTGGATACCGTACTTTTTACAGCGTTGAATACGGAAGAAACCTTGCTCTTGATCCCATCCACCACCGTAGAGATCACCGATTTGATCCCATTCCACACCGTGGAAGCCACGGACTTGATGGCGTTAAAGACAGAAGTTACTGTATTTTTGATGGTATTGACCACCGCTGATACCTTGCTGCTGATGGCGTCCCAGATCGAACTGATGACGTTCCGTATCGCTCCCATAATACTGGAGATCACACCGGAGATGGCCGACAGCACCGAACTGACCGTATCCTTGATCCCGTTCCAGACAGAAGTCACGATATCTTTGCAGTTCTCCCAGATAAACCGGAAAGGCAGCGTGATGATATCCACGGCCCCCTGAATGATAGAGCCAAGCAGCATCACAGCGGTCTGCACCACGTTGCAGATGCCGTTCCAGACATTCTGCAGGTGTGTCCAGAGGTTGGAAAACCACATTTTCACGCTCTCGATCATGGTGCCGATCCCGGAGCAGATCGTATTCCACAGGTTCCCAAACCACTCGGTAATAGCACCCCAGTTCTGGATGATGGCGATAATCCCGGCAATGGCCGCCGCTACCGCCGCAATCACGGCGATGATCGGAAGGAGAGAAATGTTCAGCGCCCCAACCGACACCGCCAAGGCCGCAATGACCGGCGTCAGCGCCGTAAAGGCTGCCAGCAGAGCGCCAAGGATAACGATAAAGTTCTGTACCGGCTCTGGTAGCTGCTGAAACCAGTTGCTCACGGTCTGGATCACGGTAACCAACGGCGGCAGAATCGTATTGGCAATCTCCGCCAGCTTTTCTCCAAGAGGCACCAGCGACTGCTGCAGCTTCCGGGTATTAGATTCCATCTCCTGCATGGGTGTGGTGGTCGCATCAAACAGGCCCTGTGCGGAACCCTTCACGCTGTCATAGGTACTTCCTACCGAAGTCAGAGACGTGATAAACTTCAGGTTCCCGTCCTCGGCCATCGTACCAAAGGCCAGCGCCGCAAGGTTTAAGGCTTCCTGCTGGTTCGTACACCCGGCAATATCCGCCACAATGGAGTCAATGACCTGTTTCTGGGTAGCCCCGCCATTCTGCCACGAAGTGAATAGCTCCTGTGTTTTTGAGGAGAACATCCCGATGGATTCCCCAATAGTACCATCCACCAGACGAGTGGTCACCTCATTGATGGCATCGTTCACCTTGTCGAGGTTATAGGCACCGTTTTTCAGACCATTGTCCAGCAGCTGGAAATACTCCGAGGCAGAGTACCCCGCCTGTGCGAACTTCCCGGCATACTCGGAAAGGTTATCACCCAGTTCATTGGTCTTATCCAGACCGTTCTGGGTACCCACCACAATGTAGTCCATCGCCTGCTGTGCCGTCAGGCCATACTGCTGCATCAGGGAATTGACACCCCGGAGGGTCTCATTCATGTCAATCCCGTACAATTCCTCCAGCGTGATCGCCTGCTGGGTCAGGTTGGTCAAGTCGGTTTCACTCAAATCGCCAAGGTTCTTTTTTACCATGAGGACAGCGTTGGCCACAGCGTCCATGCTTTCCCCAACACCGGAGGAGTACACGTTTTTGATCACGTTGGCGGACTGCTCCGCTGCCTGTCCGGTCTCGCCAAAGTAAGCGTTCACCTTGGTCACGGCATTCTCGGTATCGGTATAGGCATCCAGCGCCTTATCCCCGATGTCCTTAATCTTATCGCCCACAGCGGACAGCTGATCTGCCGCCTGCATGAGCGCAGCGCCTTTGGTATTCTCCGCAATCTGGCCCACATCGTCCGCTGTATTTTCCGCAGCGTCCCCGGCCTCTCTTAACTGCTGGATCAGGTTTTGGATCGCCTGCCCGTCATCCACGGTATCCAGAGCGTCTGTCAGCTGGCGGATGTCGGCTTTCCCTCCTGTGGCGGACTTCCCAATCTTCTCAAGTGCTGTCCGCAGTTGATCAGAATTCGCCGTCCCGTTTTTAATCGCCGAAGTCAGCCGACTGCCAAGGACATCCGCATAGTCATCGACTTCCGTCCCCGTAGCGGCAAACAGCTTTTCCAGCCGTGCGGTGTTCTGGGAGAGGGCATCCTGCTCCGTCTGCAAATCAGATAGGTCAGTCTTATATTTATTCAGCTTCCCACGGGTTTCCTCGATCTCCCGCTGGAATGCCTGATACTTATCCGCCCCGATGTCCCCACGGGCAAAGGCTGCGGCCACCTGCTCCTGTGCAGCTTCCAGCGCCGACAGCTTTTCTTCGGTCTGGCTCACGGCCTGCGCCAGCAGTTCCTGCTTCTGCGCCACCAGCACTGTGTTGGAAGGATCAAGTTTTAAAAGGCGGTTCACATCATTTAAGGCAGACTGCGTTTTCGTGATGGAAGAATTGACACTTTTTAACGCTTTATCCAGACCGGTGGTATCGCCGCCGATCTCCACCGTAATACCTTTTATCCGGTTCGCCACAACCCTCACCTCCTAAAAATGGGCGCAAAAAAGCCCGGATTTTCTCCGAGCATGAAAAAAGCACCGATTATTTCTAACCGATGCTATTAGATACGAATAAAAGCAGAATTAAAATCAGACAATAACTTTTATATTCTATTAGTTCCTTAACTTTCAAGTTTATTATAGACAGGTACAACATCGTCATAAAAAGCGGTTAACGTCTTTACAGAAACCTCATCTAAATAAAATCTTTCCTTATTTTCCAGTAACATTTTTATTCCATCCAGTGTATTTTTCTCCATTAATAATTTGAACTCTTCTTGATTAAAATCTAGATTACTCTTATTTTTTTGTTTAGCTGTCATTAATTTTGCATATTTTTGTATCTCTGCAGCAAGTAGAAGAGCATATGCTCTCATATTAATAATGATTTGCTTTTCTTCTTCAGAATTTATATTTTCTGTAGCTGTAATATTTATTATCTTTACATCGCAATCGCTACTTTTATCTTCGAGTATTCGAGAAATTTTTGGTTCTTTCCCTAGTATTCCATCTTTAATCCCTGCCAAAGTTGGACTTATTTTTGCCACCATCTCTCTTGTTGAATTTTTCAATGCCGGAATAGCTCTAGTCTCAAGAAAAATCTCTGCTTTATTTTCCAGTTTTTCAAAAGTATAGTCAATCAACGGCTTCAGTATTTTTTCAATAGATAGGGCGATGATATATTCTTTCACAGATAATGGTTGCTGCGGATCAGGTCTGTCCATAGACACTAATTCATCTTCATCCAGAATTCTAAAATCATACGCCATGCCAGAAATTGTCCCATCTTCTCGATATCTTCCGCCTCCGCCTAGCTTATCACCTGTGATATCATTACCTTTTTTATCCCTTTTAGGTATTTTAGCAATTACAATATCATATTCTCCGTTTTTATTCATATAGGCTCCTTAATGTTATGTAAAACTCTTTTAATGAAATCTCGAAAAATCTGTACAGATGTATTTTTCGTATCTCTTTTTACAGTATTCTTCTTTCCTACCGGTAACAGGATTCTTTTTATTCCCATTAAACCATATTGCATGTTTTCCTATATTCTTCCCGTTTTTATTTGTTACACATTCTTCCAAAAATTCTTCAGATGATAAAATCCACATCATATCCAATCTTTCAGAATAAAATACAAAATAAAAATTGGGAGTCGCTTCATGTATAATGGCAGAATACAAAGCTGCATCGCCTTCCGCAACATCTTTAGAACGTGCTTTGATCTGTATTTCTATAAACGTTCCATCATCCTTTTTTACAATACAATCCACTCCGTGATCATCTACTAATGGAATATAGCAGTCTAAGCCTTCCATCAGCATGTCCCCGATCAGTTTATACTCCATTCTTTTTCCGAACCCCGCCGAATGACGAAATGAAACATTTGCCATAATCAGCCTCCTTAAATCTGCATCATTTTCTTATTGCATATTTTGCTTTGAAATAGCAACTTTATTTAAAAAAACATTTTGCAATTTAACGTAATGCATAAAAGCATCCAGGCATTCCAATAAAATGGGGTTAGCTTTTTCCCTTATTGGCAATCCTACTTTAAATTCGAAGGTATTTTCTTTATCTTCAGGAATGGTAGTACTCATAAAAAAGGCTTTGTTAGAAAGGTGCACATATCCGGATGAATTTTGATACACAGTATCCAGTTGATTATCATATTGAGAAAGTCTTTTCCTCAAATTAACATCTGTCATTTTATTTCCTTGGTTATCTTTCATCTGAGAAATTTTCTTACCATCCATAAAATCTTCAATAAATTTTTTACGATCTTCTGCAATAAAAGCAGCAAAAACCCTCATGCAATTATCAAGCTGAAAGCGCAATATAATACCAGCGCAAGTTAAATTTCTCAATTGCAACATGCTAGCGAGTCCATCCAATAAAGCAACACTTCTATCAATTGCCGATGTAAAAAACAAATCTTCCATATAAAGTGAATCACCTATAATTTTTTTACTTATGCCAATGAGCTCTTTTCTAACAAGCGACACACCATTTAATCTTCTATTTAAAATCTTTTCATACTCTATGTTATCCATATCACAAGCCCCTCTGTAGGAATTCTAAAATTCTCCGTTGTATTTACTATCATCAAGTATAACAAGCAGGTAAAGTAAATACAACGGAGAAAATTTAAAACTTATCGAAGTCCTCCTGAGTAGCAACCCGTTTATATTTCACGCCGTCATTAGATTTTTCCGTCCACATATCCAGAACAAGCCCAATCGTAAGCAGATCCAGATCCCGGATGGAAATTCCCAGTTCCACACTCCGCAGAAGGAACAGCGGCGTGGTCATTTCCCGCTCACTTCTGCCAATCTTTTTTTTGACGTTACATCCGTCACAAGGTTCTCGCCCCACAGTTCCAGAATCTGCGGCAGCACCTCATAAATAGAGAACATATCGAACTGATCCAGCCAGTCCTCTATGCTTGCCGGAATGCTGTTGTCGGCATGGTAGGCCATCACATAAGCCACATTCTCGAAGATCTCCAAATCCTCGATCTGCAGTTCCTCGCCGTTTTCTGTCTTACCTTTATAGGATTTCTCCAACTTGGACAGATCCTTGAAAATATCCCGTTTAAACTTCGCCCGGTACAGGCGGGGAATCGTGGCAGAGGAACGGAACGGTACCTTCTTCCCACTGATTTCTATTTCACGCTTGATCATACGCCTTCATCCTCTCCATTTGTTTCTTCCGGTTCCTCCTCAGTCGGAGTGTATACTGCCTTATACCAATTCAAATAAGTACCGGCATCTGTAGTATCCCCGGTTCTTGCCTTGACCAGCCCATCAGATCGGGGATCGGCCGTGATCGACAGCGTCTCCGTCCCCGGCTCAATCGTATCTTCCTTCGTCTCCGACTCGATGGACGGGCGGGATGCAGAACAGTTATACAGCACATGGCGGATTGCGTTCACATCACCGTCAAATTCAAAAAGCAAGGCAAATTTCACGCTCTCGCCAACACCGCTGTTTTCTACCAGCACACCTTTTGCATCCAGCTTGCTATCCACATCTATGCTCTCTAATGCCTCTCTAGTTCCACAATCTGGACAAATCAGCGTTTGATTATCCTTTCTGGAAATAGCAGGCGGCTCATGGTAAGCCTTCCCGCATCGTGGACAAATTTTAATCCGGGTAATATTCATTTCTTTCATGACATATCCTCCTGCTATTTCTGATCGCTTCTGCTAAGTATCTACTGTCAAATCCAAAACTTCTATAACCGCTTAGACACGTTTGCATATAAAACTTGCTCGGTACCCCAAAGGGCCTGTCCTCATGCATGATGTACACGAAGGTATTTCTCCGCCGTATTTTTCCGCTCCGGATTCCCTTGATCGGAAGCAGCATCTCTTTTTTGTAATAAAAGGTGGGAAATCCTTCATAGCGATCCAGCGCCAACTCATCCTCAGCGCTTACTTCCCACGCTGCAACCGGAACCCGGCTGCCTTCCTTCGGCTCAATTGTCAGGTAAGACACTGTCTTGCTTCCTTTGAAAAGTAATTCATAATCCGAGATCTCGGAAGTACCGATGATCCGTGCGGATGGGCAGCGCATCCGCATCTGCCGGATGTTCAGGTTGCTGCCATAAGCAATGTAGTATCGTTTCTTCATTTTGGTATCCGTCCTTTCCGAAGGGGTTACCCTTCTACCACCTTAAGACCGCAGAAGCGGTCAGGGGAAAGGTGGCAGGAGGCTAACTCCTGCGATTCCTTCAAGCGGCGGCCCGGCCTCTCCTAAAGGCGGTGTCTCCTGCAAGTCTCTTAGTCAGGATTTCCCTTGCGGTTTTAAATTCATCTCCGATAAATCCCAGCCGGAGGAGCCAAGTCCGCATGGCGTATTTTGGATTTTCGTTCTGCTGTGGTTTCGGGCTGGCGGTTTTTACCGTCTTAGCCATTTGGCTCAGTGCAAGGCAAAGCTGGATGTAGCTTTTCAGCTGTCCGGCATGAAGCCCGCCTCTGCGGTCTCCGCTTGGAGCATCAAATTGGAAGAGCCGGAATTCAACCGTCCCTTTCGTAAATGTCGCATGGTAGTTCAGCATATGGTAGCGGCTATCGTTGTAGTGATGGCTTCTGCCGTAGTTGGCGTTTTGGCTGCTGTACCAGATGTCCGCAAGCTGCGTCATCGTGGTGGGTTTTCTCCGGTTGATCTGCTCCAAAAATCGTGGATCGACCGTTCGGCAATAGCGTCTCATCCGGCCCCGGTCAAGATTCAAAGCGTCTGCGGTGTATGGCCCTTGGCTCCGATGTGAATATGAACACCGCATCCTCTGGTGGCATCGCTCTTTGCACCTGCGTGACGAAGCTGCCGAACTAATTCCTGAAGCGTTTCCATATCCGAGTAGGTCAGGATCGGGGTAACCATTTCGCATTTCTCGCTTTCCAGACCTTCAATACTGACATCCTTCTGGAATTTCCATTCCCGGCCCTGTGCATCCCAAGCTGACCAAGTGCTGTATCCGTTGCGACCTACCGTATTTTCATACCGGCGAGTTCCAAAATATCTAGCAGCCACCTTTGCGGCTTTCTCTCTGGTGATGTTGTTCATCTCCACCTCAACCCCGATGGTCTGTTTCTTCATTTCCTCAATCTGTCTTGCAACTTTCTCATTCATCGTAGAATCCTCCATTTCGTTTTATGTGTTTTCCCTTTCGGTAGTACACATATTCGCTCTGAAGGCTGATAATAGCAAGTCAATTCTGAGGGATATTCTACACAATCTTTAGCGAGAGAATCTGTGTATTTTATAGCTGATTTTTGATATCCAACCCTGCTGCCGCAAGCTGCATTCCAATCTTAAATCCATACTTGAAGCTCTCTTTGACCTGAAATTGTTCTACTTCAGAATTGTTATCCAGAAACCGCTCTAAAACATTTTTGCCAACTTCGTCCAGCAACTTTTGAAGGCACTCAATATCTTCACACACCTGATCACTGCACTGCTCGATCTCCGGAGGCTTCTCTACCTGTCTTTCCCAGGGAACAATCCTACCAAAATATAACTGATCAATGATATCCTCTTCCACCTAACGCCCCTCCTCTAGCTTTCGCACTCGATCCACGCCGTAGATCACATTCAGTCCTGATCCCGTATCCCAACTCACCAATAGGGAGCCGGTATCGTCTACCCCTGTAACTGTACCCTGCGTTCCAACTGGCGGAGCCTGAAAATCATCCATCTCCAGCAATTCAATCCGGGTACCCATTGGATATTCCTTTCGGATACGGGCAACAACCTCTTTACTCGGAAATTTCATTTTCTACCTCTGCTTTCTCTAATTCTTCCAGCATTTTCTCGCACTCCGTGTATAATCCTTGTAATCGTGGTATCATTTCCCGCTCTTTCGGACTAAGTCCCATAATGTTGATCGGAATAGATAATACACGTTTAGTCTGCTGAAGGACAAATCGAATACCAACTGTCCTTTTTACCGGAATATCCAGATCGTTATGAAAATTGCTGCCAGCTTCATATTTCCCTCTCCCCACTCGCTTCAAAACTCCCAACTGGGATGCAGTACGAATTGCACTGTTAATATGAGTCTGTTTAATCTCCGCCAAATCGTTTTCCTGTAAATAGTTCGTAAACTCGGCAATAGAATGTTGACTTAAGTCGCTCCAAAAATCGAGCAGCAGCTTTCTGGCAAGCGCTGTTTTTGATATTGTCTCCTCCATCATGCGATGCCCCCGGCTTCCTCGTTGCCCTGCTCAGCCATCTGGGCAGCTTTCACAGCCGCACGTTTTTCCTTCTGAGCAATGCTGAATTTTTCTGCAGCCTCTTTGGTTCGGAAAGCTGTATGCCCTTTCAGCCCGGCCAGTAAAGCCTGCCTCGACTCCTTACTTGCCGTACCAGCCATGCCAAGCTGTACCAGCCAGATCCGCAAATAATATTTTTCGTTTTCCTCTATCACCGGGCTGGCACTGACTCTTTTCGCTTCTTTGGCTTTTTTCGTAATCAACGCTGCCAGTTCCGAATACGCTCTGCTTTTCGCACTATCCTGCGAAAGGGGAAAAGCAAAGGTCACTTTTCCTTCTTCCACTGCCAGCCCCTTCAAGCCCTCGGTATCTTCCGACAGAAATGTCTGGAAAGCTTCGCAGGCATTCTCCTGCGGAAGTTGTTCCAGCTTTTCCAGCAAGGAATCGCTCACAGCGAAAGTCTCACACCGTGTAATCCGGTTGAGCAGGTAAGCCCGTGTATGGATCATAGCAAGTAAGTTTTGCAGAAATGTTCTGTCATTGGTGTCGGCCGGAATCACAATTCTTACCTCATCGACCGGAGCCTCCAGATACCCTTTATCCTGTAAAAACTGTGTCAAAAGGTTTTCTTCTTCATCCGTCTCGCTTATGATCACTCCATCCCGGTCGATGGTAAGGCTTCCTACTTCATAGGCGAAGGTGGGTGGCCCTACATAACGAAGTTCCTTACCGGTAAACTCCGCAATGTCCTGAACCATCTTTTTTCGATTGTCTGTTTTCGTTTCAATTCTCATTGATTTTGCCTCCTTTGTTTTGGTAGTACATTCATCACTCTAAAAGGCAAAAATAGCAAGTCTTATTTCCTCATTTTGAAAAAAATTTAAAGCTGCGAACTATCCCCCTCATTCTGAAGCAGCTGTGAATATGGAATTTTCTCGCCATCTCGCAAAACATAAATCGAATCGCCTGTTCCCGTTTTCTCCAGATACCTTTTTACGATTACATCACAGAACTTCTCATCCAATTCCACCCCATAGCAAATGCGCCCTGTTTCTTCACAGGCGATCAGGGTAGAACCTGATCCAAGAAACGGATCTAAGACAATACAATTGCTCATGCAGGAATTCTGGATCGGATAGGCCATCAGCGCCACTGGCTTCATGGTCGGATGATCCTTGCTGGACTTCGGGCGATCATACTCCCATATGGTGGTCTGCTTCCGGTCGGAATACCACTGATGCTTCCCGCCTACCTTCCAACCGAACAGACACGGCTCATGCTGCCACTGGTATGGAGAGCGCCCCAACACCAGAGCATTCTTCTTCCAGATACAGCAGCCGGACAGATAAAATCCAGCATCATGGAACGCCTGCCGGAAGATCAGCCCTTTGGAGTCCGCATGGAACACATAGATGGACGCATCGTTTTCCATGTTCTGTTCCATATTTACGAAAGCAGCGAACAGGAATTTATAAAAATCCTCATCCGGCATATTGTCGTTCTGGATCTTTCCAGCCGTTTCTTCCACATTCACATTGTAAGGAGGATCAGTCAGAACCAGATTGGCCCTCCGACCTTCCATGAGTTTTGTGTATGTCTCCGGAATGGTAGAGTCTCCACAGATCACACGGTGTCTGCCTAAGAGCCAGATGTCACCTTTTCGTGAAATCGGCGGATTCTTTAATTCTTCCTCCACATCGAAGTCATCTTCCTTGATGTCCTTGTTGTGGACTTTAGAAAATAGCTGCTCGATCTCCGGAGCCTCAAAGCCCGTCAGATCCGTATTGAAGTCCACGCTCTGCAGATCCACCAGCAAGTCAGCCAGTAACTGCTCATTCCATGCTCCTGTGATCTTGTTCAGGGCAATATTCAACGCCTTCACCTTATGCTCATCTTCAATATGAACCACAACGCACTGGACTTCTGTATATCCTAAGTCTTTCAGCACCGTCAGACGCTGGTGGCCCCCGATCACCGTCATATCATAGTTGACGATGATCGGTTCCACATATCCAAACTCCAAAATAGAGTTTTTAATCTTCTCATATTCTTTATCCCCAGCTTTCAGTTTTTTACGGGGATTGTACGCTGCCGGACACAGTTCATCCACAGACAGTTTTTTCCATTCCATTGCACCCACGTCTATCCCTCCTTACGATCAGCGGGGCCGATATAAGGCTCCCGCTCTTCTTTTTTACGCCAGAACCGATCCTGCACATAACATGCATGGGAGCAGTACCGGCGGTTCTTATTTCCATAAGACCGGAAGGTTTTTCCACAACAAGCACAAGTGGCTTCATAATAAGCTGTCTCTTTTCGCTTGATGGCCTCTGGATGAGCCGCCCACCATTCCCGCCTACATTTATCGGAGCAGAACTTCCGCTTTCTCCCAGTGGAAGGCTGGATCAGTTCCTTACCGCAGCAAAGACATGCTGTCCCGCTTTCTATCTGTTCTTTCACATTCAAAACAAGGGCGGAGGCATATCCATCCAGCCCATGACTTTTACAATAATTCCTGACAGTGTCTCTCGACAGCCCGACAGCGGAAGCAATGGATTTATATCCAGCGCCTCTAAGCCGTAATTCCCGTATCTGCTTTGCCTGAAAATCGGTCATTGCTTCACATCCTTTCGCAAAATGGTATCAAAAGAAAAAGCCGGAAAACCCACCTTTGCGGATAAGTTTCCCAGCCTGAAATCTAACTTTTTGGCAAATGATTTTTTGTTTGGCAGGCGGCTCGGATGCCGGAAATCCGCATCTTTACACGCTGCACAGTGTCTATTTCCCGCTTTTTCTTTACCCTGGCAGGTATCCCCCCTCTTTAATTTCGCAAAAATGCACGTTTGAGGGGGCGCCGGTCTTTTGGCAGCAAGGTCACAGAGATTTCGACCGCCCCTCCGGGTAGTGGAATTCCTCGTATCTGTCCTCTGTCATTGTTTTGGAATCGTGGCAGGATTTGCAGAGAGCCTGCCAATTGTCCCGATCCCAGAACAATTTCCGATCCCCTCGGTGGGGGATGATATGATCTACAACAGTTGCTTTCATATAACGTCCTTTGGCAAGGCACCGAACACAAAGGGGATGGGACTGCAGGTACACAGCTCTTGCCTTCTGCCAGCGGCTCCCGTATCCTTTCTCACTGGTGGTCTTCCTGTCGTGTTGATGCAGGGGCTTGTGTTCCTCGCAATACATAGTTCCGTAGGGAACCAGTCTACCACAGCCCGGATGCTTGCAGGGGGTGTTCGGCCTACGTGGCATGGTACCCACGTCCTCTCCGGTTCCGTTCCACCACCCGGTCAATGCCACGAATTGCGCCATCCTCATCACCAGCAAGGATCTGCCCCTTGATTGTACGGTACTGCTGCACGGTCAGTTCCGGCTTCTTTTTCTTCAGATACGACAATGCCGTCCTCATCTTCTCTGTATTCATTCGTGTCAACTCCTTTCTATGTACAGACGGGTGAAAGGATAAAGCCCCGTCCGGCCACGAAAAAAGGGCCTGAAGTTTTCACTCCAAGCCCTCGACTTATTTTGGCAATTCTAATGATAGCACAGCGGATCTAAAAAAACAGTACACCTTTAGTAAACCAATTAGCAGAACGGATTAGTCTCTATCTATTAAACACCCGATAAATGCGAATTGTTTGCAACATATTTAATCAGGGACAGGGCCAACTCCTAGTGCCCCGATTAAAAAGAACAGTCCCAAAAATATAATCAAGAGAAGCAGTAAAGCAATCGCCAGTGCAAAGGTTTGTCCACATGGTTTGCCTCTTACTTTTCTCCATATCCCGTTACATAGCAGAGCAATAAATCCCCCAATGCAAAACAATGGGAAAGCAACTCCGGCAACAGTAAAGATAATTGTATCAGCCTGCCATTGCATACTTTCAATAAATAGAAGAGAAATCACAATAATGAATGTTATACCCAAAACCTTAAATACGTTTTTGCGTTCTTGCTTACGTTGTATCACTGCCACATTCAGAGTGTCTGTAACCACTTCTGTTGCCTCTTCTTTCGTAACTTGATTAGCTGCCATTCTTTCAGATTTCATAAGTTCGAGAACGCTGACTCCCAAAGCATCGGCCAATGGTTCTATCGTGTTAATATCAGGAAATCCTATCCCACGTTCCCATCGACTAACAGCTTTGTCGGTAACTTGTATTTTTGAAGCCAACTCAGCCTGCGTCATGTTTTTTTCTTTGCGGCACTTGGCTACAAAAGCCCCAAATTTATGTGCGTCCATCTCTTGCACCTCCTTGTTGACAAAATATCATAGCAATAGAATTTTAACAACCGATGCTCCATTTACAAAGTATCTACGATTCGTTGAGATGTTCTTTTCAATCGTTTATAG
>ERZ1673742.2676-NODE-2676-length-12999-cov-3.648563_pt1 | contig 12999 bp, 20 predicted proteins | sample MGYA00580208_ERZ1673742 | MGnify/ENA primary metagenome ERZ1673742 (study PRJEB41218, sample SAMN15661774) | gut metagenome | host: Homo sapiens | place: Canada: London | collected 2015-08-20/2019-03-30 | study: EMG produced TPA metagenomics assembly of...
CTTCTTTTGATATACAGAAGATTAATAATCCAAGTATATCTGGCAGTGAATACCAGCAAGGAGAACAGCTTGATTTCTTCAATGTGCGTGAGTATGTGCTATTTAGAGATAATCATACTTGCCAACATTGTAAGGGTAAAAGTAAAGATAAAGTCTTGAATGTGCATCACATAGAGAGCAGAAAGACTGGAGGTGATAGCCCGAAAAACTTGATTACTCTTTGCGAAACTTGCCATAAGGCATATCATAGAGGTGAGTTTGAATTAAATGTAAAACGTGGGAAGTCATTTAGAGATGCTGTCTTTATGGGGATTATGCGATGGAAATTGTATGATAGGCTAAAGAATATCTATCCTAATGTAAGTATGACTTTTGGTTATATCACGAAGAATACCCGTATCACTAATAATCTCCCTAAAGATCATTATGTGGATGCAAGGTGTATCAGTGGTAATCCTACTGCCAAACCTCTTGGATATTATTTCTATCAGAAGAAGGTGCGTTGCCAAAATAGACAAATACACAAAGCTAATTTCTTGAAAGGTGGCAGAAAGAAACTCAATCAAGCACCATTCTTGGTAAAAGGTTTTAGGTTGTTTGACCTGGTTGAATACCAAAAAGAGTTGTATTACATCTTTGGAAGAAGAAGTAATGGTTCCTTTGATATTAGGAAATTGGACGGAACTAAAGTGAATAAAGGCTCTATTAATTGCAAGTATTTGCGGTTGATAGATAAAAGGAAAAGTATATTAACTGAAAAACGAACGCAAGTAAATTTATGAAATGTAATTTTACCCCCATGGACAAATTCTACCAGATACTGGATTACTACGGTTTGTCTTACACGGAGATTAAGAAAAATCATATCCGTGTGTTTTATGGAAACAAGAAATTGTTTGATTATTATCCGCTTCGCATGAAGCTGTTTGATTACCATGAATGGCATCAGCTTACTTATCCATTTGTTAAAGATAAAAAAGACGAGTGGGAAGTTGAACTAACAATGTTCATTAGTAGTGTTTTGGGAGATGAGATGTTTAAAAAGTTTAAAAACGATTGATTATGGACAAGAAAGAAAAAGATTTAGTTCCAAAAGCCATAAATTTGTGTGGCAAACGGAGGATGTTGTCTTCAATTAAAGGATGGGAGATTGTTAAATATAACAATTACTCTAACGGACATGCCAATCCACAAAGTGTCAAGAAGTTGAGAATAACACTTTCAGGGCGAGAAGTCATTGAGTACGTCCTGATGGATGGAGATAAAACGATTGATAAACTAAACAATTTCGGATTGCTATGATGATAAAAGTAGACATACCTGAACCGTTCATAGACGGTGACAATACGATGGTAAACATCACGTCTGATTCATTCTGCTATTCTAGCATTGATTCACGTTATGAAGGATTTCAGAGTTCCTACAAGGACGGGAATATGAATCAGAAGATACAGGGAAAACTAGAGATAATTGCGGACCAGTTTAAAGAACTTATAAAAATAATAGAAGATGGAAAGACATTTGTTAATACAGGAGTGTGAGAGAGAGGAAAAGATGAAGGAGTTGCGCAAGCAGCAGAACGATCTTATCAAGAAAGGCCGTATGGTTGAATGCTCTCGTGTAACAGCCAAGATAAAGGAGTTTCAGGAAGCATATATCAAGGCTTATCCTGACGGTAAATATGTAAGGGGCATGGATATTATCAAGAAGATGTCTGATGATGAGAAAATGGATTGGATGATGTATGTCAACGCCATTGCTTTTTGTGCTGATATTATCCATTCTTCTTCCATAGAGTTGAATGAAATGCTAAAGAAAACACTCCCCGGATCTAGCCTTCAAATGTTTGAAACGCTTGAAAAGGTAGGTACTATGGCAAAGAATCAAATACTATGGATGGATAACAATGTTGACGAGAAATACCAGGATGATTTTGCAAGATATGCCGATGAAATATCCGTGATGCTTTTATCATTTGTTAAAAATAAATTTTTACCCAGAAAATGACACGCGAAGAAATACATAATAACGTACTGACAATAAGAAATTATTATTTCAGTATTCAGAACAAGATTGACAATGGATACAATGTTTCAGAATTGGACATAGATTCTAAAACGCACAACAAAATGATTGACGATACAATAAAATCAGCCTTTGAAGATCATAAAATTATTCTTGCTTTGGAAAAATACAAGTTATGAAAAAGAAAGATATAGACGAAGGATATATTGTAGGTGACTTTTATATAGTTAAAAGCCCTATCAAAGAGGGATGGCTTCACGTAGTGAATATAAAAACATCTTGGCAGATAAAGGTGATGATGGGAGCGAATACGGCAAAGTTTCTAAGCCTTTCCCAACAGGAAATATTTGACAGGATTAACGGAATATACATTCAATCCATGATGTCTTTATACGATTCAGATTATGCCTTGAAAATAGCTAAAGATGCTGTGTCTTATATGTCTGAAAAGGCAGAAAAGATGGAAAAGTTGGAAAAGGTGGGAAATACTGAAAATGAAGATATTGAAAAGGTGAAGAAAGATGAGTTTATGATGAAGATAGCCACATCTTCCGATGAAGAAATCATGGACATGATCGTAAATGGAGAGATAAAGTACGAATATTTCAAACAAGAACAGGAGTAAATTTATGAAAGCATTATTTAAAATGGACTTCGATTGCGGAAGAATGGGCAATCTTGAAGGAGTATTTATTGCAGACACAGAAGATGTCGAATACTTAGTGAATAACAAAATCAGTGTTTACTTCGGTGAAGTACTTGGCAAGCACTCTGAAATATCCGGGTGTGTGGCTGAAAGTGAAATCAAACAAATAACCACTGATGAAAATGTAATCAAGATAGTTGAAGAATATGGGCTTAACAGTGGGTATAATCCATTTGAATACACTCTTTGTACATCAGAAACGGAAGATATACCAGATAACGGAGTTGATTGGGATGATTGTACTGTACAAGAATACATAGACTTTATGAGGAAAGGTATAATACCCCAATATTACGAGAAAGATTATAAAGAATGGCTAAGTAGCCAAAAGGAGGATTAAATCATGCAAGACTATATTTCAGATTGGTTCATTCCTATGGATTTCGGTAATGATATGCCGGAGGAAGAACCAAGTGGTGAGGATAATTTCAATTCTGATTGAAGTATGGAAAAAAAATTTATACTAACAGATAAGTTTGTAATCAATTCTTTTGGAATAAAGTTATTCCAAATAAAGTGTACAAAATCTTTCAAATATGCCCAAAAAGGTGATTTTGGAGGATATGTTGAGAAAGAAGGGAACTTAGACCAAGAAAATGACGCTTGGGTGTTCGGCAATGCTCGGGTGTTCGGCAATGCTCGGGTGTCCAGCAATGCTCGGGTGTCCGGCGATGCTTGGGTGTCCGACAATGCTCGGGTGTCCGGCGATGCTTGGGTGTCCGACAATGCTTGGGTGTCCAGCAATGCTTGGGTGTCTGGAGATGCTTTGGTGTCTGGATATGCTTGGGTGTCTGGAGATGCTCGGGTGTTCGGCAATGCTCGGGTGTCCGGCGATGCTTGGGTGTCCGGCAATGCTTGGGTGTCCGGAGATGCTGATATAGAAAACGACAACGAGCATTGCGGATTTGACGGTTTCGGCTCATGCAATCGCCACACTCACGCATATATGACAAAAGAAAAGAAAGTGGAAATAATCTGTGGATGTTTTCGTGGTAGCATTGAAGAATTTGAAAAGAAAGTGGAGGAAACACATTCGGGAACAGTCTACGAGAAGCAGTATAAATCCATAATCAATGTAATTAAAATTAAATTTGGATTGACTGATTTTACATAGTTTACTAATGATTTTTGGCACTGCCCAATTATGGTTAGTTGGTTCGATTCCCCTACGCCCTTTATAAATGGAACAGATATAACAATGGGCATTAATGAACAAATTTACACCATTACAAAAATTTAACACATAATATTTCCTAATATCGTTATATAGTATTACATTTGCACCATACAGGGACAGGAACGGAGTAGCTACCTTCCGACAAGCCGAAGTCAGTACGGCTTCCCTGTTCTCCTTTTTACTAGCAAAACATAATACTGATTAATATGCAATTAGTTTATAAATTTGAGATCAACCATTCCGACAGGCTTTGCGCTATCTGCCGTGTCACGAATAACCTGTACAACCAGGCGTTGTATATTGTCCGTAACGAGTTGAAGGATAACGACAGGTGGCTGTTCTATCCCGACTTGGACAGGATAATGAAAAATGTCACCAACCTTGAAGGTACGGTAAATTACAGACTTGTGAAATCACACGTAGCCCAACAGACATTGCGCGTGCTTGACAAGGCAATGAAGGGATATGTCAAGGCTGTAAAGGATTGGTCTAAGAATCCGTGGAAGTATAACGGTAAGCCCGAACTGCCATGCTATCACAAACGGGGTGGGATGAGCAATGCGATATATACCAACCAGTCGTGCAAGATACATGACGGGTATATAATACTTGACCGTGACTTGAAAATACCCGTTCCGCAATGGGAGAAGTACAAGGACAGAATCGAACGGTTCAAACAGGTTAGGATAATTCCAAAACGTACATATATGACCGTAGAGGTTGTATATGATTGTGTCTGTTCGGATAATGTCGGTACTGGTATGGCTTCAATAGACTTGGGTGTGAACAACCTTGCCACGCTGGTGTGCGGATGCAATGCGCTGCTGTTTTCCGGCAAGGTTGTCAAGTCGTACAACAGATGGTTTAACAAAACATTATCCATGCTGCAATCCATAAAGGACAGGCATGGGATAGACAAACTGACAAACAGGATGAGAAAGATGTATGAGAAACGTGAACGGTTTATGAATGATGCGATGCACAAGACAAGCAGGCGTATTGTTGATTATCTTGTATCACACCATATAGGCACTCTTGCTGTAGGCTACAACAAAGGATGGAAGCAATCCGTCAATATGGGCGGAGTAAACAATCAGAAGTTTACATTCATCCCTTTTGCGAGGTTGAGAAGCTGCCTTAGATACAAGTGCGAGCTTGCAGGTATCAGCTATATCGAACATGAGGAAAGCTACACTAGCAAATGTGACGCTCTATCTATGGAGGATATATGCAAGCATGATAGCTATCTCGGCAAGCGTGTCAAGCGAGGACTGTTCAAGTCGGCAATTGGAAAGGTTATCAATGCTGATGTCAACGGTGCGCTTAATATCGGTAGAAAAGTATTCGGTGATTCATTTGTGATAGCCGATAGTGGGCGTTGGTATCGCCCCGAACGGGTTAACGTTCTAAAATGTATGTGTGAAAATGTACATTAATGCCTCCTGATTGTTGTGATTACAATGGTCTGACTGCACCATATCCAAATTCATTTGGAGAAATGACAATGTATAAAGATGGTGTTAGGTATGAAGAGGATGATGATTTTGAGGAATTTATCATTTGTGAAAACGAAGAAATGTTTAAGGAAACCGTAATAGAACTATTAAATAACAATAAATATGAAAACATTTTTTGAGTGTAAAATTCGCTACGAAAAAGTAGCAGAAAATGGGATGAATAAGAAAGTAAGTGAGCAATACCTAGTTGATGCGCTTAGCTTCACTGAGGCGGAAGCACGTATTATATCTGAAATGACACCGTTTATCAGTGGCGAGTTCACTGTTTCGGACATTAAACGCTCCAATTACAGCGAACTGTTCCCCTCTGAGGAAGATGCAGCCGATCGATGGTTTAAGTGTAAGCTGTATTACATCACTCTGGACGAAAAAAGCGGAGCGGAGAAAAAGACATCATGCTATATGCTTGTTCAGGCAGCAGATTTGAGAGATGCTGTAAAGAAACTTGACGAAGGAATGAAAGGCACAATGGCAGACTATGTGATTTCATCCATAGCCGAAACCGCCATCATGGATGTATATCCGTATGAAGCGGAAAATGATTCCTGCTTATCGGAATACCCAAGTGGACACAAGACGGAAGCTGTCATAGGCGGAAAGAGCGTCATTGTAGACAAAACGGGAAATTCAACTGTAGTTTTACCTAGTTAAATTGTATATATATGGCAAACGAACAACAAAATCAGGTTTTCCATCATTGGAGAACTGGAAGTCAATCTGATTATGTGGGAGTAGAAATACTCCCTAACGGTCAGTCTATTATTGCTACAATATCCCATATCGTATGGGATGAGAATGCAAAGGTACAAGGTAGTAAGAAACCATCATGGATTGCTTACTTTAAAGAAGCAGACCTTGTTCCTAAACCTATGCTATTGAACAGTACGAACCGCAAACGCCTTACAAAGCTGGCACAAACTGATTATCCTGAAACCATCCGTGATTTTCGTGTCATATTGTGCAAGGAACTGACACGTGACCCAAGCGATGGAGGAAAGGTTTACGGATTACGTATAGGGCGTGATGTTCCACCACCACCACAGAAAGAGAAAATGACAGTCAACTCTGATAAATTCAAGGCTGCATTGGAAGCGTTAAAAAGTGGGAAATGCGAAATTGGATACATCACGGCAAGCTATGATGTGGACGCGGAAGCTATGAAATTGTTTAACGAAGCGACTAAGAAATAATGGAAGCAGAAGAAAAAGAAAAATTATGGCTTATGAAGAGGTGTGGTAAAATCACCTCTTCCGCCATTGGAAAACTTATGGTTTCTGGGAGAAGGGAAATGACACCTTCCGAACTAGAGATTGCAAAAAAACAGGGCGTAAAGAGAAAGACAGTTGACGTTCCTTTCGGGGATACAGCTATATCTTATCTTTATCAGGTTGCAAGGGAAAGAAGGTTAAACAAGCCATGCCGACATATATCCACTTCTGACATGGAGTGGGGAAAGGATCATGAAAAAGACGCTATAGAATGTTTTAACCATAACACGTTCTCCAGACTAATGTCCTGTGCGGATGATTTTGACGAAATTGTTTTTGTCGATAATATCTATGATGGATATGGTGATTCTCCCGATGGATATGGATTTGATGTCAATGGTAAATTATCTTATATAGCCGAAGTGAAATGCTTTACTTCTGAAAGTAAGATTGAATATTTGAGAGAAGCCACAAAGGAACAGGCTATAGAAGAATACTATTGGCAGCTAATGTCGCATTTTCTTTCCCATCCCGATGTGGATAAAATGTATTATATCGTATATGACGGTAAATCTGATGATGATCCATTTGATTTACGCCCGGTTAATGATCCGTCAAGGCTTTTGTATTGGGAACTTAACAGATGCGATTATAAAGACGATATAGACAGGATGGAAGATAAGTTACAAATGGCTCTAGCTTATCTTTCACTCAACGAACGTGATGCGAAAAAATACCCAATAAGTAAAATTAATGACTTCGTTGGTGTTTCAAATACGTAACGGGTAATTGCGGAGTTACCACAAAAAGTTAATAATATGTCAACAAATATAACATTATCTAAAGAAAGTAGTGAAAGAGAAATTAAGGCGTATTTCAATGAAATATTAAAGCTATCACAATCAGATAACGAATTTCCAGTAAATTTTGATGATGTATGGATGCTTGTTTATCAATACAAACATAAAGCGGTAAATGAACTTAAAGAAAAGTTTATTGAAAATGTTGATTATCAGGCAATAACTCAAAAGGTTGAATGCAAAAATGGCATTGGGTATTCAAGAAGAATTGATTATTATATTACTGTTCCATGTCTTGAATTTTTTATTGCAAGAAAAGCAAGATCGGTATTTGAGATTTACCGACAAGTATTCCATCATACCGTTAATAAGGTTATAGAGGATAAGTCAATTGACAATCAACCAACCATATCGGATAAAATGAATGCAGCTACATGGGCAGCAAAGTTTTTGAACTTAAATGATAATTCAAAGTTGATTATCGCAAAACAAATACTTGACCCATTAAATATATCTCTTCCTGATTATACATCATCAAAAGGGATACTAAAGTCTGCCTCTGAGTTGCTATCTGAAAAAGGAATTAAAATTTCCGCACAGGCATTTAACAAGGCTGCTATCGAAAAAGGATACCTATGCGAATTGAGCAGAAATTCTTCACACGGTAAGAAAAAACGATTCAAATCAATCACGGAAAAAGGTATTTCTTATGGGGAAAACCAAGTAAGCCCGAATAATCCTAAAGAAACACAACCGTTGTGGTATGAGGATAAGTTTGAAGATTTATTGTCTAAGTTGTTATGACTACATTAATCAAGCACAACAAACCTAATCGTGGGGATGAAATAATCATCCCCTATCTTGCCATAGAAAACAATATCAACTTTATCATGCTCAATGGAGGTGTAGGTGACGTTGAACTTATGGACGGAACAAAATGTAAGTCAATAAGCTGCACTCCTATCAAATTTGATGATGCAGGAGATGATATATATCGTATATATGGCATAGGAAAAGAAGCATGGAAAATGGCATGGCTGAAAAGAGTACATACCATGAGTGACGAAATTGTAAAACTAAAGTTAGATTTCAATGCCAGCAATTAGCGAATTATGGATAGATTATCCAATATCTTACCGTGACGAAAAAGGAAGGTTCGTCAAAGGTCATAATTATGGATTCAAGAAAGGAAGGGAAGTGTCGGATGAGGAACGTGAAAAGAAAAGAGTTCTTATGAAGGAACTCATTAAAAAACGAAAGGAAAACGGTTCTTATCTCGGTCATAGGAATAATACAAGGGCTGTCATTGCGATAGAGGATGGCACGAACAGATTCCTATGCTTTGAAGCCTGTTGTGACTGTGAGAGGAAATTAGGTATGCCACAACGCTCATGAAGTTCTTTTTGTAAGGGGAAAAACGGGCATAGATGGAGAAATTTTAAATTGTTTTACGAAGATGAATACGGATTACGTTGACGAATTTGAAAACTACGACAGGAAGTTAATCAAGCTAAATAGTGACACTGCCATTTTGCTGCATATATTCAAGAAAAAGCCGAACCACCACTTCGAGGATTGGATGGTTCTTCAAGACAATGAGGAATACTTCAAAAAGGAATGTGTTCCTGATTATGAAGATTCCGCCAGGCAGTTTGTCAAGCAGTTTGAAGGAGAAGAGTGCATGGCTTTTGTGATTGCATTGAAAAACGAACTTGAAAGAATGATACAAGAAGATGAGTACAAACGAAATCAAGCTAAGGGATTACCAGGAGGTGGGGATAACCCGTCTGAGAAATGCCCTGACTAATCATAAGCACGTCATATTTTCAGCCTGTGTAAGTTACGGCAAAACGGTCATAATGAGTTTTATGGCTAAAGGTGCTGTTGAAAAGGGGAATAAGGTGCTTATCGTATCCCACAGATCTGAACTTATGACACAGGCAGGGGGAACGTTGGAAAGAGTTGGCATACAGGCTGAATACATCTCTCCTAAACACAGAAACATACCTAAAGGTCTAGTAGTATCCGCAATGGCTCAAACTCTCCGTAGAAGGATCGAAAAACCCGAATGGGTTGAATGGGTTAAGAGTGTATCTCTCTGTCTGATAGACGAAGCACATTCGTCTGACGCGGATTATCTCTTTGAATCTGGTTTGTTTGATGATAAGTATGTAGTAGGTCTTACAGGAACCCCGATGAGAAGTGGGAACCAAAGGCAGCTTGGTATGAACTATGAAGAGATTGTAGAAACCGCTCAGATACAGGATATGATGGACCGGGGAAACATAACCAAGCTGAGAACGTTTACAGTTGATGCGCCCGACTTGTCTAAGGTTAATACCGATTATCGTACAGGTGACTTCGATAGCAGGCAGATGGGTGCGGTGTTCAACAAGTCTGTACAGTACAAGGGGGTGATTGAAAACTATATGCGTATCTGCCCGATGAAAAAAGCAATCTGTTTTGATGCCACACAGGCAAATGCGATAAGGATGTGCGCTGAATTTAATGAAGCTGGCATTCCTGCAAAATTCCTCATATCAGGCATAGACAAGAACAAACCTGATGAGTTGGCATTATATGAAAAATACAAACATCTTACAGGAAACAGGGAACAGCTTATCAAGGATTTCCATGATGATAAATTCACTGTTATATGTAACAGTGGCATATTGTCTACAGGATACGATGAAACAAGTATAGAGGTTTGCATATTAAACCGTGCTACACAATCCGTTCAGTTCTATATCCAGGCAACTGGCAGGGCTATCCGGCTGCATCCAAATAAAACGGAAGCATTTCTCCTAGACTTCGGTGGTAACATATCACGGCTCGGCAAGTTTGAGAAAGAACGTAAATGGGCTTTATGGCATAACAAGGGAAAATGTGAAGGGATACAGGGAGTGAAAGAGTGTAAACAGTGTGGTAAATATATTGCCATAACCGCTTCGGAATGCCCTTTCTGCGGATATGTATATCCTACCGAAAAGGAAATAAGAATCGCGGAACTGCAAGAACTGGTAGGAGATTTAAAGTTCGAGCAAATGACACCTACGCAATTTTTCCAGTATGCGGAACTTAAAGGATACAATACTTACTGGGCGATACGGCAGTTGTATATCAGAAATACGGAATCTGATTTTCGTAAAGCCATGAAAGAATGCGGATATTCCAGCAAGTTTATATGGGGGTATATCAAAAGAAACAAAAAAATAACATTATGAAAAACAACATTAATCCTTGGGAAGTGTTTGATGAGATTGAATGTTCCCATAACCCTGAATATATTGTTTGCGTGTCACATCTTAGACATTACACGAATATTTTTGGCATAGACAAAAGGCTTATAGATTTTCTTGGGATGGAAAAGAATACAATCTTAGATATTGAAACATTTTGTTTTGGCGGAATGGACGTTTTCGGGATAAAAGAAAATTATGTTTCCGTAATAGAAGATTGTAAAAGACAAAGGGAAGCAAAGAAAGAAGCCTTGGAGAAAAACAGGAAATTGATAGCCATGCTAAAATTGAAACGTGAAAATATGTGCGGCATAGGTACAAGAAAGGTAAAATTAATGCTTAATAAAAAGATAAAACAAGGAGATTTTACGGCTAAAATTTACCGTGTTGCATTGGAGATACAAGATTACAACATAAAGGCTAAAGACGCTCCATTTCCCTACTCGGAAAAGATGTACGCAAAGAAAGAAGATTTGATTGACAAACTTATCGAAATATATAACGAAAGTAAGTTCTCTTTTGGGTGCTCGGAGGATAAGGGAAAAAGAGTTTCTTTTATTATGTATTTTGATCTTCCTTTAGGGAATCAAATCTCTTTTCACTCTACAGTAAAAAGGAATATTCCTGCATATGAAAAAGAGTGGGATGGATTGGTAAACAGTACATTGGACAAGTTAGAAAAAGAAATAAAACAATACTTAAACATTTAATCATGGGAAAAAATTTATTGTAGGAAGTAACAAACTATATTTCATAGGTGACTGGATTGACGAGTATTGCGATTTGCGGTTCGATGATGTGGTGAAATAATGTACGGACGATTTCTTGTCAGAAAACATTTCTTTGGATGATCTTGCAAAATAGCAATACAAAGTCTTGCAGGAACGGAGAGTATTGCTGCTGTCGCTGCAAGCATAGATATACGGTTATTGTGGACGGTTTGTTTGTTGGATATGTCTGCTATATTCCTTGGTTTGAAAAAAACGTTGCCATGAAGATAAGAAACAGCGGACATGATATGTGTGAAGGATTTGAGATGGTTGATAACAAACTTTAACCTTTTATTCTTCTTACATATTCCATTTCGTAATACCTTTGCCAAATACAATTTTTTTTATTATGGCTGAGGAGAAACGATCTGCGGAAGAAAAGAAAATGCAGAAAGATATAGTAGTTAGTTATAGGAACGAGAAGGAAGGTAAAGGATGCAGGGGATTGCTTGTAGCATTCTTTTCCGAACTTCTCCATCCTGCTGTAAGTGGTAACAAGTCGGCTGAGTTCCGTGCTCTAGGGGCAAAGAAAAGTATGCCTGACCTTGCTTATATACATGACGGTAAGATATATGGCATAGAACTTAAAATGCCTGACAGTAACCATGACCGTAATCATATAATAGAACAGGCTGATGTGATGGCCACATATTTCTTTCGAGGATATTTCGTATGGTCTAAGGAAATGTTGTGGAATATACTTGACGCTATCGAGCGTGGCCAGCCTATAATGTCGAATACATTGCAGGTTAAGGATTACTGTTTACGTAACAGCACTACAAAAGTAAGTTTTGAAAAAATAATAAAAATATTGGCATGAATAAGATAATTTTTGATAGAAAGGTTTTATTTTCAACGTTAAACTCAGCCAAAGCCTGTCTTTCCGATACAGGCTTGACGATATTGAAATGTTTCCGTTTTAAATATGTATCATCAGAAAATTCAATAGAGGTTACTTCATACAATAACCTTAATGAGATGCGTTTGATCATTCCAGTTGTTGATTCAGACTGTAATGACGGACAGGAGTTTGCAGTAGACGGAATAAGGCTTGTAAAGCTGCTCAAAACAGTAAAGGATTCCATTGTTACGGTAAAGATATATGATAAGGATATAATATTCTCTTACAATGGCAGTGAAGCGTCTTTCTTTGCAGAAGATGTGGAATCTTATCCTGATATTAAAATAGGTAAGCGTGGTACCGGGATAAGGGTCAACGTGAACAGGAATGATCTGTATAGAGCATTAAAAAGGAACATAGGATTTAATGATATCAGTGACGTTGTGACCAGCCTTAGTGGAGTGGGGATAAATTTTATTTGTTCCAATAATTGCATTGATATATGTTCGTCCGATAAGATTGTATTTGTAAGAGATGTTATAGAATGTCAGCCGGATATATCAAAGGACTTGTGCATAAATGTAATGCCTACTTCGGTAAAGGAAGCGTTATCCTTTCTTGAAATGTTGTCAGAAGAAAATGTAACTGTTTCTGTATCTGATGATGAAAGGGTGATGTCTATATCTTATGGGGATTTCGGGTCTGTCTTTAATTGT
>ERZ1673742.2712-NODE-2712-length-12802-cov-17.242567_pt1 | contig 12802 bp, 15 predicted proteins | sample MGYA00580208_ERZ1673742 | MGnify/ENA primary metagenome ERZ1673742 (study PRJEB41218, sample SAMN15661774) | gut metagenome | host: Homo sapiens | place: Canada: London | collected 2015-08-20/2019-03-30 | study: EMG produced TPA metagenomics assembly of...
CCTGCCTGCCAAAATTATAGACCGCTCAGACACTTTAATGTCAACCCCTCTTTCGCGTTTTTCGGCAAAAACCCTTCCGCCGATACATATATTATACATGATAACATCGCGTTCCAGATAATGCAACAGCGGCAATACATTTCCAATGATATTTTCACAAAAACTGCGCAGATTATAACTACACTCAGCGAGTAAGGAGGTGAAAAACAGAATGGCACGCAGCAATAAGATAGTAGTACCCGACGCCAAGCAGTCCCTGGACAGCTTTAAGATGGAGGTTGCCAATTCCCTGAACGTAAACCTGAAGCAGGGCTACAACGGCGACATCAGCGCGAAGGAGGCCGGCTCCATAGGCGGCAACATGGTAAAGCGCATGATCACTTATGCAGAGAACAACATGAACGGCAACATGATGAAGTAAATTATTCACCGTGAGAAATTCCTTTCAAAACGGGCGCGGCTTTTGCGCCCGTTTTTCGCATGTATAGAATGCGGTCCCGCCGATTGTCGAAAAAAGTGGTAAAAAGATAACATTATGGCAAAAGATTGCGAAAACATAAATACTTTGGCAAAATATAGAAAAACAACGAACGAAGCAGCACAAAGGAGGAAGAACCATGAAGGTATCGGATTTCGTTGAAGGTAAATTGATGGAAATTGGCGCCACACCGGAATATACTGGTTATAAGTATCTGGTATGCGCCCTGGTAATGTCGATGCAGAACGAGTATCTTTTGAATAACGTAACTACCAAGATGTACCCGGCGATAGGAAAGCGCTATGGCGTGAGTCCTGCCAGCATAGAGCGAAGCATACGCACTGTGATATCCGCCATATGGTACGATGGTGATCCGGAGCTCCTGCGTAAGCTTATGGGACGCAGCTATCCGGTGCAGCCGGGCAATGCGAAGTTCATAGGCGTAGTAAGCAGGCGTCTGTCCTTCTATTGCCGCCGCAATGTGGAAACGAGCAAAATAAGCGGGCAGGCCAACATATAGAATAAAATCGCATTGCAAACCCCCGAATTTTATGCTACAATCTCCTGGTATGAGCCGGTGTGTTGGAATTGGCAGACGAGGAGGACTCAAAATCCTTTGCTGGCGACAGCGTGTGGGTTCGAGTCCCACCACCGGCACCAAACCAATATAATCCGAACCAAATCTTCTTAATCGGAGATGGGTTCGGATTATTTGTTTTCTTCGAGAAGTTCGAGGATACGCATTTCAGAAACGGCGTGGTAAAGCGTCCCGAATCCAAGCCCAGAGGGCCGAGAAAACCAAAACTGGCAAAGGATAAGGAGGCCAATTATGAAAACCATCAAAAGCTGTGAATTCAACATGGATACGGGTTGTGTAGAGCTGCGGTTTCAGGACGGCAGCATGATCTCCATCGACTGCACCGCCGTGGAGAACGAGGTGGCGGACAACCGCTTCCAGCGCTCTGAGCTGGATTACCTCATCTACAACGACCCGCTGGCTTATGCCGAACTTATTCTGAATGGCGACGTTGAGGCATACTTGAACGCCGTCACGGAGTACAAGCCCTATGAAAACTGAACAAACGCGCAAAGGGGATGGCGGTCTGCCATCCCCTTTTGCCATGCTGTTTTAGGAGCATATATCCCTTGGATTTGTCTTATATCTATCGTCAGGCGACGTTCTCGCCGTTGCTGTCTTTGCCCGTTTTTGCCCCGTCCCGTGCCGCCTTCCATTCGGCAAAGTCCCGCTGCCCTTCCTCACTCTCGTAAAAGGTGAGGATATCCGGCAGCAGAATTCGGGCGATGTTCTCGATCTCATGCTGCGGGATGCCGCTGTTGTTGGTGAGCTTTTTTCGCCTGCTCAAGTTGCACCTCCGAAAAAGTATTTTGCCGCAGCTTTCTCCCGTGCGGCGGAGGAATGGCGTCTTGAGCGTCTTTTGCCGTCTGTGCCTCTTTTCCCTTCGCATCCTTCCCCTTTCCTATCTGGACGGATTTTATCAGTGGTGCAAACAGGTCGTGGGGCTTTGTCTTACGGATTTTTTGCAGGCCACGATTTTAATTGCGGTTTTGTCATTATTCAGCGAACACGCAATGCTCGGCCTTGGTCTGATGCTCTCCGCTGGGGAGATCCCGCGCATCGCAGGTGCGTCCGGCTTGGACACCTCGACCAGAGAGAATCTGTCCAGCGCGGTCTATACGGCGCAGACGGCAATTAACATTACAAAAACGGTAGCAAGGGCGGCTGCGGCATGACGGAGGTGAAGGTAAAGAAGCCTGCAACGCGCAGTTCGCGGAAATCCTTGCCGAGCAGACTGCGCTCAAAAGCAGAAGGAAATGATCCTGCAAAGCAGCACCGACACAGACCGCGTTTGCACCCGCGTGAAGCAGGCAGAAGAAGCTATAGAGAACGCCGCACCGACGATTACAGAATGGAACGAAATCGCCGTCCATCAGACCGTAGAGCGCGTGGCCGTCCTCTCCACTGACGAGATTCTGGTGCGGATCAAGGGCGGCGCAGACATCAGGCAACGATTGGAGCGATGAAAATAATCTATGCAACCGGTGATCTTCACGAAAATCCAATTCGGTTTCAACCACAATACTTTCCGGAGCAATCTGAAATGACGAAAGACGATTACATGATCGTCTGCGGCGACTTCGGATGTGTCTGGAACGGTGACAAAAGCGATGATACGCAGCTCGACCGGCTGGAAGCCTTGCCGTTTACTGTCCTTTTTGTGGACGGTAATCACGAAAATTTCGATGCTCTGAACAAATATCCCGTGGAAGAATGGCGCGGTGGAAAAGCACACAAAATCCGTCCGCAAGTCATTCACTTGATTCGCGGGCAGGTGCTCGAACTGCAAGACCGCAGCTTCTTTACGATGGGCGGTGCACAGAGCTACGATATTGCGGATGGCATTCTGGATACGGACAGCCTAGATTTTTACGAGCGATGTGATTCCCTGCGCCGCAATCGCGGACAGTTCCGTATCAATCATATTTCCTAGTGGCAGGAAGAATTGCCGTCCGACGAGGAATACGCCGAAGCACGGCAGACGCTGGAGCGGCTGAATTGGAAGGTCGATTACATCATCACACACTGTGCGCCGACCACGATTCAACAGAAGATCAATCCCAGCTTCAAGTCGGATAAGCTGACAGACTTTCTGGAAGAAATCCGATGCCGCAGTCAGTTCCACTACTGGCTATTCGGACACTACCACGACAATCGAATCATCGACGAAAAGTGCGTCATGCTTTACGAGCAGATGGTGCGGATATTATAAAAAATATATTTAGCTACTTTTTGCTCTCGACGGGAATCGCCATATCCAGTATAATGGATATAATATATGAAGTCACAATTCGGGAGAAAACCAGAGGGGATAGAACTATATGCCCACACAAAAGAAGTGCAGAGATAGCATTCACGCTAAAGGAACTGAGATTGCGGTTCTTTCTACCGGCGATAGCAACGACTATATTTTGCTGACAGAAATTGCACGGTACAAAAGCGATGCGCCGGATGACGTGATCAAAAACTGGATGCACAACCGCGATACGATCGAATTTCTCGGTCTATGGGAGCAGCTCAACAATCCAGATTTCAACCCCGTCGAATTCGACGGGGTTAGAATGCAGGCTGGCTCAAATGCTTTTACCATGTCTCCAAAGAAATGGATCGAAGCGACTGGAGCCATCGGGATTGTTTCAAAAGCTGGACGCTATCAAAACGAATTTATGACATGATGGACGGTGGGAAGAAGATTTTTTCTCAGGAAGGAATTGCTGAGGCCTTGCCTATTCTTCAGCGAATTCAGAACACAGTTGCGTTTTCACACGATGATGTACAGAGTGTATATGAGTTTGAAGATGACTGCACGGAGGCAGTCCCCCTTCTGAAACTGCTTCCTGATTTGAAGGACTGTGATATTCTTGCCGATAAAGCCTATGGCACAAAAGAAATCAGGACCTATCTGCATAACCAGTCCGCCAGCTATACGATCCCGCCGAAAGTGAACACAAAGCAGCCGTGGCCGTTTAATAAAAAGACGTATAAACGGCGGAACGCGATAGAGCGTTTCTTCAATCGCCTCAAGGAATTTCGCCGCGCTGAAACGCGCTGTGATAAGCGCGATGACTCGTTCCTTGCTTTTGTAATGGTCGCTGCTTCGTGTGTCGCTTTCAGCATTTTGCACATATGATTGCTGTTTTCAGATACACCCTAGGAAAAATGATTGGCGAGATACACATGACGCAGGATCAACGCCGACGCTGGGAGAAGCGCTGCCTTGAGACCTATGGAGAGCTCATCTGACACATCGTTGCGAAAGGAGAATAGGTCATGCGTTACGAGTATTTTAAGATTATTGACCCGGCTTTTGTTCAGTCCCTTCTGGATGGCAATCTCTACATGAACTCTTTGAGCTATTTTAGGACACTCGAGGAAGGTGCACAGAAAGAGGGAAACAAGGCCCAAAAAGACCCAATAGAAGGTGTCTGTGGGACGATTCCCAAAAACCGCCTCCGGCAGGTTGGTTTTCATTTCAATGAGGATCTATTGGAAGTTATGGGCAATCATGTGCTGCTGCTCAGTGAAAATTACGGATACAATAACCTTTTTTGTCTCTACCGACTCCAGATTGATGAAGATGCCAAAACGATTCAGCAACCCAGCAGGCAGTTGGTTAACTTCAACGACAAGGACAATGCCCAAAAAGTCGTGATTCGGTTCCGGGACTCAGAGGAGTTTTTGCGGCGGCTTGAAACAGCACTCCAGACAGCGCTGACGGGGCAGGCCTTAGAATACGCCATTTATGGAGGTGTCACCTATGAAAACGCTTGGACCAGCGCCGATGGTCCTGGCACTCGTTCCGCCTTCCATAAGGACTCTTCTTATGCTTATCAGGAAGAGTGGCGGCTGTGCATTCTCCGCCGGGAATGGGTGGATGAGGCTGTTTCCTTCCCTGTTGGGGATCTGAAGGAGCTATGTGAGGTCATATCGCTGGAACAATTTATAAATCACCTGGACCAGATCTACCCGGGGTACACACTGGTGGAACACATGAAGAGCCACTCGCCGGAAACGTATCGGATGTTCGGCAAAATCAACGCCACCAGCCGCCTCATGTACACCTATATGCCTCAGATGGTCCAGAAGCCCACTCGCTCCGATGAAGCAGAGGCTGATTGGCACTACACACAGTTTTTGAGCTTGAGTGATCGGCAGCAGGAGATTGACCCCTATCTGGAAGAGCGTCTTTGGCATTATAAAGATTTAGACCACATGGAATTATTGGCACAATATCGGCTTTCTCAGGAACGCTGGGTCGAGGCCACGGATGCATTTGCCTATATATTACAAAGTGCACCGGAGAAGATAAAGGAAGCTCCCTCCCGATTCTTTTTCCATCTGCACACTATTTTACTTCAGCATCAGGAAGCAGCTGATGCTGCGATGTTTCTAGAAATTGCCGCCTCGCAGTACGAGCTTCCAGAAGAACTGGAGATAATCATGCGGAGCGATTGTTTAATGGCCCTTGGCTTTTATGATCGGGTGGTGGAGCTGTTCAAAGAATTACAGCAAGAGTCGCCGGATCCAATTTTGGAGTATGACTTGGCGGTGTCGACTTTTCATCTGCTACGTTTTGAAGAGGCAGCAGAGCACCTGCAAGCTTATACGCAATATTTCTCCCAGTCGCACACGGCCGCCCATAAGGCGAACGACCTGCGTAAGCTCATAGAGTGTTTTAGAACCCACACGCCGCTGGAAGAAATCTCGAGTGAGCATCCTTTTATAGGGCTCACATGGACAAAGCAGACAGAGGATACATTGCGAAAGGCGCAGACTTCTGGTAAAGGACTATATCTGGGTATCGATGCTCTCTATCAGATAGAGATCGCACAGAAATGGGATCTTGTTGCAGATATCCCCTCCATCACGGTCATTCCACTGACAATTGCAAGACTGATGGAGTTGTATAAGGACACAGGAGCAGCTGTGTTCTACCGAGTCATCGAACGTTTTGCGGCTATGAAAAATGCAATCATTCAATCTCCTGATTTGAAATTATATCTGGCAATGGACATTAAGTATCCAGAATTGCCGCCGCACTACAAGATGGAACAGGCGTTGATGGCGCAGGAGGGTACCCATATCTTCTAACATTAATCTTGAAAACCATTGTACTGCAACGGCTACAGGCCTGCGTCTTTTTGGGTGCATAGTCTGCGCAGCAGACTATGGTGCCTACGGGCGGGAATTGAACGAGCAAGACACCCCTGATGGGTTTCTTGCACACATTCTTTCTTTCCGAGGACGATCATTTCAGCCTTCATCTTTAGTGTAGCGATCACACAAACCAATATAATCCGAACCAAATCTTCTTAATCGGAGATGGGTTCGGATTATTTGTTTTCTTCGAGAAGTTCGAGGATACGCATTTCAGAAACGGCGTGGTAAAGGGTCCCGAATCCAAGCCCAGAGGGCCGAGAAAACCAAAGATATAGAGGCGTATCTGAACGCCGTCACGGAGTATAAGCCCTATGAAAACTGAACAAACGCACAAAGGGGATGGCGGCCTGCCATCCCCTTTTGCCATGCTGTTTTAGGAGCATATATCCCTTGGATTTGTCTTATATCTATCGTCAGGCGACGTTCTCGCCGTTGCTGTCTTTGCCCGTTTTTGCCCCGTCCCGTGCCGCCTTCCATTCGGCAAAGTCCCGCTGCCCTTCCTCACTCTCGTAAAAGGTGAGGATATCCGGCAGCAGAATTCGGGCGATGTTCTCGATCTCATGCTGCGGGATGCCGCTGTTGTTGGTGAGCTTTTTCCGCCTGCTCAAGTTGCACCTCCTAAAAAGTATTTTGCCGCAGCTTTCTCCCGCGCGGCGGAGGAATGGCGTCTTGAGCGTCTTTTGTCGTCTGCTCTTCTTCCCTTCGCATCCTTCCTTTCCTATCTGAAAATGAAAACGCAGCCGCCTGTCAAGCCTTTCGGCCCGTCTGCGTCTGCATGGTGTCTTGTGTCTGCAATTGTGCTTTTATTATAGCAGCGGCGAGGCTGCACGTCAATACCACGGGAATGGAGCGGCTGACAGCGTAATTTTGGCAGCGGCTACCAAAATTGTTCTGTGGCTTGCAAATTGGCAATGGCAGTAGCGCAGCAGCCGCCAGCCGTCAATGGTCAAGATGAACGCTTCGCGCCATTGACTCCCGCCGCCCGCCGCGCTTTTGGGCAGACAAGGCGGGCAGGCACAGCCTGTGCCTGCCCGCCCATACACATTCCGGCGATTGTAGATATTGGATTTTCAACCGGAGTTGTAGTCGGGTGCGCCCCGCTTCAGGGCGTACCCGCTGCTGTTGTATACCGCCTATCTTCGCGGGGAAGGCACTCCCCAACAAGATTTCGATGGGACGGCATGAGCGGACTTCGTTCATAAAATATTTACAATACATATCGGAGGTAGAGATTGTCATTTTCGGCCATTCATGGTAGAATCATTATGCGGATAGAATACCTATCTGACAAACTATGATTGGAGGTAACGCCATGTATCGTCCCAATGATGCCCGGTTCGGCTTCGCGCGTTGGTGGTATTGGTGCGGCTCCCGATTATGGAGAGGTCGTATCAAAATCGTTTCTGTTGGCGCATGAGCCGGACTGGTGATTAGTCGGCTTGTGCGCTTTTTTATTTAAGACACATAAGACCTTCTATATCAGTATTAAAAACTCATTTTTAAAAGGAGGTAAGTTTATGAAAACACCAGCGCAAAAAGTTATCTATTCTCTCCTCACGCTCATTCTTCTTCTATCAATAGGAAGCGGCGTAGTGGCAACTAATGGCAATAGAACAGAATTAATCAATCCTGAACTAGACAATGAGCTAAGCGAAGAAACCTTAAAGATTATTCCAATCGAAGATACATTAGATTATGCTCTATATGAGCAGGCGGATAAGTTGTCAAAAAGTTTCATAAACCAAAATACTAAAAAAGCCATTGATGATAATTATGGAGGCACTTACTATGACGATGGAGATTTTGTGTTCATGTTCAAGGACACATCAAAAGTCGTAGCTTCTCAAGCACAAAGCATTATCAAAAACGCAGGATTGCGGATGAAAGGCTGCATCTACTCTTACAACGAGTTAATGGAGACAATGGATTCCATATCAAATAAAGTGGTTCCTAAACTGAACGGATTCACTTGTATAGGTATGGATACGCCTAATAATACTGTGGTTGTCCAATATGTTGAAGATGATCCGACTGTTATAAAGCAGCTTTGCATTGAGGCTGATATAAAACTCGAAATGGTAGCTTTCAAAAAAATATCGGCCCCAATACTGCCCACTTCCACTATGTATGCCGGAAAAACCTCTTATAACAGCACCCGTGGCTCCACTTCCAGTGCTTGTGTAGGCGTAAACGGTCCTGGCGGTGCAGGATTTATTATTCAGGGGCATGACACATTGGTTGGGGACAGTATCAAACCAAGCAGCAGTGACAGTACGGTAGGTTCTGTTTATTCTCGTTGCCAGCCAATGATTACTACCGGTAGGGAGGCAGATGCCAGTTATGTGCTACTTAACAGTGGTCACAATTTCAGCAATATCTTGGATGGTATAACTAGCGCTAACGTGATGGTGCCTGGTAGGACATTCGATGTGTATGTTGATTTACCTGTCTATATGCGAGCACGCCATGCATATCCTTTTAATAGTGGAAAGGTGACATTAGAAAATGTTCACTATAGCTGGCCTGATCGAGATGGTAATACGCACAATTACCAAGGCGCCCAAGCTAACTATTCAGCACAGGCAGGTGACAGTGGTGGACTGGTATTTGTGTATACAAATTTGGGACCTATCTGGGCTGGGGTTCAAAGCGGGGGCGGTGCAGGATACCTCTCCGTGTTTGCTCGAGCGACCGATGTAGTGAGTTCTCTCAATGTTTCTGTAAACTGATTGTTTTCCAACAAGAAAGTTGTCGGACTGATTCTGTCTCGATACACCATAAAACTAAAAGGAGGTAAACACGTATGAGAATAAAACAATTAGCAGTCATCCTTTTAACGTTATGCTTTTTGCTGACCGCTGTCCCTGCGTATGCGGCGCAATTCAGTTATTCTGACCTGAATGAATACCGCCATATAATACAGAATGAAGTATTGAACAACTATAAAGGCCGTGTTTTCTTTGCAGTTGATGTAGATGCACAAGCTGTGCGTGTTTATGCCGAGCCGGGAGAAAGAGACTCCATTGCCGCTGCGTTGAAAAGATACGGGATAAATATGGATATGGTCATAATCGAGGGCAGACCTGCTGAAATCTCGCCTGCTATTGCAACTGCGAATGCGAATATTCGGTCAGGCCCGGGAATTTCCTACAAAAAGCTGGGGACCCTCAATAAAGGCCAAAGCGTATCGGTAATCAGAATAACAAACAAATGGGCTCAGTTCATCTGGAACGACACAGTTGCCTATGTTCATTCAGATTACATCAAATACGGAAATACTGTAATTATAAACTCCGCCGGAAACCCGGTCGTAGCAACAGTAAATCCCGATGCTTCCGGCACGTTTATAGCCATAGCCACGGGCAATGTCAATATACGCTCCGGTCCCGGTACAAACTATAAGAAGCTCGGCAAATTACGCAGAGGACAGACGGTAGCCGTATCGAATGTAAAGGGCAAATGGGCGGAGATCACATGGACGGGAAGCAAAAAAGGGTATGTACATACGGATTATCTAAAATTTGAAACAGTTTCCAATGAGCCAACGATTGACATTCCTTCCACCGATCCCGGCTCGGTAGGTGCTGCAATAGCCACCGGCAACGTCAATGTACGCTCCGGCCCCAATACAAATTACAAGAAGCTCGGCAAATTACGCAGAGGACAGACGGTAGCCGTGTGGAGCATAACGGGCAAATGGGCGGAAATCACATGGACGGGCAATCAAAAAGGATATGTGCATACGGATTATTTGAGAATGGATGCGGAGTAAATCGACCCTCTCATTGTTCATGGTAGAATCAGGGCGGGCAAGTATGTGTATGCTTGCCCGTCTTGTCTGTTGTGCTATCTTAATGTTGTACGGAATCGCGGGGTTCTGTCCCTGATCGTATTTTGCCGGGCGCGCCCTCGATTAAAAATAGTGTGCCTTTGCAGAACGGGAAACGGACTGGCAAGCAGGGCAAAGCGGTACCCACTTTGCTGCTTGCCAACCTGCGAACCCTGTCGGCTTCACACTTGGCAAGCAAGGTGGCTTGGAGCCACTTTTCGCTTGTTGGGGAAATTTGTCCCCAAGCCCCTTTGAACGATTTTTGCAAAATCGGCTGCGCTCCTGCGGAGCTTTCTTCGCCTGCGGCGCATCAGGAAATTGCGGCGTTATGTGAATATATCATTGACACATTCTCTGTTTCCGGGTATACTTGAAGCGGAAAAGGAGGTGACGCAGCCTTGAAAATCATCGGTGAACGGCTCAGGAGCTTGCGCGAAAGCGTCAGGCTCTCGCAGGCGAAGCTGGCAAAGGAATTTGACGTTTCCCAATCCGCTCTCGCCCGGTATGAAATCGACGATTCCACGCCCTCCCCGGAGGTTTTTCTGAAATACGCCGACTACTTTGACGTATCGCTGGACTACATTTTCGGCAGGACGGACGACCCCCATGGCATGATCTATAACAACTGCGTGAAGCTCGGCCTGAACAATCCCGAAATGGCGCGGTTCGTGGAAATGTGCTTCGACCCCGGCTCGGCTATGAACGAACGATTGAAGGCAACGCTTGTGCAGATGCTCTCGGAGGTGGACGCAAAATGAAAGCCGTTATCTACGCCCGCTATTCCTCTGACAGCCAGCGCGAGGAATCTATTGAAGGTCAGCTCCGCGAGTGTACCGCCTTTGCCGAGAAAAACGGCATCACGGTATTGCGGCATTACATCGACCGCGCGTATTCTGCAAAGACCGACAACCGCCCGGAGTTCCAGAGCATGATCAAGGACAGCGGCAAGCGGCTGTTTGACATAGTGATCGTCTGGAAACTGGACAGGTTCGCACGAAACCGCTATGACAGCGCCCGGTACAAGGCCACGCTTAAAAAGAACGGCGTGAAGGTGGTATCCGCCACCGAGATTATTTCAGAGGGCGCGGAGGGCATCATTCTCGAATCCGTCCTCGAAGGCTATGCGGAATACTACTCTGCTGACCTTTCGGAAAAAGTCGTTCGCGGCATGACGGACAACGCCCTCAAGTGCAAATTCAACGGCGGCACGATGCCCATTGGTTATGTGATCGACGCGGAGCAGCATTTCCAGATCGACCCGCTGACCGCGCCGTTCGTGCTGGAAGCCTTCAAGCGATATGACGGCGGAGAAACCATTTTCTCCATTATGAATTGGCTGAACGAGCAGGGGCTTACCAACACGCGGGGGCAGAAAATGACCTTCAACAGCGTGGGGCATATACTCCACAACCGGCGCTATATCGGGGAGTTCCGATACCGCGATGTGATCGTGCCGGACGGCATCCCCGCAATCGTACCGCAAGACCTCTTTGACCGGGTGCAGGAGAAGCTGGCGAAGAATAAAAAGGCCCCGGCGCGTCACAAGGCCGAGGACGATTATCTGCTGACCACCAAGCTGTTCTGCGGCTACTGCGGCGCCTATCTCTGCGGCGAGAGCGGCACAAGCCGCACGGGAAAGGTGCATCACTATTACAAGTGCGTGTCGGTCAAGAAGAAGCGTACCGAGTGCCACAAGAGACCCGTCAGGAAAGAATGGATCGAGGATTTGGTGGTCGGTGAAACCCTGAAAATGGTCATGGACGACAAAGCAATCGAGGCCATCGTATCCATGCTGATGGACTTGCAGGACAGGGACAATGTGAACGTGCCGCTGTATGAGCAACAGCTCCGTGAAGCGGACACAGCCATCAGCAATTTACTCAACGCCATTCAGCAGGGCATCCTGACGCGCTCCACAAAGGAGCGGCTGGAGGAGCTGGAAAACCGCCGCGACGAGCTTGAGAACAGGCTTGCCTGCGAAAAGCTGGCAAAGCCCAAGGTCAGCGCGGAGTTTATGACCTTCTGGCTCTACCGCTTCCGCAAGCTGGACGTGCGGCAACAGAGCCACCGCAAGATGCTCATCGACACCTTCATCAATGCGATTTTCCTGTACGATGATAAAATGGTGATCACCTTCAACTACAAGGAGGGCACGAAAACCATCACCTTCGCGGAATTGCAGGAAGCTATCAGCGACAAAAACGGTTCGGATTTGGATTGCCTTGCTGCACCAAGAAAAATACCCCCCGAATGGGGGTATTTTTCTTGGTAATAGTAAAAGAGGGACTCGAAGCCGCGACCCGAAGGGGAAAATCGCGCCGGTGACGCGATTTTAGCGGCCGGGAAATCGTGTCAGGCCGGACTGTGCGGCGCGGAGCGCAAGCAGGCCGATGCCGATGACCGATTTCGAGTCCCACCACCGGCACCAAGAAAAATACCCCCGAATGGTGGTATTTTTCTTGGTAATAGTAAAAGAGGGACTCGAAGCCGCGACCCGAAGGGGAAAATCGCGCCGGTGACGCGATTTTAGCGGCCGGGAAATCGTGTCAGGCCGGACTGTGCGGCGCGGAGCGCAAGCAGGCCGATGCCGATGACCGATTTCAAGTCCCACCACCGGCACCATGGCGAGTGTTCTTACAGCATTTGAAAAGCTGTGAGGACACTCGCTTTTTTTCTGCTCAAACAGCAGGTCTGTCGTCTGTCGTGTAGCTCACGAACACGCCTTTTCTGGTGTTGACGGTGACGGCCGGGATGGGCA
>ERZ1673742.2717-NODE-2717-length-12790-cov-7.208402_pt1 | contig 12790 bp, 9 predicted proteins | sample MGYA00580208_ERZ1673742 | MGnify/ENA primary metagenome ERZ1673742 (study PRJEB41218, sample SAMN15661774) | gut metagenome | host: Homo sapiens | place: Canada: London | collected 2015-08-20/2019-03-30 | study: EMG produced TPA metagenomics assembly of...
ACGGCGTCGACAAGGAGCAGAGCCAGAAGGTCATGGTCTACGACCTCGGCGGCGGTACGTTCGATGTCTCCATCCTCGATATCGACGACGGCGTTATTGAGGTTCTGGCCACCGCGGGCAACAACCGCCTCGGCGGCGACGACTTCGATGAGTGCATCATGAAGTGGATGGTCAGCGAGTTCAAGCGTACCGACGGCGTCGACCTCAGCGGCGACAAGGTCGCCATGCAGCGCTTGAAGGAAGCTGCCGAGAAGGCCAAGATCGAGCTCTCCGGCGTGACCTCCACCAACATCAACCTCCCGTATATCACCGCTGACGCTACCGGCCCGAAGCACCTCGACCTGACCCTCACGCGCGCTAAGTTCAACGAGCTGACCGCGCACCTGGTCGAAGCCACTGCCGGCCCTGTCCGTCAGGCGCTCAGCGATGCGGGCCTCACCGGCAACGACATCCACAAGGTCCTGATGGTCGGCGGCTCCAGCCGTATCCCCGCCGTGCAGGAAATGGTCAAGAAGCTCACCGGCAAGGAAGGCTTCAAGGGCATCAACCCCGATGAGTGCGTCGCCATGGGCGCAGCGCTCCAGGCGGGCGTGCTGACCGGCGACGTCAAGGGCCTGCTGCTGCTCGATGTTACCCCGCTGTCCCTCGGCATTGAGACCATGGGCGGCGTTTGCACCAAGCTCATCGACCGCAACACCACCATCCCCGTGAAGAAGAGCCAGATCTTCTCCACCGCCGCCGACAACCAGACGAGCGTTGAAGTCAACGTTCTGCAGGGCGAGCGTGAGATGGCCGCTGCCAACAAGAGCCTCGGCCGCTTCCACCTCGACGGCATCGCTCCGGCCCGCCGCGGCGTGCCTCAGATCGAGGTCACATTCGATATCGACGCCAACGGCATCGTGAACGTCAGCGCGAAGGATCTCGGCACCGGCACCGAGCAGCACATCACCATCACCTCTTCCTCCAACATGAGCAAGGAAGACATCGAGAAGGCCGTCAAGGAAGCTGAGCAGTATGCCGCCGAGGACGCCAAGATCAAGGAGAAGGTCGAAGTACGCAACCAGGCCGACCAGATGGTCTACCAGAGCGAGAAGACCCTCGGCGAAGTGGGCGACAAGATCCCCGCGGACGAGAAGGCCAAGGTTCAGAGTGGTATCGACAAGCTGAAGGAAGTCCTCAAGGGCGACGATACCGACGCCATCAAGAGCGCGACCGAAGAGCTCACGCAGATGTTCTATCAGATGAGCGAGAAGCTCTATCAGCAGGCGAACCCGCAGGGCGGCGCACAGGCCGGTCCCGACATGGGCGGCCAGAACGGCGGCGCACAGACCGGCCCGAACGGTCAGCAGTATTATGATGCTGACTACAAGGTCGTGGATGACGACGACAACAACAAAAAGTAATTGAAATCGTATCGACGCAGCGGGGACAGTTTATACTGCCCCCGATTGCGGCGTTTTTAGGAGCGTAGTCTATGGCTGAAAATAAAAGAGACTATTACGAGGTGCTCGGCGTTTCCAAGGGCGCTTCGGAAGAAGAGATCAAAAAAGCATACAAAAAGCTCGCACGCAAGTATCATCCCGACATGAACCCCGGCGACAAGGAAGCCGAGGAGAAGTTCAAGGAGATCAACGAGGCGAACGAGGTTTTGAGCGACCCAGACAAGAAGGCGCGCTACGACCAGTTCGGCTTTGCGGGCGTTGACCCGAATTACGGCGCAGGCGCCGGTGGCGGCGCTTACAGCGCGGGCGGGTTCGACTTCGGCGACCTCGGCGATATCTTCGGCAGCTTCTTCGGCGGGGGCTTCGGCGGCGCGCGCGCGAACCCCAACGCGCCCCAGCGCGGCGAAAGCCTGCGCACGAGCGTGAACATCAGCTTTGAAGAGGCGGCCTTCGGCTGCGAGAAGGAAGTCAGCATCGACCGCATCGAGCAGTGTCCTGACTGCCGCGGCTCGGGCTGCGCCAAGGGCACGACCGCCGAGGTCTGCCCTGACTGCCGCGGCAGCGGCGTGATCCAGCAGCGCCGCCAGACGCCGCTGGGCTATATGTCGACGTCGGCCCCCTGCCAGCGCTGCGGAGGCAAGGGTAAGATCATTCATCAGCCCTGCCCCAAGTGCGGCGGCAAGGGCATGATCCGCCACCGCAAGACCATCAAGGTCAGCATTCCTGCGGGCATCGACAACGGGCAGACCATTTCGCTGCGCGCGCAGGGCAACGCGGGTAAGAACGGCGGCCCCGCGGGCGATCTGCTGATCGTTGTGTCCGTGCGTCCGCACGAGATCTTCCGCCGCGAGGGCACGAGCGTCCTGTGCGAAGCGCCCATCACGTTTACGCAGGCGGTGCTCGGCGCGGAGCTTGAGATCCCGACGATCGACGGCAAGGTGAAGTACACCATCCCCGAGGGGACGCAGAGCGGCACGACGTTCCGCCTGAAAGGCAAGGGCATCCCCGGCCTCAACGGCCGCGGCCGCGGCGACCAGTACGTCACCGTGTATATCGAGACGCCGCGCAACCTGAACCGCGAGCAGAAGGAAGCGCTCAAGAAGTTCAGCGAGTCGCTCGGCGAGAAGAATTATGAGGAACACAAGAGCTTTTTCGGAAAGTTCAAGCTGTAACGAATAGAAGATGTATTTATCCGATTATCACACCCACTGTTCGCTTTCGTTCGACTCGAAAACGCCGGTGGAAGACATGGTGCGCGCGGGCATCGCGCAGGGGTTGCAGGAAATGTGCCTGACCGACCATGTAGACCTGTTCCGCCCGAGGGAGACGGCGCACTGGGAGCACGATTTTTCGAATCGTGAAGAGACCTTTGCGCGCGCCGACCAGGCGGCGGACGGGAAGATCATCGTCCGCCGCGGTATCGAGCTCGGCGAGGCGATGCGCGACTTTGCCTACGCAGACGAGCTGCTCTCGCGTTTGCCGGAGCTCGACTTTGTCATCGGCTCGCAGCATCAGCTGTCGGAAAAGTACGATTGGAACGACCTCTACTTCATGCCCGAGGCCACGGAGCAGGAGGCGCGCGAGCAGATCGCGGACTATTTAACGCTCGTTCTGGAGACGGCCAAGTGGGGGAAGTTCTCCGTGCTCGGCCACCTGACGCTGCCGCTTCGCTACATGAACGAAAACCACGGCATGCACATGAGTTTCGACGGCTTCGAGGACGAGGTGGCGCAGGTGTTCCGCGCGCTCATTGAAAACGGCTGCGGCATCGAGTGCAACGTCAACCGCGGCAACACGCCGCTGCCGGACGCCAAATGGCTGAGGCTCTATCACGAGCTCAGCGGCGAGATCATCACCATCGGCACCGACGCGCATACGCCGGAATTCGTCGGCATGCGCGCCCGCGAGACGCAGGAGCTTTTAAAGAGCTGCGGCCTCAACTATGTGTGCACGTTTGAAAAGAAAAAACCGGTCTTTCACAAAATCTGACTGACAAAAGGAGAAACACTATGAAGATCGCATTGGGCTGTGACCACGGCGGATACGCCATGAAGGAAGACATCAAAAAGCAGCTGGAGGGCCTGGGCCACGAGGTCAAGGACTGCGGCACCTATTCCACCGAGAGCTGCGACTATCCCATTTTCGGCGAGGCCGCCGCGCGTGCCGTCGCGAGCGGAGAGTGCGAGTACGGTATCGTCGTGTGCACGACGGGCATCGGCATCTCCATTGCGGCGAACAAGGTCAAGGGCATCCGCTGCGCGCACTGCGCCGATACGCTCGAGGCGCAGCTCTGCCGCCAGCACAACAACGCGAACATGATGGCCATCGGCGCGGGCTTCACGGGCCCGAAGCTGGCCGCGGCCATGGTTGAGACGTTCCTCTCCACCGCGTTTGAGGGCGGCCGCCACGCCCGCCGCGTCGCGCTGATGGACGCTATCGAGGGCTAAAGCATATACAAAAACGGAAAATCAACAAAAACCGAAAGGTTTTTGTTGATTTTTTTGCTCTCAAAAGGTAAACTGTTGCACGAGAAAAAGGAGGCGGATGCAGACAATGGCAAGAAGATCGAGCGGAACGAAGGGCTATACCGGTTATCGCGGGCGCAGGCGCGGCAGAGGCGTGCTGGCCGTGGTGCTGGTGGTCATTTTGCTGCTGGCGTGCGGCTTTTTGTTTGCGCAGCGCTATATGGTATACGATGCGGACGGCTCGGTCCGCTTTGAGTTCCCCTGGATAAAGAAGACCCCACAGGACGACACCGCAAATGGCGGCGACAGCGGCGACGATAAGAAGCAGGACGACCTTGAGATCACGGTGCAAAAGCCCGTCATCAAGGATACCTACGCAGTCGAGCTGGGTGCGGACGCGCTCGGCAGCGATTGGCAGGCAGCGCTCGATGGCCTTGATAAGGACGTGAACGCCGTGGCGGTCGAGCTCAAGGACGCGAGCGGCAAGATCCATTACGGCTCTAAGGTACAGGGCGCGATCGACTGCGGCGCGGTGGCTGGCGGCAGCGCATCGGATGCGGCCATTCAGGGCCTTGTCGACTCGGACTACTATACGATCGGCCGCATCAGCACGCTGCACGACAGCCTGTACGCCTACGAGCACATGACGGACGCCGCCGTGTGCCAGCTGACAGGCTTTGTCTGGTACGATACAAACAGCACCCACTGGCTCGCACCCGAAAAGCAGGCGGCGCGGCAGTATGTGACCGATCTCGTCACGGAATGCGCACAGATGGGCTTTGACGAGCTGCTGCTCGACGATTTCCACTACCCGCGCGAGGGGCGCATGAGCCGCATCAAGACGGACGAGCGCACCATGACGCAGCAGGAGGCGCTTGCGCTGCTCGCCGACGATATCCACACCGCGCTTGAGCAGGCGGGCTACAAGGGCAAGCTCTCCGTCAGCGTGGACGCGGACATCGCGCTTGCGGGCAGCGAGGCAAACTCCGGCATCGTGATGAGCGAGCTCACGGAAAAGTTCGACCGCGTGTACGTCAAGGTCACGGCAGACCAGCTCGAGAGCGTCACCGAGGCGATGAAGGCCTATGATGTCGAGTTCGTCCCCATCGTGACGGAGGCGACGGACAGCGGCAGCTATCTCATTGAAAAGTGAATAGGCGAAGGGCGGGCCGCTGATACCTCAGCGGACCGCTTTTTGCGCAAAAAAGGAAAAGGGCACGGGGCAGCGAAGGCTGTCCCGTGCCTTTTTTTGATGTGGAGAAAGACGAGGGGGGGGACGCCCCGTTCGAGCGTTGGAAAAAGCGTTGATAACCGATTTGAGACATAATGCACAAAAGCTGAATGAATTCGACGTAATTTAAACGCTCTATTTTATACAAAATAGATAGCATACTGTTGCCCATACCAAAAAAAGGGCCCTCGAGGGCCGTTGCGCCCGCGCGGGAAAGAATATGCCCGCGGGCGAAAAGGAGGATATGAGACGCCCGCTCTCCGGTGAGTGAGAGACCTGCCGCAGCGCACAGAGCGGCGGAAACGGGCCAATACGGAACATACAGCAAATTCTGCACAGGAGATAGAACATCATGCTTGAAAACAACCACACGATTCACCTGACGCTCAACGGCGAGAGCCGCGCGTTCACGGTGGAGCCGCAGGAGACGCTTCTGCACGTGCTGCGCGAGCGCGCGCACCTGACGGGCGCGAAGAAGGGCTGTGACCTTGGCGAATGCGGCGCCTGCACGGTCATCATGGACGGGCGCGCGGTCAACTCGTGCTGTGTGTTCGCCATCGAGGCGGACGGCAGCACGGTCGAGACCATCGAGGGCATCGGCACCGCCGACGAGCCGCACCCGCTGCAGCAGGCGTTTATCGACGCCGGCGCCATCCAGTGCGGCTACTGCACGCCCGGAATGATCATGGCGGCCAAGGCGCTGCTCGACCGCAACTCCCATCCCACGCGCGAGGAGATCCACGCCGCCATGTCCGGCAACCTCTGCCGCTGCACGGGCTACACGAAGATCGAGGAGGCCGTCGTCGCGGCCTCCAGGGTCATTGACCAGTACGCGAACGGAAAGGGGGCGCAGCAGTGATGGAGCAGCATCATTTCGACATTGTCAACCACGCCACGCCGCGCCTTGAGTCCATGGATAAGGCGCTGGGCCGCGGCAAGTACACCGACGACTTAGAGCTCCCCAACATGGCCTACGCCGCGCTCGTGCGCTGCCCGTATTCCCACGCCGAGGTGCTGAGCATCGATGTGAGCGAGGCGGAAAAGGTTCCCGGTTTTCTTGGCTGCGCCCTGCCGGAGGAGACCCCGCAGGTCTACTTCAACTGCTCGGGCAACCCGCTCTCTCCGCTTCTGATGGCGGATGAAAAGGTGCTGACGACCGAGCCGCTGACCATCGGCGACCGCGTGGCCGTCGTCGCCGCGGAGACGGAGGAGGCCGCCCGCGCCGCCGCCGAGGCGGTGAAGGTCGAGTTCGAGAACCTTGCGCCGAGCCTTGACGTCAAGGCCGCGCTCGCCGACAATGCGCCCGCAATGCAGCCGCACCTTTCCGACACGAACGTCGTCCAGCGGCGCGAGGTGTCGCAGGGCGACATCGCTGTGGGCGAGGAAAAGTCCGACATCATTCTCGAAGACCACTTCGTCACGCCGCCGATGCAGCACACGATGATCGAGCTGACCTGCTGTATCTGCGATTTCAGCGACGGCGAGCACATGACAATCTACAGCTGCTCGCAGACGGTGTTCCAGGAGCGCCGCATTCTGGCCGAGCTCTTCGGCCTCAAGGAAGTGGACGTGCACATCATCAAGCCGCTTGTTGGCGCAGGCTTCGGCGCGCGCCAGCAGCTGCACGCCCAGCACGCCGCAGCGCTCATCTCGCGCAAGATCAATCGCCCCGCGCGTCTGGCCGCGGGCGCGGTCGCGCCCCATCCGGTCGTGATGGCCGAGACGGCGGCGAAGATCGACTCCGACGCCACGGATGACGAGGTCATCGCGCAGGCCGAGGACGAGCTCAGAAAGCTCGCCATGCCCATCAAGGAGGCCTGCATGCCCCCCGCAGTCAAGAGAAGTCTCTATCGCCACGTCGCGATGCTGCTGGATTTGAGAAAATAAGCAAAAAAAGAACCGTCCGATCGGACGGTTCTTTTTTGTCGTAGAAATTTACTTCGCGGCGCGGGCCAGAACGGCCTCGGCGCTCATGTTCGGATTGATGGTCTCTTTGCTCTCGACCGCGATGGCCGCGGCGGCGGTACCGGCGGCACAGCTTTCGGCAAGGTCGCGGCCCGCGAGAAACGACCAGACGAGGGATGCCATCATCGCGTCGCCCGCGCCGGTGGCGTTGCGCATCTCGGCCTTGCAGATGGGCTCCAAATGCGTCTCGCCCTGCTGTGCGGCGAACACGCCGTCGCCGCCGAGCGACAGGAACACGCGCTGCACGCCCTGATCGAGAAGCGCCTGCGCGGCTTGATGGAGCGTTGCATTGTCTGTGATCTTCACGCCGGAGAGGAGCTCTGCTTCAATGCGGTTGGGCTTGAGCGTGTGGACGTGACTGAGTAAGCCCTGGAGCTTTTCCGCCTTGACGGTGGATACCGGATCGACGAAGAGCGGCGCGGCGCAGTGCTCGACAAGGTACGCGATGGACTCGCGCGGCAGGTTCGCGTCCACGACCACCGCGGCGGCGCCGTCGAGCAGCTCCTTCTGCGAGGCGAAGTAGTCCGGCGTCAACTTTTCGCAGATCTCCATGTCGGCCACGGCCACGGCCATGTCGCCGTCGCTGTCGCCCACGAACACATAGGTCGAGGTGCGGCCGTCGGGCACGCGCAGCGCGTGCGAAAGATCGATGCCGAGTTCTTTACAGCTCTCTTCGACCTGGCTTGCGCGCGAATCGCCGCCCACGGCGGTCAGAAGATACGTCGGTACGCCGAGCAGGCGCATGTTGTGCGCGATGTTGCGTCCCACGCCGCCGAGGCTCAGCTCGACCTTGCCGGGGTTCGAGTCCTTCGCGCGCAGCGGCGCGAAGGAGTGCGCGCCGATGTCGATATTCACGCCGCCGCAGACGACGGCATAGGGAAGATTCTTTTCGTTAGACATGATGTTGCTTTCTCCGAATTATTTGTGATAAAGACGCTTGGATTCATACTTCGGCTCGCAGCTGACGTGAATGCCGAGGCGCTTGTAGAGCTTGATGTCCTCCTCCGAGATGATGACGGAGAAGTGCGCATCGCAGCCGCGGAGCGTGCCGAGCTGGGCTCTTGCCATGTCGGCGAGGGGGTTCGTCAGCGCCGAGATCGCCAGCGCGATGAGCACCTCGTCAGAGTGCAGGCGCGGGTTGTGGTGGCCGAGCGACTGGATCTTGAGCGCTGAGATCGGCTCAATGACCTGATTCGAGATGAGGTTCATGTCGCTGCGGATGCCCGCCATGGCCTTGAGCGCGTTGAGCAGCAGCGCCGCCGAAGCGCCGAGAAGGGAAGAGGTCTTGCCCGTGACAACGCGGCCGTCGGGCAGCACCATCGCGCCCGCGGGCGCGCCGGTCTCCTCGGCCTTCTGCTTGGCCGCGGCCACAGCGGGGCAGAGATCGGGCGTCACATCCGCCTGCTGCATGACGAGCTCGAGCTTTCTGAGCTGGCAGGCGTCAGCAATGCCGCGCGCGACGTCGACCTGCGCGGTGTAGTAGCGGCGCAGAATTTCCATGCGCGAGGCCTGACGACAGACCTCATCGTCGATGATGCAGTTGCCTGCCATGTTGACGCCCATGTCGGTGGGGGACTGGTAGGGGCACTTGCCGGAGATGCGCTCGAAGATCGCGCGCAGGACGGGGAAGATCTCCACGTCGCGGTTATAGTTCACGGTCGTCTCGCCGTAGGCCTCGAGGTGGAACGGGTCGATCATGTTCACGTCGTCAAGGTCCGCGGTCGCGGCCTCGTAGGCGAGGTTCACGGGGTGCTTGAGCGGCAGGTTCCAGATGGGGAAGGTCTCAAACTTGGCGTAGCCCGCGCTCACGCCGTGTTTGTGCTCGTGGTAGAGCTGGGAGAGGCAGGTGGCCATCTTGCCGCTGCCGGGGCCCGGCGCGGTGACGACGATGAGCGAGTGCGTCGTCTCGATATACTCGTTGTGGCCAAAGCCCTCGTCGCTCACGATGTGGGCGACGTCGGAGGGATAGCCCGCGATGGGGTAGTGGCGGTAGTTGCGAACGCCAAGCGTGTTGAGACGCTTGATGAAGGCATCCGCCGCGTTCTGCCCCGCGTACTGCGTGATGCATACGCCGCCGACATAAAGCCCCAGCGAGCGGAACGCGTCGATCAGGCGCAGGCAGTCGTCATCATAGGTGATGCCGAGGTCGCCGCGCACCTTGTTCTTTTCAATGTCGTTCGCGTTGACCGCGATGACGATCTCCGCGTCGTCGCGCAGCTGCTGAAGCATGCGGATCTTGCTGTCGGGCTGGAAGCCGGGCAGCACGCGCGAAGCGTGAAAGTCGTCGAAGAGCTTGCCGCCGAACTCCAGGTACAGCTTGCCGCCGAACTTGCTGATGCGCTCGCGGATGTGCGCGGACTGCATGGCAAGGTATTTGTCGTTATCAAAACCGATTTGTCCCATCGTAAAAAGCACCCCATTTTCAATTTACACATAATATATGCCTATTATATAGAACGTACGGCGGCTTGACAAGAAATGTGCCCGCAGAAAAATAGATGAAAAACGGCGGCGAATTTCTGCTATTTTCCCCTCTTTACATCAGCGAGCTCTTAGCGTATGCTATAAACAGTCTCTTTACGGGGGGAAGAAAAAATCCGCACTTTTTGAAAAAGGTGTTGACAAAAAGACACGGATATAGTAGTATATCACTGTTCGATTCGCGCGGTTAGCTCAGCTGGTAGAGCACATGCTTGACGTGCATGGGGTCACAGGTTCGAGTCCTGTACCGCGCACCAGAAAAAACCTTGAAGCTTCAATGGCTTCAAGGTTTTTTTATTGCCCTGAAACGCCTTTTACCCTTGTAATGAAGCCTTCCATGCGCTGTGCGCTGACCGAGCGCATATCGTCTGTAAAATGACCGTAGACATCAAGAGTAAAGGCGGCAGTCGCATGACCGAGATTGCTCTGCACGGTTTTGATGTCGTCGCCGCTCTTGATAGAGGCAACGGCGAAAGTATGACGCAGATCGTGGAAGCGTGTGGCCGGTGCGCCGATGTTTCGGACAATTGCGCATAGTGTAGGCGTTTGCGAACATAAGGAAGGGCCAGAGAGAAACTGGTTTACATTACGGCTGCGCAATACTACACAGGTAAGGTTAGGTGTAGTATTGCGTAGTCGTGGGTCGACAATACTATGCAGACTACAGCTCTGCAGGGTCGCCTGCTTTGTTGGTGTGCCCGATGAGTGTACGTTCTAACAAGTGAAAGCCCCGGATCCGCTCGGCAGTAAGAAGAATATAAAAAAGAACTTGCCAAAATACGTCAGACATATTATACTCTAGACCAAACAAACAATCGATACAGGAAAGAAGGCAGAGTATGAAAAAAGCGGTTGGGGGAAAATCGCGCGTCGATCTTGCAGTCGATCAGATCATTCAGGTCATTTTGGACCGCGATATGAAGGCCGGTGACAAGCTGCCGAACGAGTATGATCTGGCGCGCGAGCTGGGCGTGGGCCGCAGCACGCTGCGCGAGGCGATTAAGCGCCTTGTTGCCCGCAATATTTTAACGGCGCGGCAGGGCGCGGGCACGTTTGTCTCGGAGAAGAACGGCGTGCCGGAAGACCCGCTCGGACTGACGTTTATGATGGAAGAGGGCTCGGAGAATCTCGCGCTCGATCTGCAGGATATTCGATTGATGCTTGAGCCGGAGACCTGCGCGATCGTTGCGCGCGGCGCAACGCCCGAGCAGATCGACCAGATGCAGGCATACTGCGATGAGGCGACGCGCCTGATCGAAGCGGAGGAGGATTATTCCGCCGCCGACGCAAAGTTCCACCAGTATCTTGCCGAATGCAGCGGAAACCATGTGCTGCCCAATCTCATCCCGATCATCGCCTCGGCGATCGGCGTTGTGATCACGGTGACGAACGATGAGCACCGCTCCCAGAGCGGCATGGAACACCAGCGTATCGTCGACGCCATCCGCCGCCATGACCCGGAGGGGGCAAAGTACAGCATGATCGCGCACCTGAACACCAGCCGCAATTCCATGCTCCATTCTCGGGATAACTGCGCGGCGAAGCGCTGAAAGCGCACCACACCTTGAGTCATCACACAACTAACGCACAGAGATTTCGTATGCCTAACAAATTTCTGTGCGTTTTTGCAAAATAACTAAAAAAAGCGCAAAGAAATCAGACGAAATACAGAAAACATTGTGAACTAAATATCAACTATTGACGAACGGAGTTGTCTGATGTATTCTGAATTTGCGAAATACATCAGACAACAGCACAAAGCCATCCACCAACCAATAAACCGACCGTATCCCCGCACACCGCTGGGGCACGCCGGACGATATGAAGGGCACGGCCATCTTCCTTTCCTCCCACGCCTCCGACTATCTCAACGGTGCGGTCATCCCCGTTGACGGCGGCTATCTTGTCAAGTAAAGGCGGGGGGAAGCAATGGCAAAATATCTTGTTTGTGTCAGCGATGAGCGCCATGCGAGCTATGAGATCGAGCGCGCCATTCTGGAAAAGGCCGGTGCAGAGCTGAAGCTCTGCCACTGCGAAAGCGCTGCGGATATCGCCGCACAGTGTGCGGATGCGGACGCCGTACTGCTTGACCTTGCACCTATGACCGCCGAGGCGGTTGCAGGGTTGAGAAAATGCAAGGTCATCAGCCGCTACGGTGTCGGTTTTGAGAATGTCGATCTGGATGCGGCGACCGCCGCAGGCATTCAGGTCACCAATGTTCCCGATTACTGCATGGAGGATGTTTCCGACCATGCGTTGGCGCTGATGCTTTCCTGTCTGCGTCATATCCCGCTGCGCGACCGCGAGGTCCGCGAGGGGAAATGGAACATTCAGGCAGACAGCTTCCGGCTGAAGGGCAAAACGCTCGGTGTCATCGGCGCAGGCCGCATCGCGCGCGCGCTGATCCGCAAGGTCAGCGGCTTCGGTTTTGCCGAGGTCGTGGCATACGATCCCTATATCAGCGCCGAGCAGTTGGCTGAGATCGGCGTGCGCAAGGTGGAAAAGGAGGAGCTGTTCCGCATTTCCGATATCATCTCCCTCCATCTGCACGCCAATGCTGAGACAAACGGCATGATCTGCAAGGAGACGCTTGCACTGATGAAGCCGACGGCGATCCTCATCAACGTCAGCCGCGGTCCGCTCGTCAAGGACGAGGATCTGCTCGACGCGCTGCGCGGACACCGCATTCTTACGGCGGGGCTTGATACGCATAATCACGAACCGCTCGGCGCGCAGTCGCCCTTCTGCCAGCTTGACAATGTTGTGCTGACCGATCATACGGCCTACTCCACGGCGGAGGGCGTAACGGAGCTCAAGACCAAGGCGGCGCAGAACGTTGTGGACGTACTGGAAGGGAGAACTCCTCGCTATCCGGTCAATCACCTGTAATTATTCCACTTATTTGCCCGAAAAGGGCGGGAGGTAAAAAAATATGACAGCATTAGAAAGACTCTATAACGCGGCAGTGGTGCCCGTCGTCGTGCTCGACGACGCGGCGGATGCGGTGCCGACTGCAAAGGCGCTGCTCGCGGGCGGCGTGGACGTGATGGAGATCACGTTCCGCACTGCGGCAGCCGCCGATTCCATCACGGCAGTCGCCAAGGAGTGCCCCGACATGTTCGTGGGCGCGGGCACAGTCATCACGCTCGAGCAGTGCAAGAAGGCCGTCGCCTGCGGCGCAAAGTTCATTGTCGCCCCGGGCTACA
>ERZ1673742.2730-NODE-2730-length-12740-cov-4.045171_pt1 | contig 12740 bp, 9 predicted proteins | sample MGYA00580208_ERZ1673742 | MGnify/ENA primary metagenome ERZ1673742 (study PRJEB41218, sample SAMN15661774) | gut metagenome | host: Homo sapiens | place: Canada: London | collected 2015-08-20/2019-03-30 | study: EMG produced TPA metagenomics assembly of...
ATAAACGGATTTGGAGAGGGTTACGGAGACACAGGAGATCATTTCGCGGTAACAGATGAAGGAAAAGTTATTTATACAACTGTTCAGGAAGGCTACAAGGAAGGAATTGAATGGCTTCATAAACTGGTGACAGAAGATCTTGTAGATCCGGAAGCCTTTACACAGGAGTGGTCTACCTATGTTGCAAAAGGAAAGAATCACCGTTACGGACTCTGCTTCACATGGGATATTGCGAATATAGATAACAATACAGATTATGTGATGCTTCCAGCACTGACCGGGCCAGATGGCATGAGAAATATTACCAGACAGAACAACAGTGAAACCAGTGGATTTGACCGTGGAAGATGTGTTCTTACATCCAGTTGTCGTAATACAGCACTTGCTGCTGCATGGATTGATCAGATGTATGCACCCCTCCAGTCTCCGCAGAATAACTGGGGTACTTATGGCGAAGAGGATTCCTTTAACATTTTTGAACTGTCTACAAACAAAGACGGCGGCGAAATGTTAAAACATATGGATTTGGGAGAGCAGTCTCCAGTGGAAGTGCGTGAGGCGCAATCTGTAAATGGCCCTCTGGCTGTGCTGAATGAATATTATGATGTATATGTGACACAGCCGGAAGATGCGAAATGGCGTCTGGATAATATGCATGAGACATATTTACAGGATATGAACAGCAAATATGTTTATCCGAATGTATTTATGAGTATTGATGATACAAACAAAGTATCACAGTATGATACCGATATTAAAAAATATGCAGAACAGAAGAAAGCTGACTGGATCCTGAATGGAGGAATAGAGGAAGAATGGGATTCCTACCTGGAAAAAATGGAGAAGTACGGACTTTCAGATTATCTTTCAATCAAACAGAAATATTTTGATCAGTATCAGGAATCCTTAAGCGCGGAAAAGTAACAAAAGATGTAAGAACTGAACAACGACTTTGACAGGAGATTTTTCATGAGCGAAATGTTAGAAAAGGCAAGAAAATATGAATTTACACAGGGACAGCAGATTAAAGAGGAAGACAGACCGGCTTTTCATATAACTCCTTATGTTGGATGGATGAATGATCCCAATGGATTTTCCTGCTATAAGGGAGAATACCATTTGTTTTATCAGTACAATCCATATAACACACATTGGGACAGCATGCACTGGGGGCATGTGGTAAGTAAGGATCTGTTGCATTGGGACTATCTCCCGGCAGCATTGGCACCAGACCAGGATTACGATAAAGTGGGCTGCTTTTCCGGAAGTGCCATAGAGCTGGAGGACGGCAGACAGCTGCTTATGTATACTGCTGTGGACCGGGAAATACTGGAGGACGGAACCGCAAGGGATGTTCAGACACAGGCGGTGGCTGTGGGAGATGGAAAGGATTACGTGAAGTATGACAAAAATCCGGTCCTGACCTTTAAAGATCTGCCGGAAGGTGCAAGCAAAGTAGATTTCCGTGACCCAAAAATCTGGAAAGAAAAAGACGGAAACTTTTATTGTGTTATAGGAAGTCGTCCTGCTGATGGAAGCGGACAGATTCTTCTTTACAGAAGTAAAAATGGTTTTGAATGGGAATTTGTAAGTACTTTGGCAGAGAATAAAAACCGCTATGGAAAGATGTGGGAATGTCCGGATTTCTTTGAACTGGACGGCAAATATGTGCTTCTGACAAGCCCACAGGACATGATTCCGGAAGGAATGGAATATCATAATGGAAATGGAACATTATGTATCATAGGAGATCTGGATTCTGAGACACATACTTTGAAGGAACAGTCTTATCAGAGTGTGGATTATGGAATTGACTGTTATGCAATGCAGACATTGCTTGCTCCAGATGGAAGAAGAATTATGATTGCCTGGCTGCAGAACTGGGATACTCTTGCTTATCGCAGAAATGAATCTAAATGGTTTGCACAAATGAGCCTTCCGAGAGAATTGTCTGTGAAAAACGGAAGATTGTATCAGGTTCCGGTCAGAGAACTGGATTCCATGCGTGCAAATAAAGTCGAGTACAGGGATGTTGTGATTAAAGACACCAGAATCACACTTGACCAGATTGAAGGACGTACCGTAGATCTGGAGCTTGTAATACGACCGGTAGATAAAGATAAGCTTTATAAAAAATTCGAACTCTGTTTTGCAGAGAATGAAAAATATCATTCCACTTTACGATTCCGTCCAGATGAATCAGTTTTGAAAATCGACAGAAGCTTCTCCGGAAGCGAACGTGCAGTGGTTCATCAGAGAGAATGTCTGGTAAATGGTGACTGTAATGAATTGAAATTACGAGTAATTCTGGACAGATTCAGCGCGGAAATATTTATCAATGACGGAGAACAGGTTATGTCTGCTGTGATTCTTACAGAACAGAATGCAAAGGGAATTTCTTTCTTTGTTGACGGTGCGGCTAAGATCGATGTAGTGAAATATGATTTGGTATGAAAGTTCCAGAAGCTTGTCATGAATGAGTAAGGTAAAAATACAAGAATTGGGAGCAACGTATGAAGAAATATGATGTAACGGCACTGGGAGAATTATTGATTGATTTTACTGAAAACGGAAAAAGCAATCAGGGAAATCCACTTTTTGAAGCAAATCCCGGAGGAGCACCTTGTAATGTGCTTGCAATGTTAGCAAAGTTAGGGCATAACACGGCATTTATCGGAAAGGTAGGAAATGATTTCTTCGGAGAACAGTTGAGGGCTGCAATAAAAGAAGTTGGAATTGATGACACTGGATTATGTACAGACGAAAAGATCCATACAACCCTTGCTATGGTACATACATATCCCGATGGAGACAGGGATTTCTCTTTTTACCGTAATCCAGGTGCAGACATGATGCTGAATAAAGCTGAAATTTGTGAAGATATTCTCAAAAATACGAAAATTTTTCATTTTGGTACATTGTCTATGACACATGAAGGGGTGCGGGAGGCAACGAAAGAAGCAATTCATATTGCAGAAGAAGCTGGCGCTATTATTTCATTTGATCCCAACTTACGTCCACCGCTCTGGGAGTCTATGGAAGAGGCGAGAAAGCAGGTATTATATGGTCTTGGTCATTGTCAGATACTGAAAATTTCAGATAATGAAATTCAGTGGCTGACAGGAGAAGAAGATTATAGTGATGGCGTAAACTGGATTAGAGAACGTTATCAGATTCCGCTGATTCTTGTGTCTATGGGAAGAGAAGGAAGTCGTGCTTATTATAATGAAATGATGGTGGAAGTAAAGCCGTTTTTACAGGATAATACCATCGAGACAACCGGAGCAGGAGATACCTTCTGCGGCTGTGTATTGCACTATGTCTGTGAACATGGAATTAATGGACTAAAAGAGGAAAATCTGGCTGAAATGTTAACATTTGCCAATGCAGCTGCCTCAATTATTACAACAAGAAAAGGTGCGCTCAGAGTAATGCCGGAAGAAAAAGAAATAAAGCTATTAATATAAAATATTCAAAAGAATAGGAATACAATAAAGGGACTTCTTCGGAGGTCCCTTTTAAAATGGGAAAATGTTAATAAAACTTTTTCTTGCTAAATCGTAAAAGTTTGCTAGAATAGTTGTAACAAACACAGTCAGAAAGAACGTTCACAAACGAGGTGACCGCTATGATTACACTGAATGATTATTTATATTCCGGAGATACGGTTTTAAAAATTTTACAGAAATATACAGAGGATCTGCGTAAGGAAGCGAAGAAGAACCATAACGAAGTCGATTTGGTGCACAGCAACTTTCTGCTCCAGATCACGGAACTTCTGGAGCATAATGATTTCCTTACGGCCCAGTCCCAGAAGATCCGGGAATTTTACAAGTATATGGCCCATGAATATCCATTTCTTGCTTTTACATTTAAAGGCAGGATTAAGTCATTGATCCGGGCAGAAGAGAAATTTAATGGATATGTAGTGGAATATATTTACGATTATTACCGGGAAAATGGTACCTATCCGTCGGTTGCAGAGCTGAAAAATAAGCTGAGCTGCTTTCGTGATTTTATTGCTTACCGGATTGTGGTCTGTATGCCAAGATGTCACTTGAAGCCAGGGGAAGACCAGGAGCAGGTGTCTATCCGCTATCTTTATGAGATTGCAAATGTGCTGCCAGGATTTCTGGAAGAGAGAGGCTTTACAGCAGAATCGGCTCAGGGAGTGAAATTGAGTACTTCTGATCAACTAAATGATGATGTAAAGCCTTATTACAGAGATTATATTTGCGGTACCAGTGAATATGGGTATCAGTCTTTACATATTACATTTTATGATAACAGCTCCAGATCCTACATGGAGGTACAGCTCCGTACCCAGAAAATGGATGACATTGCAGAAATCGGTCCGGCCAATCACCTGGGCTATGAGAAACGCCAGCAGGACGAGCGCGCCAGAAGAGATGTGATCCCGGAAGGGGAATGTGTTTACTTCGACGAGGCTTATGAGCGGGGAATGAAGCTGCTTTCCCTGGAATTAGCAGATCTTGATGTGAATATGTTTTCAGCAGTAAATAACAGCCTGATCAACGATGGCTGTGGATTGTTCAGAGGAAGGCTGATTCTGCCTTATGAGCATTTGTCAAGATTTCAGAATGATGTGATCGATTGACAATAGAAATGTAAGTGGAGGAATAAACATGTTAAAGAAAAAAATGTTAATTGCGTTAGGAATGGCTCCAGTATTAAGTGTGGGTTGTGTAAGGGTGACTGCCTGGGCTGAGAAAAATGCAGAAACGCAGACAGAGGAAGCGGAGGACAGCTCTGATCCCGAAGAAGAGGAAGATGCTGATTCAGAAGAGTCTGACAATCCGGAGATTGAAGAGGGATATACCACAGAATTAGAAGGCTGCACAAAGGTGGTTTCCTGGTGCAAAAATGGCGACAACAATATTTTCGGACAGTTCTATTATCCGGAAGATTTTGACGAGACAAAGACCTATCCTGCAATCATTATGAGCCACGGAATTGGTTCCACCTCCCAGATGGTAGAGCGTGCGAAATGGCCGGAAAAGGCGGCTCAGGATGGATATGTGGTTTATACATTTGACTTCTGTGGCGGTTCCCTTAACGGAAACAGTGATGTAGATTTCATGGGCATGACAGTGATGACTGAGAAAGAAGATTTAAGTGCTGTTATGGACTTTGTGAAAACAAAGGATTATGTGGATCAGGATCATCTTTTCCTTCTGGGACAGAGCCAGGGAGGACTTGTAAGTGCTCTGACTGCTGCAGACAGAAAAGATGATGTGGCTGCTATGATCCTGATTTATCCGGCGTTTTGTATTGCGGATAATGCCCGGGAAATGTATGATTCCGCATATGATATTCCGGAAGACAGAGCTGAGATGCCGGTAGGAACTGTGGGTTCTGAGTATGTGAAAACAGTTTATGATCTGGATGTTTATGGCACTATCAGCGCATATGACGGAGACGTGATGATCATTCACGGAATCAATGACAGCCTGGTGCCATACAGCTATTCTGAAAAGGCAATTGAGGAAGCGTATACAGGGGAAGGTTCTGTTCTGATTCCCATTTATGGAAAAAAATCTACCCATGGTTTCGAGATGAACTTTGAAGAGGGAAGAGACTATGCGGAGACAGTTGGATTGGAATTTTTTGATGTGCATTTGAAAGAGGAAGAATAAAGGTTTAGGAAACCAAAAAGTGAAAAAAACATGTAGGGCGTATTTATAGATCGTTATGAATTAAAGGCATTGCAAGGATATTATACCGCGTACTAAAAGTTAGATTTTAATGTCTGACTTTTGGGCGGCATGTTCTACAATGCCTTTTTTTATTTAAGTATATATTTTATAAAAATAATATTGTATAAAATAAATACAAATGGTATAATATTAACGAGGAATGATTCTTAAAAAAATATAAACTCCTTGCAGTACATTATATTTTATGTTACGCTGAATTCACATCTCAGGAACTCTATGTACTATTCGTAGGCGGTTCAGCTCATGAACAGCAGTCTATTCATTGCCATTCGGTGAAGTATTCCTGTGAAATAAGCGTAATTAAGAAGGTGGTGAAACTTGGGTGTAAAAGACCAGGGACTACAGGAGTATCTGAAAGATAACGAACGCTTTGCAGATTTTGTGAATGGTACCTTATTTGCAGGAAAGCAGATTGTGGATCCATGTTATCTTAAGGAAGTACAAAGGAAGAAGAGAGTATCATATAAACAGTCGATTATGGCAAAAAATATACAAAAGAAAAACAGTTCTGAAAAATACGGCGAAGAGGAAATTGCCAGGGAAAAAGGTGTTTTTGAAGAGGGAGAATTCGGGGATGACAGCGCGAAGCTCATGTATCTGGAAAGAGAGCGCGATTTCCTTCGTCTCCACGATAAGCCAGGCTGTAGATTTTTGTTGGCATGTGAAGTTGAATCTGGGGCAAATTATGAGATGCCTGTGAGATGTTTTACATATGACAGCATAGAATATACAGATCAGCTAAAAGAGTGGAAAAGAAAATCCCAGCAAATGTTTTGGGGAAGAGGAAAACGTGGGAAAAAACGGCGCCGAATCCGTCGTCCATTGCTTCCGGTATTTCATCAGGTATTATACCTGGGAGAGAAAAGGTGGAAGAGTAAGTTAAAATTACAGGAAATGATGGACATCCCGGAAAATGTGATGAGTTTTTCAGACAGGCTTCCTGATTATGATATTTGTATGATAGATATTCATGAACAGAATCCTGAGTTGTTTTACACGGAATGGAAAGATATTTTCCAGCTTATGAAGCACAGCCGTAAAAAAGACGAATTGAGAAAATACGTAGAAGAGAGTACCGAAGAAATACGAAAGCTAAGTCAAGAAACCAGATGGCTTCTGGCGATATTACTGGAGCAATATGAATTTGTTGATGAAGAGGTTGTGGAGGTGAAGGATATGTGTAAGGCATGGGATGGCGCAATGCAAATGTATGCAGATGAAGCGAGAGCAGCAACGCGGAAAGAAATGAAGAAAGAGATGAAAAAAGAAATGAGAAGACAGGCCAGAGAAAAAGATCGCAGGACCGTTTTTAACATGTTTTCTCGGGGGTATTCACAGAAAGAAATTGCGGCAATTTCCGAGCTGCCGCTTAAAAAAGTACAGAAAATGTGTGAAGGGTTTATCGAGAATACAACAATGGCAGTACATACTTCTTGATTTGGATTAGAAATTACAGAATAGTAGCTGAGAAAGTTTAACGAGAAAAGGCATTGCAAGGAATTATATGGCGTCTGTAAACGATTTGATTTTGGAGTCAAACGTTAGGGAGAGGCTATATCCTGCAATGCCTTTTAAAATCCTTCAAATTTATATGAAAACTGCTAACAGGTATGCTTATGCATCTTGTTTCTCCGGAAACATTTTCCCGAAGAGAAAACGGATCAGCGGTCCACAGTACATAAGCTGCCAGAAGAAGGCTACCGGGAAGTTCATGAAAGTGGTCTGGAGCCATACGGCAACGAACTGGGAACCCGCATTTTTAAACAAGATTGTGGCAATTAAGCTCATGATCGGGCACATAATGCAGATGATCATAACAGAAATTGCAACTGTGATGGCGAAAGGTCTGTCTTTAGGTGTGACAATACGAAAAGCAAGCTTATGGGCAAGGTTATCAACAATAAAGAACTCCAGTACAAATGCAACCGGCCACATAATCTTCATTTCGCCGAAAGCCATGAGAAATACCTGGTTGCTCATTCCACCGATGTTCAGGGAAATGTTGTAGCAGATCATGGCGTAGACCATAAGGAAAGCCATCATCAGAGTGAAAATAACATTTTGAAACTTAGTTTTTGGCATAAAATTGTTCTCCTTTTTCTAAAAATGGGTACAAAAAAGACACATGTGTTGTTCGTTATCAAGTGTACACTTGTGTCGTTTCCAATTTTATACCAGAGCTAATTTGTTATTGAATTGTTTACCGAATGATTATTATACCAGATAAATGGGAAAATGCAATAAAAAAATCGATATATAAGATGGACTAAGAAATGATAATGGGGATTTTTTATAAGTCAGAATGCAGTTTTACTTAAGTTCCTTGGTTATATTAAACTAGTGGTTTATTGCAGAATATATAGTTCTTCTGGTAATATAAAACATGTAAGAAATCATATCGGTCATTATCCCGTTAAGGAGGCGGAGCGGACTGTAAATCCGCTGTTATCATAACACGAGTGGGTTCGATTCCCTCATGGCCGAGTATACTCCTGTAGCTCAGCTGGATAGAGCACGCGTCTACGAAGCGCGGTGTCGAGAGTTCGAATCTCCCTAGGAGTGCTTCCAATGGCAGATGTCTTGGAATAAAGTGAATCAGGTAAGGAAATGGTGCAAAGGAAGAAAGCTGTCTGTGACTAGACGGCTTTTTTTCATTGAGATTCAACTTCTGGATTTTGAAGATGTGCTATTTGCGATGGATTTCTTACACTTTACGTAAAAAACAGGTACAGAAATTGCAGGGTGTTATAATAAATCCATATTATGAATTATGTAAAATAATCGATGGAGGATGAAGGTATGAAAACAAAGCAGGCTGTAAATCCGTACCTGCCAAGCTGGGAATACGTGCCGGATGCGGAGCCGCATATTGTGGACGGACGTGTATACATATATGGTTCTCATGATCTTTTTAACGGCTTGAATTTCTGTCTTGGAGACTATGTATGCTGGTCAGCACCGGTAGACGATCTTGGCAACTGGCGTTATGAGGGTGTTATTTTCAAAAGAGAGCAGGATCCGGCAGCGCCGAAGATCCGTCTTACAAATGGTCTGGCAGCACCGGATATGATCCAGGGACCGGACGGAAGATTTTATCTTTATTATTTCATGGGCGGCACCAAGATGATCTCTGTGGCTGTCTGTGACAAGCCGGCAGGCAAATATGAATTCTATGGTTATGTAAAATATGCAGACGGCACTCCTATTGGAAAGAAAGAGGAGCCGCTGCAGTTTGACCCGGGCGTTTTTATGGATGACGATGGAAAACTGTATCTTTACACAGGCTTTGCCCTTCAGGGAAATCCTCTTCTGCTTGATGGCTCCAAGCCGACTGAGCACGGTGCAATGTGCTTCGAGCTGGACCCCGCAGATATGCTTACTGTAAAAATGGGACCGAAATACATTGGAATTGCCAGTGAGAAAGAAGCACCAGGAAGTTCTTATGAGGGACATCCCTTCCTGGAAGCAAGCTCCATGCGTAAATTCAATGGAACCTATTACTTCATCTACAGCTCCCTGAACAGCCATGAGCTTTGCTATGCAACAAGCGATAACCCTACAGAGGGCTTTGAGTTTGGCGGTGTTCTGGTCAGCAACGGGGACATCGGCCTTCCTGGAATCACAGATGTAAAAAATGCAAGAAACTGTACCGGAAACACTCACGGAAGCCTGATCGAGATTAATGGAAGCTATTATGTTTTCTATCACAGACACAGTAACCGTAAGCAGTCTTCCCGTCAGGCCTGTGCAGAGCGCATCCGCTTTGAGAATGGCAAATTCTATCAGGCAGAGATGACCTCCTGTGGCCTGAATGACGGACCGCTTAAGGGAAAAGGAAACTATCCTTCCTACATTGCCTGCAACGTATATGGCAAAAAAGGAACCCGTTTCTTAAGTATGATCAAACATCCAAAGTCCGGTCATCCATATCTGACTCAGGAAGGAAAGGATCGTGAGCAGGGGTCAGATCAGTATATTGCCAATATGTGTGACGGAGCAGTTGCAGGCTTCAAATATTTTGACCTGCGTGAGACCTCTAAGGTTCGTATTAATATTAAGGGAAAAGCAACTGGAATTGTTTATGTATCCACAGAGGAAGGCGGCAAGCCAGTGGCAAAGATTCAGGTAAAACCTTGCAAGGAACAGCACGGTTTTGCAGCTGATGTAAACGGACTCGGTGAGAAAGAGGCACTGTACTTCATTTACAAGGGAACTGGCGCATTTAATTTTATGTCTTTTGATCTGAAGTAAGATTCCATTAAATGTGCAGGAAATATTCTGCCTGTAAATGGAAGACAGAGCTTAAATAAAGGGAAAAAGAGTTTATCTTAAGAGTCAAATAAACCCAGGAGGCGAAATATTTGAACATTACTAATTTTGCAAAAAAACTTGCAGAAAAGCCGGTTTTTAAAACAAGAATCAAATCCGATCAGGTGAAGCTTCCGGAAATTGCCATTGGATATTTTCTGGCGCCCTTTTGCGCCATGTTTGCCAATGCCATTTTCGGTGCCTATCTGAACCGTTATTATGTGGATGTACTTGGCTGGACGAAATTCGGAGCATTTGCCACACTTCTGCCAATCGTATCTGTGATTTTCGTAGTTCTCGGAAATCTGATGATCGGGCAGTGGATCGACAACACCAGAAGTACCCAGGGAAAAGCAAGACCTTATATGATCATTGCGGCCCCCATGCTGATCATAGCCATTATTCTTATGTTTATGACACCAGCTAAGGGCAATAATGCGGTGCAGATGATCTGGATCGCAGTGTCCTATAACCTGTACTATGCACTTGCATATCCATGTTTTTACTGTGCACACAGCTCCATGGTCTCTCTTTCTACCAGAAATTCTGAGAGCCGCGGACTTCTTGCAACACTGTCAAATGCAGCAATGGTTGCCTCCGCAGGAGTGGGAGCCAGCATCGTAGTGCCAATTCTTCTGCAGAGCTTTCTGTTTGTGACAAAGGACGGCGGAATTGATGTGGATGCAAGCTATTCACACTGGAGGATTATTTCCATAGTTCTTTGTCTGGTAAGTGCATTTGGCTGTATGCTGGAATATTATTTTACCAGAGAGCGTATTACAGAGGAAACCATCAATCTGAATGTGAAGGAAGAGAAGCTTCCTCTGAAAAAACAGCTGGAAGGCTGTATCCACAACAAATACTGGTGGATCATCATTCTCTATTTCCTGATTTTCCAGTTTGGCCAGCTGATCAAAAACAGTTCCATGAGCTTCTATGTAAGATGGATGTTTGACAGTGTAATTAATTCTGCAAATCCGGAGCAGACTTCCGGAGCATTAATGTCAACACTTGGTCTGGTTGGTGGAATCCCTACTGCGGTTGGTATGGTAGTGGCATGGCCAATTGCCCGTAAGCTGGGCAAAAAGAGAGCCGTTGTTACAGGACTTTGCTTCTCCGTTGTAGGTGGCCTTGTCTGCTTCCTGAATGTACACAGCTTCGGAATGGTTGCTGCAAGTATGGTGCTGAAAGGAATCGGAAGTATTCCGGCAGTGTATGTGACGATGGCACTTCTTTCTGATGTGCTTGACCATCTGGAAGCGAAAAATGGTTTCCGAAGCGACGGATTTACAATGTCTGTGTACAGTTCCATTATGGTAGGCTTAAGTGGACTCTGCATCGGTGTGCTGAACAGCCTTCTTACCTTTGCAGGCTACAGCAATACCGGCATTGCCTGCAATCCGCAGACTCTGGAAATTGTTGAAAATGTGGCAAACTATACAGGCCAGATCGTCTACCGTCCGATGGGCGGCGTGGAGCAGGTGCTTGCATTTGCATTTTTGGCGGCAGATGTGATCACATATGCAGTTGTTATCATTCTCATGAGCCGTCTGGATGTGGAAAAACACATTGAAGAGGACCAGAAAAAGATCAAAGAAAATCAGAAGAAAGCAGCTAATATTTAATTGTTTCAGAACCTGATTCCTGTTATACTATTCTTAGTTAACGCAAGTGATTCCGGCTCCCTGGTGCAGTGTCACTGTGCCAGGGGGCCGTTTTAGCCGAATTAACTGTGAAGAAGCTATTCGGGTATGAGAAGGCAGCAAAACGGATTGGAATATCCGTTTGATTGAATAGGATAGGTGAGAAATAATTATGATAAGAATTGCAATTGTAGAAGATGACAGGCATGACCGGGAGGCGTTGAAGAAATGCCTGAATCGTTATGAAAAAGAGAACCAGGTGAAATTTTCCGTAACAGAATTTCAGGACGGAGAGGATATTGTAACTGATTACACTGCCAGCTATGACCTTATTATTCTGGATATTGAGATGGCGTTTCTCAATGGAATGAAAGCAGCAGAAAAAATCCGCGAGCTTGATACAAATGTAATTATTATTTTTATTACAAACATGCCTCAGTATGCCATTCAGGGATATAAGGTAAATGCGCTGGATTATATTTTGAAGCCAATTTCCTATTTTTCATTTTCAGAGAGTATGGTAAGGGCTCTGGCAAAGGTGAAGACACCGGAGAAGGAGTACATTACCATTGTTCTGAAGGGAGGTAAAAAGAAGCTGGATGTGGCGCGGATCTGTTACGTGGAGGTTCAGGACCATGTGCTGATCTACCACACTCTGGATGGGGATTTTGAGACAAAGGGCACTATGAGGGATACAGATAATCAGTTTGATCCCAAGAAATATTTCCGGTGCAACCGCTGTTATCTGGTAAATCTGGAATTTGTAGAGACTTATCAGGGTAGTGATATTATGGTAAACGGCGATACGATCCAGGTGAGCAGAAGCAGGCGCAAGCCCTTTCTGGATGCGCTGAATGAATACATGAATGAGGTGGGAAAATGAGAGGCACAGTAGTCAACACTCCCGGATATTATTATGCTATTTCCTACTGGCTTTCTGCACTGGTAATGATCCTTGTGCAGGGGCGCGGAAATAAAAAACTGTGGAAATATCTGCACGGGGCACTGAGTTTTATCAGTATTTTTACCGTTATTTTTTTTACAGATGGAA
>ERZ1673742.2739-NODE-2739-length-12705-cov-4.440949_pt1 | contig 12705 bp, 8 predicted proteins | sample MGYA00580208_ERZ1673742 | MGnify/ENA primary metagenome ERZ1673742 (study PRJEB41218, sample SAMN15661774) | gut metagenome | host: Homo sapiens | place: Canada: London | collected 2015-08-20/2019-03-30 | study: EMG produced TPA metagenomics assembly of...
ACGCAGTGTGGGGAACAGCTGAAATTCTTCTTTGTCGAACTTGGCAAAAAGATTTGGAAAAAACTGAAAAAATTTGGCGAAACGGTTGCGGCAAAATCCGTTGCTCTTTGGAACAAACTCGTTTTGCTGTTCAATAAAAACAAGGCGCAGGAACTTGACCCCAACGCCGACGTGAAGGGAAGAATCACCCTTTGCGGACAGGATATCACGAAAGCACCGATAAGAAAACGCAGCAAAACGGGCATGAGTCACATCCCCGAAGACAGGCATAAATACGGACTTGTGCTGGATTATACTCTGGAACAAAATATGGTGCTTCAACGCTATTGGCAAAAAGAGTTTGAAAAAGCCGGTTTCATAAAAAAGAAGGCGGTCAGGAAGTATTCCGACAAACTTATCGAACAGTACGACGTCAGAAGCGGACAAGGCTCCGTAACAATGGTCAGAAGCATGTCGGGCGGCAATCAGCAAAAAGCAATCGTCGCGCGCGAACTCGACCGCGAGCATAAACTTCTGATTGCCGTACAGCCCACACGCGGACTTGACGTCGGCGCAATCGAATATATCCACTCGCAAATCGTGAAAGACCGCGACGCGGGGGCGGGCGTACTGCTTGTTTCGCTGGAACTTGACGAAGTAATGAATCTGAGCGACCGAATCCTTGTAATGTACGAGGGCGAAATCGTGGGTGAACTCGATCCGAAGAAAACCACGGTGCAGGAACTCGGTTTGTATATGGCCGGCGCAAAGCGCGATAACTCTGAAAACAACAAGGAGGACGAACAATGAAAAACTTCGGTGAAAAAACAAAACGCTGGTTCAAGTCGTTATTCGTCCAGACCGACGGCAACGAACCAAAAATGCTGACTTTTATCAAAAAAGAAGGCACGCAGACGGTAATTTCGTCGATACTGTGCGCGCTTCTCGGTATTCTACTTGGTTATATCGTATTGCTTTGCATTAATGCGGAAAACGCAGGAAAAGCAATGGGGGCAATACTTAAAAACTTTGGCAACTTTTCGTCAAACCCACGACTTGAAAAGTATTATTTCGGCTCGACATTGGTGAAATCCGTGCCGCTTATCATGTGCGGACTTTCGGTAATGTTTGCATATAAGGCGGGCTTGTTTAATATCGGCGTCGGCGGACAGTACTGCATCGGAATTTGCTTTTCGTTGTATGCCGCGCTCGTGTGGCAACTTCCCTGGTATGCGTGCATAATCGTTGCCGCATTGATTGGCGCGCTTTGGGGTGCGCTTTCCGGATTGTTCAAGGCGCTGTTCAACGTGAACGAAGTCATCGCCTGCATTATGACAAACTGGATTGGGCTGTATCTCACAAATATCATGCTGAGCCATCCGAAAGCAATGAACCCTACGTTGTCGGAAACTTACAGAATAGGAAAAAAAGCAATTATTCCTGACGGTGGTCTTTCAAAACTTTTCAGCAATAACCAATACGTTACCCTTGCGATTATTTTCACGATAATTATTGCGGTTATCGTCCTTATCGTAATGAACAAAACGACTTTCGGGTACGAACTGAAAGCAACGGGCAACAATAAATTCGCGGCAAAATACGCGGGTATGAAAGATAAACGCAATATTATTCTCACAATGGCGATTTCGGGCGCGCTTGCGTCCCTCGGAGCGGCGTTTTTCTATCTCACGGGTATCGAAAACTTCAAGACGGCAAGCTCCGTTCCCGCAATGGGATTCAACGGCATCGCCGTCGCATTCCTTGGCGGTCTTAACCCCATCGGTATAGTTGTTGCGGGTTTATTTATCGAACATATCACGCTCGGCGGCGGATACGTCGATACGACGTACTACAACCCGCAGGTTGCCGACCTTATGATCGCAATCATTATTTATCTGTGCGCGTTCGTACTGTTCTTCAAACAATTCATGAAAAAATATCTGAATAAACTCACCGAAAAAATCGCCGATAAAATAGGCGCACAGGCGGAAGTAGCGGCTGACTCAACCGTCACCGAAACGGCGTCCGACACGTCCGACGGCGAAATAAACGATAATTCGGAAACCCCCGAAGAAGAGTTTAAGAAAGAGGTCGAAACGGAGGTCGAGGAAATGCCCCCGATTGTCGATGAAAAATCCGGAAAGGAGGTCGATGAGAAATGACGTTACTTGTTCAATATACTTTGATTTATGCGGCAGTTTTGACCTTGGTTGCTCTCGGCGGCATGTTCTCGGAACGCTCGGGCGTTATCAATATCGGCCTTGAAGGTATCATGGTTTTCGGCGCGATGGGCGGCGCAATGACAATGGTTTTGTTGCCCGCAACCACACCCCCGGGACTTATCGTAATTCTGACTCTTGTCGTCGCCGCGCTTGTCGGTATGGTTTCGTCGCTTCTTCTTGCGGTGGCGTGCATCAACTTCAAAGCCGACCAGACTCTTGCGGGCACTGCGCTGAATATGCTGGCGACGGCAACCGCAACGGTGCTTATCAAAGCGTTCAATACCAAACGCAGCAACGGCTCCAACTTCTCGGCAATACTCGACTACATCGACGCAAGGCGCGGCTTTATCTTCAAAATCGGCAAACTCGAACTCAGCTGGTTTATCGTGATTGCGATAATTCTTCTGATTGTCTCGTGGGTTGTGCTGTATAAAACCAAATTCGGTTTGCGACTTCGTTCCTGCGGCGAGCATCCGCAGGCGGCAGACAGCGTCGGTATCAACGTTTACAAAATGAGATACGCGGGCGTTATTATTTCGGGCGCGCTGGGCGGTCTTGGCGGTCTTATTTATATCGCCGCGGCAAACAGCACCTGGCACTTCGACGTCGGCGTTGCGGGCGCGGGCTTCCTTGCGCTTGCCGTCATGATTTTCGGTCAATGGAAACCGATAAGAATCGCGCTTGCCGCATTGTTGTTCGGTTTGTTCAGGGCGTTGTCGAACGTGTATCTCGGCATCGACTGGCTTGCAAATATCGGCATCAGCGGCACGGTTTACAATATGTTGCCGTATATCGTCTCCCTTATCGTCTTGGCGTTCACGTCCAAAAAGTCGCGCGCGCCGAAAGCGGAGGGGATTCCGTACGACAAGGGTATGCGCTAAACTATGGCAAAATTATATTTCAAATTCGGGGCGATGGGCTGCTCGAAAACAGCCCAGGCTCTTATTACAAAATTCAACTATGAAGAGCGCGGCATGAAAGTGCTGCTTCTGAAACCGTCCGTGGACGTGCGCGACGGAGAGGAAATCGTCAAATCGCGAATCGGGCTTACCGCAAAGGCCGTCGTCGTGAACGATAAGGAAGACCTTTACAAGGCGTATGAGGGAAAGTACCGCGACCGCGACGTCATCATCGTGGACGAGTGCCAGTTTCTGACGCCCGAACAGGTGGACGAACTCGGACAAATCGTCATCGACTTCAACGTGCCGGTGCTGTGCTTTGGTCTTCGCACCGACTTTCTGACGCACTTGTTCCCGGGGAGTCGCAGACTTTTTGAAATTGCCGAGTCCATTACCGAGATCAAATCGGTGTGTAAATGCGGCGCGAAGGCAACCGTCAACGCGCGCCTTGACGATGACGGCAACGTCGTGTATTCGGGCGAACAGGTGTGTCTCGGCGGCAACGACAGGTACGTCGCGATGTGCAGAAAATGCTGGCTGCAAAAGAAAGCCGAACAGGAAAACGCAAAAGAGTTATGAACAGTATCGTAATTGGTTTTACGGGCGGCACGGGCAGCGGCAAAACCACGCTCGCACAACGCCTGAACGAGGTTTTCAAAAACAACTCCGTCATAATTAAGCAGGACAGTTATTACAAGGACTTTCCCGATAAATCGTTTGAGGAGCGCGTGCAGATAAATTACGACCACCCCGATTCGTTCGATATGGAACGGTTTACCGACGACGTAAGACGCCTTAAAGCGGGCGAAACCATCGAGTGTCCCGTCTATAACTACGCCGAGTACAAGCGCGATAAGGAAACCGTCACGGTGGAACCAAAAAGAATAATAATTCTGGAAGGGCTGTTCCTTTTTGAAAACCCTGCGCTCAGCGATCTTATCGACATCAAAGTGTTTGTCGACACGGACGCCGACGTAAGGATTTTAAGGCGCATTATCCGCGACGTCAAGGAAAGAGGCAGGAGCCTCGATTCCGTCGTTTTGCAGTACCTTACGACCGTCAAACCGATGCACGAAAGGTTTATCGAGCCGGAAAAGAAGCGCGCCGATATCATCGTGCCGGAAGGCGGATATAACGAGGTTGCTTTTGACATGATTGTGGACGCGATAAAACACAAGTTGAATTAAAAAGTGAAAGACAATAAACCGTTTACGGCGCAGCGATTATTAATCGCTGCGCCGTAGTTTTTGCAATGCAAAGTGCGGCGCACACTGTGCTTTTGAAATCACATTATTGCAAGCAATAATGCTCACTCTTTTGCTTGTGTGCGCCTTTTCCCCACGGGTACACAGTATCCCGCGGGGACCCCTGTTTATGCCTCGCAATGACAGAGTGCGTTGCACGGAGCGCATAACAAAAACCCCTCGCGGTGGCGAGGGGTTTTCAAACGGAAAATTATTGTTGATTGTAAACGTCGTAAGTGGGAACTTCGTACGTCATGCCTGAATAGGGGACTTCGTAAGTTTCTATTGCGGTGTCTGTTGTATCGGTTGCGTCGGTTGTATCCTCCGCAGCGGAGTCTTCGGTAACAGGCGTATCGGCGTTTTCATCGTCGTGTTTTTTGCCGTCCGTGCCGGGATTATCAAGGCGATATTCTTTCATACGGATTGCGCCGATAAGAATCGCAAGGATAACCGTAACGCCGGAGAAGATATAGCAAGTCTGACGAATTGCGAACAAGCCGGTGATTGCGAAGAGCAGACCGTTTGCGTCAACCCAGCTGTAACGCATATAGTCGATTGTACCGCGAGAGTAGTTTTGCGAATATACGCCGAGTTGCGTGGGTTTGTCGCCGACGTTGCCGTAGTAGCTGCCGTTGGTGGTGCCGACAACAGAGCCGTCCGCATTGACGAGTTTCAGGAACAAGGGCGCGAAGCCGTATCTCCAACCCGAAGAACCGGTGTTTGAATTATCGACGGTGATGCCGTCTTCCGCAAATCCGGGGGTGCCTGCGACGTTGGGATTGCCGACCGCGTATGCGACGGAATTGAGAATGCTGTCAAGCAGGTAATATACGGGCGGGATTTCAAGAACGCCAAGGAGACTTGAAGTTTCGGTCAGGCAGTTTTCAAGCCCAATCGTCTTCAAAAGTTCGCCGACGTTGAGTCCGTTTGCGCTGCCGATATTGATGCCGCTGATCATTGCGAACAAGCCGCCTTCGCCGAACGTGCCGGAAAGGTCAACGGGAAGGGTAATGTCCGTGCCGTCGATTTTGTCGGGGTTGTAGGTGTAGCCGTCGCCCATCATATCGAGGACCGTCCAGCCGACTTCGATCATTTCAACCTTGCAGGTTGTGGGGTTGTACCACGGATAAAGGTGCAGGTTGGGCTGCATTACGCGGGTTTCGTCGGGATTTTTACTGATGCCTCCTTTCTGGTCGCCGGTCACAACGGAAGGACGCTGACCGAGAACAAGATTCAGGACAACTGGAATCGTCATGCGTTTATCGTTTGCAAGGTCAACCCACGGACCAACCCAGCTTTCGTAACCGGAAAGGTTCAAACTGTCGTACATATTGTACTTGCCGTCGCGGGCGACAAGCGACTTAACTTCTTCGCTGCTGTAACCCATGTCGGTGTACTTCTTGATTTTTTTCTGGAAGTATTCAACCATGGTGGCGATTTCTTCGTCGGACTTCAAAGCGGGTTCCGCCGCGTTTGTACGGCAGTATTCTTTGTCAAAATCCTTATAAGAAGAGTCGTTGGAACCTACGATATCTTTCACGTAGAAACCGTATTTGCAAAGGACAAGAGCGTTTCCGTCTTTGTCGAGAACGCGGCCTGTATATGCGCCCGTGTAGTTGCCGTTGTTGTCGTGTTCGGACTGTTTGTAATAAGAGAAGTATTGGGTGTTGCCGTCAGCGTCCTCGCCGATGATACCGTTAAGCACGCTTCTGGCGATAATTGCGTCAAGCATATCTTTGTTGAGCGTCGCGCGGTTGTTTGCGGCGTCGGACTCCGCAACATCTTCATAGAAAATCGTGCCGGAAGTAAGGTCGCCGAAAATCATGGGCAGCGCTCCGTCGAGAACGAACATAAGTCCCGAGCAGAGCATCAGGCTGACAACAACCTGACATGCGGTTTGTTTTCTTATCTTTTTCGCTTTGTTTTTGACGTCTTTTTTGGAAAGTTTAAGTTCCTGCACCAAGACGACAATCGCCCATATTACCGAGAATAAAACGGCAACGATAATGCTTGCGTAGGTCAAAAGACCGTACGAGCCGCCTTTTTCAACGTTGTGCATCGACGCAAGGATTGCGAAAACCATAAACAGCGGGAAGCTGCATACGTAACATACTATTTTTGCGATTTTAAGCAATGCTTTCATCAATATTCACCTCCGTTAAGAGCGATTTCGTAAGCATAGAGTCTTTCCTTATTGTGGAAGTAGGTCGAAAGGAAGATGCTCATCGCGAGAATGCCTGCCCAAATCGAGAAGTAACGTCTTGCGGCAAGCAAAGGATACATATCGGGCTGATAGGCAATGTCTGCCTGCAACTGATAGCAGTCGGCAAGGGAAATCGCGGCGTCGGCAGAAGTGCCGTTACCGATTGTCTTTCCTGTGAGAAGACCGCCTTTTGCAGCGAGCGCGCAACCGGACGTAATGCCGAAATCTTCGCAGGTGTATTTAACCCAGGCATAGTCGCTCATATCGACCGTTGTGCCGGCGGTTGTGGCAAGCGCTTTGTCGGTGTCGGACACGAAGTCGGACTGCCAGCACTTTTTAAGAAGCGGGTGGCTGTAAAACGAAAGTTCGCCAAGGACGGTGTCCAGAAGTTTTTGCACGCCTTCGACGGTAACGCCCGTAAGGTCGATCTTGCCGAGAATCTGCGTGAGAATCGCGTTCAGGTCAAGGTCGGGAGCGATTGCTTTCAAAATTCCCGCAACGTCAAGTCCGGGAACAAGACCGCCGATTATGTCGTTGAGGTCCAAAAGGCCGCCGACAAGTCCCAAAGCGGGTTGCAAACTCTTGATAATGTCAACAAGTGCAGCCGTGTTGGGGTTTTTGTTGTCGCTTTCAAGTTTCGTCTTGTAAGCAGTGTAAGCCGTCCCGAGCTTTGTCTTTGCATAAGTGTCGCCCGTGGTGTATTTCTGCTCGGGAACGATCTCCGCGCTGGTTTTGGGAAGTTGTTTCATCGTTGCCGCATCGAACGCTTCGCGGGTAATCTTTGCGGTAAGAACGGGGGTGCCGTCATCGTTGACTTCGCCGGAGTCGGTGTACGTGGTGACGTATACTACTTCGTCAGCGGTTGCGCCGACTTTGAAAGCGTTTTTGCCGGTTGATTTGTAAACCTCTTTGGACGTAAAGTCAAGGTTGCCGAAGAGATATTGTGCGGGCAGCGCAAGACCTGTGGTTTCGCCGCCTTTACCGTTGTTGTAGCCGTAAAGAAGTTGCGAAACGACGTTGCCGATATCGCCGCTTGAAAGGTCGGCGCTGTTTTCTTGAAGCAGGGAGTTGACAAGGTCAAGCAGTTGTTGCGCTTTCAGACTGTCAAGGAGCTTATTGATTGCAGGGTTCATCCCGAGATATTCAAACAGCGTGCCGAGCACCGCGTTAAGACGCGAATCGGTCAGACGATAATTGTCCTCTTCGATACGAAGGGTTGAATAATTCGTCATTTTGCCGGTGCGGGTGTCCAGAATTTCGGTAATATCGTTGGTGTAGTTGTACCAGGCGTCGCTTTCGTATGCGGACGCGTTGGTCGCGCTTTCTTCGATTTCACTTACCATTTTCTTGTAAGCGTCGGCGATGGAAAGGCTTTCATAATATATCGTGCCGGGCTGCTTTGAGAATGTTTCGCCCGCCGCTTTCATCGTGACGTACGCGCCGTCTTTAATGACGTAGCAGCCTGCGTTGAACGCTTCGGCGTAGTCGGCAACGGTATACTTAGTGGGACGGTAAACCGTCAGTTTTGCGTATTCGTTGTATTTGATGAGAAGTTCCAGCGCGTTTTCGACGCCGAAGATATAGCCGTCGTACAACAATCCGTTGGGGTTGTATGCGTACGGGCTTTGCGATTGCAGACTGTCGAACAAGCCGTTGATGTTTTCCCCGGTGACTTTTATCATTTCGCCGTCAAGACCGCCGACCTGATAATACGCGACCGCCGTATTGAGTTGCGTGCGTTCACGATACATTTTGGGATAATATTCCGAAAGACCGTAAGTCCTTATCACGTTGTCGACGCGTTCGTTCAGTTTATAGGCGTATCCCGACTCGCGTTTGTCTGCGGAAAGGGCGTTGAACCACTGCTTTTGCAAGGAGTAGTTTTCAACCTTAACGCCTTTGTCGGAGTATTCCGTCCTGATCTTGTCAAGTTCCTTTTCGTTGCGAATGTCAAGTCCCGCAACCGGGGCGAGCATGAGCGCAACCGCAAGAATGACGAGTATAATTGTGCGGGCAGCCTGTTGTTTTTTCAATACAAGGTAAAGCCCGATTTGAAGCAGCGTGAAACCTGCCCACAAAACGAGCGCCGCCGTAATGCCGTTTTTCGCCGTTTCGGAAAAAGCACCTTCGTTGAAGAAGATCATGCTGTCCTTTGCGACAAACAACATAAGAAGCGGGAAACCGAGTAAATAGAAAATTACTTTCAGAACTTTTGCACAAGTTAACTTTTGCATTTTGTTCATAATTTTCCGTTCTCCTTAATCTAGAATTGCAAAATTATTGCTACTAAATGATATTATATACTACGCGTGCGAGCGTGTCAAACGTATTGTATTCAATTTAAGCTATACTTATCCATAAAATAGTGCCTGAAATCCTGTGTAAACAACGCACGACAGGGCAAAAATTTTACAAATCGAACGATTTATAAGGTTTCCGTCAAAATACGCGGCAGTCGGGTTTTTGCCGACGAAAGAACGTTTGTTCCCGCAAAAATCGGATAAATTATTTTTACGTCGTGGAGTTTTAAGACGTACGTAAAAAGGGCGGAACAAAAAATACAAACAATTTTTTTTCGAGCCGGAATTTCCATAAAATAACCGCACGGGGAAAGAGTCGATTTTTCAAAAGTGTGCGACTTTAAATGATTAAAAATAACAAAGTCGTAATAAACGACAGTAATAAGTGTCATATTGACACTAAACAATTTTATTTTAATTCCGAATAACCCCCTAAATCGTTTGGCGAAAACAAAATAATATGATAAAATATCAATAGAATTTTGGAGGTTACCAATGACACCTGCTTTTGAGACCGTATTTTCCGAAGACGAAATCCCTGCATATCCCCTTGCCATAATCGCTTTACCCGGCGCGGAAGAATTCGCCGAAAAAGTCGATAAATACCTTGTTGACTGGTATGGCAGAGAATGTGCAAAGAAAACCCCCGCATCTTTTATCGTCCCCACCAACTTCCCGCGTTTTACGTCGGGCGACGGCAAGGCAATGATTCTCGACAGCGTACGCGGCAAAGACCTGTACGTCATTATCGACACCGGTAACCACGGCGTGCAATACAAAATGTTCGGACAAATGCAGTGTATGAGTCCCGACGACCATTTCCAAAATCTGAAACGACTTATTTCGGCGGTCGGCGGCAAAGCGTCGCGCATCACAGTCGTTATGCCGCTTCTTTACGGCGGACGTCAGCACAGAAGAAACGCAAGGGAATCTCTCGATTGCGCCATTATGCTGAGAGAACTGGAAGTCATGGGCGTGAAAGACATTATCACTTTCGACGCTCACGATCCCCGCGTTCAGAACGCCGTGCCCCTTATGGGATTTGATAACTTCTTCCCATGTTATCAGATTCTGAAAGCGGTCGTGAGGAAATATCCCGACATCGTTTTTGACAAAGAACACACGATGATTATCTCCCCTGACGAAGGCGCGATGAGTCGTAATATTTATTACGCTTCGGTTCTGGGGCTGGATCTCGGTATGTTTTACAAACGTCGCGACTTCTCTGTCGTCATCAACGGCAGAAACCCCATCGTCGCGCACGAATACATCGGCAATCCCGTTGCGGGCAAAGACATTCTCGTCGCTGACGACATTATCGCAACCGGCGACAGCATGCTGCACCTTGCCAAAGACCTGAAAGACAAGGGCGCAAGACGCATTATCCTCGTCCCCACCTTCGCAATGTTCACGGAAGGCACGGAAAGGTTCGACAAAGCCTATGCGGAAGGTGTTTTCGACGGCGTTATCTCCACAAACCTTTCATACACCTTGCCCGAACTTTCGGAAAGAGAATGGTTTTCAAAGGCGGAATTGTCCAAATATATGGCGTATATCATTTCGGCGTGCAACCACAACGCGTCTGTATCGGGGCTTCTCGATCCGCATGAGAAAATCCACGATTTGCTGCGCAGGCACAACGAAAATCTTAACAAATCTAAATAAGTAATTTTATATAAGGAGTTTATTGTGAAAGTTCATTGGTTGGGGCATTCCTGCTTCAAACTCGAAGAGAGCACAGGTACGTCAATCATCACCGACCCGTACCACCCGTACGTCGGTTTCTCGATGCCCGAAGTTTCTTGCGACGCCGTGACACTCAGTCATAATCACGAGGATCACAACTTCATCGAAGGAATCAAGGGCAACCCCGTTATTATCAATAAACAAGGTCTGTTTGAGGTCAAAGGCGTTCACATCAGAAGCCTCCTTACCGACCACGACAAGGAAGGCGGAAGACTGCGCGGACAAAATCTTGTCTTCCAGTATCGCCTTGACGGCGTCGAAGTATGCCATCTCGGCGACATCGGCGAGGAATGCAACGCAATGCTTGCGGAAGCACTCGTCCCCACAAACGTCCTTCTTATCCCCGTCGGGGGAAACTATACCATCAATGCGGAGGAAGCGAAAGAATACGTCGATAAACTTATGCCCGACGTCGTTATCCCCATGCATTTCAAAACCGAAGATTGCAGCCTTGACATCGATGGTCTTGACGATTTTCTCGATTTGTTTGATAAAGACGAAATCGTGTATCTCGACAGCGATACGGTTGAGTTCGACCGCTTCGACTTCGACGGCGAAAGCACGAAAGTCTACGTTTTCAAAAGTCAGCAATAACGCACACTTTAACGTATAAAGCACATTTTATCGTATAAAACGCTCCGTAATCGGCATATACTTATTATGCAGCGTTTTGTGTTGCGTTTTTATATTCAAAATTTCAAAAATTCGGAGTTTTTATGGATTTTTCACGCGAACAGTTGCAGGACAAAAACCTGTTTGAATTGCGCGAAATCGCGCGCGAAAACAGGGTGCAGTCCCCGACAAAATTAAACAAGGAAGAACTTATTTCACAAATTGTCGAAGCGTCTTCTCAAAGGGTAAAAGGGCTTAAAATCCGCCCGGTTTCACGCCCGTCGAAACTTGTCGACGCCCCGAGAAGGAACGCGCAGAACGACGTCCCCGATAAAGCCGCGGAATCGATAAACGAGATTATGGCTGTCGACGATACCTGCGAAGAAAGGGAAGGTATCCTGGAAATTCACCCCGACGGCTATGGCTTTATCCGAGTCAGAAACTGCGAACACAGCGAAAAGGACGTTTACGTTTCCGCAATCAAAATCAGGAAAGCGGGACTTCGTCAGGGGGATATGATCAAGGGCATCGTGAAGGTCGCTTACGACAATAAGCCCGCCGCGCTTTTAATCATCAATACCGTCAACGGCGTGCCCGCGGAAGAACTCAGGAAACGCCCGCGCTTTGACGACCTTGTCCCCATTTATCCCGACGAGCGTCTGAAACTTGAAAACGCGCGCAGCAAAAACGACTTCGCAATCCGCGAAATCGACCTTATTGCGCCAATCGGAAAAGGGCAGCGCGGTATGATCGTTTCTCCTCCGAAAGCGGGCAAAACAACCCTGCTTAAAAAAATCGCGAACAGCATTTCGGAAAATTATCCCGACGTAACCCTTATGGTATTGCTCATCGACGAGCGTCCCGAAGAAGTTACCGACATGCAAAGAAGCATTAAAGGCGAGGTCGTTTACAGCACTTTCGACGAAATGCCGGAACACCATACGAAAGCGGCGGAACTGTTGCTTTCCCGCGCGAAACGACTTGTCGAAAACGGCAAAGACGTCGTGATTCTGATGGACAGCTTAACCCGCCTTGCGCGCGCATATAACCTTACAATTCCCCCGACGGGCAGGACGCTTTCCGGCGGTATCGATCCCGGCGCGTTGCATAGCCCGAAATCGTTTTTCGGAAGCGCGAGAAATATCGAAAACGGCGGAAGCCTTACCATTATCGCAACCGCTCTCGTCGACACCGGAAGCCGTATGGACGACGTCATTTACGAGGAGTTCAAGGGCACGGGCAATATGGAAATCCACCTTGACAGAAAACTGTCCGAAAAGAGGATTTTCCCCGCAATCGATTTAAACCGCAGCGGCACTAGAAGAGAAGACTTGTTGTTGTCGCAGGACGAGCTGGAAGGCGTGTGGACAATGCGTAAAATTTTGTCGTCGGGCGATACGGAATCGGCGGCTGAAAATCTGTTGCAAATGCTTGTCAAAACTTCGTCCAACGCGGAATTTATCGAGCAACTAAAACTGCAAATGCGCCTTATCGACAAGG
>ERZ1673742.2741-NODE-2741-length-12685-cov-4.856215_pt1 | contig 12685 bp, 7 predicted proteins | sample MGYA00580208_ERZ1673742 | MGnify/ENA primary metagenome ERZ1673742 (study PRJEB41218, sample SAMN15661774) | gut metagenome | host: Homo sapiens | place: Canada: London | collected 2015-08-20/2019-03-30 | study: EMG produced TPA metagenomics assembly of...
AACATTACGTGTGTCGGGAACTTGTTTTGCCAATACAACAATTTTCAAACTCATGCTATAAATTTTAGTATTAGTATTTCTACAAGTTAGCAGCCAGTAGTCAAGTAGTAATCTCTTGCTATCCAAACTATCCGGTTAACTATCAGCGTGCAAATTTACTCAAACACTTGGTTCTGACAAGAAATCCGAGTAAAAAATGCACAGGTTTAAGAATTTTGAGCAAAATAGGAGGGTTTTTATAGGGTTCTTAAAATGGCGGAATAGAAATGGAAGTTACAAATATAACATCCTTTTATTCCTTCAGCAGAACTTCGATGGCTTCAATAAAGTCAGTTGCTTTAGGCAGCAATTCGTCTATTTCTTCCTCACTTGAATAGGCAAAATCATCATAATCACTACTATGCCGACGTTCGAAAAGTAAGGAAAAACAACGTCCCAATTCACGTGACATACGACCGGTAGCGACGAAATGCAATCCTATCATCTGTTTGACACCTGCATGGGTACCAGGATTTATCTCGTGTTTAATAAGCAGAGCGACTGCTGCATAATAACAGGCATAATAAAGACGGTTTACAGCTGTATTATAATAGCCTTGTTGTTTTAGATAGGGTATTTCTTTCAGCGTTTCTTTAGCACGTAGAAAACGGTAAGCTGACAGTGCCTCAATATTTTCCCTGTTTAATTGTTCTTTCATAGTACGATCCCCTCTTTCATTACATTCATACCAAAAGGTGTCTGAAAAGGACGGTTTTCCCAAATCTTTTTCAGCAAGACACGTGCATTTATTTGCACTCCCGTTTCTATTTCTATATCGTAGAGCGGAGTGATGATACGGTCTTCTTCTTTGACGGTCAATTTATTACCGTCAACCAATATCAGTAAATCAATATCGCTATCAGGACGGGCATCCCCACGTGCCTCACTACCATATAAAATGGCTTGAGCTTCCGGTGCCACCTGTGTTAAAGCCTTCCGTATTCGTTCTACAATTTGTGGACGTTTCATATTTATTGCTTTTTATTTACGAACAAAGTTATATAAATTATTCGAGAAGTCAAGAGATACAGCTATTTATTCTCTTTAAGTGTTAAAATGACAGTTACTTATTTTATTGTATACCGATTTCGGCCAGTCCCATTGGTTCACCATCATGTATCATCCGTGTTGCTTTCAGTTGTACATAGCGGGCGTTAACCGGAGTAAAGTAAACCGATTGCAGAATCGGATTATTCTTTATATTGGAAAATTCATCTTTGGCTACTACCTGATTGACAGCATTACTATCCGTTCCGACAGAGATTTCATAAGAGCTGATTATTCCTTATATTATATTCACTCTGGTCGGGAAGATAGTGGAATGAGGTGATTGTGCGTTCCTCTCCCAAATCAATTAATAATGTATTTCTGTTGATGAAGCAGGTGGTCTGATTGTTTTTATCCATACATTTCTGTGCTTCCTCCGCATCTACTCCAATGAGCGTGAACGGATAACTCTTCAACTCTTCTGCTTTTGCAGTATATGTATCGGAAGTCTCTCCTGCATAGTAGGCTTCTATGTTATTGATACAGAGGCAAGCTCGCGAATCTGTAAAACGGACACGGATCTTATCTGTGGTGACTGTCTCGAAACGAAGAAGACGTTTATATCCGATAGTGGTCGTTTCTTCATTCAATTTTACCGGAAGCCATTCGCCTTCCTGGTTGTATTCTACAACGAATGATTTGACACGTTGCCCCAGAGGTATATATTCCTGTAACATCATGCGGTTAATCTTTTCCGTTTGAGGCAGGTCAAACTCGATGGTGGCAGAGTTGACGCCGTCATTGGTAGCCCAATAAGTATCATACTCACCATCGGTCACCGCTTTTGCAGAGAATGTTTTCCCCCGTTCGTCCGATGCTTTGGGAGAAAGTCCCGCCAATAGGTTGTGTGCCAGTTGCTTTTGTACGTTCTGGTGGAAGTTTACGGCGTTGGCAGAGTCTGTCGGATGAATCAGTCCGTCACGATCGACCGGGAAGTTGAGTAACAATGTTGCGTTATGACCTACGCTACGGTAATACAGATCGGTCAATGCATCTGCTGTTTTCACACGGTCGTCTTCTTCCAGATGATAGAACCATCCCGGACGGATGGATACATCACATTCTGCGGCTACCCATTGGTTGCCGTCGGCATGGCCATATTGCAATTCACGATATTTGGGGTAACCCGGATAAACTTCTCCGGCACGGAGAAAAGACCAGTTGGTAGCTCCTGCAAATCCGTTTTCGTTACCTACCCAACGGCAGCCCGGACCTCCATCCGAGAAGATAACAGCCTGTGGCTGCAACTCGTCGATCAACTTATAGGCTCGCGGATAATCGTAATAAGTTTTGCGGTCGATAGTACGACTGTCTTTTGCTCCGCCATACCAGCCGTCTCCGCCATTGGCACCGTCAAACCAGATTTCAAAAACATCACCATAGTTGGTTAATAGCTCGTTGAGCTGTTTATAGAAGTATTCTACGTATTCGGGAGAACCATAGTTGGCTTGATGCCTGTCCCAGGGAGACAGATAAACAGCGAATTTAATGCCGTACTTCTTGCAGGCATCCGATAGTTCGCGAATGATGTCGCCTTTTCCGTCTTTATACGGGGTGTTACGGATGCAATATTCTGTCAGTTGAGTAGGCCACAGGCAGAATCCGTCGTGATGTTTGGCTGTCAGGATCACTCCTTTCATGCCGGATTTCACAAACGTCTGTACCCATTGCTCGCAATCCAGTCGGGTGGGATTGAATGTTTTAGGATCGGAATCACCGTATCCCCATTCGCGGTCGTTGAATGTGTTAAGTCCGAAGTGTACGAAAGCGTATGTTTCCATTTTTTGCCATTCTACCTGCTTGGCTTCGGGAATGGGCAGGATAGCTTCCGGTGCTTTGACCGAATTACAGGCACTTAATAGAAGGAGGCCTGCTCCGAAAATAAGAAAGTGTTTTTTCATGGGGGTAATTTATTAGTTAATAATTGAGTGTAAGAATCATCTACAACGTAATTCCGAATACAAAATAAAGTTGCTCTTCATAGGGGTTGGCTATTAGTTTTCCGAATATGGGCAGAGAGAAGTTGGATGTTATTTTGATTTCTTTCGTTGCGGATAATCCGATATTGACTACATTGAATTTGTCGGAGTACATACTTTCCCAAGGGGTAAAACCAGCTTCGACGCTCATGTTAACATCCTTCACGCTGAACGGATAACTCAATTCGCAATAGCTGGACCAGGCACGTTTTCCGTTTTCACGGTAGTCGTTTCCGGCAAAGGTGGTGTACCAGCTGACTGATAATGGAAATTTCTCGCTAAGCATATATCCGGCTCCTACTTCAAAAGTATGTCCGGTGGAATGTGAACTGTAATTGAAGTATTTGAAAGGTTCTTCTTCTGTTTGGGTAAAATAGTTGTTGGCGTAGAGAGTCAGGTTTTTGTATTCGTACTCCAGTGACAAGTCTATCTCATTATTCTTTTCGCGAAATTCGGTGGAACCCCATGCATAGACGGTCAGGCCTTTCCAGTTGAGGCCGAGTGAGGGTTGCACACTTGCATTGCCGCTGTCCATACCACGCCAGATGTAGCTACTTACAAAATCTGCGGTTATAAAAACTTCTTGTGCCTGTGCAAAGGCTGCGTAACATAAAATAGCAATAAGTACGATTTGTTTTTTCATTATTATTGGTTGTTTTTTTCATTTACAGATGCCAAAGATACAAAAAATGTATGAATCGTAACTGACTAATTATATTCTGTTAAAATGGCAGAAATGAAAAGATTGCTATTTTATCGGCATACATACCAATACTTTACAGCCTTTGGTGTAACAGGTGTCAATACTTATATTACCGCCGAGCCGTTGGATAATGATACGGCAAATGTAAAGTCCAAGTCCTGTACCAGGTTTGAAATCATCTACTTTGGTAAATCGCTCGAATACCCACTCTTGTTTGTCGGTCGGTATGCCTATTCCCGTGTCGGTTACGGAAATAACCACTACTTCTTGATCTTCGTCAATCTGACAGGTTAATGTGATTGTTCCCTTTTCTGTGAATTTTGCTGCATTACTCAATAAGTTACCGATCACTCGTGAGAGGTAAAAAGCGTTAGTCGGTATGATTATCAGCTTCGGTAATGCATAATATGTCAGAATTTAAGATTTTTTCTTTTAGTATTTCCATTTCTTCTATACAAAGTCCGTATATGTCGGTAGGTTCAACCGGTAGTGGTTCATAAGAACTGACAAGTTCGGATAGTTCCAGTATATTGTTTACTATAGAAAGCAATGTCGTGGAATTGTTTAGTATTAAGTCTTTGAATTCTTCACGAGTCACAGCATCTAGGGATTCATCTGTGATTAGTTCGGAGAATCCGGCTATAGAATTCAATGGAGTCCGTATCTCATGGCAGATAGAATTAAGAAAAGCGGTTTTCATTTTTTCGCTTTCGGTGGCTTTTTCACTTTGTTTTTTGACCTCTTCATTGGCAATCATCAATTTCCTATGCATCTTTTTCAGTCGTTTCACCATATAGCGTTGGTAGATACTCCACGCAATTAGTCCTAGTAATAAAATACAGGAAGCGATGAGCGCTATTTGTTTGTTTTTATAGGCAAGGCTCATTTTATCCAGTTCCAGTTTACTGACATCAAAGCGTGTCTGCATTTCCGCCATTTGTTGTTCTCTCTTTGTTATTTTGTTCTTTGTTTGTAGTTTATTGCCCTCTTTTAAGGCCAGATATGCGTTTTTATAATCTTTTATTTTGTAGTAAAGTCCTGCTTTTACTGCGTAGAGCGGGATAAGGACTTCCGGTTCATAATGTTCCGTAAGGATAGTAGAGTCGATGTAGGTGATGGAGGCTTGGTAGTCTCCAATCGTTTTATAGTATCTTGCTCTGGTTTCGTATGTACTTTTCATCTTGTTTTTCTTTCGGGCTATTCCCATGTATTTTTCATAATACTTTTGGGCTTCCTTTCTGTCAATAAGGTCTCCGAGAAAAATGATTAATGAATATTGCTTCATATAATAGTCTGATTCATCAAGAAACTTTCGCTCGAAAGAGGTATTTTGGCTGTTCCACTTTTTATGAAGTTCAATCATTTTGTTGATTTCATCCGCTGCCTTTTTGTCGTTCACTGCCGTGTATAAGTCCGATAATTCATAACGACATAATATTTCAAAATGGATTCTGTCTTTCATAGGAAATTCTGAGACTTTGTCCAGTGCTCTCTCTATATAAGGTATGGCTTTGCCTATTTCGCTGTATGCATGAGTCAGCAGAGAAAAATAATCCAATGATACTCCTGTGAGGTATTCCCATCTAATTTGTTCTTCGAGTGTCATATCTTGCAAGTTCTCATTTTTCAGTTCATTTAGTTCTTGTTCAATAAGCTCCAATGAATTGTTTTTTCTCATTTCCATCCAGATATTGTAACAATACAGATAGTCGATGAATAGCGCGTTGTGGCTTTCCGGAAGCACCTGTTGGGCGATATTTATATATTTTTTTACTATCTTTTCGTCCTTCGAAGCATATCTTTGGACGAGTGCGTCCAAAGCAAGTTTCGTAATATATTCGTCTTCAGCCTTGACTGCTTCGGTGAGTGCTTCATTCCAATACGTAGTGGCGATATTTATGCTGTCGACATAAATATCAGCCAGATGTACGTATATGATAGCCTTCTTCCCGGCATCCGGGCAATCTTTTAATAAGTTTTGTAAACTATCTGCTGGGGTAGATATGGCCGTAGCAAACAGAATGCATGGAATCATAAGTAAAATTCCGGAGATGAGGCTGATTTGTGCTTTTAGGTTGTTCATAAGCGTATCTGTCTATGAAAATTATCTCGTACGGCATCTTCTGCCGCTGATTTAGAGTAAGGATATGTGATAATAATAGTCGGTTCTTCTTTCAGATTGGAAATAACCGTGTATGTCCCTCCGAAATATTCGATTGTCAGACGATTAATCCGATGGCGGACATCCGTTTTTCGGATCTGAAACTCCGCATCAGCAAGTGGAGTATTGATGATACGGAATACAAGTAACTTTTCCTGTTCATTACAATATAAGGAGAACGTGACGTGTCTTTGCAAGTCACAGGGAACCGGATAAATGAGCGTGCTTACAATGACCTGTGTGAAGCGGGTGATATCCAGTTGGAAAGCCTGCTCTTTGATGGTGGTTTTGAAGTCAATTTGTATCTTTCCCTTATTTCTCATTTGTGCTATGCTGACAATATCCGAACATAGAGGAATAATATCATACTCCTGTACTTGCCATTTTGTTTTTCCGGCTTCCAGTCTCGATAAGTCAAGTATGTCATTCACCAGTTGTATCAATTCGGTCGAATTGGTTTGGACAATTTCAGAGTACTCTTTCCATTGAGCGGTTTCTATGCTGTTAGGGTCCTGGGTCATCAATTGTGAGAAGCCCAGCACGTTATTAAGTGTACTGCGGATGTCATAACTCATATTGGAAAGAAAATGGCTTTTCACTTCATTTGCTTCTTCTGCTATTTGAGTCATTTTTTTGATTTCTTCCTCCTCTTTTTTTAGTCTTTTTTTTACGTAAAAGATGCGGATAGTGGCAGGTATTAGAATGATTAATGCAATAGTGATTAATGCCAGTTCGATTGTTTGAATGATTGACCGATGCTTTTCCTTTTCCAGGAGTAATTCATCTATTTTTTTCATTTCGTAGATCTCTTCCATTTGGCTCGTGGATAAGTGCTGGTAGAAGGTGTCTTTCTTTGCCAACAGATTACGCAATAAGGGAATAGCCTCATCTGTCCGTCCTGCGTCAGCAAGTATCCCTGCCCGTTTTATCCGGTAGTCGAGACCGTTGTTGTCCGATACTCCTGAAAGCAGATTGATGGCGGAGTCTGCATAAATCAGTGCTTTGTCATACATTTGCGTAATCCGGTAATATTGGGCATATACATCGTAATAGAGTCCCCGGCAGGGGATATAGTCCGTTGGAGAGAAATATTCGTTCATCTTCTTGAGGTGAATACGGGCTTCGTCTATATGACCATTTTGCAGATAATAGTTGGCGTATAATGTTTCCAATAAGAGATAACTGGTGTGATGAATCCTTAATTTGAATTTTGCTTCTTGGCGGGACATTTTGTCCAGTACGATTTCAAATTCTTTTAGATATTTCAGCGATTCTTCGCTCTCTATAGATGCACATGCTAGGGATATCTCCTGTAAGATATCCTTTCTTTCTTCTAGGGAAGCGGTGGCAGGTAGCAGGCGGTAGGCTTCGAATCCTGCGTTTTCTCCTTCTTTGTATCGAGCGGACATCAGATAAGCGTTCATCAGACATAATTTTGCATAGCGCATACCTTGTGTATTGTTTGTTTGGGAGGCGAGACGATACATTTCTTCGGCCTGTGTGATGCTGTATTCTATTTTGTGCTCTATGATATGCATCAAAATTTCCGCCCGTTTGGCTGAAAAATAAGTATTATAGTATTTATGCTTCAGGGATATTTCTGTCAGTTTGTCCATCCACAATTTTGTATTTTTCCCGTCTTGGTGGTTGAAATAATAGACAACATACGCATACATGGCAAGACACTGGTACTCTATGTCCTCTTGTACGGCTGCTTCTTTTAGCAGTCGGTCCAGGTAATTGAGGCAGGACGGTGACATAGGGTCTTGGTAAGCTAATAAATACAGGACGTTTAGTCTTGTTTTGTTGGCAGGTATAGTATCCAGTACCTGCACCAGGCTGTCTTTGACAGTCATTGCTTGGGCGGTCTGGATTGTTATTAGTCCCAATAATATGATGCAGAATATGCCGATTCGTTTCATGCTTGTTCCTCCTTTCTTTCTTCCATTGGTCGGACGGGGTGTGTGAAACAGAATCTGCATCCGTCGGTGTATGCCGGATCTATCCATATCTTTCCACCGATGCGTTCAATAATCAGTTGGCAGATAGACAACCCGAGCCCCGATCCCTGCGCTGTTTCGTTTAGTTTTTCGAAGCGGCTGAAGATGTTCGCCTGTTTTTCCGGGGGAATCCCGCAGCCCGTATCTGTTACGGAGAAAAGTGCATATTCATCTGATTGTAATTCTACTTCAAGGGTAATGCTTCCTTCGACAGTGAATTTAGTGGCGTTGATGAGCAGGTTGATGAGCAATTGTTGTAAACGTGAATCATCTGTATACAGTTGCAATGAGGTGAGTGGTGTTTTAAAACGGAGTGCTGCCCGGGTTTGTTTTACTTTGTTAACGGTATCGATTACATTGTTACAGATGGCAATAGCATCGTGGGAGCCGAAACTGAATTTCATTTTGCCTACTTCAAGATTGCTCAGGTCGATTATGTCATTAATCAGTTTGAGTAACAAGTCTGAATTTTGCTGTATGACATCGCTGCATTGCCGGCGAGTTTCCGCATCCAGTCCCTGGTCAGTCAGTAGATTGGAGAAACCGGAAAGGGCACTGAGCGGAGTGCGGATTTCATGACTCATGTTGGAGAGAAAAAGGCTTTTGGCATGCATGGCACTTTCCGCATTTAGTCGTGACTGTTCAAGACATTTCTTTGATTCGGCAATCTTTTTGTTTTGTTTTAATATATGTAGCGCCAGGTAAATAATGACAACCAGAATGATGGTGCCGATAAGGATACCGCTCATGAAAATGCGGTTATGTTCGACCTTGTTCTCCACTTTCATCCGGTTTTCCTGATAAGAAGCGCGTAGATTGTTGATGCGGTGGGTATAACTGGGAGAAGCAATAGAATCTGTGATGCGACTGATCTTTTCGTATAGTCGGGCGGCTTCTTGAGGATCCCCCTTTTTTATCAGCAAGTTTGCTTTTAAGTGAGATACTTGTAAGTAGGTTATCGATTGCATTTTTTGTTTGATACTTTGCAGTACGTTATCATAACATAACAAGGCGAGTTCGTTTTTTCCGATTGTTTCGTTATATAATCCTTGTGAGCAGAGAAAAGGGGAGTAGTAATACGGCTCTTTGCAGGAGTGGTAGATTTTTTCTACTTCGAGGAAACTATCCTGCGCTTTCTGCGACTCTCCTGTCATTATATAATATGCCACATCGGAACAATAATGGAAGAACAAAATGGTTTGGTTGGTATGCATGGCGTCTGATTTTAGCAGCATTTCCCTGTATGATTCCGCTTCTTCCGAGTTGTGTTCTCTGATGAAAATCTCTTTCAGATGTAACATTGCCATTTCTTTGTAATAGTTGCCTTCCGAAGAAGATACAGGATGAAGGATTGCTTCTTTGTAAGCGTTGGCTGCCTCTTCAGTCATATTTGAGCAATAATAGGCATCTCCGATAGCTGTATTGGAGAGTGCTATTCCTAAATCATATTTCAGAGTTTCGGCTTTTTCATACATAAGCCGTGCTTCGTCGATAGCTTGCCCGATGTTGCCGGATAAAGAGTGTGCATGTACTAATAGTTGTTTGATTCGGAAGAAAAGTTCTATTTGGTTCTCTTGTTCAAGTATCGGACTTAGTTGCTGTTCCCATATTATGATACTGTCTATAGAGGCTATCGAATCATAAGCAAGGTTGGCATTGATAAGATGCTGTAAGGCGTACAAATGTTTGGAAGTCCTGTCCTTTGAATGTAATGAAATGCATACAAATAGGTTGATGATAAATGATATGTAAACAGCCTTTTTCATTTTGGGGATGTTTTGTTGCGTGAGTGTTTATTATTTCTCCCCAAAAATAAACAAAAAAAGTAATAATTGTCATAATTAGTAGGACAATTATTACTTTTTCTTTTTATTTAGAAAGTGACGTCCATTTTCAGTACGAAAGTACGTGGAGCGGCAACTGCCATCGGGCGGTAGCTGTATTCTTTGTTAAACAGGTTATTTACCATGAATTGGAAAGCTACTTCTTTCGTTACTTTTACTCCGAAGCGCAAATCAACGGTAGCATAGGGCGTGTTATGTTTGTTCCAGTAAGTAGCAAGTGTTTCTCCTTTAGAATAACCGAAAGCGATGCCGCGAACGTAATCCATCAAGTCGAGTTGTGCTTTCGGACGTTCATCCATCATCAGGTAATCCACTGCGAGGATTTTACTCTTCCAGGCAACGTTCGCACCCAGATTGATACGTTTCCACTGGAAATCTACTGTCGCTTTAAAACTGTGTTTCGGACGATACTTCAGGTACTTTCCGGTGTTAGATTTTTCTTTCATTTGAAGAGGATCAGTATAAAGATCCTCCGCATCATTGCGTTCCTTATAATCCGCATCACGGGGTTCGGTGTATACATACCCTAAATTATAGAACAACTTTGTGTTCTTATTGAAGTTATAAACACCGTTTGTCGATATTTCCACTCCATAGATTTGTGCTTTCGATACGTTATGAAACTGTGCTCCGATTCCGAAACCTTGACCATCGGTTATCATCCGGATGGCATCACTGATGCTGTTAATCATCGTATAGTCCGCATTATTGAATAGTCCGAACTGGAATTCGACCATATCCTTATATTGTGTATAGAATCCTGCGACATCTACAAATCCCTGGAAATTGCCAATCTTATACCCTTGCTTGAATCCCAATTCCGCATTAAACCCTTTTTCCGGTTTGATATCCAGATTCGGGTAAACGCCGACTCCTCCAATATCCTTGCGCAGGTATTTCTCGTTGATGGACGGGTTACGGTAACCTTGTCCGAAGCTGGCACGGATAAAACTGTAATCAGCCAACTGATAGTTCAGTCCGGCACGGAACACGGGGCGGAATGGAACTTTAGTTCCGAATATCTTTGTTTCTGCTTCACGATGGTGATTGTTTACACGATAGTATTCGGCACGCACACCGGCAGATACGCTTAGACGATCCCAAAAACGTTGGTCGTACTGGAAGAAAGCAGCTATGTTATCGCTTTTGTAGACTTCGTCCATGATGGCCGAATTATACCGTACATGCTCATAAGTGGCTCCGGTAGTGATTTGTGCGCCACTGTCCCATTTCTTGTTGAACTGATAATCGAGATAATAGTTAGTGCTTTTATCAGTCTGCGTTTTAGGAGTGCTTCGTGAAGGATTGAGTACGTCGGACACCCAGGGAATCAGGTCACCAGGCAATTGTCCGTTCGTCAGTCCTCCCAAATCACTAGGCAGCCCGTTGTCCATCACCCAGGAAATCAGATCGCAATAATCGGCAGTCGTCGCGTTAGGGAAGATATTGCCTAATGAAGTGAATACTCCATTCATGGCGTCTTCCAGATTGCCATTGATCAGTCCTGAACCGATTCCCACCAGTGCCGGATAGAGCGAGCTGTAATCACCGCCTGCAATATTCTGTATCGTTTGGGCATCTGTCCCCATATTGCCCAGAATATCCATGATGGATGCTCCCTGGGTAGGACGTACGATATTGTCGGCACTATAATAGAAACGTCCCTTGATCTTATGTGACGTACCGTTTTCCGGATTCACGTAGTTGACAAACGGGTCGATATGGAAATTATTATCTTCCCTGCCCATGTTGGTGAAAGGAGAGGGCTTGTACACCTCTGTCGGTGAACGCCAGATAAAAAAGTCACCATATTGATTAGACAGGAAATCGATATTAAAACCATAATTCAACAGTTTCATTCCCATGTCCGGTTGGTGATAGGTTAGGTTACCTCCCATGCGGAAACGTTTGTTATATCCTTGCTGGCGGTATCCTTCATCGGTGAAAAGATTGAGGCTGCCACTGACGTCGAAATTACCGATACGACGGGCGTGGGAGAGATCGAATCCTTCGTAAATCGGATTACGCACACCACTAAGAAGATTTCCGCGCAGAATCGGTTTGACCGAATATTTATCTTCTTTCCAGAAATTCTTGTCACTCCATTGGTATTCGTCATTCTCCGCATCACCATAGATACCGAGATATGCGCTGAAACGTGTTTTCGGAGCTAACCCCGGACGTGCGGTGCGGATATTGATGATACCATTCAAAGCCGATGAACCATATAAAACGGAAGAGGCTCCTTTGATTACTTCAATCTGCTCGATATTCTCCAAAGGTACGGTGTTCCAGTTGATTTCGCCTGTCTTGGGATTCAGGGTACTCATACCATCTACCAGAATCTGACTACGTGCACCTACTCCGTATGTCCATCCGCTACCACCACGTATGGAAGGTTGTTTGTCTACAATATCCACTCCCGGAAGAGTGCGGAAGGTAGACGATATATCTGTTGGTGCCTGGCGGGCAATGTCACCGGCTTTCACTACATCCATGGAAACTGTGACATTGCTCAATTTCTGTTCAAAACGTCCGGCGCTGACCACGACTTCCTCCAACAGTTTGGTGCTTTCTTTCATGTAGACGTTTTTGGTGATTACCTCACGTCTGTCGATTACGATCGGCATCAGTACATCTTCGTAGCCCACATAACTGAATACGAGATCGACACCCCCTTCGGGCAGCTTGATTTCATAAGCCCCATGAATGTCGGACACTACTCCCTGATTACCCTGTAACTTATACGTAACGGCTGCTCCCACCAATGGCTCATTGGTATTTGCATCATATATATGTCCTTTCAGCGTTTGGGCAAAACTACTCCCAAGGCTGGTGAAGCATAGTAGCAAAGTTAGAATATATATTTTCTTCATTGTTTTCTTTTTTGATATTCATAGTTGATGTTTATT
>ERZ1673742.2746-NODE-2746-length-12659-cov-9.726753_pt1 | contig 12659 bp, 9 predicted proteins | sample MGYA00580208_ERZ1673742 | MGnify/ENA primary metagenome ERZ1673742 (study PRJEB41218, sample SAMN15661774) | gut metagenome | host: Homo sapiens | place: Canada: London | collected 2015-08-20/2019-03-30 | study: EMG produced TPA metagenomics assembly of...
CGCTGCCCATCACGCTGATGGGGCGGCCTTCGTAGGTGCCGGTAAAGCCCAGCATTCCACGGACACCGGTGACCTGGCGGACATCCTTGAGGAAGGTATCCGCGATGAACTTTGCCCGCAGCGGATCGCCGGGCATCAGGACGGTCTTTGCGAAATCGCCTTTTTCAGCGCTGATGTGGGGTGTTGCCATAATCATTCTCCTTTTTGTTTGTAAAATAAACCTCTCAGGCGCTTCACGCCAGCATACGAGTTGCGGCTCCCAGCGTCCACTTCGTGCAAAGTATTGCACTCGTGTCCTGCTGGCCGCTGCCCCAACAACGCCTCCCTTCATCCGCCACTGGCGGCGGTCGTCGTTGTTGCCTGATAGGGGAGCTAAGTTTATGCTTCCGCTCTCTTGCCTCTCCTATTAGGAAAGGTGGCAATGCGAAGCATTGACAGAGAGGTTCTGTTCTGATTTATCGCTTTCCGGGGAACACGCTCTGCGGTGCGATGTACGAGCCGTTGCGGCGGATCTCGAAGTGGCAGTGGTTGCCGGAAGAGCGGCCCGTGCTGCCCACATAGCCGATGAGCTGGCCCTGCCGCACGGTCTGGCCCGCACTGACCGCCAGAGACAGGCAGTGGGCATAGACCGTGGTATAGCCGCCGGAGTGGATGATGATCACAGAATAACCATAGCCCGTACCGGCACCGGCCTTGTTATAACCCGCCTTGGTCACGGTGCCGCCCGCCGATGCATAGATAGGCGTACCGGCAGAGGCACAGATATCCACGCCCTTATGGCCGCTGCCATACCAGCGTGAGCAGTAGCGATAGCCCGGCACAGGCCAGATGAACTGACCGCTGCCGCCGATGTATGCCGCCGCACCGTACTTCGTGACCTTCTTGGTGCCAACGACCACCTTTTTGTTCACCGGCTCCCGGATGGTCTCGGTGGAAAGGATGGTCTGCTCCAGCAGCACGCCATTGGTATCGTAGACGTTCTGCATGGTGACGCGGCGCAGGCCGTTCTGGCCCTCCTGCAGGGTCTTGGTGGTACCCTTGGTGTACTCGTTGGACTGGGTGGTCTCGGTGCCGAAGGGGATCTCCTCCTCCCGCGTCTCCACCTTGGTGATGCGGACTTCCAGCAGAGCCTCCTGCTTGGTCACGATCAGCTGGTCGCCCTCCTGGATATTGGAGTTCTCGGTCAGGGGAGCACCCTTGAAATTCGTATTCAGGGCACACAGCTCCCGGAAGGTCAGGTCGTTCTTCTGGGCAATGTCCCACAGGGTATCGCCCGCCTTGACCGTATAGATCTTCTCCTGCTGCTGCACGCCGGTCAGCATATTCTCGATGGAATTGTCATCCTCAAAGCTGTCGTTGAAGTAGATTCCATCTTCCAGCGTCACATTTTTGTTAAAGCCCACGCTGATATTCTCGTCCGTCTGATCCTCGTAGGGGGCCAGCAGGCTCTCCAGATAGCTGCGCAGGGTGTCACCATCGGAGCAGACTGCCGTCAGCTCCCCATCCAGATACAAAGCGGTGCCCTCACTGATCTGGTCACTGGCGCTCTGCAGAATGGCGTTTGCCGTCTCGCTCTCGTCCATGGTCTTGTGGGTCACGGAGATGGTATAGGTCGGCTCGATGGTCAGCTCGGTCTTGTCCGAACCGGCGTAGTTGATGCGCTGCATCACATCCTCTTTTGCGAGGTTGAACACTTCCTCATTGGCCACATAGCCAACGGTCTGGCCGTTCACCTGCACAGCCAGCGCATAGGGCTGGGCCATCGTCCTGTTCCAGACCGTGACGAACACAGCCAGCATACACAGGGGCAGGATGTACATTGCTGTCCGGGGCAGCAGGCTCAGGTTGCGCTTGAGCCCGCCCACAAAATAGCGCCCGGCCGCTTTTACGGAAGCACCAAAGCCCCGCTCCCGGCGCACGTCGTTGGCGTGGGCCGCCACAGCGCCGAGGCCCTTGAAAAACAGGTAAAGCGGTGCCAGCAGATCCTTGAACATCTGCGCCGCACCGGGAAAGGCTGTTGCAACGATGGTATGCAGGGCATTCCTGCACCAGCGGGCCAGTCTGCGGGCCACGGCAGCAATACCGCGCCCTGTGCGCACCACCATGTACTCTGCCGCAAAGCCCAGTGCATAAAATACCTCGCCAACTGCCAGCACCACGGCACTGGCCCGCAGCTTTTTGGCCACATCATTCATGTGCCGCTGCGTTTTGCGGCGGAAACGGTGCCGCCGCAGCAGGCCGGAGATCTGGACCTTTGCCCAGAAGCTTCGCAGTTTTTCTCTGCCCTTCACCGGCGCTGCAGGAGCCTGGCTCTGCGGCTCCTTTGTTTTTTCTTCGATCAAAAGGGGTTGCTCCTTCCTGACGTTTTGGGTCGAAAGTTACAAATTCATATCAATTATACACTCTGCCCGGGCTGATACAAGGCTTGTCACAAAATTTGGGCAGAGCTTTCACAGAGGTTTCACCGTATTTTCATATTTCAGCATCCAACAATGCCCGCATATCCTCGGGCAGGGGGCTCTCCACTGCAACGGTGCGGGCGTGTTCCCCCACCGGCGTTTCCAGCCGGATGCCGCCGGGCACCTCGGTGTAAGCCGGCACCCGGAAACTCTGCCGGGCGCAATGGAGCGCCTGCCGGGCAATGCGGTCACGGTGCCCGCCGTAAAGGTCGTCCCCGGCCAGCGGGTGGCCGATGGATGCAAAGTGCACCCGGATCTGATGGGTGCGGCCCGTCACGGGAACACAGGCGGCAAGGCTCAGGCCCTGCTCTGCCTTTAATATGGTATACTCGGTGCGGCTGGGCTTGCCCTCGGGGGTCACGCACCGCCCGATGATGCTGTCCCCTCTCCGGCCAATGGGGGCATCGATGACTCCGGGGCCAAGGGGCAGTTCGCCCTCCACGATGGCGTAATAGAGTTTCTCTACGCCCTCGGCCAGCAGGGGCGCGGCATAGCCGTTCTTTGCGGCCAGCACCAGCCCGCTGGTGTCTTTATCGATCCGGTTCACCGGGCGGAACACCGGGCTTTCGCCGTGGGCAGCCGCCCAGGCGGCATAGCCGTTGGCCAGGGTGTCCCGGGGGTAGTTCAGGGTGGGGTGGACCGCCAGATGGGGCGGTTTTTCCAGCACCACGGCAAAAGCATCCTCGTAAACGACCCTGACCGGGATCTCAGGCTGCGGCTCCACGCCGGGGCCGTCGGCGGGCAGCGCAAAGCGGATGGTCTGCCCCGCCTGCACGCGGCGGTTGGCCAGAATGGGCGCATCGTCCGCAAAAAAGCCGCTGCCATGGAATTTGACCGCCCGGGCCAGCTCTGTGGAGACGGCACACCGGCGCAGAAAGCCGCGCAGCAGCACGCCATCGGCTTCGAGTGGGACATTGAAAAGCAGCTGCATCCTTTGTTCCTCCCAAAAATTTCACGCCATATTTAGATTTATTATACCAAATTTCATCGTCACTTGCAAATCTTGTTTTTTTATGGTATCATGGGGAACGGAAAACGAGTGGAACATACGGCGGCGGGGCGGCTTTGACCGCTCTGAGGAAAGTCCGGGCCTCACAGAGCACGGTAACTGCTAACGGCAGCCGAGGGTGACCTTAGGGAAAGTGCAACAGAAAACAAACCGCCGCAGCAATGCGGTAAGGATGAAACGGCGAGGTAAGAGCTCACCAGCGCATGGGTGACCATGCGGCTTTGTAAACCCTACCGGAAGCAACGCCTATATGGGACGTACAGCGCTGCTCGCGTGTCCCGAAGGCGGCACGAGCCTGTCAGCAATGGCAGGCCTAGACAGATCGTCGTTTAATACAGAACCCGGCTTACGGTCCATCTCGTTTTCCATTTGGTGTATCTGCAGGGGGTTGTTAGAACCCTTCTTTGCCCCGCCGTCAGGCGCAGGGGCAGAGAAGGTTGATAACAGCCCTCTTTTCGTTTTGGCCAGAGTGTGGTATACTATCCTCACCACGGGAGCACAGTTGTTCTCCGTGGGCAAACAAGAGAGACAGGATGTGAAATCCTCCGATGAAAGATGGTTTTTTGAAAGCAGCAGCCCTCTCGCCCGCGCTTCGGGTGGCGGACTGCGCCTACAACACCCGGCAGATCCTCACGGAGCTGCGTGCCGCCGCCGCCCGCGGCGTAAAGCTGGCCGTGTTCCCTGAGTTCTGCCTGACCGGCTATACCTGCGGCGACCTGTTTTTGCAGCGCACCCTGCAGCAGGGAGCCCTGACCGGCCTGCAGGAGCTGCTGGATGCCAGCCGGGAGCTGGACACCGTGGCCCTTGTGGGCCTGCCCCTGATGGTGCGGGGCAAGCTGTACAACTGCGCTGCCGTGTTCTGCCGCGGGCAGCTGCTGGGTCTGGTTCCCAAAACGTACCTGCCCAACTATGGCGAGTTCTATGAAAAGCGGCAGTTCACCCCCGGTTCCACCGAGGTGGAGTGGGTGAATGTCTGCGGGCAGGATGTCCCCTTTGGCACCTCCCTGCTCTTCCGCTGCCGCCAGATGCCCAGCTTTGTGCTGGGCGTGGAGCTTTGCGAAGACCTGTGGAGCGCGCTGCCGCCCTCCACCTTCCACGCACTGGCAGGCGCTACCGTCATCGCCAACCTTTCGGCCAGCGATGAAACGGTAGGCAAGGCCGAGTACCGCCGGGCACTGGTGGAAAACCAGTCTGCCCGCCTGCTCTGCGGCTACCTGTACGCCTCGGCAGGCCACGGCGAGAGCACCCAGGACATGGTGTTCGCAGGCCACGACCTGATCGCCGAGAACGGCACCCTGCTGGCCGAGGTAAAGCCCTTTGCAGGCGGCCTTGCCGAGACGGAGCTGGACTGCCAGCGGATGGAGTCGGAGCGGGCGCGCAACACCAGCTTTGAGCCCAGCACCGAGGGCTACCAGACCGTGGAGTTCGACCTGACCCTGACCGACACCGTGCTGACCCGCTGGGTAGACCCCACCCCCTTTATCCCCCACAACGAGCAGCTGCGTGCCGAGCGCTGTGAGCTGATTTTGAAGATGCAGGCCGATGGCCTGGCCAAGCGTCTTGAGCACGCCCGCGCCAAAACAGCCGTCATCGGCATTTCGGGCGGTCTGGACAGCTGCCTTGCCCTGCTGGTGGCTGTCCGCGCCATGAAGCAGCTGGGCCGCCCCACCACCGATGTGCTGGCCGTGACCATGCCCTGCTTTGGCACCACCAAGCGCACCCGCAGCAATGCGGAGATCCTCTGTGACGAGCTGCACGTCAGCTTTACCGAGATCGACATTGCCGCCACGGTGCACAGCCACTTCCGGGACATCGGCCAGGACAAGAGCGTGCTGGATGTGACCTACGAGAACGGCCAGGCCCGCGTGCGCACCCTGGAGCTGATGGACACTGCCAACCGCACCGGCGGTCTGGTGGTGGGCACCGGCGACCTTTCCGAGCTGGCCCTGGGCTGGGCCACCTACAACGGCGACCACATGAGCATGTACGGCGTGAACGCAGGCGTACCCAAAACGCTGGTGCGCCACCTTGTCCGGTACGAAGCCGACATTGCCGCCACCCCGGCCCTGAAAGAGGTGCTGCTGGACATCCTCGACACCCCTGTGTCCCCCGAGCTGCTGCCCGCCAAGGACAACGGCGAGATCGCACAGCGCACCGAGGATCTGGTGGGCCCCTATGAACTGCACGACTTCTACCTTTATTATGTGCTCCGCTTCGGCTTTGGCCCGGCAAAGATCTTCCGGCTGGCCAGGGCAGCCTTTGCAGGCCGGGAGGAATACCCGGACGCGGTGCTTTACAAGTGGCTGCGCAACTTCTACTGGCGATTCTTTGCCCAGCAGTTCAAGCGCAGCTGTCTGCCCGACGGCCCCAAGATCGGCAGTGTGACCCTCTCGCCGCGCGGGGACTGGCGGATGCCCAGCGATGCCTGCGCCGCCCTGTGGCTGGCCGAGCTGGAACAGCTGTTCCCCCAGAAGGATGCCTGAGCCATGAAGCAGAAAAAAAATCTCTGGGTCAATTTACTGTTCGCCGCTGTTGTTCTGGTGATCGCGGGGGTGCTTTTTTACCTCCGCAGTGCCGGGCAGAGCGGCAGCACCCTGGGCGCGGAGCTGATCTACGGCGATGCGAACACGGTGCAGAAGATCTCTCTGGACAAGGATGCCGTCTATGACATCGACACCGGCTATCTGACGGTGCACATCGAGGTCAAGGACGGCGCGGCACGGTTCATTGATTCCCCCTGCCCTGACCACATCTGCGAAAGCTTTGGCTGGATCTCGCAGGAGGATCAGACGGCCACCTGCCTGCCGGCACGGGCTGTTCTGACCATTGTACCCCTTGCCTGAGGACATGTCAAAAAGGAGAATTCCTATGTTTGATGAAACTTCCCGTTCCCACACGGACGATGACAACACCCGGCACATCCACCGGGGCCACCGCCCACCGGAAGAAAAGACTGTGGAGGTAGACAGCGCGGCCTTTTTTGCGCCGGAAACTGCCGCTCCCACCCCGCCGCCTGCACCGCCCAAGCCGCCGAAGCATACCGGCGGGCCTGCCCCGGAGCCAAAGCCGCCCCGCCGCAAGCCGGATGCAGATACCGGCGCGGCCAACCCAAAACGAGGTACTGTTTTGCTGATCGTACAAGCCATTCTGAGCATTGCGGCCTTCCTACAGCTCTGTCGCACCCAGATGCTGCCCGCGCTGTATCTGGTCATCATTGCGGCGCTGCTGGTGCTGTTCTGGCTGCTGGTCAAGCGCTGCCAGGAGTACAGCGCCCCCCGCAAGGTATCCCGGGTGTTCTCGGTGTTCCTGTGCGCCTTTCTGGCGCTGGGCTGTGTCTGGGCGCAGCAGGGCCTGAGTGCACTGGACAACGTGACCTCCGGCCTTGTCACCGGCACCGAGGCCAACAAGATCACCAAGGAGCCCTTTGTGGTCTACCTGAGCGGCGTGGACAACCGCGGCGAACTGACTGAAAAGGCCCGCAGCGATGTGAACATTCTCGCCGTGGTCAACCCCTCCACCAAACGGGTGGCGCTCATCAACACTCCCCGCGATTACTATGTTGATCTGGCGGGCACCAACAGCAAGGACAAGCTGACCCATGCCGGTCTGTACGGCGTGGAGACCAGCATGGCAACCCTGGGCAACCTGTACGGGGTCAATGTGGACCAATACCTCCGCATCAACTTTGCGGGCTTCATCAGCATCATCGATGCCGTGGGCGGCGTGGATGTCTACTCCGATCAGGCGTTCACCTCGGTGGGCAGCCCCGGCTATTATGATCCCACCACCTTTGCCGAGGGCTGGAACCATCTGGACGGCAAGAGCGCTCTGGCCTTTGCCCGGGAGCGTCACGCCTTTGCCTCCGGCGATATCCAGCGTGGCATCAACCAGATGAAAGTCATCGATGCCATGATGAACAAGATCAAATCTCCCACCGTGCTAATGAGCTTCTCCAAGCTGATGGATGCTGTGTCCGACTGCTTTGTGACCAGCCTTTCTCAGGAGCAGATCTCCGCACTGGTGCGGATGCAGCTGGCAAGCCTGTCTGACTGGGACATCCAGAGCTATGCCGTGACCGGCACCAGCGGCAAGAGCTCCCAGTGCTACTCCGCAAAGGGTCAGAGCCTCTATGTGATGAAGCCGGATGAGAACTCCGTCAACCAGGCCAAGGAGCTGATCGCATCCGTTCTGGGCGGTGAGGACACCGTGAGCGATACCCAGCAGACCCCCGAAAAGACCGAGGTATTCACCCCCACGGCTGACCCCAACGCGGGCACCTCTGTGGAGGAATCGCCCGACAGCGTCATTGTGGAGGAACCTGCCGAGAGCGTGCCTGCGGAACAGCCAGCCGATGAGCAGCCCGCAGAAACCACCCCCGAAGTGCCTGCCGAGAGCGAGGCTTCCACCGAAGCACCTGCCGAGGGTGAAGCCAGCAGTGAATCCACCGGCGGAGCAGAAACACCTTCTATCTCTCTGCCCACGCAGGAGCAGGTGGAATCTGCTGCCAACTCCCTGCATCAGGCCGCTTCCACCGTGCTGGATGCCCTGTTCGGCTCCAGCAGCAGCGGACAATAAAACAGGATAAAACAGCACAAGCCCCGGGCCTTGCAAAAGGTCCGGGGCTTGTTGTCTTCTGATCTTACAGGGAAGCGCGATTACTCAGCGTCGCCCAGCTCAAAGGTCTTGACAGAGACAGTGCCGTTGCGGCCAGCCTTGTCGGTGCGCAGATACTGGCGGGTGGTCTCGCCGTTGCTGGTCACATCAGCAACATAGATCTGCTCGGCCTCGGCCTCGATGGGGAACTCCTCGGCCATGCCCTTCATGGGCAGAGCGCTCAGGTCTGCGTAAGCGTCCTTCACCTTCCACAGCTTCATGGTGTCGCCGTTGGACAGGGTGAACTCGCCGTAGCAGTCAGCGGAGTAGGTGGTGCCGTTCACATCCAGATCCTCGGTGCTGACAACGCTGGCGGCAGCGGCCTCGCTCTCGGCAGCTTCGCTGGAAGCGGCCACAGAGGAAGCGGCCTCGCTGGAAGCAGCGGAGGATGCGGTGGAAGATGCACTATTGGAGCAGCCAGTCATGGCAACAGCCAGCACAGCAGCGGTCAGTGCCAGACCCAGAGTACGATTGATTCTCATGTGATAGTCTCCTTCTATTCTGAAACCATATCAATTCCTGCGCCCGGCGTAAACTTTGTACGCACCGGGCGTGCATGTGCTAGTCTACCACAACTGACTATATTGTTCAAGACTTTACACAAAAAATAGCCCTCTCGGTCACGCTGTCGCATGACTGAGAGGGCTCATATTACTTCAGGATCTCCTGCAGCACGCTGTGGCCGTCCAGACTGGAAGCATCCACGCCCAGATATTCACACACGGTCTGTGCAATGGTGCCAAAGCAGAGCCGGGTGCCCAGATTCACACCGGGCTTCACGCCCTTGCCGCAGACCAGATACGGCACATACTCGCGGGTATGGTCGGTGGTCTTGGTGTAGGAGGGGTCGCAGCCGTGGTCGGCGGTGATCATCAGCAGGTCACCCTCCCGCATCCCGGGGATGAAGTCGGCCAGGAAGCGGTCAAATTCGGTGGCGGCGGCGGCATAGCCGGGCACGTCGCGGCGGTGGCCGTAGAGCATATCAAAATCCACCAGATTCACAAAGGCCAGACCCTCGAAATCCCGGGTCTGCAATGCCTTGGTGAAGGCGATGCCATTGGTGTTGCCGGTGGTCTTGATCTTTTCGGTCACGCCCTGCCCGTCAAAGATATCAAAGATCTTGCCCACGGCGATGACATCCCTGCCGGCCTCCTTCAGCAGGTCGAGCATGGTGGCACGGGGCGGCTTCAGGCTCAGGTCGTGGCGGTTGGTGGTGCGGTAGAAGGTCTCGGCGCTGCTGCCCAGGAAGGGCCGGGCGATGACACGGCCCACGCCGTACGCGCCCTTCAGCATCTCACGGGCGATCTCGCAGTAGCGGTAAAGCTCGTGCACGGGCACCAGCTCCTCGTGGGCGGCCACCTGGAACACGCTGTCAGCGCTGGTGTAGACGATGAGAGCATTTTCCTTCATAGCCTGCTCGCCGTAGTCCTTCAGCACCTCGGTGCCGGAATAAGGCAGATTGCAGACGACTTTGTGGCCGGTTTTTGCCTCAAACTCCTGAATGAGCTCCTCCGGGAAGCCGTTGGGGAAGGTGGGCAGCGGGTTCGGGCTGACCACACCGGCGATCTCCCAGTGGCCGATGGTGGTATCCTTGCCCATGCTCTGCTCCTGCAGGCGGGCAAAGGCACCGGCGGGCGCGTCGGTCTTTTCGCCCGCGGTCACACCGTCAATGTTGAACAGACCCAGCTTTTTCAGGTTGGGGCAGTTGAAATTGGGATGCCCTGCAATGGCCCCCAGCGTGTTGGTGCCCTCGTCGCCAAAGGCGGCTGCATCCGGCTCCGCACCGATGCCAAAGCTGTCCAGTACGATCAAAAATACACGCTTTTCCATATGTTTTCACTCCATTTTCCTCCGGGGCTGCCCCGGAACAGTCGCACTTTTGCTTACCTTCATTATAAGCAAATCCCACTGGTTATGCAAGCGCTTTGTGGTGGAAAGTTTTTTGTTCAAACCTGATGAAATCTTAGCAGTTTCTTTGCAAAGATTTTTCTTGCGCTATTGTATCCAAGAGCTTATAATGTATAGTGGTATGGTTTGTTGAAACAGCCATATTGGCGTATACTGCCGCCGCGGGCGCAAAGCAATCACTGCCCGCCAGAGAGCAGCCAGCTTGGGCTGCTGCGTCAAGATAGAGAGCATTATAGCGTGAACGTTGGAGGTATTTTATGAGAAAAACGAAGATCATCTGCACCCTGGGCCCTTCTACCGATAAGGGCGATGTCCTGCGCGACCTGATCGCAAACGGCATGAACGTGGCCCGTTTCAACTTCTCCCACGGTTCCTACGAGGAGCACGGCGGCCGTCTGGCAAAGCTGAAAGCTCTGCGTGAGGAGCTGGGCAAGCCCGTTGCCGCCTTGCTGGACACCAAGGGCCCCGAGATCCGCCTGAAGGAGTTCAAGAACGGTGTGGAGATGCTGGAAGCCGACCAGACCTTTACCCTGACCACCCGCGAGGTGGAGGGCACCAAGGAGATCTGCTCCGTCACTTACAAGGATCTGCCCCAGGACGTGCAGCCCGGCGGCACCATCATGCTGGACGACGGCCTGATCATGCTGCACATTGAGCAGGTCACCGACACCGACATCATCTGCACCGTGCTGAACAGCGGCAAGATCAAGACCAAAAAAGGTGTCAATGTGCCCGGCGTGCATCTGTCCATGCCCTACCTGAGCCAGAAGGACCGCGAGGACATTATCTTTGGCGTGCAGAACGGCTTTGACTTCATCGCTGCTTCCTTTGTGCGCACCGCACAGGATGTGTACGACATCCGCAACCTGCTGAATGAGTACGATTCCAACATCCGCATCATTGCCAAAATCGAGAACCGCGAGGGCGTGAACAACATCGACAGCATCCTCTCCGCAGCCGATGCCGTCATGGTGGCCCGTGGTGACCTGGGCGTTGAGATCGACTTCACCGAGCTGCCCGGCATCCAGAAGGACATCATCGACCGCTCCTTCTCCTTCGGCAAGCCCATCGTCACTGCTACCCAGATGCTGGACAGCATGATAGTCAACCCCCGCCCCACCCGCGCCGAGATCTCCGACGTGGCAAATGCCATCTACGATGGCACCTCCGCCATCATGCTGTCTGGTGAGACCGCTGCCGGTGACTACCCCGTGGAGGCCCTCAAGACCATGTCCGCCATTGCAGAGCGCACCGAAAACGAGGAGCACTACCGCGCCCAGCGCCACGCCGAGATCCAGATCAGCGTCAGCGATGCAACCGCTCACGCTGCCTGCCTGACCGCCAAGGACGTGAACGCTGCCGCCATCGTCACCGTGTCCGAATCCGGCAACACCGCCCGTCTGCTGAGCAAGTACCGCCCCAAGCAGCCCATCATTGCCTGCGTTATGGACGAGCAGGTGCAGCGTCAGCTCTCCCTGAGCTGGGGCATCACTTCCCTGCTGATGGGCCCCGCCCACAGCACCGATGAGCTGATCGAGATGTCCACCGCTCTGGCCGAGAAGAACGGCTACCTGCACAACGGCGAGCTGGCCGTTGTGACCGCAGGCGTGCCCGTGGGCGTTTCCGGCACCACCAACATGATCAAGATCCACATGGTGGGCAACTGCCTGGCCACCGGTGTAGGCGTGGGCCGCGGCAAGACCGATCTGGTCTCCGCCAGCGGCAAGGCCTGCGTCTGCCGCACTCTGGAGGAGGTCAAGGCAAAGTTCCGCCCCGGCATGGTGCTGGTCGTTCCCTCCACCACCAACGAGATGCTGGGCTATGTCCGCGATGCCGCCGCTCTGGTGGTCGAGGAGCCCGGCCTGAACAGCCACGCTGCCATCGTGGGCAACTCCCTGCTCAAGCCCACCATCGTGGGTGCTGCAGGTGCCTGCAGCCACATCCGCGACGGCCTGGATATCGCTGTGGATTGTGCCCACGGCAGTGTCCAGCGCCTGCAGGCCTGATCCTGAAGGAGAACATCATGGAACGCATTGCAAGCTTCTGTGTCGATCACACCAAACTGGACCGGGGCATGTACCTGAGCCGCCAGGATGGTGATGTGCTGACCTGGGACATCCGGATGAAGAAGCCCAATCAGGGCGATTATCTGACCACCGGTGCCGCCCACACGCTGGAGCACCTGTTTGCCACCTACGCCCGCAACAGCGCGGTGAAGGACGGCGTGATCTACGTTGGCCCCATGGGCTGCCGCACCGGCTTTTACCTGCTCACCCGCGGGTTGACCCCGGCGCAGGCATTGGAGCTGACCGTGGATTCCTTCCGCTTCATGGCCGCCTTTGAGGGGGATATCCCCGGTGCCAGCGAGGTGGAATGCGGCAACTACCGCGATATGGATCTGCCCGCCGCCAAGGCCGAGGCAGCCGCCATGCTGCCGGTGCTGGAAGCACTGACCGCTGACCAGCTGCACTACTAAGCAATACAGCAAAAGACCTCCCCATGCAGGCAGCACCTGCACGGGGAGGTCTTTTTGCGTTTCAGGAAAGCTCTTTTGCGGAGTGCTTACTCCACGATGATGCTCTTGCCGGTCATCTCGGCGGGGACGGGCAGGCCGATATAGGGCAGCATGG
>ERZ1673742.2748-NODE-2748-length-12650-cov-4.691862_pt1 | contig 12650 bp, 10 predicted proteins | sample MGYA00580208_ERZ1673742 | MGnify/ENA primary metagenome ERZ1673742 (study PRJEB41218, sample SAMN15661774) | gut metagenome | host: Homo sapiens | place: Canada: London | collected 2015-08-20/2019-03-30 | study: EMG produced TPA metagenomics assembly of...
TGTTCGTCTTGATTCAGGTGACTTGGCTTATCTATCGAAGCAGGTTCGTAAGCAATTGGATGCAGCTGGTTTCCCTGATGCTAAGATTTACGCTTCAAACGACCTTGATGAAAATACTATCCTTAACTTGAAGATGCAGAAGGCTAAGATTGATGTTTGGGGAGTAGGTACTAAGCTCATCACTGCCTATGACCAACCAGCCTTGGGTGCTGTTTACAAGATTGTCTCAATGGAAGATGATAAGGGAGTCATGCATGATACTATCAAGTTGTCCAATAATGCTGAGAAGGTTTCGACACCAGGTAAGAAGCAAGTTTGGCGTATTACGAGTCGTGCTAAGGGCAAATCAGAAGGTGACTATATCACTTTCGCAGATACGGATGTTAATGCTTTAGATGAAATTAATATGTTCCACCCAACATATACTTACATCAATAAGACGGTTCGTGATTTTGATGCAGTGCCACTCTTGGTTCCAATCTACGACAAAGGGCAACTAATCTATGACTTACCAAGTCTTGATGAAATCAAGGCTTATGCTACTAAGGAATTGGACGAACTTTGGAATGAGTACAAGCGCGTGCTTAACCCTCAAGATTATCCAGTTGACTTGGCTAAAGATGTCTGGGATAACAAGATGACCTTGATTGATAATGTCCGTAAGAAAGCCCATGACTTGTCAGAGTAAAGGGAGAAATTATGACTTTGCAAGAAACTATTATTGCTCAACTAGGCGTTAAACCTAGCATTGATCCAAAGGAAGAAATTCGAAAATCCGTTGATTTTTTGAAGGCCTACATGCTCAAACATCCATTCCTTAAAACATATGTTTTGGGAATCTCAGGAGGTCAAGATTCTACATTGGCTGGTCGTCTGGCACAACTTGCGATTGAAGAGCTCCGTGCAGAGACAGGAAAAGACTATCAGTTTATTGCCATTCGTTTACCATATGGTGTCCAAGCAGATGAAGATGATGCCCAACGTGCTCTTACTTTTATCAAGCCAGATGTGAGTCTTGCGGTTAATATCAAAGAAGCTGTTGATGGTCAGGTTGCTGAACTTGCCAAGGCAGGTGTCACCGTTTCTGACTTCAATAAGGGAAATATCAAGGCCCGCCAACGTATGATTACCCAATATGCGGTTGCTGGTGAAAATAGTGGGGCAGTTATCGGAACAGACCACGCCGCTGAAAACCTTACGGGCTTCTTCACAAAATTTGGTGACGGTGGTGCGGATATTTTGCCGCTCTTTCGTCTAAACAAGCGTCAAGGTGCAGCCCTTCTTGCAGAACTTGGTGCAGACAAGGTCCTTTATGAAAAAGTGCCAACAGCTGACTTGGAAGAGGACAAACCAGGAATCGCTGATGAAGTGGCACTTGGAGTGACCTATCGTGAAATTGATGACTACCTTGAAGGCAAGGAAGTCTCAGCCAAAGCTCAGGAAACGATTGAGTCTTGGTGGCGTAAAGGTCAACACAAACGTCACTTGCCAATCACCATTTTTGATGATTTTTGGAAATAAGAGGAGAAATGAGTTATGATTAAAGCTTATATTGATTTTTGGAAGCGTGCCTTTGACTTTAGAGGCCGTTCGACTCGTCCAGACTACTGGTGGGCTTACTTGGTTAATGTCATTATTATTACTATTCTTACTGTTTTTTGTGTTCTTATTCCTTTCTTCAGTAATGTTGATCTTAGTGACCCAGCTCTGTTGAATAATTCGACTGAACTGCAAAAAATAATTATTACCTATGCTTGGCCACTAATGCTTTTTAGCTTAATTGAACTTATCCCTCAATTGTCTCTACAAATCCGTCGTTTGAGAGATGCAGGATTTCATCCGGCTTGGGTACTTCTAAGTTATATAGGTCTTATACGAATCTTGGCTATCTTCTCATTGATTGGAAGCATTGTCCTCCTTATCATGTCTTGTCAACCAACGAAACCAGCACCTGAAACGCAGTTTGATAAAGTGGAATAAGATTGTCATAACCCTAGGTTAAACCTAGGGTTATTTTTAAATTGAATTTTCAGAAATTAGTGATAAAATAGAGAGGAATAAGGCTTAAAAGGAGGAATCTTATGACTTCACTATCAACAGATTTCACAGATAAACTATTTGCAGACTATGAGGCCAATGCCAAATACAGTGCTATCGAAAATGCTGTAACTCACAATGGCTTGCTCAAATCTATCGAAACACGTCAATCAGAAGTTGAAAATGACCATGTTTTCTCAATCGATTTGACTAAAGATGAGGTGTCTAATCAGAAAGCTTCAGGACGTTGCTGGATGTTTGCGGCACTAAATACTTTCCGCCATAAATTAATCTCAGACTTCAAATTGGAAAGTTTCGAGCTTTCTCAAGCCCACACCTTCTTCTGGGACAAGTATGAAAAATCAAACTGGTTCTTGGAACAAATCATTGCTACAGCAGATCAAGAGATTGGCAGTCGTAAGGTTAAATTCCTTTTGGATACCCCTCAACAAGATGGTGGACAATGGGATATGGTCGTATCACTCTTTGAAAAATATGGTGTTGTACCAAAATCAGTATATCCAGAATCTGTAGCTTCAAGCAATAGTCGTGAGCTTAATCAATACCTCAATAAGCTTCTTCGTCAAGATGCTCAAATCTTGCGTGATTTGATTGCTGGAGGTGCTGATCAAGCTGCTGTTCAGGCCAAGAAGGAAGAACTTCTTCAAGAAATTTTCAATTATCTTGCCATGACTCTTGGTTTACCACCACGTCAGTTTGATTTTGCCTACCGAGATAAAGATGACAACTATCAATCTGAGAAAAATATCACACCACAAGCTTTCTTTGAAAAATATGTGGGTCTAAAACTCAGCGACTATGTGTCAGTCATCAACGCTCCAACAGCTGATAAACCTTTCGGGAAATCTTATACTGTTGAGATGTTGGGTAATGTTGTGGGTGCACCAAGTGTTCGTTATATTAACCTCCCAATGGATCGTTTCAAAGAGCTTGCCATTGCACAGATGAAGGCTGGAGAGACTGTTTGGTTTGGTTCAGATGTTGGTCAAGTTTCAGACCGTCAAAAAGGTATTCTTGCAACTAATGTTTATGACTTTACAGCTAGCATGGATATTAACTTGACTCAAGACAAGGCAGGACGTTTAGACTACAATGAATCTCTCATGACTCATGCCATGGTATTGACTGGGGTTGATTTGGATGCTGATGGTAAACCTATTAAATGGAAGGTTGAAAACTCTTGGGGAGACAAGGTCGGACAAAAAGGTTACTTTGTCGCTTCCGATGCCTGGATGGATGAATACACTTATCAAATCGTTGTTCGCAAAGACTTCCTTACAGCTGAAGAATTAGCAGCCTATGAAGCAGAGCCACAAGTACTTGCTCCTTGGGACCCAATGGGAGCCCTTGCTTCAAAATAAGACAATATATAAAACCACTGGAAATGATGCTAGTGGTTTTATATAGCTTCTTTAAATTTTATCGGTAAAAAAAGAGTTATCCATTCGGATAACCCTTTTATTTCTTATTCTTCTGCTGTAGCAGTGTTTGAATTTGAATGTTCAGAACCGTTAGAGGCCGATGTCGATGGATTTGTTGAAGCATCAGGGCCGTACTGTTGACTATCTTGTGAACTTGATGAGTCACTGCTTTGGCTTGAGTCTAAACTTGATGATGAGCTAGATGTTCCAAGTGATCCTGTGTAAACATTTGATGTTGAAGAACCAGTAAGGAAGACATAGCTACCATTATTATAAACACCGCTAGGCATATCGAAATCTTCAGAACCTGCACCATACATCTGGTTAAGGTAGCCACTTGTTACACCGTAGATTTGTTTAGCAATGTCAAGGTCTGAATCATGAAGTGGTGTTTTACGGTTTTTGTAACCTGTCCAAATCGCCATTGAATACTTAGTATTGTAACCAACGAAAGTTTCATCTGGAACCATAAGATAAGCATAGACGCCACTTTCTTTTTGTACCTTGTAGTATTCATCGTCACCATAGTTAGATGTACCAGTCTTACCAGCATTGAATGTACCAGGGACATAAGCTTCAGTCGCTGTACCACCTGTCATTACTTGTTTCAACATGCTTGACATCATGTAAGCTGTTTGTGGCGACATGGCCTCGACACCTTTAGAATCAAATGATTTTGTTGAACCGTCTTCAAATTTGATTGATTTAATGTAAGATGGTTTATAGTAAGTACCGCCATTTGCAAAGGCTGCATAGGCCGCAGCCATTTTCTCGCTTGATGCACCGTACTTAGGATCTGACGATGTTGTTGAAGATGAGATGGCATTTGAGTAATACATTTCTGGATACTCAATACCCAAATCTTTCAAGAAGGACTGTGCATATTCCAAACCAACAGCCTGAAGAGCTTTAACAGCTGTTACGTTACGTGATTGTTGAATAGCATAGGTCAATGATATACTTCCGTAATATTTACGGTCCCAGTCGTAAACTGGGGTTGAAGAGCCAGGGAAATTATAAGGATTATCGTAAACAGTCGTACCAGTGTTTGTATAAACACCTTTTTCAATAGCGGGAGCGTAGTCAGTGATAGGTTTCATTGTTGAACCCCAGTCACGGTCAGTTTGGACTGCTTGGTTGGTACCAAGGGCAACGTTCTCATCCTGATGGCGTGATCCTAGCTGAGCAACAACACGACCATTAGTAACATCAATAATAGTAGAGGCAACCTGGAAGCTATCATTTGGATAGTAGATATAGTCATCAGTATTATAGACATTCCAAATGTATTTTTGAATATCAGGATTAAGGTTAGTGTAGACGTCGAGACCTGCTGAGTAAATATCAGCATTGGCATCAGTAGATACCTGTTCGATAACTTGTTTGATGTAGTTATCTAGATATGGCTCGTAGCTAGCTTTCTTTGTGAGTGGAAGAAGACCATCTGATATGTCAGTTTCTTTAGCTTGTTCGTACTCTTCTTTAGAAATGTTTTTGTCTTCATACATTTCACTAAGAACAGTGTTACGACGCTTTTTAGCAGCATCCGGATTAGCATAAGGGTCATATTGTGTTGGTGCTTGTGGAATACCGGCAAGAAGAGCTGCTTGGGCAACAGAGAGGTCGCTCAAGTCTTTACCGAAGTAAGATTTAGCTGCAGTCTTCATACCATAGTAACCATTACCCATATAAACCTTGTTAACGTAGAAGGTCAAAATCTCTTGTTTAGTGAATTGACGCTCCATTTGGAGAGACAACCAGATTTCTTGTGACTTACGTTTAAGGGTTTGGTCCGAAGTGTTTGTTGAGAAGTAGGCCAATTTAATCAACTGTTGGTCGAGTGTAGACCCCCCCTGGGTACTACTACGACGAAGGTTATTAACAGCCGCTCCCATGATACGGTAGACGTCAATTCCACGGTGTGTGAAGAAACGTTTATCCTCAATAGAGGTGATGGCATTAACTAGAGTTGTTGGAATTTCATCTGTGGATGCACTCTCACGTTTCTCAGCTCCCAAGTCAGCAATAAGGCTACCATTGGCGTCGTAAATCTTACTTGAGCTTGTTGATTGTAGTTTGTTCTCGGTAAGTTTAGGAACACTGCTAATATAGTAGGCAAAGAGGCTACCACCAGAGATGACACACACTACAAAGAAAGTCAGTAATCCAATAAATCCGTATTTTGCAATACGCCAGCCCAAGCTTTGGTCTGAAGTAGCTGAGCGTTTTCCCTTGCTATAGCGAGAAGAATCTGAACGTTTGGCTTTGATGTTTTTAGCACGTTTAGTCAAACCGCTCAGCGATTCTTTAAAGTTGTTGAAATTAAATTTAGCCATTATGTGTTACCACCTAATAATTTTTCAATGATTTCTAAATAAGGAACTTGAGGATAAGCTGCTTCTGCAATTGCATAGCCTCTTTTTTTGATATAATCAAGAGGCATTGATTTCGTCCCCTTATCAATTTGATAAAAAGCGATTAAGTCTTTGGCAGGCAGAAGGTAGGTTTCCTTAAGCGTCGAGAAGTGAAGTAGCACGAAGCAGATCCCATCTTGACTGATGACCTGAGACATGTGCTCAATTTGATGCGCATGAAAGTTTTTCATAGGCATGGATGTCTTTTGTCGTGTCTCTTTGGCTTCAAAATCAATGTAATATCCCTTGTAAACACCAGAGTAGTCGGTAGTAGAGGCTTGTCTAAAGTAAGCTTCCACAATCTTTGCTCGTGAGCGTTTGGGATAATCGACTTTGACAATTTGAACAGGAGTGGGTTTTTTATGAATAACGGCTAAACCACGCGACAAATAGTAATCATTAGTCGCGTTAATAGCAGATTCAAAGCTCATCCCCCGATTGGCAAAGTCAACTCTATTTGATTTTTTAGGACGTACTTGTGCTTTCTTACGAGATATCTGATGGGGATAGTTTACCATTTCTTTCCCTTCTTCTTTATAAGATATGCATAAAGACTATTTTATTATACCATAAAATGAACGAGGAAAACAATAAATGACATCACTACTGGTAACTGGTTATAAGAGCTTTGAACTCGGTATTTTTAAAGACAAGGACCCTAAAGTAACCATTATCAAGAAAGCAATTAAACGTGATTTTAAGCGTTTCTTGGATGATGGTGTGGATTGGATGATTTTTACCGGCAACCTCGGTTTTGAATTTTGGGCACTAGAGGTGGCCAAAGAACTTCAGCAAGACTATCCTTTGAAGTTAGCGACACTCTTCCCTTTTGAAACTCATGGTCAGAATTGGAATGAAGCGAATCAAACGAAACTAGCAGCCTTTAAGCAGGTTGATTTTGTCAAGTATAGCTTTCCCGCTTACCAATCTCCAGCACAGTTTAAACAATTTAATCAGTTTCTCATTGACAATACAGATCAGGCTTATTTATTTTATGAACCTGAAAATGAAACAAATCTGAAATATTTTTACGGTATGATGATAGAAGCAAGGGATTATCCCGTATCTCGACTGACTTTTGATGACCTCAATGAAGTCATGTCGGAATAGGATATAATTGAGTTTTAAACTTGCATTTTTATTTTTTTTTCTGTATCATAAAAACATTAGACAGTAAAGTATTAGTAAGTTAGATAAGACAAGTATTGGAGAATAAAAATGGCTAAGATTAATTTAACGCCCAAGAAAATCTACGAACAAGAATTTAAAACAAGCATGCGTGGATACGATAAAAAAGAAGTTGATGAGTTTTTAGATGATGTAATCAAAGATTACGGTGTCTATATTGCTCTAGTTAAGGAATTGCAAGAAGAAAATGCAAAACTTAAGGCTAAAGCTTCATCAGCTCCTGCAAGTCGCCCAGCATACGCGAGTGCGACAGGTGAGCCATCACGTGCGAATGCCAATGTTACTTCGGCTTCAAACTATGATATCTTAAAACGTATCAGTCGTTTGGAAAAAGAGGTCTTTGGAAAACAAATCGTCGAATAAAACTGGTTTGTGCAATTTTTGGATAATCGCATGGTTGCTAGTCTTCCATGAGGAAAGTCCATGCTAGCACTGGCTGTGATGCCAGTAGTGTTTGTGCTAGGTGAATTAATAAGCCTAGGGACTTGTTTTCAAGTTACGGCGAGTGAACTGGCTAAGTCTTCGGATAGGTTTTAGTAGCTCTGAAAGTGCCACAGTGACGGAGTTTTTAGGGAAACCTAAAAAGTGGAACGCGGTAAACCCCTCAAGCTAGCAACCCAAACTTTGGTAGGGGCATGGGATGGCTGGAAACGAACGGACCATCCTGACTGCTTTGCAGTAGACAGATGATTATCGAAGGAAGTGGTACCTAGTCACTTCTGGAACAAAACATGGCTTATAGAAAATTGCATATAGGTGAGGCTGGGACACATGTCTCAGCCTTCTTTTAGCAAGAATTCTCTCTTTTACAATTATATCTAAAGAAAAGAGTGGGAAAATAAACCGTCAGTTAAGAAAGTTTGTACTCGTAACAATGAGATAAAGGATGACAATGAAAGAAACATTTACATTAGTAGCAACTGCTGCAGCAGGTCTTGAAGCTGTGGTTGGACGTGAATTGCGTGAGTTAGGTTATGACACTCAGGTTGAAAATGGTAAGGTGCGTTTTCAAGGCGGTGTTCGTGCAATAGCTGAAACTAACCTTTGGTTGAGAGCAGCAGACCGTATCAAGATTGTAGTGGGTGAATTTCCAGCACGTACCTTTGAGGAACTCTTTCAGGGAGTTTTTGCCTTAGACTGGGAAAATTATCTTCCGCTAGGTGCAAAGTTCCCAATTTCTAAAGCTAAATGTGTTAAATCAAAGCTTCATAATGAGCCATCTGTTCAGGCGATTTCCAAAAAAGCTGTTGTTAAGAAATTGCAGAAGTATTTCCACCGTCCAGAAGGAGTGCCTCTCCAAGAAACAGGAGCGGAAGTTAAGATTGAAGTTTCTATTTTAAAGGATAAGGCTACGGTTTTGATTGATACCACAGGTGCTAGTCTCTTTAAGCGTGGCTATCGTACTGATAAAGGTGGGGCACCTATTAAGGAAAATATGGCGGCTGCTATCCTTGAACTTAGTAACTGGTATCCGGATAAACCGTTGATTGACCCGACTTGTGGTTCAGGGACCTTCTGTATTGAGGCTGCAATGATTGGTATGAACATTGCGCCAGGATTTAATCGTGATTTTGCCTTTGAAGCATGGAATTGGGTGGATAAAGATTTAGTACAGTCGGTACGTGATGAAGCAGATAGCAAGGCAAACTATGATGTTGAATTAGACATTATGGGTTGTGATATTGATGGCCGTATGGTTGAGATTGCAAAAGCTAATGCTCGTGAGGCAGGTCTTGAAGATGTTATTAAATTGAAACAAATGCGTTTACAGGACCTGAAAACAGATAAAATCAATGGTGTCATTATTTCAAACCCTCCTTATGGTGAGCGTTTGTTGGATGACAAGGCTGTGGATATCTTGTATAATGAAATGGGTCAAACTTTTGCGCCACTTAAAACTTGGAGCAAGTTTATCTTGACCAGCGATGAACAATTTGAAAGCAAGTACGGTATGAAAGCCGATAAAAAACGTAAGCTTTATAACGGTACACTCCGTGTTGATTTGTATCAATATTTTGGTGAACGTGTTCGCCGTTCTGAGGCTAGAAAGGTAAATTAAACGTGTCAGAAGATAAAACACAAAATGGCTATGAAGGTAGCCAAGAGCTAGATTTCCAAGATGCCAAGGAAATGACGGTCGGTGAGGCTGTCCGAAAAGAAGCCGAGATTAATGCTGGTGTAACAGAAACAGATAGCATTTTGGATAAGTATATCAAGCAACACCGTGAAGAAGTTGCCTCACAAAAATTTTCAAAGAAAATTGAAGCTGACGGCGATACATCACCTTTGGATGCTTTTATTCAAAAGCAACGTCAGGAGTTTGCGGATTCAGGTTTGATTAGCCAATCAATGGCTAATGAGTCAATCAACTCAACAACAGCTACTGAAGAAGTAACACCGGTCACATTTGGTTTTGGTGCTACAGATAACAAAGCTGATGAAACTCAATCTCATATTGACAAGCAGTTGCCGAATGCTCCTGTTGAACCTGAGGTTATTGCAGAACCAGAAAGTCAAAGTTCTGAAGTTATCATTACGTCAACGAATGCTGATCGTTTCATCACGTCAGAAACAGAAAAATTTGACCTTGGTGATGCACTCGCTGATTCATCTACTTCAACTAATCAGCCAGCCTATAACGATGCATTGGTCGATAATATTGATGATAACAATCCTTTGATTGCTAACATTGATGATCCAGAACCACAAAATCCTGTTGTCGCCAATATTGATGATACTGAGCCACAAGCTTCAAACCCTTTGTTGGATGATGTTACTATCTCAGACACTATTGATTTGGCGGCTATTGCATCAACAGTGGCAGGGGTAACTGGAGCAAAAGCTGATGAAGAAAAGACAACACCAAAAGTGTCTATGGCAGTTAATCGCCCATCTGCAGAAGACAGAATCTCTTCAGAATCTATTTCACCATCGCATAAGAGTGCCTTTGATGGTGACATTCCAGTTTACCGCCGTAAAGGTGTTGTTATCGGTGCTCTAGCAGTTCTTGCTTTAGCTATTATTGGTGGTAGCTATGCTCTTTATAAGGGAACACATAGCCAATCGGCAAAAACAACAAGCACAGCTTCTTCAGCAGTGACTTCATCATCAAGCAAGGACACGGCAGCTGCTGATAATAAGGCCTTCGAAGAAATGTATAAGAATTTCTTCACAGATGACGAGCAAACAAAACTCGCTAATGATCAATTTGGTAAGCTATCAGATTTGGAAAAACTGCTCAAGAAATTGGAGAAAACCAAGTATTATGATGCAGCTAAGAAAAAATATGATAATTTGAAGAAGCAAATTGAAGCTGTACAAAAGATTAACAGTCAGTTTGAGTCAGATGCTCTTGTAGATGGTAGCTATAATGCCTCTATCGCTGTTAAATCCGATGCTAACTTTAATAATCTTCCAGAAAGTGTAACAACAACTGGGAATGCGAGTCTTGATAGCACTATTCAAGAAGCTATTAAGGGTGGTAAGACTCAGCTTGAAGAAAAAGCTAAGGCTGCGAGCGTAACATCTGCAGCGACAGCTGCTGATAGCGCCAATACTGTTAGTCCTGCTGCACCTTCGGGTGATAACACGTCTGGAGCAGCTTCTAATGGTGGTGGTTCGGCTGCATCAAATACTTCTGGAGCGCAAAATGGATCAGCTAACTCAGGTTCAACTGGTGCGACTGGAGGAACTACTGGTGGTTCGGCTGCAGCTTCAACAGTTGTAACACGCGGAATCACAAATTATAACCCATCAATCCTTCAACGTGACCGCTCACGTGTGCCTTATAATGCAAACGTAGTAGCAGATACAAGTAACCCAGCTTGGATTTGGGCTGACGGTGTTCTTGATAAGATTATCGAAACATCACACTCACGTGGTTACTTCTCAGGAGATAACTTCATCCTTGAGCCAGTTAACATCATCAATGGTAATGGCTACTACAACTTGTACCTTCCAGATGGAACTTACCTCTTCAGTATCAACTGTAAGACAGGTTACTATGTTGGTAATGGTTCAGGTCACTCAGATAAACTTGATTATTAATAATAATCTGCGACACTCCCTAGGGAGTGTTTTTTGTTTTATCTTGGTGAAGGCCTAGTTTATAAGGATTTTGTGCTATAATAGAGGGATAAGATAGGGGTGAATACTATGGCAAAATTGATGCCGGGTAGAGTCCGTAATGAGGGTATTGAACTTTTTGAAAAGGATCTCATTACCATTCATCAGGTCTCAGAAACTCAGTTGGATACAACAGTTGACCAACATCATTTAATTTATGCACTCAATGATTCTGAAATCACGTGTGACTGTGATTATTTCGTTCAAAAAGGCTATTGTCCCCATTTGGCAGCGGTTGAGTATTATCTAAAAAATGATAAAGAAGGCCAGCGCCTCTTGGCAGAACTGGAAGAGGAACAAGAATCCTCTCAAGGTCAAGACCGAGGACACTCTTTTGGTGGTTTATTTTTAGAAGGCCTTTCCCTGAATGAAGATGATACCGTTAGATATAGCTTGATGGTAGAGGGAGAGGAATCTACCTTTGGTTCAGAGATTTGGTGGAGTATACGTTTACGTCGCTTACCAGATGAACGTTCTTATGTTATTCGAGATATTCCTGCCTTCCTCAAACTTGTAGAGGCTGAAGGTTATTATCAGATAGGTAAGAACTACTATGAACCCCTATCACTTATTCAATTTGACCAGGCTTCACAGGCATTTTTAGACTTCCTAGGACGGATGATTCCAGATGAAGCCAAGACTAATTTAGACTTTATTTTACCGAATAATGCACGTCACCTTTGTCTCCCTTACGGTTTTTTTGAGGAAGGTTTGAGACGGATGCAAGATTTGGATGGCTTTAGGTTTGAATGGGAAGGAACCGAATATCGCCAACTTTTGGTCGAGGATTTGACTGCTGATGCTCAGCTCTTCTCGTTTGATATTTGTGTCGAGCCTAAGATGATTGAATTGACTGTCGCTGAGAAGAATAGTCAGGCCTTTTTTAATAATCGTATTCTCTTTTATCAAGGTGTTTTTTATCGTCTGAATCGAAAACAACAAAAACTTTTGGTTGGCTTACGCTCTCTTCCAATCGGAAGCGATTTGAATAAGCACGTCAGCTTTAATCTCGATGAACAAGCCATCTTGGCTGCTAGTCTTTTTGATTTTAGGACTATGGGGCCAGTTAAGGCACCAAAAGCTTTTAATATCAAGGATTTCACACCGAGATTTCGCTTTGATCTGAAAGGTGACAGTGAGATTATTCTTACATTAGCCTTTGATTTTGATGGTTTCTTGGTACATGATCGCCAAGAGTTGAGTCATTTAGGATTTACCAGTAACTATCGTCATGAGCAGGCTGTTTTTCGTTTGATGTCTAAGCATGGATTCACCCCTGATTTTCAGTCATCTAAACGATTAAGTAGCAGTCAAGAGCTCTATGATTTCTTTACAAATACTCTACCAGATTTTGAAAATGCAGGAACGGCTCTGATTGGACAGGAGTTACGTGACTTACGGGTTGAGCAGAGTCCACAGGTTCAGGTAGAGCGTCAGGGAAATT
>ERZ1673742.2759-NODE-2759-length-12601-cov-12.424837_pt1 | contig 12601 bp, 10 predicted proteins | sample MGYA00580208_ERZ1673742 | MGnify/ENA primary metagenome ERZ1673742 (study PRJEB41218, sample SAMN15661774) | gut metagenome | host: Homo sapiens | place: Canada: London | collected 2015-08-20/2019-03-30 | study: EMG produced TPA metagenomics assembly of...
TCTCCACGTTGCGGAACACCAGCCCGTCGATGACGGCGGTGTTGCCGCGGCCGCGCCGGGTCTTGACCCGCAGGCCGCGGTCGGTGTGGTCCATCAGGCACTGGGTCACCACCATATCCTTTACGCCGCCGCTCATCTCGCTGCCGATGACGATGCCGCCATGGCCCTTGTCCAGCAGGCAGTTCCGAATCACAGTGTGCTCGCAGCTCTTTTTCAGCTTCATGCCCAGGAATACCTTGCTGGCCTTCATGGCAATGCAGTCGTCACCCACGTGGATGTTCGCGCCGATGATGCGGATGTACTCGCAGCTCTCGGGGTCGATGCCGTCGGTGTTGGGGGCGTTGTAGGGGTTGTTGATGTTGAAGTTCAGCAGGTCCAGGTGCTTGACGAAGATGGGGTGGATGGTCCAGGAGTAGCTGTTCTGCACCGTGATGCCGTGGAGGCAGACATTCTCGCTGTCCACCGCAGCCACCGCGCGGGGCCGCCATGCGATCCGCTTGACCTTCTGATTGATCCACCAGTCGCCGTTCTGGGCATCGCAGTCCAGCGTGCCTTCGCCGGTCACCACCACGTCGTGCACCTGCGTGATGTTCAGCAGGCCGGCAAAGCTATCCAGCGGGTTGCCCTCCCAGCCGGTCAGGTAGTATTCATCCACCTCGTTCTCACTGGGAATGACACCGGGCAGGATGGGGTAGTGGGTGCGGTCGTTGTCGCCCAGCAGCACAGCGCCCTTTTCCAGGTAGAGGGTGGTGCAGCTCTTCATAAACAGGCTGGAGGTGCGGTAGCGCCCGGCGGGCAGATAGACCGTGCCGCCCTTGGGGCAGGTGGAAAGGGCGGCCTGCAGTTTGCCGGTGTTGTCGGTGGTGCCGTCGGCCACCAGGCCGTAACGGGATGCGTCTACAAAGAAGGTCTCGGCCTCGGTGGTGAAATCGAGGGTCAGGGTCTCACCCTCGGCCTGCACGGCAACCGTGTAGGGGGTGCCGGGCAGCAGGCTGAACAGGGAGAACACGTTGGTGTTGCACGCCTCGTACACCGTCTCACCGTTCAGCTGAACGGTGAAGGGATGTGCCGGACGGTAGCACAGGCCGTTTTCCAGCTCAAACACGGCACTGCGGGTCATGGAACGAATCAGGGAAAGCTTCATAAACAGGATGCCTCCTTGGATGTGGAAAGATTTATGGGTTGCCCGCAGGTGGCGGGCATGGTACACTGAGGAAAAGAAACTGTTGAATGGGGTGTGCGGATGAAAGCGGAACGGGAAAAATGGAGCGGCCGGGTAACGGCAACGGCGCTGCGGTTCCAGACCGGCCAGTATGAGCTGGCTGAGGAGGAGGAGATCTGCCGGATCATTCTGGTGTCCGGCGGCAGCTTTACGCTGGTGCGGGGCGGTGAGAGCCTGCTGGTGAACCCGGGCTGTGTGCTGCTGCTGGGCCCCGGCGGGGGCCTGCTGCAGCAGGCGGGCCACATTGCCCCTGAGCTCATCGGCTGCCGGTTCCCGGCGGGCGTTCTCCCGGTGCTCAAGAACCTGATGCAGCGGGATTTCATGCCGCTGTTTGAGCCGGGAGAACAAACGGCTCTGTACGGCCCGGTGCAGTGGTTAGGCCGCCTGCGCACTCTGCTGGGCATGATGCAGAGCGCCGAAAACGAGCCGGAAAGCCCCGGCATGATCTATCTGGCCCTCATCCTGCACTATGTGGAGCAGGAGTGCCGCAGTGAAAGGCAGGACATCCGCCCCCGCAACGAGACGGTGGAGCAGATCTGCGCTTACCTTGCAGCCAACTACCAGCAGAAATTCTCCCTGACAGATGTGGCTGCGCGGTTCTACCTGTCGCCCTATTACCTGAGCCGGCTGTTCCGGCGGGTCACGGGCCAGTCCATTGTGGATTACATCAATGGCCGCCGCATCGAGGCTGCCCAGCGCCTGCTGGAGAGCACCGACCTGAACATCAGTGCTGTGGCCGAGCAGACTGGCTTTGCCTCCGCCGCCCATTTCCGCCGCGTGTTCCGCGAGACGATGGGAACGGGGCCGCTGCAATACCGCAAGAGCCACCGCGGATAAGAACAACGCCCCCTGTGCGCAGCACAGGGGGCGTTGCTTATTCATCGAAAGTCAATGGTTCTGTCCGCAGAGGGGGTGCTTAGCCCTTGACAGCACCGGCGGAGATACCTTCGACGAACTGATCCTGTGCACAGAAGAAAACGATCAGCTGCGGCAGGATGGAGATCAGGGACAGGGCCAGGATACGGTTCCAGGCAAAGCCGGTATCACCGTCCATGGACAGCTTGACGAACAGGGACATGGGGTACTTTGCAGGGGTCTGCACGTAAAGCAGGGGGCCCATGAAGTCGTTGCAGCTCCACATGAACTGGAACAGTGCGCAGGACACCAGAGCGGGCATCAGCATGGGGACAATGACCTTGTACAGGGTCTGGAAGGAGTTGCAGCCATCAATGGCGGCAGCCTCGTCCAGATCGCGCGGGACATTGCGCATGAACTGCACCAGCTGGTAAACAAAGTAGGTCTCAGTTGCAAATGCAGTGTGGACCCAGATGGCCAGATAGAACGGGCTGTTGACCCAGCCGAACTTGGTGTACAGCAGGAACTGAGGCACGTTCAGGACGACCTGAGGCAGGAACAGGGTGGCCAGCATGATGCTGAACAGGATCTTCCGGCCCGGGAAGTCGAAGCGGCCAAAGCCGTAAGCTGCAATGCAGGAGGAGACCACGGTGCAGATGACCTTGGGCAGGACGTAGCTGTAAGTGTTCAGCATGGCCTGCAGGATGTTGATGGAACCGCCGAAGTTGTTCAGCGCGTTCCTGTAGCCCTCCAGGGTGGGGTTCTTGATCCACAGGCCGATGCCTGCAAAGATCTCGCTGTTGTCCTTAAAGGTGGCGCTGATCATCCACAGCAGGGGATAGATCATGATGAGGCCCACCAGGATCAGGACGAAGTACTTGAAAAACGTCGCGATGGCGTTAGAAGCTTTCATTCCCATACTGTCACACCTTACCTTTCATCCGAGTAGTAGACCCACTTCTTCTGGCTGGTGAAGGCGATGATCGTGAGGATGCAGACGATCACGAACATGATCCAGGCCAGAGCGGAAGCCATGCCCATCTGGTTGGACTTGAAGGCGTAGTTGTAAACCAGAATGGAGATCAGGGTGGTGGAGTTGCGCGGGCCGCCGTTGGTGATGATGAAGGGACCGTTGAACTCCTGGAAAGCCTGGCAGATCTGAGTGACCAGGTTGTAGAAGATGATGGGGGTGATCATCGGAACGGTGATGGAGAAGAACTGACGCCACTTGCCGGCACCGTCGATGGTAGCAGCCTCGTACAGATCTGCGGGCACGCCCTTCAGTGCAGCAAGGAACAGCACCATGGCGGAACCGAACTGCCATATACGCAAAAAGCAGATGATCCACAGCGCGTAGTTGGGGTCACTCAGCCACTCGGGGCCCTGCACCGCACCAAAGGTGACAGCGCGCACCACGGTGTTCAGCAGACCGTCCACGCTGAACACAGCCTTCCACAGCACAGCGATAGCCACAGAGCCGCCCAGAATGGAGGGGATGTAGTACACGGTGCGGAACAGGTTGACGCAGGCGATCTTGAAGTTCAGGATGTAGGCGATGAACAGTGCGAAGATCAGCTTCAGGGGCACGGTGATAAAGGCGTACTTGAAGGTGATGATCAGCGCCTTGGTGATCTTTCTGGTGTGGAATGCGGTAATGTAGTTGGCCAGACCAACAAAGCTGGTGCCGTCCTTGAAGAAGTTCATATCGGTGAAGCTGTAGTACAGCGACTGACCGAAGGGAAACGCCTTAAAGACGAGAAAGCCGATGATCCAGGGAATCAGATAAAACAGACCTTGATACTTATCGACCCATTTCTGGAACGGAGTTCGTGCGCCGGCGGGCGCATTACTTTTTTTCATCCGAAGTCCTCCTTTTACAGGATTTTGAAGCAGACAGTGCAGCAGGTCACAGACCGGCAACAATTCATTCAAGGTTTGATAACCATTCTCCGAAAAAACAAGGGCATCTGTCGTACGGGCGGCAGATGCCCCTATTTCATTCAGAGTATAGGTGCCGGTTCAGGCTACTGTCAGTGCAATAAGATTAGCCGATGGTGTAGCCGACAGACTCCATGCCGTCCAGCAGAGTCTCGACAGCCTCTTCAGGGGTCTGATCGCCGTAGTCGATGTTGTCGAACACTTCCTGATAGATGCCGGTGCCGGAAGCCTTCAGGTCGTTGTTCTCGAACAGGGGATCCAGCTTGTTGGTGGTGAAAGCCATGACCTTGGCGTTTGCCTCAGCAACCAGGTCCTTGACAGCGCCGGCGTCCTGCGCGAACTTCAGGCCAGCCTTGGAAGCGGGGATGCCGCACTCAGAACCCATGATGGAAGCGCCCTTTTCCTCGTTCAGCAGGAAGTTGATCAGGGTAGCAGCCTCGGCAACGTTCTTGCAGGTCTTGGTGATAGCCAGACCCATGGACACCTTGGAGAAGCCGCCGTTGTTATCGCCGAACTTGATCTCCTCGCCGACGGTGAAGCCGTCCTTGTTGCTGTCGTCCAGAGCGGAAGAGTACTTGCTTGCAGCGGAATCCCACTCGAAGATGCCTGCGATCTTACCGGTGATCCACTCGTTGGACTGGTGGGTAGCGGTATCGGAGTTTGCAGAGTAGTAGGTCTTCAGGTTCATCATGACGTGGTTGTCCACCAGGCTCTTGATGAAGGCCAGACCCTCAGCGATCTCCTCCTCGGTGTAGTTCAGGGTGGAGGTAACGGGATCTGCCCAGTCCTTGCCGTACTTGGACTCGAGGTAGAACACCATCAGGATCATACGGTCGTATGCGCCCAGGTGCAGGGGATAGTAATCATCGCCCAGCTTCTCCTGGAAAGCCTTGCCGGCTGCAAACAGGTCATCCTCAGTGGCGGGAACTTCGGTGATGCCAGCCTTGTTAAAGGTGGTCATGTTCCAGTAGAAGATACGGCCGGTCATGGAGATGGGCACGCACTGCTGTGCATTTGCAACATTGCAGGCACCCAGCTTTGCGTCGTCCCACTGGGACATATCCAGGTAATCGGTGACGCTGTTCAGATCCAGGAAGGTCTGGCCGTTGCCAGAGTAGTTGTACAGCCAGTTCCAGTTGATCTGGCAGACATCCTCAGCCACGCCGCCTGCAAACTTGGTGGACATGGTGTCCTCCCAGCCGGACCATGCAGCGAAGGTGGGGTTGACGGTGATGGTGGTGTGCTCAGCAGAGAAAGCCTTCAGGGCCTCCTGGTAAGCGTTGTGGCGGGACTCGCCGCCCCACCAGCTCATGGTCAGGGTAACGGGATCGCTGCTCAGGCCAGCCACGGAAGCAGCCTCGGCTGCGGAAGAAGCGGTGCTGGAAGCAGCGCCGCCATTGCCGCCGCAGGCAGCCAGCAGACCAGCTGCACCAACAGCACCGGTGACCTTCAGGAAATCACGACGGGAAATTGCCTTGCTCATTGTTGTTCTCCTCCTAATAAATCAAAAAACATCGAGCGGGCCTTTCTGCACAAGGCTCGTTGTATACAAATATGATAACAAAAGGGATGGGAAAAAGAAAGATGTAAATTGAAGTGATACGGACAAAAAACGAACAAATATTGCTCTCGTGATTTGCAGCGATTTGACGGCATTGCCGAAATGAATAAACTTGGAGCGAAAAAATATGCAATCTGCATAATTGGATAGATTGCATAGAAACGGACCGAGAGAGTGTAGCAGAACCTCTAAAATTGCAATAGTATTGTAACTTGTTGCGAAATTGACGGTATAATGTTGTATACAACATGTGAAAAAAGTTACGATATCGCTGTTTTATAAACTGATATATCAATTGTGCAAAAAACGTTCGCCGTGGGATACAACTGATATATCACTTTGGAAGGCGGCAGGCAAAAAAGAGCGCCGCCCGGCTGGGCAGCGCTCTGAAAACTGTAAAATTCTTTTGGGAGATCTGGGCTCTCACGCAGGAGAGGGCTCCTGTGCCTGCCGGAGATCGACACTTACTGTGCGTTCCGTTTGGCGTAAAACGCCCGCCGTGCCTTGAAATAGCACTGGGGGCACATGCTGACGTACTGCACATCGTTTTCCAGATCGATGGCGACCTGCTCGCCCTCAAAGACGAACTCCCCATTGACCCTGCGGCAGTTGCAGGTGGCCTTGCGCCCGCAGGTGCAGATGGTCTTCATCTCCTCGATGGTGTGGGCCAGCTCCAGCAGACGGGTGGAGCCGGGGAAGCCCTTGAGGGAGAAGTCTGACCGCAGACCGTAGCAGATGACCGGGATGTTCAGGTCTACCGTGACCATGAACAGCTGCTCGGCCTGTGCCGGGGTAAAGAACTGGCTCTCGTCGCAGAGAACACAGGCCAGCGGCTGCTCTCCGGCAGAAGCGGCGCGCACGGCCTCGAACACATCCACCTCGGGCGGGATGAGCAGGTCGGCCCTGCGGCGCACGCCCAGGCGGCTGACCAGCTCGCCGCCGCCCTTGGTGTCCACCTGGGGCTTCAGGATCAGTACCCGCATCCCCTGCTCTTCGTAGTTGTGGGCCACCTGCATCAGCGCGGTGCTTTTGCCGCTGTTCATGGCACCGTATCGGAAGTATAGCTTCGCCATAGTTGCTCTCCTCATAAAAAGGCAACCCTCTCTGCTCGTTCGGGGGGAGAGAGCTGCCTGTTTTCTGTGATACGTTATGAATAGATGATAGATCAGTCCTGATTGCGCAGGCGGTAACCCAGGCTCATCAGGCTGTCGCCCAGGTGGACGTTCTCCACCACCACTTCGGGGTAGGGCACCGACAGGTCATAGTGGGAGAAGTTCCAGAAGCCCTTGATGCCCAGTTCGACCAGCCGGCCGCTGAGCTCCTCCGCACCGCTGCGGGGCACACAGAACACAGCCACCTCAGGCTTATGCTCTGCGCAGAAGGCCTCCAGCTCGTCAACGTGTAAGATCTGGATGCCGTTGATCTCTTTGCCCACCTCGCTGGGGGAATTGTCAAAGGCGGCGATCAGCTTGTAGCCGTTGGTGTCGGTGGTGATGAAGCGGCTGACTGCCTTGCCCAACCGGCCGCAGCCGATGAGGATGGTGGGCAGCAGGTCACCGTTGCCGAACAGCAGATGCTCCAGGATGGAAAGCAGGTTCTCCACCGAGTAGCCGATGCCCTGGCGGCCGTTCACGTCGCCGATGCAGTTGAAATCCTGCCGCACCTGAGAGGCCGTGGTGCCCATCTGGGCGGCCAGCTCGCGGGAGGAGATGCTGGTGATGCCGTCGTTCTTCAGCGTCCGCAGGTAGCGGTAGTACTTGGGCAGGCGCTTGATCACCGGAAGGGAAGCTTTGCCGGGATTGTTCATGGAAATGGTTCTCCTTTCATCCAAAGGGAATGCCGGTCTCTTTGCACCCTGCAAGGTGCACCGGCGATTAAGACAGTTTATGAACAATAATGATATATACTTGTCAATCTTATTCTTACATAAAGTATACTGCAATGAGACAGAATGTCAAATCCTCTGGGCCAATTTTTTTCAAAGTAAAGAAATTTTAACCGCCGCATATTGCTTCGATTCCCGGGAACACTGAAAAAAACACCCTGAGGAGGAGCCAACATGCCGGAATATGAAAAGGAAACCACCGAACAGCAGCGGCTGGAGAAAGAGCAGCTGGAGGATCTGGGCACGGTGTGGCGCACCCGCGGCCCCCATGCCATCCACTGCCTGACCGTGATCGGCCAGATCGAGGGCCATGTGGAGGCCCCGCAGGGCCAGAAGACCACCAAGTATGAGCATGTGATCCCGCAGCTGGTGGCAGTGCAGGAGGACCCCGCTGTGGAGGGCCTGCTGGTGCTCATCAATACCGTGGGCGGGGACGTGGAGGCCGGGCTGGCGCTGGCAGAACTCATTGCCAGCATCTCAAAGCCCAGTGCCACGGTCGTGCTGGGCGGGGGCCACTCCATCGGCATCCCGCTGGCAGTCAGCGCCCGGCGCAGCTTTATCGTGCCCACGGCGACCATGACGGTGCACCCGGTCCGCCACTCCGGCATGATTTTGGGCGTGCCCCAGACCATGCGGTGGTTCGAGCAGATGCAGGAGCGCATCACCGGCTTTGTGGCGGGCCACAGCGGCATTACGGCAGCGCGCTACTCGGAGCTGATGCTCCGCACCGGTGAGCTGGTGATGGACGTGGGCACCATGCTGGACGGCAAAAAGGCCGTAAAGGAGAAGCTCATCGATCAGCTGGGCGGCATCTCTGATGCACTGGACTGGCTGTACCGGGAGATCGAGCGGGCAGAGTGAGAGCACGGGTCTGCCCGGGGCGGTGTCAGGCTTACAGTTCGCCCTTCCGCAGATACTTCACCATCATGGGGGCTTCATAGACCAGCATGAGGATCCAGCCCACAACATAGCTGTACGGCAGGGCCTCGATATCCATCTTCATCAGCAGCACAAAGACGGCAGCGGCCGCCACACGGCCTACCATGTTGAGCGTGCTGCTGTTCAGGGTGATCTTAAGATCGCCCAGGCCGCGGAAGCCGCCCTGGATGCCATTGGTCAGCGAGGGCATCAGGTAGAACAGAGAGACCAGCTTCAAAAAGCGCACCCCCAGATGCACCACGGCGGCATCGGTGACGAAGAGCCGGATGATGGGCTCGGCAAAGAAGAAGCAGACAGCGGTGATAAAAATGGCGTAGAGGAACTCCAGCTTCAGGCCGCAGAAGAAGCTGGCGCGGACACGGTCTTTTTTGCTTGCACCGCGGTTCTGGGCCATCAGGGTGGTGGTGGCATGGCCGATGTTCTGCTGGGGCACATAGGCAAAGTCATCGATGCGGCCTGCGGCGGCAAAGGCTGCCATGGCGTTGACACCCATGGTGTTCACGATGGCCTGAATGGCGATCTTGCCCAGCTGAACGGTGGCCTGCTGCATGGCGCTGGTCCAGCCGTAGCTGATGGTCTTTTTCAGCAGCGAGGAGTCAAAAATGAACCAGCGTCTGCCCAGCTGCAACACAGGGACCTTCCAGCGGATATAGATCAGGCAGAACACGCAGCAGAGCGCTTCGCTCAGCACGGTGGAAAGGGCACAGCCCTCGGAGCCCCAATCCAGCACCTCAACAAAGAACAGGTCGCCGCCGATGTTCAGCACCGAACTGATCATCAGGAAGTACAGCGCGCTTTTGCTGTCGCCCAGCGCGCGCATGGTAGCGGCGAGGAAATTATAGAAGAAGGTGAACAGCAGCCCGCCGAACACGATGCGCAGGTAGTTCACAGCGATGGGAAGGATCTCTTCCGGCACCTGCAGCAGACGGAGCAGCGGATTTGCCAAAATCACACAGGTCAGCGAGAACACCAGGGAAAAGACGGAGCCTGCAATGGCGGTGGTGGAGACCTGACGCTCCACCAGCTCGGTGTTGCCTGCCCCGAACGCCAGGCTGACAAGGATGCCTGCACCCAGGCAGACACCGTTGATAAACAGGATCGCCAGCGTCATCAGCGGGTTGGAGGTGCCCACGGCGGCAAGGGCATCCTCGCCCACGAATTTGCCGACAATGATGCTGTCCACGGCGTTATAGGTCAGCTGGAACAGGTTGCCCAGCACAAGGGGAATGGTGAAATTGACCAGCAGCGGTGTGATCGGGCCGGTCGTCATATCCTTGGTCATTTGGAACTCTCTTTTCTTTATAGATTAAATGCCTGCCGTCCGCTGAAGATGGCCAGCGCCGAGCGGCTGGTGCCGGTGGCGATCAGCTGTGCGGCGGCGTGGAGGGCTGCACCGGCGGCAGGGGAGGCGGGAATGGCATCGGTGGCAAGGACCCGCTGTGCAGCGCGGTTGGCATCGGTGCTGGTAACGGCGGCTACATTATCCACAACATAGGCGTTGTAATTGCCCGGCACGATGCCGTAGCCGATATCCGGGATGCCGTGCCCGCCGGTGAAGCCGCCGCCCAGAGCCTGATTCTCAAAGGGCTCCACGGCCACGATGCGGACATCGTTGGTCCAGGCCTTGATGGTCTCGCCTACGCCGGTGATGGTGCCCGCGCTGCCCACGCCGACGGTGATGGTGTCCACGAGACTGCGGCCCTCCCGGGAGATGGCCTGCACGATGGCGGGGCCGGTCACCCGGCGGTGGTATTCGGGGTTATCGTCGTTGGCAAGCCAGTTCATATAGTACCAGCCCTTTTCGGCGGCGGTGGTCTCTGCCAGCGCCCGGGCCCCCGCAAGGCCCCGCTGGGCGGGGGAATGCAGGATCTGTGCCCCCAGCCGGAGCAGGTATTCCTGCCGCAGGGCCGGAGCATCCTCCGGCATGGTCAGCACCACGGGGTGGCCCGCCGTCCGCCCGGCAAGGGCCAGCGCCATGGCAAAGGAGCCGGAGGCCGCTTCAATGATGGGCTGGCCAGGGAGCAGCTTGTGCTTTTCTGCTGCAAGGGCCAGCATCCCCTCGGCCACCGAATCGCGGGACGTGCCGGTGGGCCCATTATAATCAAGGTAAGCATACAGCCGCCCTTTGAGCCCGCAGGCAGCAAGATAGCCCCGCAGCTCCACGATCGGACAGGGGACCAGGGTCTGGTAGATGTTTGGATAGATTGCCACGAAATTCCTCCCTTACGCAAACCTGAGCAGTCAGCACAGAACTGTCTGCCATGCCAAGGGCTCCCCTGTTAGGGGAGCTGGCAAAGCCATCAGGCCTAGACTGAGAGGTTTAATACCTATAAGGTAGCGCATCCTGTGCCCAGCGTCAAGCCGCAATTGGACAAAATGGAGAAAAACCTGCCGAAAAATCAGCAGAGTGATGGAAAAAAGCCTTGACAAGGAAAAGAATGTCTGCTATACTCCGTATGTAAAGCAAATGAACTTTACAACAAACGGAGGTCAGGGCAGAACGCATCATGGCAAAAGACTTTGAAATGGGCTATCTGCTCGATTTTTATGGCGAGGTGCTCACGCCCAAGCAGCGCGAGATGCTGAACCAGTATTACAACGACGACCTTTCCCTCAGTGAGATCGGGGAAAACTTCGGGATCACCCGTCAGGGCGCACGGGATGCCATCAAGCATGGCGAGACCACCCTGAAAGAGCTGGAAGCCAAGGTCGGCTTTGCAGGCCGCTACCGCCGGGTGCAGGAAAAGCTGGAGGAACTGGAACAGCTGGTCATTGACGCGCGGTTCGAGTGCACCGGCCCTTATGCCAGGCTCACCACCACTGAGTATGCAGCAACGCTGAACAAGATGCTGGGGCTGATCCGCTCCATCGACGAAGTCAACGAGAGCTGACACCATTACTATTTTGAGAGGAGCACCGAACATGGCATTTGAATCTTTGACCGACCGCCTTGCCGGTGTGTTCAAAAAGCTGCGCGGCCACGGCAAGCTGACCGAGGCCGACATCAAAGCCGCCATGCGCGAGGTGCGGATGGCCCTGCTGGAAGCCGATGTCAACTACAAGGTTGCCAAGGATTTCTGTGCCAAGGTCTCCGAGCGTGCTATGGGTCAGGAGGTCATGGAGAGCCTGACCCCCGCCCAGCAGGTGGTCAAGATCGTCAACGAGGAGCTCGTTGCCCTGATGGGCGGCGAGGAAGCCCCCCGCCTGATCGTCAAGAACAAGGGTCAGACCATCATCATGCTCTGCGGCCTGCAGGGCAACGGTAAAACGACCCACGCAGCTAAGCTTGCCAAATACTTCATCAAGCAGGGCCGCCGCCCCATGCTGGTGGCCTGCGATATCTACCGTCCCGCCGCCATTGATCAGCTGCAGGTCGTGGGCGGGCAGGCCGGTGCGCCGGTGTTCACACTGCCGGGTGCCAAGCCCCCGGAGATCGCCCGCAAGGCGCTGGCCCACGCCAGGGATTACGGCAACGACATCGTGATCCTGGATACCGCCGGCCGTCTGCAGATCGACGAGGTCCTGATGCAGGAGCTCGTGCAGATCAAGGAAGCTGTCCCCGTGGACGAGACGCTGCTGGTGGTGGATGCCATGGCAGGCCAGGACGCTGTGAATGTTGCCAAGACCTTCAACGAGACGGTGGGCATCGACGGCATCATCCTGACCAAGACCGATGGCGATACCCGCGGCGGCGCGGCACTTTCGGTGCTGAGCGTCACCGGAAAGCCCATCAAGTTCCAGGGCACCGGCGAAAAGCTGGACGATCTGGAAGTGTTCCATCCCTCCCGCATGGCCAGCCGCATCCTGGGCATGGGCGATGTGCTGAGCCTCATTGAGAAGGCGCAGGATGCCGCCGATGAAAAGGCCGCAGAAGAGACCGCCCGGCGGATGATGGAAAACAAGTTCGATATGAACGACATGCTGGCCCAGTTTGCGCAGATCCGCAAGATGGGCGGTGCAGGTGCCATGCTGAGCATGATGCCCGGTATGTCCGGCATTGATGCCAGCCAGATCGACGAGAAAGCCTTTGACCGCATCGAGGCCATGATCTATTCCATGACCAAGGAAGAGCGTGAAAAGCCCTCCATCATCAACCCCAAGCGCAAGCGCCGCATTGCAGCGGGCAGCGGCACCCGGGTGGAGGATGTCAACAAGCTGCTCAAGCAGTTTGAGATGATGCAGAAGATGATGAAGCAGTTCA
>ERZ1673742.2773-NODE-2773-length-12550-cov-7.922529_pt1 | contig 12550 bp, 7 predicted proteins | sample MGYA00580208_ERZ1673742 | MGnify/ENA primary metagenome ERZ1673742 (study PRJEB41218, sample SAMN15661774) | gut metagenome | host: Homo sapiens | place: Canada: London | collected 2015-08-20/2019-03-30 | study: EMG produced TPA metagenomics assembly of...
TGGCGGCTGTTTCATCCGTCATACGGAAGTTCAGCCTGTTTTCATTTTTGCTCATCATTCCCTCCAATCTGCCGTAAGGCACGCTTGTTTTCATTGAAGCACCTGCGCTTGCGGGAACAAAGACGCCAGCCGCTCTGAAATCTCCTTCAGAAGGCGCCACAATCGCCTGCGTTGAAATCCCCGTAAACTGCCCGCACTGCGGGCAGAAGCGACCGGGCAGAGCGTCGGTTCCGACGCCAGTCCTTTATCCTGCTTCTCGTCGGCGCAAGCTCCATATCCCTCGTTTCTGCCGAAAGCGGCGAAAACTCACTCATTCCGCTGCGTCTCCTCTTCCCACCGAACCCGCTTCGCTGGGCTTCGGCGGGAGCCCTGTTTTCCTCCGCTAACCGCCCAACCTGCCTGAGATACGCTGAAGGTGCGTCCCATACGGCGAGGGGAAAGCCCTTTCCAAAGCGGTTTCAAATCACGCTCGCACAAACGGCTCACATTCGTTTTCACAGGTGAAAGCGGGTTTACACCCTCTCCTTCGCCAACGGGATCGCACACAGCGGCTCACACAGCGAAACAGGGGGTGTTTCGGATGGGGTGGTATCACTACCCTCGGACTATTTGGCGCGGTTCGGAACCCCTGCGCGGCCGGGTATCAAAGCGGCGTACTTTGCCGCTTTTGGGTCTTGGTCGGGTGTGCTCCTGAAGAATGCAGAGAGCCTGCGGGACAGCGATGCGCTCATGCGCGTCGCTGTTCCGAGGCGTCGCGGCCCCGCTGGGCTGCGCTGCCCGCTGCTGCATCCTGCGCCGCATTGACCATCTCCGCAGTTTGTCACCCCTGCACCGATGTGCAGAGAAAGAATTACCGTCTGCCTCACGCGTCAGGCTGTCCCGCCAGCCTTGCCTGTGCCCTGCTTCGCGCAGCGGATTCGTCTAACGCGCAGAGCTGCCGCTCATAGAATTGCTCCATGACCTCGTGCATCGGGAGGAGCGTATAGAGCAGATTGCCGTTCTGCTTGACGCCCTGCTTCGTGATGACGGTGGTGTGCTCCGTAACGATGAGCCCACGTTCTTCCATCAGACGAACATGCTTGGCAACGGTGTTGCGCGAGAGGTGCAACTTCTTTGCAATAGTCGCCCCACTCGGATAGCATCGGTTCGTCTTGCGGTTCGCGTGGCGCAGCAGGTAGAGGTACACGGCGACCGCACCGGCGGGGAGGTCAAAGTCCAACAGCTCATTCGGAACAGGAAAGCAGTTTCGCACCTTCTCCCATCCGACCGGCGGCTTCGTTCTTCTCACATCTCACCACCGTCTTTCGTATGCTGCTCGACCCATTCGATAAACTTCTCTTTCGGCACCACCATACGGCTGCCGACGCGCAGCGTTGGAAAATCCTTTTCGTGCATCAGCTCATAGGCGCTGGCGGGCGACACGCCGAGCACGCTTGACACAGTTGCCGCGTTTAAGAACAGCGGCAGCTCATCATAGGTTTTGTAGGTTGACTCTTTCATTTTCAATGTTCCTTTTGCATTTCGTATTTACCGCAAACGCACCTGATTGACTTGCGGTCATCAATCAGGTACAATCGTAGCATAGCATATCTCAAAGACCAGGGGCAATAGCTCCGGCGCTTGTTGGGTACACAACAAAAACTCCATCGGAAACGGAGAGGGTGACCACGATCTATCGAAACGACAGTCTCTTTGAACGATTCACTGTGTTGTTCGGAAAGAAAAGCAGCATTGTGGCAGGCGAGGAATATCCGATGGGATACTTTGCCGCCGAAGCGTTGGAGGTGGACGACGTACTTCTTGCGGAATTAGAAAAGCTGACCCAGCAGGCGGGCGAGGAATTTGATGTGTTTCTGACCGCGCGGACAGGCTCGAGCGCGGGAATGGCGATCCAGAAGCTGGATCGGGCATGGGAGCTCATCCGGCAGCTCCCACTGTATAACAAGCTCCCATATCGGGACGGGTGCGGGAGCGTCGTCAGCGGTATGATCTGTGGCCTGCGCGACGACGAGCAAAAACATGACCGTATGCTCACGACTGGAACGAGAGAGAATGAACTGCTGCGGCGCTGGCAAGGGCGGTACCGCGGCATGGCGGCGGGAAATATTCCACATCGGTGTCACAACTGCGGGAGGTGGTTTTTGCTGGTGGGAGCCTACGACACGGTGTACTGCCGACGGACGGCACCGGGAGAAACAAAACGCACCTGCCGTCAGGTCGGCGCTCACCGGAAGGAGTGGGAAAGGAACGGCAGGGAGTTTGCCTGCCGCGAATACGCGAGGGCGTACAACCGGTTGAAGACATGGAAACGGCGCGGGAAGCTCAGCGCAGAGGAGTGGAATCGCAGAGTGGCGTATATTCAGGATCTGAAGGAAGCGTTTTTGACCGGCGAGCTGAGTGATGCCGCGTATCGGACGAAGCTGGAGCGGGCTTGAGTGCAGAAATGGTTTGAAAAAGGGAGTCACTGCCCGACCGAGCGGGAACTCACTTTTATTGATTTCAGCAGCGTAAAATATATTGATAACTGGAAAAATTCCAGTCAGTTAAATTCAGATTAAGAAGGCTTTTCCTTGATATTTCTTTTTAGCCATGATAAAGTAAATTTGCGACGCAAGTTAATATGTCCATTCAAGCGAGCGTGCGTTTTTACTTTTGGTAAAAGCGCAGGCTCTATTTTGGCATTCGCTTGAATGACTAAAAACTTGCGTCGCAGCAGGGAGTTTTCGTTTTTCGGTGCGCAACTTCGTGTTGCGCACTTTTTATTTGCATTCAGCACTACTTGACTTCCCCAGCTAAGCAGGTATAATTTAACTGCACGATAATCTTCGCGAGCGACAATAAATTAATGTGCATTTTGTTATCTTAGGCGGAACTTATTTTATGTCCCATATATCTGCTTTTAGTATTCAAAACTGCATAACAAGAGCTTTTCTCATCTTAATGAGTTCGCTTTTTCTGCTTTATTCAGGAACGCAGGGATTTGGTGAAATCGCACTGGCGAAATATCAGATGTTTCTGCTCCTTTGCGGTGGATATACGGCTCTAATGCTACTTCTTCTGGCGGAGAGCGCGCTTGTCAGCGGCAAAAAGTGCAGAAATCTCAAAGCGGTACTGAAGGAAACGAACTGGACGCAGCGATTCCTTGCGCTCTATCTGCTATTCACTTGGCTTTCCGCTCTGCTCTCACCGTACTTTCCCGAAACGGTGATCGGCGTCAGCCGCTATGAGGGCGCGCTGACGATCAGTATTTATGTCGTCTGCTTTTTCCTTGTGCGCGCTTACGGGCGGATCGACCGTGTCCTTATCACTGTATTTGGCGCAGCGGTGACGCTGTTCGACCTTCTCTGCATCGCGCAGCTCTACGGCGGCAATCCGTTCACGCTTTATCCCGTGGGCTATGGCTATGCCGATGCGGGCGTCGCCTACTCCGGCGCGTATCTCGGGACGATCGGCAATGTCGACCTTGTCGCCGCGTTTTTCTGCCTTGCCATTCCGGCGTTCTGGGCGGCGATGCTGCGCAGCCGCGACTGGCAGCGCTGGCTGCTTTCAGTCCCGCTCGCGCTGTCGCTGTTCGTGCTGGTCAAAATGAACGTGCTGGCGGGTTTTGTCGGCGTATTTGCCGGTGGGGCGATTAGCTATGTGGTAATCGCGCCCGTGGGAGAAACGCATCGGCGCGCCTTGGCAGCAGCTTTTTTTTGCCTTGTGGTGGGATCGCTTGCAGCGCTGTATTGCGTTGACTTCGGCGGGGTGTTCCACGAACTGCACAGTATCATGCACGGAGAGATTTCCACTACATTCGGCTCGGGGCGGATCCACATCTGGGAGCAGGTCCTCAGTGCCGTGCCGGAGCATCTTCTGCTTGGCACCGGACCCGACACCATGCTCTACGGCGGGCTGGAAGCCTTTACCCGCTATGATGAATCACTCGGCGGCACCATCATCGGGCGCATCGACGTAGCGCACAACGAATATCTCAACATTCTCTATCATCAGGGCATTTTTGCACTGGCGGCCTACCTCGGCGCGCTCGCTGCCGCGGCAAAAAAATGGCTGAGAGACGGCGGACGCAATGCGCGCGTTGCAGTGCTGGGTACGATGCTGCTTTGCTATGGAATCCAAGCGTTTTTCGGCTTCAGTATGGTCATGACAGCGCCTTACTTCTATTTGACGTTGGCGTTGTTTGATAAAAGTGATGTGTAAGAAGGAGGAAATCAGTATGCACAGTCAGAAAATGCGGTTGCTCAGCCTGAATCTGGTACTCGTGATGCTTCTCACGATGCTGCCGGTGCAGGCTGCGGACATTGTCATTGATGATGATGGCCCGATGTACACCGTCGTGCTCAACGGCGGTGAAGGCACTTATGAGGGGGACAATACGCTCTCCATCAGCTACGGGAGCAGCACGCTCTATCTGGAGGATTATATCTTTACCAGAGAGGGCTATACGCTGCTCGGCTGGAGTGAAAAAGAGGATGCGAGTACCCTTGACTACACACGCTTCGGCGAACTTTACGCCAAAAACGCAGGCAAGGATTCACAGCTCTACGCCGTATGGGGCAAGGGTGAGAACTGCGCACTGTATCGCAACAAGCCGGTCGATATCGAATCTGATCCGGTGGACAGGTATTACGTTGCGGACAGTGAAACACTGCCTGCCGACAATCCATACAAGTTGATTGGTTGGGCAGATCACGACAAGGGGTTTCATGAGGTGGGCGAAGCAGCCGCTGCCGGTGAAATCTACGAGCCCGTTTATAGATACAACGCCGTTTTGCTTGACGGTTGTGACGGCAAGAGCAATTTCAATGCGGAACTGTTCTATGCCGGTTCGCCAAATGACAAATATCTCAGAACGACGATGTTGGTTCGCGGTAAAAATGTTCCCTGCTTCAGCAAGGACGGCTATCTGCTCACCGGCTGGGAAGACAGCAGCGGGAATCTTGTCGCTGCCGGAGATAATGTTGTCGGTACATACCCGGCAGATGAGGATGGCGTTATCACGCTTTACGCCCGCTGGAGCAAGGCGGATCAGCTTGGAAACGGCGTAAGGCTCGTCATCGACGGCGACGATATGACCGAGCTGCTGGATCGGAATGACAGCTTCTATGGTAACGGCTGGAGATTTTATCCCAAAAGCAACGAGCTGCGAATTTACGGTGACTCCTATTATGGGGATGCCATCGCATACGATGGTAATTTGAATGCCCGGTGCAGTGGCGAAGTTGCCACCGGTCAGATCGAGGCCAACGGACGACTGTACGTGTATGCAGGCAGCAATGACGCCGCGCTGCATGTCAGAACGAGCGGCGTTTCCGCCATCCGCGCTTCAGAGGTGAGTCTCTCGGACAAGAGTGGCATGACTGCCTGTCAGATCACGGCAGAGGGCGAGGGCGTCATCGGCATTGACGCTCCGATCATCCGCATCAACTGCGCCAATGTAACGATCACCGGCGATCCCGCCGTGCCCACGGATGCAACGATCGTATGCGGCAGCGGCATTGACTACAAGGTATCTGAAGACCGCAGGACCCTGACCACTTTTGCCATCGAAAATAAGATCACACTTGACGGCAACGGCGGTATGTTTAACGATAAGGAAACCGTTGATGTCGACTACGATGTAAGCAACAAGCTCGATTTGAGCCAGTATGCTTTTACACGTGAAGGCTACGTCCTGATCGGCTGGGCGGCGGACAAAGACGGCAGCAAGTTTGTGGCGGAATATGATGGTTGGATCAGCAGCACCTCGTATGATACGCTGTATGCCGTCTGGATCAAAGTGCCGAAGAGTTATGCCATCTTCCATACCCTTGGTTATTCGGGCAGGCTGACAGGCGCAGTTGACAGTGTAGAGGCGTGGGAAAATAACATTTTCTACAGCTATGACCTGAGCAGCGGCTTTGTTATGCCGGAAACCACGGAGGGAGCAGCCATTTGGGAAGACATCAATACGCACAACCTGTATTACAGCGGCGAAAAGTTCACGCTTGCCAGCGGTGCATGGTTTGATTGCAACAAGAGGGTAGTCAACTCGGAAGAGAATATGCACGCCATTCTCCTTGACGGCAACGGCGGCACCTACGCTTACCGCACGGGCGGCGTCACGTATGAAGTGAACCGACAGATTGCCGATTACAATGCCGCCGAGGGCACGACGGTCAACTATGCCTGCAACTTTACCCGTCCAGGCTACACACTTGCCAGCTACAATAGCGAACCCGACGGCAGCGGTAAGGAGTATGCGCTCAACAAGTGCGTCGTCACGTCTGATATGGATTCGATTCAAGTCCTTTACGCCCAGTGGAAGAAGAACGGCGAGAGCGGACAGTACATCACGGTTGACGGCAAGCAGTACGACGCCGCGCAGGATTGGAGCGGGAACGGTTGGGCCTACCATTACAGCGACGGTGGGCGCATTACGCTCAGCGGCTACCGCGGCGGTTCGATCGAATCGGACGTCGCTCTGCAAGTCAGCTGCTCCAAGGGGCAGAGCAGCGTTACCGGCTGCATCAATGCGCCGGAACTGAATGTTAATTTGAATCGCTATCAGAATAATGGCAGTGTGTCGCTGACGGTGAATGCCAAAGAGGGCGCAGCCCTCATGTCACAAGGGGATATGAAGATTACGGCGGCAGGCAACACTGTGCTTTCCGTTGTTGGTGCAGAGGGAAAACCTGCTGTCAGCGCGGGTGGAGAATTGGCGCTCAATCTATATGATGAGGGCCGGATCTCTGCGCGGGGCGGTAATACTGCCGCCATTTCGGCGGTATCTATCATCATGAGCGGCAGGCGTGGATATCTGATCACAGCGGGTTCAGATCCGGACAACGCTGTCGAAGTGGACAGCTATTCCGGTCAGCAGTATGTCTCCTACGAAGTCCGCACCAGAACGCTGACGCTGCACGGAAACGGCGGCACGGCGGACGGGCAGGACACATATGTGGTTGAAACAAAAGATTTCTGGCTCGCTCTCAGCGATTACGCCATGGTCTTCACAAACGACGGAAAGTTGTTGCTCGGTTGGTCGAAATCGGCCGACGCCACCGAGATCGACTATGCCGCACAATCCAGCAAAAACTTTTTGTTTGATGATGATTCCTTTGCAGAGGACCTCTACGCCGTATGGGAGAGCGACAGCCGAAAGGGCGTTGTGCTGAACGACTACGGCCAGCGTGACGATACGGTCAGCCCCTTCGACATCAGAAGCTATGTCTATCATGAGCGCTTTGTCGGCGCGGTCGATGCGGGCACGCAGTACACGCTGCCGGACTCCTATAAGGCGGGCTACCGCTTTCTGGGCTGGCGCTCCGCGCAGGACGGTCAGCTCTACCCCACAGGTACAGCAATCACCGTGGAGCAGAGCGTGACCTATACCGCGGAATACGAGGTCCTGTCGATGACGATCAACGGCAAGACCTACCGCATGGACCGCGCGCACGGCAGCCGCAGCCTCGGCTGGAAGTATAGACCTGCCTTCGAATATGGATATTGGTCAGAACAAGTCCGGCTCGACATTTATGAGAATTACTCCGGCAAGCCGATCAGTATACCAAGCACGGCGTACATCACACTGTATGGCAATGTGACTGGTGAAAGTGGGCAACCCGCCATCTCTGTAGATGGAAATGCTCAAATTTATAGTGGGGCATCCGGAAATGGGCAAAAATCTGTTGTGATAACTGGCGGAGCAGGTGCTCCTGCTATTCAGACGTCTGGAAATCTGAATGTTGATTTAGATTCTCTGTGGGATAGACGCGGAGTACCCCTCATCGTACGTAGTGAGATGGGGCAGCCGGCACTGAAGGGCAAGAAAGTCAACGTCGATACTGTGATGCTTGCGGGCAGCTCGGAAAGCGATGCCGTCCTTACCGGCAGATATCACGGCGAGAGCTTTGTCCGCGTCAGTGACGAGCTGCTGACCGTTACCGTCCAGCCGGGGCAGACGGTCCCCTCTCTGCCCGAAGCGGACGGCGTCGTGTTTGTCGCGTGGCGCGCGGACGGACGCGGCAGCGTGTGGTATCGCCCCGGCGATGTGATCGATGGTGCAGAAGTGACCCTGCGCGCGCACTATACGTGGGATGACAGCGGCGCAGTGATCCTTGACGGCAACGGCGGTACAACAAGCAGCGGCTCCAAGTATTATGTGGCACAGGTCTCCGGTGCAGACCTGCGCCTGACGGAATCGACGGCGCGGAATGGATTCACGCGCGATGGCTACACCCTGAGCGGTTATAATGATCGCGCAGACGGCAGCGGCAGAAACTATACGTTCCGTCAGCTTGCAGACGGCAGCGCATGGGACAGCCTTGTCGGCAAGGTTTTGACGTTCTTCGCCCAGTGGACGAGGAACGGCGATCCCGTTACGCCTGAGAAACCCAGTAAGCCGGCCACGCCCACGCAGCCGACTACGCCCCCGCAGACCACCACGCCGGACGGCTCAGCAGACATCACGGTATCCGGCAGCACGGTGAAGGTGGAAAACGTAGACGTTGACAAGCTGGTGACCGACAACGGCGACAAGAAGACCGCTGAGATCGACCTTTCCGGCACCAAGAGCGGCATCACAGATGTGACGCTGCCCACTGATGCGGTGAAGGAGGTTGCCGCCTCTGAGGCCGAGAGCCTGACGGTCAAACTGCCCGATGTGACGGTCAGCTTTGACGACAAAGCGCTTGCGGCTGTCGCTGAGCAGAGCAGCGGCGCCGATCTCAGCCTGAGCGTCAATGTAGGCGCCGCCAACAACAGCAACCTGACCGACGCACAGAAAAATGCCATCACGGGCGCACGTGAGCTTTCTGTGATTGAGGTGAGTCTCAGCTCGAATGGTGAGAAGATCAGTAACTTTAACGGCGGCAGCGTGACGATCGATGTCCCGTTCCAGTGGTCGATGAAGGGGCTTCTTCGCGCCTACTACATTGACGACAACGGCAATAAATCCGCAATCGATGTGACCTATAAAAACGGCGTTGCGACGCTGGTGCTGAACCACTTCTCCACCTATGTGGTGGAAGCAGTCGATGCACTTTCCTTTACGGATGTTTCGGTCAAGGAATACTATTTCGATGCGATTGCATGGGCGGTGAAGAATGCGATCACCGAAGGCGTGAACGACACGATTTTTGCACCCGGTGCAAGCTGCACCCGCGCGCAGATGGTGACCTTCCTGTGGCGCGCCAATGGCTCGCCCGAGCCGACGGTGACCGAGCTGCCGTTTACTGACGTTGCGGTGGACGCCTATTACGCCAAGGCGGTTCTCTGGGCGGTCGAAAACGGCATTACGACCGGTACGAGCGATACGACCTTTGATCCGGACGGCATCGTCACCCGCGCCGAAGCAGTGACCTTCCTGTGGCGCGCTGCCGGAAACCCGGCAGCGGATGGGAAGCTGTTTGCCGATGTGGAAAGCACGAAGTATTACGCTGAAGCGGTGCGCTGGGCGGTTGCCAACGGTATGACCAAGGGCGTAAGCGATACGTCCTTTGCGCCGGGCAGCGCCTGCACCCGCGCTCAGATCGTGACGTTCCTGTATAGAGATTGCATGAACAAGTAGAACCAACACTCAACAAAATGTACGGCGGTTCTCATTGAACCGCCGTACAAATAAATGGGAGTGAGTTTCATTTCGTGTTTCACTGTTAGATGATACCGAAAGATTCTATAGGGACCGCTTCAGTGAAAGATCGCTATGAAAGATGTCTCCGACAAATGACTTTTATTGACTACAGCAGCGCAAAATATGATAAGCAATGATCTTGATTTTAGTTGGATTCTGTGCCACTGACCGATTTCATGAAGCATGTTTCCAATCGTATATGGGAAGAAACTCTGACCCACACCGTGACCCACACGGGAAAATGAGCGGACAAAAACAGTGGAGAGGATAGGACGTACCTCCCGCAATATACCGAGCGGAAAGGCTCCAAAAGCCCTGAAAACCGTCAAACGGAGTGCCCGAATACACTTCGTAATCAGCAGGTCATGTGTTCGAGTCACACCACCAGCTCCAAAAAAGCATCGAAAGCTTCGGCTTTCGATGCTTTTTTTACTGCAAAAATTGTGTGCATGCGAGAAGGTATATGCCGATACCCACGATAACAACAAGATCTACGAGCGTGATGACGGTAGCAACAAGCAAGTGTCTGCTTGAGAGTGCGTCCGCTCCATCACGGTCGGCGCCAGAGCGGCGCATTTTCTTCCGTGCGCGTCACAGCGTTCTCCCGCTCGCGCGGCGTGAGGTATCGCGGATGATATAGTACGTCATCACCAGCAGGAGCGGAAAAAAGGCGAGGCCAAGCAGCAGCGTCAGTTTGCGTCGAAGTGCCTCGGGGAGCGGGAGGGAAATCACTTCAAAATACGCCAGCAGATGATAGAGAAACAGCGTGAGCGATAAAGCGTAGACACTGAGGCGGAAGGTCTGTCCGCGGATCTCCTGCCAGGTAAAGCGGACGGTATTGTAGTCGAGCAGAATCAGCAGGAAGGGCATGGCGGCGCCAAGAAGAGGAGAGAGTGCCGGGTCATTTGTTGTAAAGCTGCAAAGCGTGAGTGCACCGGCGGCGAGCGACAAAAGCACGTTGATCGCGGCTTGCACTGCGCTGCGCCGGTCATTTTTCGGGCGAGTCATGCCCAGCGATCGATACTCTGCATCGGAATAGTCCCGGCGATGCAGACCGCGTTGCGTCCTTTTCTGCTTCCACAGCGCCACGATCTCATACACGAACAGAAGGAAGGTAACGGCGAAGAGGAAACTGTAGATCATCCGCTGCGTCAAAAGTGACAGGACAAGAAAGACGACGGCGTTGCCCGCGAATATGATGGCCGAGGAGGGGCGAGGCTTCAAGGGGTCAGAAGGCGGGGAAAGTCTTGAACGCATACGCTTTGCTCCTTTCTGCATATCGTGAATGAATTTACAGTGCGCTCTTGCTGCAAAAGCAGGAGAAAATCCTGTACCTGAAGGAAATGGCTCTGATCTCAAATTACCCTATTAGATTTATTATACAATATCTGCTCGCGTTTGTAAACGGAAGCCTCAAAAGTCGGCTGACAGCTTACTTTTCGTCAGTTTCGCTAAATAACTTTCAGCTTTTTCTGCTGGACAAGTGCAAAAGAACGTAGTATCCTATAAAAAATAGCCGAGTAAACCAGACGAAGTATCACACAAACTGGTCAAACACAACAAAATAAGGAGGAACACGCATGGCATACCGGGAAAGCTACGCAGGCAGGATCAACCGCAAGCTGAACAAGAAGCTTCACGTCGTCGAGGTGGCGTCCGGCCGGCAGAAGGCCGACCTTGTGCTCAAGAATGCGACGTATGTAAATGTATTCTGCAATGAGCTCAGTCACGGCGACATTGCCGTAGCCGAGGGGCTCATCGCGGGCATGGGCGAGCATTACGAGGGCGCACTCGAGGTCGACATGGGCGGCAAGCTCGTGCTGCCCGGCTTTGTCGACGCACACATCCACTTAGAGAGCGCGCTCGTTTCCCCCAAGGAGTTTGCCAACGCCGTCATTCCGCACGGAACGACCACCGTCATCACCGACCCGCACGAGATCGCAAACGTCATGGGAACGGACGGCATTGAATACATGCTGCAAGCCACCGAGGATCTTCCCGTAGACGTGCGCCTCATGCTGCCCTCCTGCGTGCCCGCGACGCCGCTCGACGAATCCGGCGCGGTGCTCGACTACCGCGCGATCGACTCCTTCTACGAGCACAACCGCGTTGAGGGTCTTGCCGAGATGATGAACTACGTCGGCGTTGCGAACGCCGACGAGCAGGTGCTGGAAAAGATCGTCGCCGCGCAGGCGCACCACAAGAAGATCGATGGCCACGCGCCGGGGCTTGCGGGCAACGACTTAAACGCCTACATCGCAGCGGGCGTCTATTCCGACCACGAATGCAGCAGCGTCGAGGACGCCATCGCCAAGCTTGAGCGCGGGCAGTACATCATGATCCGCGAGGGCACGGCCGCGCGCAACCTTGACGCGCTCCTCCCGCTGCTCACACCGCAGTACTACACCTACTGCATGTTCTGCACCGACGACAAGCACCCCAACGACCTCCTTGAGAAAGGCCACATCGACTACATCGTGCGCCGCGCCATCAAGGCGGGCGTCGACCCGATCATCGCCGTCAAATGCGCGAGCCACCACGCCGCGCGCTACTTCCTGCTCAACAACCGCGGCGCGATCGCGCCGGGCTTCCTCGCGGATTTTGTCATCATCGACAACTTTGACGATTTCAACATTCTTGAGGTCTATAAAAAAGGCAAGCTCATGTTCGACGGCAAGACCGTCACGCCCTTCGAAGCACCCGAGATCGACCCGCACCTCGTCAAGCGCTCGCATGAGACGTTCCACGTCGCGCACCTTGAGGCGAAGGACTTCATCGAAGGCCGTCCGCGCGCGGTGCTCGGTATGGTACCGGGCGAGATCGTCACGACTGACGCGGGCTACGCTGAAAAGATCAGTGTTGAGGACGATATTCTGAAGATCGCCGTCATCGAGCGCCACAAGAACACGCACCACATCGGCATCGGCTACATCAAGG
>ERZ1673742.2778-NODE-2778-length-12539-cov-11.503124_pt1 | contig 12539 bp, 10 predicted proteins | sample MGYA00580208_ERZ1673742 | MGnify/ENA primary metagenome ERZ1673742 (study PRJEB41218, sample SAMN15661774) | gut metagenome | host: Homo sapiens | place: Canada: London | collected 2015-08-20/2019-03-30 | study: EMG produced TPA metagenomics assembly of...
GCGGCGTAGAGGTCGGGCATGTGGGTGGGGCCTGCGGGGGCCAGATGGCAGAGGTTGGGGGTCCTGGCGCTGATCTCATTGAAGAGCTTCAGGTCGATGGGCACACCGGCCTCGTAGGCAATGGCCAGCAGATGCAGGACAGTATTGGTGGAGCAGCCCAGCGCCATATCGCAGGTCAGTGCGTTGCGGATGGAGCGCTCGTTGATGATCTGGCGGGCGGTGATGCCCTTCTTCACCATGTCCATGATGGCCATACCGGCGTGCTTGGCCAGCTGCAGGCGCTTGGAGTAAACCGCCGGGATGGTGCCGTTGCCGGGCAGAGCAATGCCGATGGCCTCGCACAGGCAGTTCATGCTGTTGGCGGTGTACATGCCGGAGCAGCTGCCGCAGCTGGGGCAGCAGTTGCAGGTGCAGTCTTCCAGCTGCTCGTCGGTGATCATACCGGCCTTGTAAGCGCCCACAGCCTCGAACATCTTGGAAAGGCTGACCTCCTCGCCGCCGTAGCTGCCGGCCAGCATGGGGCCGCCAGAGCAGACCACCGCGGGCACATCCATGCGGACCGCGGCCATGACCATGCCGGGCACGATCTTATCGCAGTTGGGCACCAGCACCAGACCGTCCAGCTGATGGGCCATCAGCATGGTCTCCACGCTGTCGCAGATCAGCTCACGGGAGGCCAGGGAGTATTTCATGCCCACATGGCCCATGGCGATGCCATCGCAGACACCGATGGCGGGGATCAGGATGGGGGTGCCGCCCGCCATCTCCACACCGGCCTTGACGGCATCGGCGATCTTATCCAGATTCATGTGGCCGGGCACGATCTCGCTGTAAGCGCTGACCACGCCGATCAGCGGGCGCTCCAGCTCTTCAGGGGTGTAACCCAGTGCGTAGAATAAGCTTCGGTTGGGGGCCCGCTCCGAACCCTTGGTCACGTTATCACTTCTCATGGTTTATTCCTCTTTTCCTTATAACAAAAGACCCCCTCCCAAAGGAGGGAGCCTTTCTTAGTTTTAAAAGCAGCTTTTGGCTGAACTCCTTCCGTCATCGCTTGCGCGATGCCACCTTCCTCACGGAGGGAGGCTTCACGCTGCGGTCAGACAAAAGGCTCCCTCTTTGAGGGGGCTGTCGCCGCAGGCGACTGGGGGAGTTAATTACTTCTTCAGCCAGCTCATCATGCTGCGCAGCTCTGCGCCCACCTTCTCGATGGGGTGCTCGGCCTGCATCCGGCGCTCAGCCAGGAAGTGGACCTTGCGGCCGCCCTTGGGGCTCATCTCGGTCAGGAACTCAGAAGCAAAGGTGCCGTCCTGGATCTCGGTCAGAACCTTCTTCATCTCCTTGCGGGTCTCCTCGGTGATCAGGCGCTTGCCGGTGCGGTAGTCGCCGTACTCGGCAGTGTTGGAGATGGAGTAGCGCATCTTGGAGAAGCCGCCCTCGTTGATCAGGTCAACGATCAGCTTCATCTCGTGGCAGGTCTCAAAGTATGCCATCTCGGGCTCGTAGCCAGCTTCCACCAGCGTATCGAAACCGGCGTGGATCAGCTCGGAAACGCCGCCGCACAGCACTGCCTGCTCGCCGAACAGGTCGGTCTCGGTCTCCTCCTTGAAGGTGGTCTGCAGGATGCCTGCACGGCCAGCGCCGATGCCGGAAGCGTATGCCAGAGCGATGTCCTTTGCCTTGCCGGTGTAATCCTGCTCCACACAGATCAGAGAGGGGCAGCCCTCGCCCTCGGTGTACAGGCGGCGGACGATGTGGCCGGGGCCCTTGGGGGCGATCATGATCACGTCAACGTTCTTGGGAGCGGTGATGGTCTTGAAGTGGATGTTGAAGCCGTGTGCAAAGGCCAGAGCCTTGCCCTCGGTCATGTAAGGTGCGACCTGCGTGTTGTAGATGTCGGCGCACAGCTCATCGGGCACCAGCATCATCACAACATCGCCAGCCTTGGCAGCCTCTTCGACCTCCACGACCTTGAAGTTGTCGTGAGTGGCGGCGAACTCGGAGGCCTTTGCCCAGTGGGCAGAGCCCTTGCGCAGACCGACAACAACATTCACGCCGCTCTCGGCCAGGTTCTCGGAATGGGCGTGGCCCTGGCTGCCGAAGCCGATGACAGCGACGGTCTTGCCGTCCAGCACGCCGAGGTTGCAGTCGGAATCGTAGTATTTCTTGATCGCCATGGTAGTAGTCTCCTTTTACTCTTTCCTGTTTTATTTTTATATTTTGATTTTTATGGAAAACTGAGTGAACCCCTCAGGCTCGCATCTGCTCGCCAGCTCCCCTACTAGGGGAGCCCTTGGCAGAAAGGGGAACTTGCAGGGCTTTATGCAACGCCAGAGCCGCCCCTACTAGGGGCGGTGGCAATGCGAAGCATTGACGGTGGGGTTTCTTCCCTTACTGTGGGCAACGGGTCCCGGGCAGGGGCAGCTGGGCTGCCCGCACCTCCTGCGGGGGCTTCTGCATGTGCTGGTGCATCCCGCCGCGCTCCAGGGCGGTCACACCGGTGCGGCACTGCTCAAGGATCTTGTAATCTGCCAGGATCTTGAGGAACGCGTCCACCTTTTCAGGGCGGCCGGTCAGCTCCAGCACCATGCTGTCGGGCGAAAGATCAATGATCTTTGCCTTGTAGATGCTGGCGATCTCCCGCAGCTCACTGCGGTTGTGGACATCGGCAGCCAACTTGAGCAGCAGCAGCTCCCGTTCCAGCGAGTTCTCGTGGTCCAGCACGAACACCTGCCGGGTCACTTCCAGCCGCTCGGTCTGGAGGATGAGCTGGCTCAGCGCCTTTTCATCGCTGGTGATGGTCACGGTGATGCGGCTGACCGCCGGGTCGTTGGTGGCGGACACCGTCAGGCTGTCGATGTTGAAGCCGCGGCGGCAGAACAGGTTGGACACCCGGGCCAGAACACCGCTCTGGTTGTCCACCAGCAGACTGATGACTCTGCGTTTGGATTCCATGGGTCAGTCCTCCTTATTCCATGATGATATCATTGATGTCGCCGCCGCCGGGGATCATGGGCAGGACCTTTTCGTCCTTGTCGATGATGCACTCGATCCAGGTGGGGCCCTTCTGCTTGAGGGCATCGGCAAATGCGGCCTGGAACTCGGGGAGGTTGGTGCAGCGGTAGCCCTTCAGGCCAAAGCCCTCGGCCAGCTTGACAAAGTCAGTGCGGCGGTGGGGGTCGGTCTGGGAGTAGCGCTTTTCGTAGAAAGTGGTCTGCCACTGGCGCACCATGCCCAGCACAGAGTTGTTGAAGATGACCGTGATGATGGGCAGCTCATAGCTGACAGCGGTGCAGGCCTCGTTGAGGTTCATGTGGAAGGAACCGTCGCCCGTGAACATGACCACCCGCTGCTCCCGGCCCAGCGCCATCTGCGCGCCGATGGCCGCGCCATAGCCAAAGCCCATGGTGCCCAGGCCGCCGCTGGTGATAAATCCGCGGCTCTTGGTGTGGCGGATGTACTGGGCCGCCCACATCTGGTGCTGGCCCACGTCGGTGACATACACGGCCTCGGGGCCGCACTGGCTGCATACCTCGCCGATGACCTGATGGGGCATCAAGCGGGTGGGGTCGGACACGGGGTGGTAATCCTGTGCCTGCCACTCGTGAATCATCTTCATCCAGTCGGGGTGCTTCTTCTCCTCAATGAGGGGGAGCATCCCGCTCAGAACGTAGCAGACATCACCGGCAATGGCAAGATCCACATCCACATTCTTGCCCAGCTCACTGGGGTCGATATCGATCTGGATGATGGTGGCGTTCTTGGCAAAGGTCTTGGGGTTCAGGGCCACGCGGTCAGAAAAGCGGGTGCCCAGTGCGATCAGCACGTCACAGTCCGCGACCGCCCGGTTGGAGGTGTAGCAGCCGTGCATTCCGACCATGCCGATGTTCATCGGGTCACCGTAGGGCACAACGCCTGCGGCCATCAGAGTATAGGTGGCGGGGATCTCCGCCTTGTGGATCAGGTCCCGCAGGGGCTGGCAGGAAGCCGCGCTCCGCACGCCGCCGCCAAAATAGACCAGCGGGCGCTTGGCCGCGTTGATGATATCGGCGGCCCACTTGACCTGCTGTTCGTCGTAGGTGGTCACGGTGCGGATCTGCTCCGGCTGCTTGGGAGTGAACTCACAGACAGCAGCGGTGACATCCTTGGGGATATCCACCAGCACCGGGCCCTTGCGGCCGCTCTGCGCAATGCGGAAGGCTGCCCGCATGGTGTCAGCCAAGTCCTCTACCCGGCGCACCGTGAAGTTATGCTTTGTGATGGGCACCGTAATGCCCTCGATGTAAGCTTCCTGAAAGCCGTCTTTGCCGATACTGCTGGTGGGCACGTTGCCGGTAAAGGCCACCATGGGCACCGAGTCCATATAGGCGGTTGCAATGCCGGTGACCAGATTGGTGGCACCCGGGCCGCTGGTGGCCAGCACCACGCCGGTGCGGCCCGTTGCGCGGGCATAGCCATCGGCTGCATGAGAAGCGCCCTGCTCGTGGGCGGTCAGCACATGGTGGATGCGGTCAGAATTCTTATACAGCTCGTCGTACAGGTTCAGCACAGCACCGCCGGGATAGCCGAAGATGGTGTCCACGCCCTGTTCGCAGAGGACTTCAACAAAAATTTGCGAACCATTCAACTGCATGGTAAGTTGCTCCTGTTCCTTTTCCTCTTACACTCTCAACAAAATTTCCCTCAGACACGTTACTTTTCGCATCTCGCATTCCGATTTGAACGTTGGGTCAATTATACTATAAATCGGGCCTTTGTCAATCGACGATTTGTAAAGTGAATCAGCCGAAAGATGAAGATAATTGAACACACCCTTGCGGACGGCCTTCTCTGAGTGTATAATCTGGTAAAAACCTCTCCGTCAGCCTGCCCGGCTCCTCTGACCGGGGAAGCAGGAGCAAAGCGCCGGAGAGGTTCTGTCAAGAGGAGAGTCTGATGATGCAACTTCGTGAATGGAACGCCCGGCTCCACGGGCTTGTTGTTTTCCGTGCCCTGCTGGGCGACCCCGTTGTGGCAAAGCTGGCAGCGCTGACCGACCGGCTGGAAGCGGCTGACGATACCATCGCCCCCCTGTGCGATGCTGTGGCCGCCTTTGAAGCTGCCCTGTTTGCCCACACCACCAATCTGGGCGATTATCTTTCCAACGCCGTGCTGGAGACCGAGACCTTCTGTGTGCGGCAGGCCGCCGCAGGCCAGCTCTCCCCTGTGATGGAGGCCGCCCTGAACAGTGAGCTGAACTTTTTGCAGAAGCTCTGCGGCCTGACGCTGGACGCGCTGCTGGAAGCTGCCGACCGGCAGAACCGGGAGCTGGCGTTCCTGCCCCGCTGGGAGGCAAGGCAGCTCGACCTGACCGCCGCCTACAACCAGCGGATGCGGGAAGCCGGGAAGAAGGGCTACGGCATGTTTGCCAAGCACCATGTGTTCACGGTGGAGAATGGCCAGCTGGTGCCCGTGAAGTACCCCGACCCCCAGAAGCTCAGCGAGCTGCCGGGCTACGAAAAGGAGCGGGAAAAGGTCATTGCCAACACCCGCGCCCTGCTGGCCGGTTCCCCCGCCAACAATGTTCTGCTCTACGGCGATGCAGGCACCGGCAAATCCAGCACGGTCAAGGCCATTGCCAATGAGTACGCCGCCGACGGCCTGCGGCTGGTGGAGGTCAAGAAGAACCAGCTCTACCAGATCCCCGACCTGATGGATCAGCTGGCAGCCAATCCCCTCAAGTTCATCCTCTTCATCGATGACCTGAGCTTCTCCTCCAACGACGATAACTTTGCCGCCCTGAAAGCCATCCTTGAGGGCAGCGTGGGCGGCCGGGCCCGGAACATTGCGGTGTACGCCACCTCCAACCGCCGCCACCTCATCAAGGAGACCCTGACCGACCGCACCGGCGACGACATCCACGAAGCCGACACCCGGCAGGAGCTGATGAGCCTTTCCGCCCGGTTCGGCCTGACTGTCACCTTCCAGCGGCCTGAGAAAGCCCGCTTTGCCGCCATTCTGGAAGAGCTGGCAAAACAGCACCACATCCAGATGCCCATGGAAGAGCTGCTGGTCAAGGCCGAGGCCTTCGCCATCCGCGCCGGCGGCCGCAGCCCCCGCGTGGCCAAACAGTTCATCGAACAGTGCGAGAGCGGCGTGCAGAAATAATGTTTGCTTTTTTGTTTTTATGGATAAGAAAAAGCGCTGTGCAGTGAAATGACTGCACAGCGCTTTTTGCTATTTTGAAAGGAAACTGCCGCCGCAGGCGGCGGATGAGGCAGTCAGAAAATCAAACGCGCTCGGCCACCAGCTGGAAGCCCTCTTTGGTGAGCTCCTGCCGGATCTGCTCGATCTGGGCATGGTCGCGGGTCTCCAGCGCCAGCTTGAGGAAGCAGCTGGAGATGGGCATATTGGGGTCAGAGCCGTCGTGCAGGACGGAGACCACATTGCTGCCGCAGCGGGAAACGATGGCGGCCACCCGCTCCAGCTGGCCGGGCTTATCCTCCAGCGCAATGGTCAGGTTGGCCTTGCGGCCGCTCATCACCAGACCACGGGTGATGACGCGGTTGAGGATGTTCACATCGATGTTGCCACCGGAGATCAAGCAGACCACCTTTTTGCCCTCGATGGGCAGCTTGTGGAACAGCGCCGCTGCCACAGGCACCGCACCGGCACCCTCGGCCACCAGCTTCTGGTTCTCCATCAGGGAGAGGATGGCGGCGGCGGTCTCGTCCTCGCTGACGGTCACGATGTCGTCCACATATTCCTCGCAGAGCTGATAGGTCAGCTCGCCGGGGGTCTTGACCTGAATGCCGTCCGCAAAGGTGGCCACATTTTTCAGGGTCTGATACTTGTGTTCATGCAGGCTGCGGTACATGCTGGGGGCACCCTCGGCCTGCACACCGTAGACCTTGACCTCGGGGCGCAGGCTCTTGATGGCAAAGGCCACGCCGGAGATCAGGCCGCCGCCGCCCACGGGCACGATGACGGCATCCAGATCGGGCAGCTGGTCAAGGATCTCCAGACCAATGGTGCCCTGACCTGCGATGACCTGTTCGTCATCGTAGGGGTGGATGAAGGTCATGCCGGTCTCGGCCTGCAGCTCCACGGCCTTGTCGTGGGCATCATCATAGGTGCCGGGCACCAGACAGACCTCCGCGCCCAGGCTCTTGGTGTTTTCCACCTTCATAATGGGGGCACCGTCCGGCATACAGACGATGCTCCTGATGCCCCGGCGGGTGGCGGCCAGAGCCACGCCCTGTGCGTGGTTGCCGGCAGAGCAGGCGATCACGCCCTTTTCGCTCTCCTCCCTGGAGAGCTGGCTGATCTTATAATAGGCTCCCCGCACCTTGAAGCTGCCGGTCACCTGCAAGTTCTCAGTCTTGAGGTAGAGGCGGCAGTCCTTGGAGAGCTTGGGCGCTTCAATCAGGTCGGTCTTGCGGGCAACGTCCTTGAGCACAAAGGCGGCGTGGTAGATCTTATCCAGAGTCAGCATGACGATACTTCCTATCTTCTATCCTTGATTTTTGCATGTGAATATGCATTCCAGTATAAATTAGCAAAAGTATTTTGTCAAATGAACGTATTTCAACATTGTGTTTGCTGGGGTGACTACCAATGGTTACGCCCGGGCAGGCGGCAGCCCTGCAGCCTGATGCACGCTCCGCCTGTTCCCATGCCGTGAAGGCGGTTTTCCCTGACCCAAAACGCCCCTCTCCGGCATCTGTGAGACCGGAGAGGGGCGTTCTCGTTTTTAACCTTTCATCGGCACAAATCCGACCAGATCCTTCACGACCTCGCCGCCGATGATGAGCCCGGCCACCGAGGGCACAAAGGCGTTGGAGCCGGGGACCGAGCGCCGGATGGTGCACTTGCGCTGGGTGCCCGGGGGGCAGACGCAGTGGTTCTTGCAGTTGATGGAATCATCCTCGATGGGGGTCATGGCAGGCTCTTTGGAGTAGACGACCTTCAGGTGCTTGATCCGCCGCTTGCGGCACTCGGTGCGCATCACTTTGGCCAGCGGGCAGACGGAGGTCTTGTAGATATCCGTCACCTCAAAGCGGGTGGGGTCCATCTTGTTGCCCGCGCCCATGGCGCAGATGATGGGGGTGCCGGCCTCCTTGGCCTTGACCACCAGCGCGATCTTGCCGGTGACGGTGTCGATGGCATCCACCACATAGTCGTACTGGGTGAAATCGAACTGATCCTGCGTTTCCGGGGTGAAGAAGATCTTGTAGGTGGTGACCTTGATGTTGGGGTCGATCTCGTGGATACGCTGTTCGGCCACATCCACCTTGTACTGGCCCACGGTCTTGCGGGTGGCCACGATCTGGCGGTTCAGGTTGGTCAGGCAGACTTTGTCATCATCAATGAGGTCCAGCGCGCCCACACCGCTGCGTGCCAGCGCTTCCACCGTGTAGCCGCCCACGCCGCCAATGCCAAACACCGCCACACGGGAATTGTGCAGCTTTTCCATTGCTTCCTTGCCCAGCAGCAACTGGGTGCGGGAATATTGATCCTGCATAGATACTTGCTCCTCCATTTTACACTGTGTCGTTCATTTTACCGGTTCGGCACAGTTGCTCTCGTTTTACTTTATCACTTTCCTGCAAAGCGTCTGAGCGGTTTATTCGACCGCAACGATGGTGCCGCCCCCCAGCACAACATCCCCCTGATACAGCACCACGGCCTGACCGGGTGTGGGGGCACGCTGGGGCTGGTCAAATTCCAGCCGGAACTGCCCCTCTCCTGCCGGGTAGACGGTGGCCGCCTGCTCGGTCTGGTGGTAGCGGGTGCGGGCCGTGACCCGCAAGGGCGCGGTCAGCTCCGGGATGGCGATCCAGTTCACCTCGTCGGCATAGACGATGCGATCAAACAGGTTCTCCTCCGGGCCCACCGTGACGGTGTTGGCCTGCATATCCTTGGCGCAGACATACACCGGCGCACCCATGGCAAGGCCAAGGCCCTTGCGCTGGCCGATGGTATACCGCACCGCACCGTTGTGGGTGCCCACCTTTTTGCCGTTCTCGTCCAGAAAATCGCCTGCCGGGTAATGCTTGCCGGTGAAGTCCTCCATGAAGCGGGCGTAATCGCCGTCCGGCACAAAGCAGATATCCTGGCTGTCGTGCTTGCGGGCATTGATGAAATGCTGCTTTTCCGCGATTTCACGCACTTCGGCCTTGTGCAGCCCCCCCAGCGGCAGGCGCACATGGGCCAGCTGCTCCTGGGTCAGGTTATAGAGCACATAGCTCTGATCCTTGCCCTCGTCCAGCCCCTTTTTCAGCAGCCAGCGGCCGGTGGCCTCGTCCTGCTCCACCCGGGCATAATGGCCCGTGACCACATACTCCATGCCATGGCTCTCAGCCCAGCGGAGCAGGTGGTCGAACTTCATATACCGGTTGCAGTCGATGCAGGGGTTAGGCGTGCCGCCCATCTCGTATACCCGGATGAATTTTTCGATGATCTTCTCCCGGAAGTCGGCGGTGAAATCCAGCACCTCATAGGGGATATCCATCGCAAAGGCCACCTCGGCGGCATCCTCGATATCCTTTTCGGAGCAGCAGGTGTGGAAACCGGACTGCCCCAGCGTCTCGTTTCGGGTGAGCCGCATGGTGATGCCGGTGCAGTCGTACCCTGCCTGCTGCATCAGCCATGCCGCCACCGAGCTGTCCACACCGCCGCTCATGGCGATGAGTGCCCCGGGGCGCTTCGTGTTCTGTGCTTCTGTCATATCGTTCCTCATTCAATAACACACTAAAACAGTAGTATAATACTACCGCAGCTTCTTTCTCTTGTCAAGACGCAGAAAATTGGGCCGCCGCAGCCAGCAGCGCGTCTTTTTCGTTGGGTGTCTGCCCGGTGATGACAGCCTCCAGCAGGGCGTTCAGCACCTGCCGCAGACCCGGGCCGGGTCTGACCCCCGCCGCCATCAGGTCACGGCCATTCACGGCCAGCTGGCTCACCCGGCAGCAGGCATTTTCTGCTGTCAGCCGCTCCGCCTCGGCCCGCAGGGCAGCAAAGGCCACGGCCTGTTCCGGATGCCGGGCACTGCAAAGGGCGGTCAGGCGTTGGATCGTCGGCAGCTCATAGCGGCCCAAAAGACGTTTGGCCTGTACGGTCAGCGTGGTGTTGGGGGTGCCGGGAGTTTCTCCAAGGACCGTCCGCTGGGGTGGGACCCTGTTGCCGCAGGCAATAGGGCGGGCGATGGAATGGCCCGTCTCGTGTCCGAGGAGAAAGCTACCGACACTCCCCCCCACCAAGGCCGTCACTTCATCCGTGAGCGCGTTGGAGCATTTCAGTTTGCGCAGAGCTTTGCGGGCACCGGCTTCACCCTGCGGACAGAGAAGGGCCGCCAGCCGGGCGGGCACGTTCTCCGCTGTTGGTTCGATCCGGTCGATGGTACGGCAGAGTTCTGCAAACCGTTCCGGCTGTTTTTCCGTTTCCAGCTCCGGCAGGATAACGGCCAGAACGGCGGGTTCCAGATAGCTTCCGGGCCGGGGTGCCGCCAGCAGCTTGAGCAGTTCTTCCTGGATGCGCTCCGCCGAAACGCAGTCCAGATGCGGCCCCAGTGCCCGGGCAGCAGCACCGGTGGCTGGGTCGATGGCAAAACCGAACCGGGCCGCGAATCGGTAGAGCCGCAGGATGCGCAGCGCGTCCTCCTCAAAGCGGCGTTCCGGCTCCCCCACCGCCCGCACGAGATGGGCGGCAAGGTCGTCCCGCCCGCCAAAGGGGTCGATGAGCCCTTCCTCGGCGCTGTATGCCATGGCGTTGATGGTGAAATCCCGCCGGGCAAGATCCTCCCGCACATCCGGCACAAAGCAGACGGCATCCGGGTGGCGGCCATCGGAATAGGCCCCCTCGGTGCGGAAGGTCGTTGTCTCATAGAGCCTGCCGGCCTGCTTCACCGTCACGGTGCCGTGCTGCAGGCCGGTGGGGATGCACTTTTCCTCCCCGAACAGCGCCATCACCTGCTCCGGGCGGGCGCTGGTGCAGAGATCCCAATCGTGGGGGTCCAGCCCCAGCAGGCTGTCCCGGACACAGCCGCCCACAGCGTAGGCCGCATGGCCCGCCCCATGGAGCGCATCCAGCAGCAGGGCTGCGCCCGGGTCAAGTTTGATCGTTGTCATGTTGTTTCCTCGTCATATTGCAGGATGATCTGTTTGCCGTCAAAGCCGCACTCCGCCGCCGGGAATACCGCCTGCGCATTGGGCAGGGCGGCTTCCGGTTCAAGGATCATGGGCGAATAATGCATCAGCCAGAACCGGCGCACATCAGCCTTTTTTGCAATGGCCGCACCCTGCGCAAAAGTGCTGTGCCCCCACTGCTTTGCCTGCGACTCCTGCTCGTTGTCGGGGTAGGTGGCATCGCAAAGGAAAAGGTCGGCGTTCTGCGCGGCCTGTTCCAGCGCCGGGCAGGGAGCGGTATCACCCGAGAACACGAACCGCAGACCCCGGCGTGCCGGGCCCAGCACATCCGCGGGAGCGACCACCGACCCGCTTTCCAGCGGGATGCTCTGGCCCCGCTGGAGCAGTTTCCATGCAGGCACCGGAACGTTCAGTGCCCGGGCCTTTGCAGGGTCAAAGCGGCCCGCCCGGGGCAGGTCGAGCCGGTAGCCCCGGCTGGGCACCCGGTGCCGGGTGCGGAAAGGCGTAAGCTGCGCCCCCGCAGGCCAGCCGGAGGAAAGGGTGGTCAGGTCGATGGGATCTGTGTCCAGCTGCACAGCCCTGACCGGATACGGCAGCGGCCCGGCCAGGGTGCGCAGGGCAGGCCAGATTTCCCCCAGCCCCTCCGGGCCGTAAAGGGTCAGCGGGCGCTCCCGGCCCTGACAGCCAAGCGTCTGCAGCAGGCCCGGCAGGCCGAAGATATGGTCGCCGTGATAGTGGGTCAGGCAGATGGCATCCAGCTTCATCAGGTTGACCCCGGCGCGGCGGGCCGCCGCCTGCGTGCCCTCGCCGCAGTCAAACAGCAGGGCATGGCCCCCGCATTCGGCCAGCGCGGCGGTCAGGGCACGGTACGGCAGGGGCATGGTGGCCGCCGTGCCCAGCAGTGTAATGGTCAGCATAACAGTTCCTCCGTGATTTGTCGGTAACAGTGTACCACATTTTGCGCCCGCACACAATCGGCACAGCCCGGCATAGGATGGCGCAGAGCTCTGATACAAAGGGAGGTTTGACCATGCAGCGCAAAAAAGTCCCCGCCGGGCACCACCGCTTCGGGCTGGCCCGGCTTGTTCTGGTTCTGGCACTGCTGTTTCTCGTCGTGGCGCTCACCGCCGGGCTGGCGGGCTGCCTGTTCCAGCCCGTACTGGCCGCCCGGGGCACGCTGCTGTTTCTGCCGGGGGCGTAAATTTTTTTGTGAAAATCGAATTTTCTCTCTTGACTTCAGGACAATGACGTGATAAAATCCAGCCAAACCAGTGAGAGGGCATCTTGCCTGCCCCCGAGAGCAGCCACGCCATCCTCTGCAAACAGAAAACCGCCAGCGTATCTCTACACTGGCGGTCTTTTTATGGGCGCGGGTGGATTACGCAAGCCGCGCATCTAAAAAAGCCCCGCAGGGGCTTT
>ERZ1673742.2783-NODE-2783-length-12519-cov-26.068196_pt1 | contig 12519 bp, 9 predicted proteins | sample MGYA00580208_ERZ1673742 | MGnify/ENA primary metagenome ERZ1673742 (study PRJEB41218, sample SAMN15661774) | gut metagenome | host: Homo sapiens | place: Canada: London | collected 2015-08-20/2019-03-30 | study: EMG produced TPA metagenomics assembly of...
AAACGACCTCAATATCCGGGTTGCGCTCTACAAAGTTTTCAATGAGCTTGCGCTGGTTGGAAACGCTGTCGCTTTCGCTGGAATGATCGTCGGTGTAGGACAGGCGGATATAAGCGGTTGCTTTGTATGTAAACGATGGCATTGGGGTCTTTCTTATTCAGCGCATAGCTGCTTTTTCTATTAAACATTTTGTTCCTCCGTTCAGATTCGAGTGGGTAAAAAGGTCTGAACGAAGGGTGGCGGGGAGCGGCAGCCCACGGCGAAAAAGTGCCGGGAACGACAAAAAGCACCCACACAGGCGTAAAAGCCTGCATGGGCGCTTCGGTACGGTTCAGTATGGAAATTGTCGGCGGCTGCCAGAGGGCATAGGTATCCTACGGTGTCCGGGTATCGTCCGGTTATGCTCCCGGCGCGGCTTGTTGCCGCAGCATTAGCGGCACCTCCTGTGCTCTCCTGTCATACGCATAGGTCCCTTTCATCTGAAAAATGTTGGGACAGCAAAAACGACGGCCGCCCCGTACAGAGCAGCCGCCGTTTTCCCTATACCATACGCTGCTTTTCAGTACCGCAAGGATGGGTATTTCATCATATCTTGTTTCAGGGCATTTCCGGCTTCTTCACCGGCTTGACGGTAAATGCCTGTTCCGTGGCACCCTCCGGCAGCAGCTTCGCCATGAGGACGAGCCGCTGGTTGCCGGTATTGTACTCATCGTACTTCCGGCAGCAGGTGGAGAGGGTCAGGACGGAATCTTCCTCGGAGAAGGTCACGCCATCAAAGTCAAGCCAGTTTTTCCGCGCAATCGTCTCAAAGAAGCTGGTCAGATCATCTCCCGTGGGATCAGGCGCAATATAGTCAAAGCCAATATCCGTGACGAATAGCGCGGTGATCTGGAAAATCATATCCTCGCCATCCACAGAGAGATAGATATACGGATGCTCCTTTACAAAGTCTGCGTCCATATAACGGTAGAGCTTGGTGAACCGCACACCGTCCGGGTCGCAGTTGCTGGCGGAGTGACCGAAAACAGTGGTGTTTTTGTCCAGCTTATCCCTGCCGCCGATTTCGTTTTCACAATGGGCATAATAGCAGCCCCACATGGCGTACTCGCCGTTTTCGTCCAGCTTTAGGTAATAGCCGTTGTCCTCCGCCTGCATCACAGGGTCGTCCACCTCCGCACCGGGGATATACAGCCACGCTACGGTGTCGGGATTCTTCGCTCTGGCTTCCGCCAACTCTGCCTGCCTGTCCACCGAGGGGATAACTTCGCCTGCGGGAGTCGCTGATGGCTGAGGCGCAGATGTGCCGGAAGGCGTTCTGCCGGGAATGTCGATAGGCTCCGTCTCTTTCTGATAGCAGCCCATGACTGCCGTGGTCATGGCAAAGAGAAGGACGGCCATGCAGATGATCGGACGAATGATTCTTGTGATTCTTTTCATAATGCTGTCTCCTTGCCGCGCTGGGATAGCGGCACGGCTCAAAGTGTTGTGTGTTCGGACAATTTGTTTCGTATGGCGAAAAAGAAACAGCGCAGCTCCAGGGCGAGATGCCCGTCCGCTACGCTGTCCGATGTTCGCTTATAGGGTCAAGTCAGCGGCCTTATGATTCAGCCGTATGTCAGCCGGTCACTTCTTGCAGCGCCAGATAAAGGTGACGATCTGTGCACGGGTGCAGTTGGCGTCGGGGCTGAACGTGGTGGCGGTGGTTCCCTTGGTGACGTCCTCCTTGACGGCCCACAGCACCGCGTCGGCGTAGTAGGCATCGGCCTTTACATCGGCAAAGGGATTGACCGTACCTGCCGCCGGGGATTTCTCAGAACGCCACAGGAACGCGACGATCTGGGCACGGGAGCAGGTCATGTTGGGGCTGAACGTGGTGTCGCTGGTGCCCTTGGTGATGCCGTTTTCTACCGCCCACAGCACAGCGTCGTAGTAGTAGCTGCCCACTGGAACGTCGGTGAAGGGCATGGCGCTGGTTTTAGAGGCGGGGCTTCCAGCGGTGCGCCACAGGAAGGTCACAGCCTGCGCACGGGTGCAGATGCCGTCCGGGGAGAAATGGGTATCATCGGTTCCCTTGGTAATGCCGTTTTCCACTGCCCAATCCACAGCGTCCTCATAATAGCTGCCGGTGGCAACGTCCACGAACACGCCGGTCTGGGGATTGCCGTTGGCCTTCATAAAGATGACCTCGATGGTGTGGGACTTCTTCACGTTCTCGAAGGTGTAGGACTTCACCGCGCCGATGCTCTTGCCGTCGATCTTGACGTTGGAGACGGCGTAGCCCTTATCCGGGGTGATGGTGAAAGTCTGATCCAGGCCCTCGCGGACGCTGACATTGCCGGAGGGAGAGATGGAGCCGTTCACGCCTACGGTAGCCTTAATGGTGTAGTAAGTGTAGCCGCCACCACCGCCGCTGCCGGTTGCCGGGATAGTTTCGGTTGTCATCGTATAACCGCAGACGGTGCATTCCTTATGCTTTGTGCCGCTTGTGGTAGCTGTTGCCGGGGTGTCGATAATCCATTCACCGGCGGTATGAGCTGCTTCCTCAGACTTTGCGCCGCAGGAACATTCATGCCAGTGCTTGTATGCATCGGATTTCCATTCGGTGCCGTAAGTGTGGGTGTGCGAAGCTCCAAGTGGAGTCAGCATGAAGCTGTACACTGCGTTGTTAGGTTGCATAAACATAGCTACACCCGCTGTTCCGTCTAACGTTACATTTTCTTCCTTCAAACCCAAAAATGTATAGCCTTCGTCAGACTTAATGTGAACCTCGAGGAAGTATTCTACGCCTTCCTTTATAAGCTCATCCGCACCAAGACGCTTTACTGTTTCGCCTTCGAGATAACATAACACGTAGCTACCACCTAAAGCAACACCATCCTCATCATAACAACGATAGGTATCGCCATAAGAAAAGTCTACTACATCTGGTGTAATGATTTTTACAGAAATATCGCTGGCTTTTTTGCCAACAGCATAGTTGCCCAGTGTAAGTTTGACAGCCTTAATTGATATATCACAAGGGATATAGGTTGCTTCTGCGGTTACATTACCTTCCGGCATAATGAATTTCGCAGTCATGTTGTTTTCAGCATCAACGGTAGCACCGGTAACAACCCACTTCTCAAATGCCAAACCTTCATCTCGTCTATCGTCCGCCAACAGCACCACTTTATCACCGGGTTTCGCTTTTGTGATGTCTATATAACTTTCATTTTTAGCCACACCGTTTGTTACGGTAATATCATACATCTGCGGCAATGTTGAGGATGTCACCTCATATTCCTGAGAATGAAAATAAGCAAGAGATACAAAGTGGTAATCATCAAAACGAGATTTCGATTCAATCTGCCACTCTACTTCATTGACGAAAAACCGCGGTTTTTCCGACAGCTTGTGGGTTTTGCCGCCTTCACCGTCTATGCGGACTTGGACAGAAAGCCTCCATGTTCCCTCTGTAAACGTATTCCCAGAGGAAACATTATCCCATTTTCCTGTCACTGTGTTTTTCTTTTCCCAGTGAGTCATCATAGCAGCAATATATGCAGGGCTGCCTTCTGTCACTGTAAATGCCGGATAATTGGTCGGTGCGCCATAAGATGGTACATTAATTATCGCTGTGGCTTTTATGGTGTCAACCTCTTCGCGGGTACCCTCCGCAAACGCCGTCATCGGCAGCAGCCCCAGCATCAGCACAAAGCAGAGCATGGCGCTCAAAAACCTTGCAGGCGCTTTTCGTGTTCTAATCATAAATTGTTCACCTCGTTTTCTTATTTTTTCGCCTTTTTGATTGGCGGAATGACCGGCGGCTCGTTTCCGCACTTCGGTGGATCGTCCACTCTGGGCGGTAGTCTGATTTTCGGCGGCTCATTTCCGCAACCGTGATTAGGATCAAAGGCCGCTGTGCCGTTCAGCCTGTATTTCTGTTTGATTTCCACTGACGAGACTGCGGCTTCTTTTTTCAGTTTCTCTTTTTTCCCGATTTCAGGTTTTTCTGCCATATTCTTTTCCTCCTCTCCGTCAGATAATGTTCGGTGCGATTTCCTGTTTGAGAATGGGGAATCATTCGGTTTTTACAATGTATCCATCAGCGCCACAAGGTAGCTGGCACTGATAGAGCCGTAAATGAACTGGTCGATCCTCCCGGCTTTTTTCGCCCGTCGCACCTCCTCGGCTACTTTTTTCTCCGAGTTTTCGTCCACGACAAGAACGATCTTGCAGTCGGGATTGACCTCTTTGATTGCATCCCGGATTTTTAACCGTTCTTCCAGCACATAGGGCGGATAGCCGTTGACCTCCATCAGAATGATAGACGCGATTTTGCTGTACTGTAAAATATCCTCCGGGGTGGAAACGCACTCAATCTTGAAATCACTCCCCTTGTCGCCGCGCAGCGCCCCGGCAACCGCGTCGGCAAAAATATAGTCTTTCATATTCACAATGACCCATCGCATACATCACCACCTACTTTCTGCTTACGAATAGGGCCTCTTTCACGATTCCCAATTATAATTATAAGGTTTTCTCAGAAAAGCGCCCTAATAGGTCAGCCTCCAATAGCACCGCCGCAGAACTCGCAGCAGCCGGAGGCATCCGGCGTAGTGGTGGCACCGCAGTAGGGACAGGTCACCGCGGTTTTGGGGGCGTTTGCCGCCGCCGCAGTATCTCTGGCCTCTTGACGCACCTGGAGCAGGGCCTCTCGGATCTCCTGACCCATCTGCTCATACTGCTGGTACTCCAGACTGGCTCGGACCTCATCGGCGTTGGACACCCGCGCACCGCCCATCATTCCGCCGCCCATGGGGGCACGGCCGGGCATGGGACGGCCTCCCGGCGGAACCGCGCTCGGACGAACAGCACCGGGACGCGCCGCGCCGGGCGTTGGGCGGCTGACGCCGGAACGGGAGCGGGGCATGGCGGTGGGGCTGTCCAGCAGGGTCTCCTCATCGTTGTCCACTTTGGAGTTGTTCAGCTTGAAACGGATCTCGTTGAAATAGGGGTTATTGACGTGGATGACGATGTAGAAGTCGTAGGAATAGGCATAGCGCTTGGGGCTGAAGCTCTGACGGTTGCCTTCCCGGTCCTTGTACTCGATTTCGGTGCGGTCCTCATCAATATCCAGATTGCAGCCGGTCACATCGGAGAAGCTGAGCACATCGGGATTGGCGCTCTGCCAGTTCCGGGCGGAGGTCACCAGGAACTTCCCGGCGTCCTCGTCCAGAATCACCTTGGTGCTCTCGCCCAAGGTGCGGGTGGCGTGGAACGCCGCCACCTGGTCCTGATTGGCCTCCCGGTATTCCAGTTGAGCCTTGATATCCTCCACGGTGCTCTGCCGCCGCTCACTGAACCATGGGGAGAGCTTGGCCGCGCACGCCTTGCAGCAGTTGCCATCCTCCAGCTTGCGATTGCCCAGAAGTCCGATGTCGCTGCCGCAGATGGAGCATTGCTTTTTTTCGAACAGTTTTCCAAACAGTGCCATAGGTATTTCCTCCTCAGTATTCTGTTGATTCTCCCGGCTAATGGGAGAGGATATATGTTCCTAAACTATTTTTCCTTCACTATTCGGACACCTCTCCCGGAAGAATGAACTGTGTCTCCCTCGGGTCGGCCTCATCAAGCAGGACGGAGCCATCGTAGCCGCTCTGCACCAGGGCGAAGCGGCGGAGATCGCCGTTTTCATCCACATAGGAGATGCCGTAATTGGGGATGGTACCCATAAAACCAAGCTGCACCGCCACCGGGGTGTCCACCGTCATCACCTCCGGCAGGCTGTCCAACCCCTCCTCCAGCACAACAGGCGCGGCGGAGAAGATCGCTGCCCCGGTCTCCGTGAAGTCCTTCAGTTCCAGCGCCAGCACCGTGAACTCTGTCACCGGGCTGTCCGTGGTGAAAAGGAGGAAGGCAGCACCGTCGCCATCGTAGAGGGTGACCCAGTAGTCCGGGAGCATCCCCTCCGGCAGATAGTCCACCGACACCGGGAACGCAGATCCATTGGTGCCCCCTGCCTCCGCCCCAGAGAAGGGGATGAGAGGCAACGGCTCCCCAAGGGGGTCCAGTGCCCAGAACTCCTCCGCCGTCATGTCTGACTTCTCCGATTCTGCGATGTCCCAGCTTCCGGTTTCGTTGGAATAGACCACCACATCACCATCGCTGTTGAGGCCAGTAAAGAGGAAACTCTCACATTCCAGCCTGGTCCCGTCTTTGGTGAGGGCAAACACGCCCTGGCCGCTCTCCGCAGCACTGTTGGATCCGTAGTAGTAGAAGCGGCCATCGCCCAGATAGACGTAGCTGCTGCGGTACCAGCCCTCAAAGACCAGCTCCGGCTTGCCGTCCACCAAAGTATAGAGGGCGTTGGTCATCCCGCGAAGTCCTCCCACCGCCAGCTCCGGGATACCATCGCCGCTGAGGTCCTCGATGAGATAGCCCATCTCATACGGGGCGTCGTCCCCCATCCCCCGGGCGGTCTCCAAAACGCCCATTTCGCCGGGCTCGTCGCTGTCCTGGCCGAAGGGATCGGACACCAAGGTGCGGAATCGCTCCACCAGATCACTGTAGGCCTGCTCCAGGTCGGAGGTCTGTTCCGTGTCTTTCGTGCCCATGGGCGTGCGGACGGGGGGAGCATCCTTGCCACTGGGCGAACTGCCGCTTCCGCAGGCCGTCAGAGCCGCCAGCAGCAAAATGCTCAGAAAAAACGTGGCATATCGTTTCATTTACATACCTCCTCAACCGTCGGAGAAAGGCGTCATGGCCGTCTCATATTCCGGCTCAAGCCCCTCGTAGGCGTTGAAATCGCCCGTGTCCATTACCGATTCCCGGGACTCTGACACATCGAAGCTGCCGGTGGTGTTGTGATAGACCACATACTCATCGTAGAAGAAGAAATCAAAGCTGTCACACTCCAGAGCCGTCCCATCCTTCGTCAGATGGTATATTCCCTGTCCGCGGCCGGGCGGTTCGCCGTTGCTGGTCAGGCAGAAGAACGTGCCGTTCCCCAAATAGGCAAAGGCTCTGTCGTCCTCATAGGAGAGGACCAGCCGGGGTTCTCCGTCCACCAGCGTGTAGAGCGCGCCGATCCATGGCTCATATCCCGGCATACAGGCGATCAGCAGCTCCGGCACACTGTCTCCACTGAAGTCCCGGATGAGATAGCCCACTGTCTCCCACGCTTCGCACTCGTACAATTCCGTGATGTTGTCCGCCAGTCGCTGGATACCCCTGCCCCCCGGGGTCTCTGTGCCGCTGTACCGGGACGGGTCCGCCAGCATGGATCGGCAAGCCGAGAGCAGCGCATCATAGGCCGCCCCATGGGATGCGGTGAGCCCGCAGTTTTCAAAGGATGCGCATGACCAGTCCTCGGGAGTCCCCATATCGAGGTTGTCCCGGAAGGTACAGCCCCGGAAAGCAATGCAGACATCCTCCGGGTCGCCCTCCAGCAGAGGATTCCGGTTTTGGAATATCTCCGTGTCCCTGACCAGCACCTCCGTCTTCCCCCACAGGAAGAACATCCCGTCATTGTCGTAAAACCGGCAGCCGTCAAAGACCGCCTCCCCGGTATCGACCAGGCTGAAGATGCTGCTGGTACACTCGTAGATGTCCGTTTTGGTAACGGTGAGGCGGTCGGCCTTCTCCGCCCAGATGCCGTCGGCGCCGCAGCCAAACAGGCCGCAGTCCTCCACGGTTACATCCTTGCAGGTGTCGATTCGGAGGACATCGGCGTCGCACTCGCCCTTCTCGATCTCATGGCCGATGACCAGCCCCTTCAGGACGGCCCCGTCGCAGAGGGTGAGGGTCACCACATCCGCGTACCCGTTCTCGGTGATGAAGCGCACAGACCCGCTCTCCTCCGCCTCTATGGTAAAGCCGTGAGCGTTATAGATCGTGAGTTCCCCGTTTGCCAGACTGTCCGGGTTTACATAGCCGCCGCACTCCGAGATCTCATCCTCTGTCAGAGCGGAAAAGTTGTAATCGCCGGGTTTCAGAAGGATATGGGTATCCGGGGCGATGGCAGCGATCAGCTCGGCGGCGGTGGACACGGTGACCGCATTATCCGTCTCATGAGCCGCCACTTTCTCTTTTGGGGGAGTAGAATCGGGTTTTCCTTGGGCGCAGGCCGTCAGCGCGGCCAGCAGCAAAAGCGGCAAGCACAGCGCGATCCATCTTCTCATGGCATCCTCCTAATTATTTTCGTTCTCTCAACCAAAGCTCTGCATCAGGACCGTCGTATCGCCTGTCTGATCTCCAAGGAGAGGCGTACCGCACAGCTCCGTGACAGTCAGTGTGCTTTCGTAATCGTCCCCGTTAAACTCGGAACGCTGGTCAAAGGCGGCCACTCCGGTCAGGCCAGGGCCGTTGCTGAATGCCCCCCACAGCCGGTAGGCGTACACCATTCCCTTCTCCGTCATGCCGAGATAGTTGAGGTTCCCGTGAATATCCACACTGACGCTGCCGGTCTCCCGGAAGACGCAGTAATTGAAGTTGTCGCCGTTCCCCTCCGACACCGTCAGGGAGCCACCGATTTCGTCGTTCCACCACCCGCTGTTTTGCAGACTTGCCGGTATCGTGTACCGCTGGCAGGAGACAATGTCCCACAGGCCCAGCTTTTCTCCCTTTTCTGTGATGGCCCAGATGTCCGGAAGCCCATCCGCAGAGGAATGGACGAGGCTCTTCGCGTCTGCCACACCCAAGAGGGGGCCGCCGCAGAAGTACCCGCAGGAAAGGCAGGACAGGACGTCGATATACTCCACCCACCCCTCCTGAGTCAGCAGAAACACGAAGGGTTCGTCCGCCTCTCCAATCTCGCCACAGAAGATCTTGGTATAGCTGCTGTATAGGCCGCCCACGGTCAAATCCTTATCATAGAGGGCGGCATCTGTGTTGATGAGGCCGTATTCCCTCAGCAGGGCCTCCAGCCGTGGTGTCTGCCGGATACGGAGGGTCACGGCATTGCCCTGACGCTTTACCGTCAAGTAGTCCCCCAGCTGGGCGGTTTCCATCTGGCCAATGTCATTTTCCAAATTAAGGACCAGGTCTCGATCTATGTAGCTGGCCCCTGCGGGGCTTCCGATGTGGGCGATGACATGGACAGTGCCGTTGTCCATGTAGAAGGGCACGTTCAGGTTTTGTTCAAAAAGGGTATCGGAAAGTCGGCCACTTACATTGTCCTCATAGAGCTTTCGGATTAGGCGGGTCAGTTCATCGGTACGCTTCTCGTTGCGCTGCTTCCGCTGGCGAATGGCTCTTGCAGCTTTTTCCTGCCTGTCCTCGGAAGCGGAGCAGACCTGTGCCATAAACTCGGCTTCATTGTTCAACGCATAGTCGCAAACGCCCTTGATGGCTTCCAACAAAAGCTCGTTCACAACAGCAGTACGAATAAGGTGCGTCGTGCAGTATTTATCATAATGCTGGTTGCCCAAATCGTAACGGGAACAGTTGTACTCGTCACGATCCGGGCGCTTTTTCCCGTTGGGTCTGCCCGCCCAGTCACGCGCATTTCCGGCCTTGCCCCTGTGGTTATACATCTTTGCACCGCAATCCGCGCAAAACATCAAGCCGGTTAGTGGATTGGCCTTTCCTATGCTGTCTGTCCGACGAATGGTTTTCCGTAGAGTTTGTACGCGTTCCCATGTTTCCTTGTCGATGATAGCTTCCTGTGTGTTCTCAAAAATGACTAAATCCTCTTTGGGGGTCATTTTGACGCGCTTATCTTTATAGCTCTCCTTGTAAGTCCTAAAGTTTACCGTATGCCCCATATATTCCTGCTTGGAGAGTATGTCGGCAACTGTACCGCCGCGCCATGTGTAGGGGTCTGCGGCATTGTAGTTTGATTGATGGTTTCCCATGCCGCGTTGTGCAAGATAGTAAGAGGGGCGCTCAACCTTTTCCGTTGCCAATATGCGGGCAATTTCATACGGGCCTTTTCCCTCAATGGCCATGCGATAAATCCGGCGTACTACTTCGGCAGCTTCCTCGTCGATAATCCAATGGTCTTTGTCGTTGGGGTCTTTCTTGTAACCGTAGATACAATGGTTGCTTGTGTGCTTGCCGGACATACCTCTTGCACGTAAAACAGTGGTTATCTTACGGCTGCAATCACGAATATACCATTCGTTCATAATGTTCAAAAAGGGCGCAAACTCGCTGCTTTCCCGTTTGTCGCTATCTACTCCGTTGGTAATCGCAACAAATCGCACACCTTTCTCTCTGAACATCACTTCGGTGTAAAAGCCCACCTGTAAATAATCTCTACCGACGCGGCTCAAATCTTTAACAAGGACAGCAGCGATTTCGCCTTTTTCAATGCCCTCAATCATGCGCTTCCAGCTTGGACGGTCAAAACTTCCACCAGACCAACCATCATCTGTGAAGTGGACGCAATTCGTAAAACCGTTGGCTTTCGCATAGTCCTCCAACATTTTCTTTTGATTGATAACGCTGTTGCTATCACCTGTAAGGTCATCATCACGGCTCAATCTCTCATAAAGGGCGGTGATTTTACCGTTGCCTAATTTCTTGGGTTTCATGGGAACGCTCCTTTCTATAGGTGATTTCTTATCCCCCTTTCACAGCATATATCTTCGGTGAAATGCTTGGGCGGCGTGGTTTTTCCGGTCTTGACCGACGCGGCAGATACGGAAAGCGTCTGATTATCCGTTACCACCGGCAGCGCGGGCGCTGCCTCCGTCTGCTCCTGCTCATAGCGCTTCCAGCCAGGAGCAAGAACGGTTTTTCCCTTGGCGGTGAAACTCTGACCGGCACATTCCACCGTAATGACCGTTTCTGCGTAGCGATGTGGTTCATCCACCGCACGAAGCAAGCCCCTTGCCGCCAGCTTCAGCACCTCGCGTTCGCCCAGCGGCAGAGAGGCCATATCTACCTTTTCCGCGCTGATGGTGGGAACAATGGCGTGGTGATCGGTGACTTTTTTACTGCTGCATACCTGCTTGGCGCAGATGGTCGGCGGCTTCTCCATGCCGCAGACAGCGGCAGCGGCGGCGACAAGGCCGGGGACGCTGCCCTCCATATCGTCGGTCAGAAAGCGGCTGTCGGTGCGCGGGTAGGTACAGAGCTTCTTTTCATAGAGCGCTTGGAGATAGTCGAGGGTCTGCTGAGAGGTGTAGCCGAGAACGCGGTTGGCGTCGCGCTGGAGGGAGGTCAAATCGTAGAGCGCGGGCGCTTTCTCAGACTTTTCCTTGCGCTCCACGCTTTTGACGGTTACTGCCTCGCCCTTGCAGGTGTTGGCGATAGCGTCGGCGTCCTTTCTGTCCTTTATTCGGTCTGTCGCGGCGGGAAAGCCGCAATCAAGCTGGACGGTGTAGAACGGTTCTGCCACAAATGCGGAGATCTCCGCCTCACGCTGTACCAGCAGTGCCAGCGTGGGTGACATGACGCGCCCAATGTTCAATGTGCGGCCATACGTCAGGGAGAAATACCGCGTGGCGTTGATACCAACCAGCCAATCAGCCTTGGCGCGGCACAGGGCAGATTGATGCAGGCCGTCATAGTCGCGCCCGGACCTAAGCTGCTGGAAGCCGCTGCGGATGGCATCATCCTCCATTGAAGAAATCCAAAGCCGCAGAATCGGCTTGGAACATCCCGCAAGGCAGTAAACCGTGCGGAAGATCAGCTCACCCTCGCGCCCAGCGTCGCAGGCGTTGACCACCTCTGCCACATCCTCCCGGCGCATCAGCTCCCGCAGAATGTCAAACTGCTTCTGCTTGTCCGCACGGACGATGAAGCGGAACGAGGTAGGAATGATGGACGCATCCTCCCGCACCTGAAAGGGATGATCCGGGAATGGATGCAGCTCGGAGAGCGGAATCTGAACGACTACTTCCTGCTGCGGTTTCGGCTTTTTGGATGGCGCGGGCTTTTTGCCCGGTTCCTTCTGCACGGTTTTTTCAGGCATTGTGTTCCTCCTGTCGGCATCTGATTTTGGGTACAAAAAAAGGACATTTCTTCTTTTCAGAGGAAATGTCCTGATTTCTTGGACGGGCTGACAGCCCGCCCAAACGGTATTTTATTTTTGTCGTTACTATAACACCCCCTACGATATAACTACTTCGCGGCTCGATTTTTCGGTTTGGAAAAGGATGAAAAACCTTGCCAGATAACCGAAAAACCTTGATATACGGGGCTTTTCCGGTTTGTCGTAATTATACCGTAAGGGCACACCTTCGCCACGCTGTCCCTCAAGTACGGCGTGGACGTCAAGACGCTGTCCGGCGCACTGGGACACTATGACGCGGGCTTCACTCTCAGCACCTACACCCACGCCACGGAGGGGATGAAGCGCTCCGCCGCCGACACCATCGGCAGCGTCATCAGCCAGACCATGTAGCCCACAAAAATAGTCGGAGAGGGACGGATGATGCCATCCGCCCCTCTCCGGCGCTTTCCTGACCTATCGGCTTTTGGGTCACGGTTTGGGTCAAGCGAAAAACGCCAAAATACCGCGTCACTTTTGAGATCATAAACAGAAAAAGTTCCTGATTTCTTACGAAATCAGGAACTTTTTGGTGGAGA
>ERZ1673742.2794-NODE-2794-length-12488-cov-6.227700_pt1 | contig 12488 bp, 12 predicted proteins | sample MGYA00580208_ERZ1673742 | MGnify/ENA primary metagenome ERZ1673742 (study PRJEB41218, sample SAMN15661774) | gut metagenome | host: Homo sapiens | place: Canada: London | collected 2015-08-20/2019-03-30 | study: EMG produced TPA metagenomics assembly of...
GGAACGGCAGGATCAGGGGCAGCGGCTCAGTGATGCTGGGATAGTATCTCGAAGCGAACGTGACCGACTGCAGCATGGAGGCTGCGACAGCCGCGCAGAGGCCGAGCACACGGCCGACGGACAGGTCGGTACCGGCAAGGATGATGATGCCCGCGACGCCGTAGGCCAGAATGCCCTTCGTGGAAGCCTGCTTCAGGATGGAGATCAGGTTGCCGACGGAGAGGAAGTTCGGCTTGATGGCAACGATGACAACAAGGAGCAGAAGCAGGATGATGTACAGCGCGTACTTGAGCAGCATATCCTTCAGCTTCTGCGGGTTCATTTTCTTAGAATTCGTCATTTTCTCAACCTCTTTATACATATTGCGCAGCCAGACGCATGATGGTTTCCTGTTCGTTTTCAACGCCGCCGAAGTCCTTGCCGCGTTCGAGGATACCGGCCATACGGCCGTTGCTCATGACAAGGATCCGGTCACAGATACCGATCAGCTCAGGCATTTCGGAAGAGACCATCATGACAGCCTTGCCCTGCTTGGCAAGCTGCAGGATCAGCTCATAGATCTCGTACTTGGCGCCGACGTCGATGCCGCGGGTCGGCTCGTCGAGGAGCAGGACCTCCGGCTGCGTCAGCAGCCAGCGGCCAAGAATGACCTTCTGCTGGTTGCCGCCGGAGAGGTTCTTGATGAGCGTCTTCTGCGACGGCGTCTTGATGTGCATGGAGGAAATGGACCAGTCCGTATCGGAGGCCATTTTTTTATCGGAAAGCAGCGGGCCCTTTTTATAGGAACCGAGGTTTGAAATTACGGTGTTGAACAGAATGCTGGCGTAGGGGAAAATGCCGGTGGCGCGGCGTTCTTCGGTCAGCATGGCAAAGCCGTTTTTGATCGACTGCCGCGGGGTCTTGTTGGAGATGGGCTTGCCCTTGAGGGTGATCTCGCCGCTCTCCCTGGACATGATGCCGAAGATCGTGCTCAGGAGCTCCGTTCTGCGGGAGCCGACCAGTCCGGCCACGCCGAGCACTTCACCCGCGCGGAGCTGGAACGAGACGTCCTGACAGGTGGGCATGTATCTGCCGGTCAGGTGGGAGACCTCCATCAGCACCTCGCCGGGGACATTGTCCTTGGCGGGGAAGCGGTTGGTCATCTCACGGTTGACCATGCGCTTGATGATATCGTCGGTCGAGAGATTCTCCGTCTTGTCGGTGGAGATCCACTGGCCGTCACGCATGATGGTGACCTCGTCGGAGATGCGCTTGATCTCGTCCATCTTGTGGGAGATATAGATGATGCCGACGCCCTGATCGCACAGGCGGCGCATGATCCGGAACAGATGCTCGACTTCTTCGCTGGTCAGCGAGGAGGTCGGCTCGTCAAGAACAAGGATCTTGGCGTTGTAGGAAACGGCCTTCGCGATCTCGAGCATCTGGCGCTGCGAAACGGCCATGGTGCCGATGATCGTCTTCGGATCGACCTTGATCTCCAGATCGTCCAGAACGGCCTTGGTGTCGTTGTACATTTTCTTATGGTCGACCAGACCGCCCTTCAGCGGGAAGCGGCCGAGCCACATGTTTTCCATGACGCTGCGGTAGAGCACCTGATTGAGCTCCTGATGCACCATGGCGACGCCGTTGTCAAGGGCGTGGCGCGGGTTGACGAAGTTGACCTCCTTGCCGTTCATCCGGATGGAGCCCGCGTCCTTTTTATAGATACCGAACAGGCACTTCATGAGCGTCGATTTGCCGGCGCCGTTCTCGCCCATCAGGGCGTGGATGGAGCCGGGGCGCAGCTGGAGTCTGGCATGGTCCAGCGCCTTGACGCCCGGGAACTGCTTTTCGATATCACGAAATCCGTATCCCGATTCGCCAGAAACACGGGCGCGGGCTGGGTACACATGCAGCTCGATACACTCCTGCCGCACTGCCGATGATGTCACGCAGACGTATCGGCGATCGTCAAGCAGAAAAGCTTGCTCGGGTGACAGATTTTCCGTCAGCTATGCGCCGGTGGGGCAGCTGTTTGTCGCCTTTGAGGAGGACAAATTCCGGCCGCAGCCGGATGCAGCCCGCACGGAGGATGTTTTCGCCTGCGATCTGCTGATCATCGACGATCTCGGCACGGAGATGACGACGCAGTTTACCGTCTCCGTCCTCTATCAGCTGCTCAACACCCGCCTGATGGAGAAAAAGCCCGTCATTCTCTCGACGAATCTCACGCCGGGCGAGCTGGCCTCGCGCTATTCGCCGCAGATCGCCTCGCGCATCCTCGGCACCTACCGCCTCTGCCAGTTCTGCGGCGACGACATCCGCTTCAAAATCAAATAAGCGCAGGGAGCCCCCAGAGGCTCCCTTTTTCCGGATACGGAGTGCAAAAACTCTGCATATTTCCGACTTCCGGCTTGCATGGCGGGGGAAACTGGTGTATAATACTTTGTAAATTTTTCATACGAAAGCGAGGCTTCCCCATGAGCAAGGTCACGATCCCGCAGGGCTACCACGCGCCCCTGTCCGTCTACGAGCTGCAGCGCGCCATTGAATTCATCAAGAGCAATTTCCAGACGAATCTGTCCAACGCGCTGAATCTGCGCCGCGTATCCGCGCCGCTGTTCGTGGAGGAGGCTTCCGGCCTGAACGACAATCTGAACGGCTATGAGCGCCCGGTCAGTTTCGACATCCCGGACGTCGGCGCGGAGGCGCAGGTCGTGCATTCGCTGGCCAAGTGGAAGCGGCTGGCGCTGAAGCGCTACCAGTTCAACGTCGGCAAGGGCCTGTTTACCGATATGAACGCCATCCGGCGTGACGAGGAGGTCGACAACCTCCACTCCGTCTACGTCGATCAGTGGGACTGGGAAAAGGTCATCGCCCGTGAAGACCGCACCGTGGACTATCTCAAGCGCACCGTGCGCGACATCGTCGGCGCGGTCTGCGAGACGAACGACGCGCTGGGCGTCGCCTTCCCGAGCCTGCACACGAAGCTCGAGCGCGACGTGTATTTCATCACCACGCAGGAGCTGGAGGACCGCTACCCCGACAAGACCCCCAAGGAGCGCGAAAACGCCATCGTGCGCGAGCATCACACGGTCTTCCTCATGCAGATCGGCGGCAAGCTGAAGTCCGGCAAGCCGCATGACGGCCGCGCACCCGACTATGACGACTGGCAGCTCAACGGCGATATTCTGATGTGGAACCCGGTCCTGGAGTGCGCGTTTGAGATCTCCTCCATGGGCATCCGCGTCGACGAAGCTTCGCTCGACCGGCAGCTGACGCTGGCCGGCTGCGACGACCGCCGCGATCTGCCCTTCCACAAAATGCTCCTGCACGGCGAGCTGCCCCTGACCATGGGCGGCGGCATCGGCCAGAGCCGCGTGTGCATGCTGATGATCGGCACCTGCCACATCGGCGAGGTCCAGTCGAGCATCTGGGACAAGGCCACCATCGACGCCTGCCGCAGCGCGGGCATCCTGCTTCTGTAACTTCCGACATTTTATCATAGAGAGGATCGATCACCATGGAACAGCTTATTTCTGTCCGTTCCCTTTTCAAAGAGACTGACGCCTATGCCGGCAAGCAGATCAAGGTCGGCGGCTGGGTGCGCAATCTGCGCGCAAGCAAGAATTTCGGCTTCATCAACCTGTCCGACGGCACGTTCTTTTCGCAGGTACAGGTCGTCTACGGCTCCGAGCTCGCGAACTTCGCCGAGATCTCCAAGCTGAACATCGGCGCGGCCGTCATCGTCACCGGCACGCTCGTCCTGACGCCCGAGGCCAAGCAGCCGTTTGAGCTGCAGGCGAGCGAGGTCTTCGTCGAGGGCCCGTCCACCCCGGATTATCCCATCCAGCCCAAGCGCCATTCGATGGAGTATCTGCGCACCGTGACGCATCTGCGTCCGCGCACGAACACCTTCCAGGCCGTCTTCCGCGTCCGCAGCCTCATCGCCTACGCCATCCACAAGTTCTTCCAGGAGCGCGACTTCGTCTATGTCCACACGCCGCTCATCACCGGCTCCGACTGCGAGGGCGCGGGCGAGATGTTCCAGGTCACGACGCTCGATCTTGATAACCTGCCCCGCACCGAGGACGGCAGGATCGACTACAGCAAGGACTTCTTCGGCAAGGAGACGAACCTGACCGTCTCCGGCCAGCTCAACGGCGAGACGTTTGCGCAGGCCTTCCGCAACATCTATACCTTCGGCCCGACCTTCCGCGCCGAAAACTCCAACACCACCCGCCACGCGGCCGAGTTCTGGATGATCGAGCCGGAGATCGCGTTCGCCGACCTCTCCGACGACATGAAGCTCGCCGAGGATATGATCAAGTTTATCATCGCCTACGTCCTCGACCACGCACCGGAGGAGATGGCCTTCTTCAACCAGTTCGTCGACAAGGGCCTCATCGACCGTCTGCAGCACGTCATGACCTCCGACTTCGGCCACGTCACCTACACCGAGGCTGTCAAGCTCCTCGAGGAGCACAACGACAAGTTCGACTACAAGGTCTTCTGGGGCTGCGACCTGCAGACCGAGCATGAGCGCTATCTCACCGAGCAGATCTTCAAGCGCCCGGTCTTCGTCACCGATTATCCGAAGGAGATCAAGGCGTTCTACATGAAGCTCAACCCCGACGGCAAGACCGTCGCGGCTATGGACTGCCTGGTGCCCGGCATCGGCGAGATCATCGGCGGCAGCCAGCGTGAGGACAACTACGACACGCTGCTGCAGAGAATGCACGAGTGCGGTCTGAAGGAGAAGGACTATCAGTTCTATCTCGATCTGCGCAAGTACGGCTCGACCCGCCACGCGGGCTTCGGCCTGGGATTTGAGCGCTGCGTCATGTACCTGACCGGCATCTCCAACATCCGCGACGTGCTCCCGTTCCCGCGGACCGTCGGCAACTGCGAGCTGTAAACCGGCTCCTCCCCAAATACCCCGTCCGGCGGCAGGATCTCCTGCCGCCGGGCGTCTTTTTTCGCCAGGATTCCAGTTTTGTGCAGAATGACGAAGACACTTGTCCGCACTGCGTGAATTTTTTTCAAAAACCAAGCAATTCGGGCTTGCATTTTGCGCTTTACTTCGCTATAATGTCGACTATAAGTTCATGCACACTTGTCTACCGTACATGGACAGAAGGAGGAAAAATTCTATGAAAAAGATCATCGCTCTGCTTCTGGCGGCCGTCATGGTCATGTGCCTGTTCGCAGGCTGCGCATCCAGCGGCTCCAAGGTCATCAAGATCGGCGTATTTGAGCCGCAGTCCGGCGACAACGGCGCCGGCGGCAAGCAGGAGGTCCTGGGCATCCAGTACGCCAACTCCGTCAAGCCGACCGTGACCATTGGCGGCGAAGAATACAAGATCGAGCTCGACATCCAGGATAACCAGTCCTCGACCGACAAGGCCGTCTCCGCGGCCCAGCAGCTGGTCGCCGACAAGGTCTCCGTCGTCCTCGGCTCCTACGGCTCCGGCGTCTCCATCGCCGCCGGCACCTACTTCGCAAACGCCAAGATCCCGGCCATCGGCTGCTCCTGCACCAACGCAGCCGTCACTGCCGGCAACGATTATTATTTCCGCGTCTGCTTCCTCGATCCGTTCCAGGGCTCCGTCATGGCCTCGTTCGCCATGGAAGAGTTCGGCGCCAAGAAGGCCTACGTCCTGTCCATGCTCGGCGACGACTACACCGTCGGCCTGGCCAAGAACTTCGTCATCGCCTTTGAAGCTGCCGGCGGCGAGATCGTAGCCGACGAGACCTTCGTCGAAGGCACGGCGGACTTCTCCGCGTACCTCAACAACGCGGTCGCCGGCGGCGCCGACGTCATCTTCGCGCCGTCCGCCATCGCCTACGCCCCGCAGATCATCGAGCAGGCTTCCGCCCTCGGCATCAGCCTCCCCATCCTCGGCGGCGACACGTGGGAGAACTCCGCGATCTCCGACGCGCAGAACGGCACCGACATGCAGGTCTTCGTCTCCACGTTCTTTGACGAGAACGACGAGTCCGGCCTGGCCAAGGAGTTCGTCACCGGCTACAAGGCATGGCTGAACGGCAACTCCCAGAACCTCACCAACAACGGCGGCAACGACGTTGTCGCGGCGGTCTCCGCCCTCGGCTATGACGCCTACATGACCGCGGTCGCAGCCATCGAAAAGGCCCAGTCCGCCGACGGCTCCGCCATCCGCGACGCGCTGGCCGGCCTGTCCATCGACGCGGTCACCGGCTCCATCAGCTTCGACGCCAACGGCGACGCGATCAAGAGCACCGCTTACATCAAGCAGGCGATCGACGGCGGCTTCCAGTTCTACAAGGTCCAGAACGCCGACTGATTTCGCAATACTGACCACAATGGTTTCCGGCCGGAGGAAATCTCAGAGTAACCGGTGATTCGATCGACAAGAGTTGTCAGCGAGAGATTTTGCCGCAAATGAAAGTTTGGAAAACGCAGACATACTTTGTGTATTTCAAGTTTTTCAAACTGCACAGTTGCGGCAGAAGATCCGTTGACAGCCGCAGGCGATTGGATCATCGGTTACTTGGCCGGTACACATTTTCATCCGGCAGCGATCGAACCCGCTGCCGGATGACCCCATTCTTTTATCGCCGCGTCCAAGCTGGCCTCATGCGGGCGGTTCGCGGTTTGGACATGGCGATAAACATCATTCAGGAGGTCCCCCATGGGTTTTATCAAGCAATGGCTGCCCTACATACTCGCCGGTATTTCCGCCGGCGGCCAGTATGCGCTCATCGCGGTCGGCTACACCATGGTCTACGGTATCCTGCGCCTGATCAACTTCGCGCACGGCGATATCTTCATGGTCGCAGGCCTGATCATGGTCTATCTCTCGGCTTCCATGCCGCTGTACGTCTCCATTCCCGCCGTCGTCGTGCTGACGGTCGCGCTCGGCTTCGCCATTGAGCGCTGCGCCTACAAGCCCCTGCGCCAGGCGCCCAGAATGTCCGTCATGATCTCCGCCATCGGCGTGAGCTATCTGCTGCAGAACCTCGCGTACTACGTGACGGGCGGCGTGCCCAAGCAGTACCCGGAGCTGCCGTGGATCACCGACACCATCACCATCCTCGGCGCGTCCACCAAGCGCGTGACCGTCATCACTCCGATCCTGACGCTGCTGCTGGTCGTCGGGCTGGTCGTCCTCATCAAGCGCACGAAGGTCGGCATGGCCATGCGCGCGGCCTCCAAGGATTTTGAGACGGCGCAGCTCATGGGCATCCGGATCAACTCCGTCATCTCCTTCACCTTCATCATCGGCTCCGCGCTGGCGGCCGTCGCGTCGTTCCTGTATTTCTCGAACTACACGACCATCGCCCCGTCCTCCGGCGCCATGCCGGGTCTCAAGGCCTTCGTCGCGGCCGTCTTCGGCGGGATCGGGTCGATCCCCGGCGCGGTCATCGGCGCGTTCATCATCGGCATCTGCGAGAATCTGCTCAAGGGCATGAAGCTGACGGCGTTCTCCGATGCGTTCACGTTTGCGCTGCTCATCGTCATCCTCGTCGTCAAGCCGACGGGCCTGTTCGGTGAGAAGCTGACCGAGAAAGTCTGAGGAGGAGCATATGGAAAAGAAAAAAGGCCTCTCCCTGCAGACGATCCTGACCATCGCGGGCATCGCCCTCATCTACGTGCTCGCCTTCCTGCTCGACCGCATCCCGGGCGTGCCCATCATGCTCACGACGGTTTTGCGCAAGGGCGCGATCTATTCCCTCGTCGCCGTCTCTATGAACCTGCTCAACGGCTTTACGGGCCTGTTCTCCCTCGGCCAGGCGGGCTTCATGCTGGTCGGCGCCTATGCCTTCGCCGCCATCAACATCTCGAGCGGCATCCGCTCGACGGTGTATCAGTACTATGATCCGCTGCTCAAATTCTCCCTGACCGAGACGCTGCAGAACGCCCTCGGCAATACGGCGGGCACCGTCCTTGGCGTGTTCGTTTCGCTGCTGCTGGCGGGCCTGCTCGCCGCGGGGCTGGCGTACCTCATCGGCCTGCCCGTCCTGAAGCTCAAGAGCGACTATCTGGCCATCGCCACGCTCGGCTTCGCCGAGATCATCCGCGCGCTGGTCCAGCTCGAGGCGTTCGCGCCCGTCACCAACGGCTCGCAGCTGCTGCGCGGCTTCCCGTATTTCTCCGATACCTTCATGCCGTTCGTGATCGTCGGCATCTGCATCGCCGTCGTCGTGCTGCTGATCAACTCGACCTACGGCCGCGCCTTCAAGGCCATCCGCGATGATGAGATCGCCGCCGAGGCCATGGGCATCAACCTTGCCCACCACAAGCGCATGGCGTTCATCATCTCCTCGTTCTTTGCCGGCATCTCCGGCGCGCTGCTGGCCATGTACCAGACTACGGTCCAGGCCAACACGTTCAAATCGGCCATGACGTATGAGATCCTGCTCATCGTCGTCATCGGCGGCATCGGCTCGATCTCCGGCAGCTGCATCGGTTCGTTCCTGTTCATCGCATGCTCCGAGTGGTGGCTGCGCTTCCTTGACAATGAGACCACCATCGAGACCACCATCGGCGCGTTCAAGGTCCCGCTGCTGCGCACGGGCTTCCGCATGGTCGTGTTCTCCGTCGTCATCATGATCGTCGTGCTCTTCTTCCGCCGGGGCATCATGGGCGACCGGGAGATCTCGCTGGCCGGACTCGCCAAACGATTGACCAGAAGATCTGTGAAGGGAGGCAAAGAGGCATGAGTACGCCCGTTCTTCACGTTGAGCATGTCACCATGCAGTTCGGCGGCGTCGTCGCCGTCAATGACCTTTCCATGGACGTCTATGACCGCGAGATCGTCGCGTTGATCGGCCCGAACGGCGCCGGGAAGACCACGGCCTTCAACTGCATCACCGGCGTCTATGAGCCGACCAACGGCCGTGTGGACTTTCTGGGCGAGCCCATCGTCTGCAACCACCCGCACGGCAAAATGAAAAAGATCTACGCCGGTGAGGGCGCGGAGCGCTATCTTGACCAGCGCGTCGTCTCCTATACCCCGGACGTCATCACGAAGCGCGGCATCGCGCGCACGTTCCAGAATATCCGCCTGTTCAAGTCCATGACGGTCTTTGAAAACGTGCTGACCGCCATGCACGTGCGCCGCACGTCCAACGTCTTCTCCGCCACCTTCCGCGGCAACCGGAAGGAGGAGGCCGCGCAGCGCGCAAAGGCGCTGGAGCTGCTGAAGGCCGTGGGCCTGGACGACGTCAAGGACGAGCTGGCCACGGCTCTGCCCTACGGCAAGCAGCGGCGGCTGGAGATCGCCCGTGCGCTGGCGACCGACCCGAAGCTCCTTCTGCTCGACGAGCCTGCCGCCGGCATGAACCCGCAGGAGACGATCGAGCTGACCAACTTCATCCGCAGCGTGCGCGACGAATTCGGCCTGACCATCTTCCTCATCGAGCACCACATGAACCTCGTCATGGACATCTCCGACCGAATCTACGTCATCGACTTCGGCAAGCAGATCGCGGCGGGCGTCCCGGCGGAAATTCAGAACGATCAGCGCGTCATTGACGCGTATCTGGGGGTGGACGAAGATGCGTAACATTCTGGAGATCAAGAATCTGGTCGTCTCCTACGGCGGCATCGAGGCCGTCAAGGGCATCGACCTGACCGTCGAAGAAGGCAAGATCGTCACCCTCATCGGCTCGAACGGCGCAGGCAAGTCCACGACGCTGAAGGCCGTCGCCGGTCTGGTCCGGCCGAAGTCCGGCGAAATTCTGCTGGACGGTGCGAATCTGGTCGGAAAATCGACCGACCAGATCGTCTCGAGCGGCGTCACGCTCGTGCCGGAGGGCCGCCGGGTCTTTTCGAACCTGACCGTGGCGGAGAATCTGCGCATCGGCGCATACCTGCGCAAGGACTCGCTCGCGGACGATCTTGCCCGCGTGTACGATCTGTTCCCGCGCCTCAAGGAGCGCGAATGGCAGCAGGCCGGGACGCTCTCGGGCGGCGAGCAGCAGATGCTGGCCGTCGGCCGGGCGCTGATGGCCAAGCCGAAGCTCATCATGATGGACGAACCGTCGCTCGGCCTCGCGCCGATCGTCGTGCGCGGGATCTTTGAGATCATCCGCGAGATCAACCGCCAGGGCATCACGGTCCTGCTCATCGAGCAGAACGCGAACATGGCGCTGAAGGTCGCCGACTGGGCCTACGTCATGCAGACCGGCTCCATCCTCATGCGGGGCCCCGGCGCAGAGCTGGCCGCCAACGAGGAGGTCAAGGCCGCGTATCTCGGCACGGCAAAATAAAAAACGAACGAGGCCACTGCGGCAAGCAGCGGCCTCGTTTTTACAGCTTTAAATGCGCCGTAATGTTGTTTTCCTCGGGCTTTTCCACGAAGCCGAGCGACGCGTAGAGGCGGCGCGCGGCCAGGTTGTCGCTGTCCACGAGCAGCGACATGGCGTTCGGCCGGTTTTTCTCGATCGCGCAGGAGAGCAGCGCGCGCCCAAGCCCCCGGCGGCGGCTTTTTTCGCGGACGAACAGATCATACGGCTCGTTTTCCGCATTCCGGTACGTCAGGTCGAGATAGCCTGCGACCGCGCCGTCCTCGATCGCCAGCAGCACGCGGAACGTGTCCTGCGCGGCCAGCACCCGTTCGCCCGTCCAGTAACGGTCGTCATCGTGCAGCGCCAGATATTGCGCGCGGAAGGCGGGCGTATAGAGCTGCACGCGGCTGTCCGGCACATACGGGGGAGGGGAGCGAAGGAACATCTTCTGCTGCTCGGGGTCAAACGCGGCGTGCCGGGCCGCCAGTGCTGTGTGCAGCAGGCGGCTGCGCGGGGAATAGACGAAGTCGGCCTGATACCCCGGATACGCCGCCTGCAGGTGCAAAAGCAGCGCGTCGTACGCGGCAGCCTGCCGGGAAAGCCCGGCCAGCAGCTGCAGATACCCCTCCTCCGGCAGGACCAGCACGGAGAACAGCCCGGTGAGCGTCCCGCCGTCAAACGTGCCGAAGAGGTGCTTGGCCGGGTCCTCGTGCGCGTCCAGCAGGTGCTGGTGCAGCTGCGCCGGCGTGGCGAGCATGGGGTCGCGGAAGTCCGGATCGGCCAGCATCGCATGGATGAACGGCAGATACGCCTGAACGGAAGACAATTCTTTCAGCATAAAACTCCTTTTGCGGCAGGAAGCGCCTCAGACGGCATGGACCGTCTTGCCGCCGATCAGCACGCGGCGGACGGTGGTGGAGACCTCGAACGGCGAGCCATCGGTGATCACAAGATCGGCGTCCTTGCCCGCCTCCAGCGAGCCGACGCGGTCGGCGATGCCGATGTGCTCCGCCGGGTGGATGGTGATGGCCCGGAGCGCGTCAAACGGGTCCATGCCCGCCTTTACGGCCATACCGGCGCAGAGCGGCAGATACTGCTGCGGGATGACCGTGCAGTCGGTGATGATCGACACGTGGCAGCCCGCACGGCTGAGGATGCCGGGCGTTTTCCACGACTTGTTGCGGACCTCCACCTTGGTCGCAAAGTTGAGCGACGGGCCGACCGCCATGCACAACCCCGTCTTCGCCAGCTCGTCCGCGATCAGATGCCCCTCGGTCGTATGCTCGAGCGTCAGGCGAACGCCGAATTCGTCGGCGATGCGGATGGCGGTGAAGATATCATCCGCGCGGTGCGCGTGCGCCTTGAGCGGGATCTGCCCACGCAGGACGGGGATGAGCGCCTCAAGCTTCATATCGAATGCGGGCTGCCGGAACACATCGTCCCCGGCGGCCTCTTTTTTCTGCAGATACAGCCGCGCCTTCATCAGCGCCTCGCGCAAGATCGCCGCCGTCGTCATCCGTGACGAGTCGCACTTGGAGGCGTAGCAGCGCTTCGGGTTCTCGCCGAACGCGCATTTCATCGCGGCTTCCTTTTTGACGATCATGTCGTCGATGCGCGTTCCGGCCGTCTTGATGGCGGTAAAGGTGCCGCCGAGCACGTTCGCGCTGCCCGGGCCGGTGCATACGCAGGTGATGCCGGCGCTGCGCGCGTAGACGAAGCTCTCGTCCATCGGGTTCACGCCGTCGATGGCGCGCAGCTGCGGGCAGCAGATGTCGTTGCGCTCGTTGATATCCACGCCCGGCTCACCGTAGCCGTCGAGGCCGATGTGGCTGTGCGCGTCCACAAAGCCGGGATAGACCTCCAGCCCCGCCGCGTCGATCGTCTGCTCCGCGTGCAGGTCGGTGCCGATCTGCAGGAGCTTCCCGTTTTCGATCAGGATATCGGCCGTGTACGGCTCGCGGTGTACCGCGTCGTGGATGCGGCCGTTTTTGATACAAAGCATGTCAAGTTCCTCCCGTTTTGTCCGGATCCGGCGTTTGTGCCGGGTACTAGTATAGCCGATGCCGCCGCATAGCGTCAAGAAAAACCGCGGCGGGCGCAGAAAGCCGGAGGCAGGAAACCTGCCTCCGGCTGCTTTGAAACATGGATCGCGGATCAATAGCCGGGCTTGCCCAGCAGATGGAACATGTTCTTCTTGTAGGCCTCGACGCCGGGCTGGTTGAAGGGGTTGACGC
>ERZ1673742.2801-NODE-2801-length-12467-cov-4.441347_pt1 | contig 12467 bp, 6 predicted proteins | sample MGYA00580208_ERZ1673742 | MGnify/ENA primary metagenome ERZ1673742 (study PRJEB41218, sample SAMN15661774) | gut metagenome | host: Homo sapiens | place: Canada: London | collected 2015-08-20/2019-03-30 | study: EMG produced TPA metagenomics assembly of...
TTATATATTAATATGTTGATTATTAGGCGTAAAAGCACATTCTAAGGGGCGACTAGATATTGATTTGAAAGAGATAATGAATAGTATTGCTCTTAGAGCAATTTGTATGGTAGAAGCCATTAAAACCAATGATTTGTTCTGCACTAGTAATCCTAATTGGAAATCATATATAAATGGAGTACGTGGTGCAACTTTACAACATCCATTAAATCAATATTGGGGATATATTGATATGGCTTTCGATGCTTATCATTTTACAGATGGGCAGAGTATGAGAAGTTATCTTTCTCAAAAAGAACCCGGGATAAAATTAGAAAAGGGCTCTGAAAAAATAGAAATAAATTCAGCTATTTACAAAGCCTTATCTGTTTTGTATCCAGAAGTATATAACATGAATTCGTAATGATGTTTATGTTGCGTCCGAAGATATATAAATCATCTTTTTCGTCATTCCCCCGTCAATAGTGATGTTTTCTCCATTGATGAAATCATTGTTTTCCTCGCAGAGAAACAGACACATGCGGGCAATATCTTCCGGTTTACCTACCCGGCGTGAAGGATGCTGTGAATGGTCTTCCGGTTGGAGTTGATTATAATCATGGGTCTGTATCCATCCCGGAGCAATGGAATTTACGGTGATATTCCATTCGGATAAAGACAAAGCCAATGCATGAGTCAAAGAATAGATACCACCTTTCGAAGCTGCATAACCTTCACTTCCCGGTTCACTCATCAGATAACGTGTAGAGCAGATATTTATAATTCGGCCGTATGGGTTGGGAGAGGGCTGCTTTTTACGATGGATGGCAAGCAGCCGGGAAGTGATGAATACAGGACGCAGGTTAATAGAAAGAATTTTGTCGAAATCTTCTACACTTGTTTCTGTGATAGAAGAAAATTTGCTGATACCGACGTTGTTGACAATAATATCAATATCGTTCCATTCGGCAAGAATGGTTTGCATACAACTTTCAAGCGCGTTTTTATCACTTACGTCGACTTTATGGAATATAGCCCCGGTTGCCTTCGCAGTTTCCTGTCCCGATATTTCGTTTATATCACAAAAGGCAACTTGATTTCCAGCCAGGCGAAAAGCTTCTACTATTGCTTTGCCTATTCCTTCCGCTCCGCCTGTTATAAATACTCTTCTTTTTGAGTCCTCCGGTTTTGAAACCGTTGAAGTGTGAGACTTCGATTCAGCCGGACGTACTGTTGTTTTCTTCTTACCATATTTTTGTGCTTGTTTCCAAGCAGCTTTTCGGGCTTCGTATTGTTCCTGTTGTCTCTCTATGTAATTATCTGCCATCGTTATTTTTTATTTATTGGCAAATGTAAAGTATAAAATGGATAAATACAAGAATCGACCGCTCTTTTGCGGACAAAGGAGCAGTCGATTTCATTCAGATGGTCGTTCAAAATTTAAAACTTTGTCAGATCTATCTCTGCATATTTAATTCGTTGACGGCGCCAAGTGTAAATGGCATGCAGTTTCCCGTCTTTCCCTTGAATAATGCTAGGGTAAGAGTATTGGCTAATCGGACTATCTTCTAATGTAAGAACAGGCTGCCAATTGATACCATCTTCTGAAACGGCCACACAGAGCGGAGTACGCGGACCTTTCGGAGTTCCGGGTAATGTAGAGAAATTATTGTAGATAAGTATATGTCTACCGTCTTTCATTGTCACAGCATCCGTACCGGAATTATTATTCGGGACATCCAGCAACGTAACTTTACTCCATGTGTCACCATTATCACTGCTCCACGCAGTTGCTACCTGTGCGTTACGTGTACGACAGAGTATCTGTAATCTTCCATCCTTATGCTTCAAAATACTGGGTTGTATTGCATAAACAGGTTTGGCTCCTTCTCCTTCGATCGCTTCTCCGCCTTCCTGGTCATCCACATTCACACCTCCCTTTTTACGATTTTGGGTGGGGACAGATAACTCGGCATCCAGTGGTCCGACCATCTTCCAGGTCTTGCCTTTATCATCGGAAATCTCGAAATGGACACGCCATCCGTTACTTCCTTCCGTACTGGAAGGGCAGATGATACGCCCATTGATATATTCCGGTTTATTCTTAATAGGTCCAAGAAAACCTTTCGGAAGCGCTTCGCGTTTGCTCCAGGTTTTTCCTCCGTCGCGTGAACGGACAAGCCATCCTGTCCAGTCGCTCACTTTCAAACCTATTTTATAAAACAGAATCAGGTCACCTCCGGGAATCTGGAAAAGAACTGGGTTCCAGCAAGCTTTTCTGCGGGCAATAAGTGTTCCTTTTGCATCTTTCACCGGGGTACAGGTTGAATCGATTCCAGCTAATACTGCTTGTGAGTCTTTGAGTGAAAACACACCGTCGGCAGCAAGTTTGGGGGCGGTCCATTCTTTAGAGCCTTTAGGTTTACGACATACCCAGATGCAACAATCCGGATTGCGCTCTTTGGTTCCTCCGAAGAAAGAGGCTACGAGATCACCATTTTTCAGCTCTACTATCGTAGCTCCGTGACATTCGGGGAAAGAAGCGTTTTCGTACAGAAATTCATCAGTCAGAATAGCCGTATTCCGGGTGGGAATGTCTACACTGAAATGATATTTTCCTGATCCGATTTTTTCTTTCCGTCCATCCGGAAGATGTACTTCCCCCGTCGTATTGGCGGGAAGTTCGATATCCCATTCCAAATGTGTGGGAGTCTTTGTCCATCGGCTGGTTATTTTTCCGTAGATACTTATGTACGATGCATCCACGTTACTCAACTCCTGAATTTCAAAAGCCGGCTGGAAGACGATATGCTTGTAACCGGACTTCCAGCGGTCCGCACGGATACCTGCCAAGTTATTGAAGCACCACGGTAATAAATCACCTAAAAGCATCACGTGATTACCGCTATTCATTTCAGGATTTGCCGTATCACCGTTCCATAACTCCCAAATAGTGGTAGCACCTTTTTCAACCATATATCCCCAGGAAGGATATGTTTTATTGGTAGCCAGTAGATAAGCTACATTGGCATGGCCGCGACGGCTCAATTCACGCAATAACCATTGTACGCCGATCACTCCGGTACTTATATGTCCCTTGTTGGTTGTAATAATGGAAGTTACGGCATTTTTAGCTACTTCATTGATATAGTTCTTTGGCACTAGACCAAAAGCAAGTGGCAAGATATTGGCAGTAACTGTGTTGTTACCATAGAAAATACTATCCGGATATAAGGTATGTCCCGGTACGGGAGAGGTACCTTCCTTTACGTGAAGAAAACGGGCATTGAATGCGTCTTTCATGCGATGTTCCAAATCTTCCCATTCTTCTGCGTCAGCTTTCAGCCCTTGCAGGCTTGCAAAGCGGTGCATCAGTTGTAATACTTTCAGATAATAAGCGGTTGCGATCAGAGCTCCGTCAGTCTTGCGGGAAGGGTCCTTGCTATGAATTAACTCCAGTGATTCGGGTGGAACGCACCAGTCACCATATTTATCTTTGGTGATGATAAGATCCTCTGTCATGTAGTATTCACGGATATGAGATACCCACTTCTTGATAGCCGGATAATTCTCTTCGATCGGACGTTTATCTCCAAAGTTTGTGAAAAGCATGTCGCAGGCCATTGGTAAAGCGGCAGGCCAAGTCACATTGTCCGAGTAGTAGTTCCAGTATGCTGGGGCTACATCAGGAATACAGCCGTCTTCCCGTTGTGCTTCACGGATGTCACGCGTCCATTTGGTATACATGGCGTAATTATCGAAAAGCATGCTTTCTCCCCAACAGCCCATGGTACGGTCACCCAACCATGGTTGGCGTTCATTCCGTTGCGGACAGTCAACCGGCATCCCTTTATAGTTGCTCCGGATTCCCCAAAATGCATTACGGATAATCTTATTCAGAGTTTCGTCAGAACAGTTGAAAGTACCGATATGCTCCATTTCATCTTCTACTACTTCGGCAACGAAATCTTCTGCCTTCGCATTCGGATAACCGCTGACTTCTACATAACGGAATCCATGATAAATAAAACGAGGTGCCCAGGTAGCATCTTTTGTTTCGCGTCCGCTGACAACATATACATCTGTAGAACGGGCATCCCTGAAGTTTCTTGTATAAAGTTCGCCATTGTCTTGCAGACTTTCTGCAAAACGGAGACGGATGCTATCGCCAGCCTGTCCTTTTATCCGGAAACGTACCCAGCCCGCCATATTCTGACCGATATCCAGGATATATTTGTTACCAAGCTTTTTAATAGAAACGGGCTTCAGGGTTTCTGTAACTTTCATGCCCGGCATCATTTGTGCGCGCAATGTTCCTGAAGGAATACTGACACGTTGGGCCGGCATCCAGTTTTTGTCATCATATCCGGTTTGAGTCCAGGCTCCTAGCTCTTTACGGGCATCATATTCTTCGCCATCATATTCATTATTGCTACGGATAGGACCTTCAGTAGTCAATTTCCATGAAGTGTTTGTAGCAATCGTTTCTTTGCTGCCGTCTGCATATTCCACAATCAGATTCAACCGGAGTTTAGGATAACCGAAAGTCGGTATCTTATACGGTTTATAGTTCTGACGCATCGTATAGAAGCGACCATTTCCAAGAGTTACTCCAATAGCATTTTCTGTTTGAAGCAGTGAAGTAACATCGTATGTGTTGTACAGAATTGTTTTCCGGTAGTCGGTAGGAGCAGGTGCCAGTACTTGATTGCCGATGCGTTGTCCGTTGATAAACAACTCGTACAATCCCATTCCGGCGATATGTACTGTGGCACGTTTCACATCTTTCTTTACTGCAAATTCTTTACGGAGATAACGGGCTGCCAAACGGCTCCATTGTGTTTCGCTATCTCCGGGAGCGGCCCTGTCCAAGCCGATCCATTGCCCTTGCCAATCTGCTTCATTAAATAGTCCGGTGGTCCAGAAAGCCGGAGCACTCCAATTTGTTGCACCTTTGTTGGTGTCTATTTTCACTTTCCAATAGTAGGGGGCATTACATTTTAATGTTTTTCCCTGATAAGTGATCCATTGAGAAGCGTCAGATTCAATCTTTCCTGAATCCCAAATATCTCCTTTTCCTTGTTCCAATAGCTCCGGGGAAGATGCGACAAGAATGTGATACGCAGTTTGTATCACATTCTGTTCATCCGATTCGATGCGCCAGCTCAATCGGGGTTGGCGCACATCGATACCTGCCGGATTTTTCAACTGCTCCGTTCGCAGGTCAGTGATACCTATGGCTGCGTATAGTGAACCTGCAAAGAGCAGAAGAAAGAAAAATGATACTATTCTTTTATTCATAAGTATGTTTTCATAATTCGTTTATATAATAAAATTAGGCACGGATTGCACGGATTAACGCTGTTGTTTTACCTATCTGTCATTCTGAAAACCGTAAAATCCGTGTAATCTGTGCCTAATAATACAAAATTATTTAGCCCATTTTTGTTGTGCATTTGGTAATTCTGTCCAGGCCTTCTCCACATAGTTCTTACTACTATCCACTACAATCAGAATATGATCGTTTCCACTGCAATAACCACTGTCGTGCTGGAATTTGTGCACTCCGTTATCAAATTCTCCGATGTATTCCAGTTTACCATCTTTCGTGGTGTACCACCAGGCATTCTTTTTTGCGCCGCTAATCTTGCTGAAATCAACTTCCATCGGACGTCCGGTATAGTTGTATACCATCAGATAATCATTTCCACGTGTAGCGATAGCGCGGTCATAACGTTCTCCATTCTGTCCTGTGATGATAGACTGATCGGGTATGCGTTCAAAGAACGGGAAAGTCAACATCAGGTTTTTCAGATACTTCATCTGATTGTAGCCCGGATCATTCAAAGCATCATACCAAGGCTTCTTTGCACCATAAGCACCACCTACACCCGGTTTGATAAATTGCATGATGGAATTATGACCGTAAGTATGTCCGAAAGAACCTGCAAATACAGACCAATAAGCATAACGACGTACGTCATAATCCTTCCACAACAGTTCGTTTTCATCGTGCAGACCATGAGGTATTTCTTCATAGATCGGTTCACCGTCAATCACAGGCTTCATGGGTTTCATGGCCAGGCTGCGTTCTACAAAACGCCAGTTATCCTCTTCCGTATTTTCTTCGATAGGGTAGTCACCATCTCCGAAACGTTGTCCATAGCGACGATGTCCGCTTTGAAACATGTTGAAATCCAACCAAGGAGCATTATTGAACCAAGTTGCGGAAGTTGTTCTTCCACGTGGATGGAATGTCATCAGGTGATTTTTGTCGATAGCTTTGATAGAGGTTGCCAAAGCTTCCCATTCAGCAGTTTTCACGTCGCCACGGATATCTCCACCAATAAACCAGATAATATTCGGTTCGTCCTTATAACGCTCTGCCAAAAACTTGCCGTATGCTTTTGCCTGTTCTACAGTCATCTCGCCCCGGTTCACCGGGCTTCCCCAAATGCAGACCATGCCGATATATTGTCCCTTCTTTGCTGCTGTACGGATGATGTAATCCATGTGATCCCAATAACCGTATACGCCTTTTTGATTGATGTTTTTGAAGTTGTATCCGTCAATCATCGAATATTGTCCGTAGATATTCATAGACGGAACATTGTTCAACGTTTGAACCTGAATCACGTTGTATCCGCGACGTTTGCATTGTTCCAGGTAATATTCGGCTTCATCCCGGTTCAAGCGTTCGGGCAATAGCCAACCGGTTTCTCCTAACCAAAAGAAAGGAGCACCGTTTTCGTGTTTCAGGTAACGTCCCTCTTCGGAAACTATGAGTTTGCCGTTGTCCCAGGGGATATACGTCTTTTGTGTTTTCTTCTGTGCTGCAGCCGAAGTTGCCATTGTCAATAGCAGCAACAAAAGGGGAATAATCTTGAATTTTCTCATTGTATTTTATCGTTTTTAGTTTATTTTTTAGTCATTTTCTCATACTCAATAGCAGCCAAGATGAATGAACCTACCGATTTCGGATCATTTTCTATAATCGGTTCACTGATATAATACTCAAATGAGCCGTCACGATATCTTTTTGAATCTCCGCCCAATCCTGCAACAGCACAGCAATTGGTAATTGTATAGCTGCCATCCTCTTCCAAACGGGTAAATGTCTTTACCATTCCGTCAAAGGCTTTTTGTGTCGGTTCGATATATTCGTTGCCAATATATCCTTTATTGATAGCTTTGGCAAGCGTATAGATAAACAGGGCAGTGGCAGATGATTCCAAATAATTACCTTCACGTGCTCCCTGATCGGTTACCTGATACCAGGTTCCGGATGAAGGATCTTGGTATTTCACAATCGCTTTTGCCAATCCCTGCAGAATTTGTATAATGCTGTCGCGTCCGGCTGTTTCCTGTGGCAGGAAGTCCAGTACATCTACAATAGCAGCTCCATACCATCCGATACTGCGACTCCAAAAATTAGGAGAGCAACCTGTTTCAGGATTTGACCATTTCTGTTCGCGACTTTCATCCCATCCGTGATAAAAAAGCCCTGTTGCAGGATCATAAGTCTTGCTATTTATCAAAAGAATCTGTTTTGTTGCTTCGTCAAATAAAGCGGGTTCATTAAAAGTAGCCCCATATTGAACCAGATAAGGAGAAGCCATAAAAATTCCGTCCAGCCACATTTGATGAGGATATCTCAATTTATGCCAGAATCCTCCCTCACTGGTACGGGGTTGCTCTGCCATTTGCTTGCGCAAAGTATCCATGGCTATTTTGTAGCGTTCGTCTCCAGTCTGTGCGTAAAGATCGAAAAGAATCTTTCCACCGTTGACATTATCAATATTGAATGAAAGATATTTCATGGTTTTGATATGTCCGTCAGCATCGATCAGACTATCTGCATATATCTTGGCATACTCATAATATACGCTGTCCCCAGTATGTTTCCATTCTTCCAACATGGATTTCACTACTAGTCCGTGGGTATATCCCCAGCGTGGTTTTTTAGCTTTTTCAATCATCCAGGGTTCGGGGAAACGTTTCATTTCGGAGCGTGCCATGCGTTCACTCCATTTTTCCGTTTCTGTTTTTTGAGGTGCTGCGCAAGCCAGGAAACAAGCAGTTCCACAGGCGACAATCAGTTTCAATAAGTTTTTGTTCATATCGGTCGAGTTATTATTTTCCAATCAATACATATTCTTTTCCTGCTTTGGTAGGTAGGTCATAGAGGTATGTCTCTGCAATTTCCACTTTGTTCAAGTTGGCCTTTTCGTTAATCAATGGCTCCGGAATGGTGGGGACTGCATAAAGAGGGTTCGGATTTTCACCTTTGGCACGCTTCAAGCCATTCCCGGTTAATGGGTTGAGCGAACGTAAACGACAATTTCCTCCCTTATGAGATTTGACAACCAGCCGGCTAACTTTCCCGTTTTTCCAACTCAAATCAAGTTCGAAACCTCCACGGGCAATGATTCCTTTGATAGAACCTGCTTTCCAAATGGTAGGCAGTGCGGGAAGCAAATATATAAAACCGTCGTAGCTTTGCATCAACATCTCTGCAATGCCTGCGGCACAACCAAAGTTTCCATCAATTTGAAATGGCGGATGCGCATCGAACAGGTTAGGGTAGGTGCCTCCTTTTTTCTTTTCATTGCGTACGAGAGTCAGCTGGTCAGTTATCAACTTGTAGGCGTGGTCGCCATCAAGCAGGCGTGCCCAAAGGCAAACTTTCCATCCCATGCTCCACCCGGTCGACGGGTCGCCACGATGAATCAGAGAAGTACGTGCTGCATCAAATAATTCAGGAGTACGGTAAGGGGAAATCTGATTGCTGGGGAAGAGTCCGTACAAATGAGAAATGTGGCGGTGCACGTCCTTCGGATCATCCCAGTCGAACATCCACTCTTGTAATTGCCCCCAATGTCCCACCTGCATGGGAGCCATTTCTTTGAGACGTTGTGTCAGATGAGAGGCAAATTCCCGGTCTATATCCAGTATTTGAGAAGCAGATATAATTGCTGTCCAAAGATCGAAAATCAATTGGTTGTCCATGGTGCATCCGGCAGCTGTAGTAGCTTTCCCGTTACTTCCCGAATGTACATTCTCCGGTGAATTACTGGGGCAGACTACCAGCCAGTTGTGTACGGGTTCTTTCACCATAATTTCATCAAAGAAACGTCCGGACTCTTTCAGTATCGGATAGACAGAACGCAGGAATTCCACATCTCCGGTGTATAGATAACGCTCCCAAAGATGTCGGCAAAGCCATGCGCCACCACTGGGCCACATACCCGAAGGAGCTTTGTCAACTGCTCCTGTAATACGCCATATATCCGTGTTATGATGCAACACCCATCCATTGGCTCCATACATAATCTTAGCCGTCTCTTTTCCTGTGTTACTCACTTCTTTTATCAGACGGAATAACGGTTCATTCAGTTCACTTAGATTCGTTACTTCCGAAGGCCAGTAATTCATTTCCAAATTGATGTTACAAGTATATTTGCTATCCCAGGAAGGGAATAATTTGTCATTCCAAATTCCTTGTAAATTGGCGGGTTGTCCTCCCGGTTGGGAAGAACAGATCAACAAATAACGTCCGAATTGAAAATAGGTGGCAACCAGATGTGTGTCATTGGTGTTTTTGAAATTCTCCACACGCTTATCGGTGGTTACATTCGCATATTGGTCTCGTCCCAAATCAAGAGAAACGCGTGTCAGATATTGTCGGTAAAAATCAACATGATTCTTCTTCGATTCAATGAACGGATGAACCATTGCTTTCGCCAAATAATTCTTAGCCCGCTCTGTCTGATTACCGGTGATGTCTTGATAATTGTTGAAGTTGGTGGCAATAGATACATAGACCGTAGCTTCATCAGCTCCTTCAACGGAAAGGACACCATCGGCACAAGCTATTTTCCCACCTTTATTTTTAGCAGTCAATCTGCCTTGAAATTCTACTTTCCCTTTGAGCCCCTCATGCAAGGAAGAGACTCCCGAGAGTGTCACACAGTTTCCCTCTTCAGAAGCGATCATAACATCTTGGTGCAGCGAAGTGAGTTGTGCATTGAAAGTAATTTGTCCGGGATGGTTGGCAGTCAGCCTAACCATTACTACCTGGTCGGTAAATGAAGTGAACGTTTCACGTTGATACTGCACTCCGTCTACTTCATAACGTACGATTGCACGTGCGGAATCCAGACTTAATTCCCTGTAATAATTGGAATAACGTGTATGACCTGGAAAAGCGATTCGCAGGTCACCAAAACTTTGGTATGGCATTCCTGAATTAGTCTTTGCCATTACCTTTTCTGTGGCCAGTGTCTGAGCTTCAAGGTATTTTCCGGCAAAGACCAGCTCACGCACTTTCGGAATATATTCCAGTGCATCCGGATTGGCGTTATTATTGGGACGTCCCGCCCAAATGCTTTCTTCGTTTAGTTGTATTTGTTCTGTGCCTGGTGTTCCATATACCATGGCCCCCAAACGACCATTCCCAAGGGGTAATGCCTCGGTCCATACCTGTGCGGGACAGTCGTACCATAGCTTGTATTCGGGTACAGAAGACTTCTGTTCCTGCGCCTGAATACAACCAACAGACATCGTGACGAACAGATATCCGATTAATCTCTTTTTATTCATTTCCTTCCAATTGCTTTTATACTTTTATAAAAGGACGATTGAAAGGGATTTTTGTACCCACTATGCAGGCAGTAAGAAAGGGAGAAGAATAAAAATAAGTTAGCAAACTTAAATGCAGTTATAAAGCCATTAAAATAGATGAATTTCGACAAACAAACAGATATACTGATTGTTGTCACATTGAATCATTCGTTTTTTTATTCACCTAAAAAATACAGATTATGGCAAAGAATTCTCCCGATGAAGGAAAAAACATCAAAATGGTAGAAAAGCAGGCGGTTGAAGCCTCTATGATTAACCTCAAAGAGTACCGGGCAAAAAGGCAATTCGGTAAAACACCGGAACCGATGGCGGATACGGTGGAAACTCCCAATCGAATGCCTGTTTTTGTTGTTCAGAAGCATGATGCCAGTCATTTTCATTTCGATTTTCGTTTGGAAGTGGATGGAGTATTAAAAAGTTGGGTGGTGCCTAAAGGACCTTCCATGAATCCAAAAGATAAGAGGTTGGCCATAGAAGTAGAAGACCACCCCTTGAGTTATGCGCACTTTGAAGGAGTTATACCGGAAGGTAACTATGGAGCAGGTACGGTGGAAATATGGGATAGTGGAACCTATGCTTACGTTGGTAATAATCGTAACATTTCCGCTGCCATTAAAAATGGGATACTTGAATTCAAGTTACACGGGCATAAACTCAAAGGGCTATTTGTCCTTATACATACCAATATGGATGATCAGGATAAAGACTGGCTGTTGATGTATTTGCGGCCACTCACGTTTACGATGCAAAGATTATTCCGTCTTATGATGAGGTATTCCTGTAAACTATGATCTGATAGTACTTATCAGAAGTCTATTATTTTCAAATTATATACGCGGCTTTATAATTCTACTTATTTCATTATTCTAATGATTAAGTGGAACTATATGCTCGTGTGGTTGTATTGTTTTGTGGTAAAATATTTTACAATTACTATGTTTTACCAAATAAAATGATGATTTTAGAATCTATCCCTTGATATTTCGGTAACAAACGATATTGTTACCACTTTTGATAGAAAACACCCATTGTTTTTGTTAGAATCCACCTCATATGTGGACGTTGAAAACTTTATACTTGTGCCGGATTTAGACACGTTAAAAGATCATCAAACGTGTTTTGCTGAAAATGTAAGTATTAATCAAATCCTATATAAGTATGAATGATTGTTACCTGAGTTTATTATTAAACTTTCGCGCTTTACTTTCTATAGATAGTGGAGTCAATTTAGTAAACAGTAAACAAGCTATTGGCGTAATTTTGCCTGATTTGTCATTGCTTGGTTATGCAGTTCCTGTAGAGAGTTTCGGCATTGGGCTATTTATTGTTTTGTTTGCGTATCTTGCGGTAGAGTATAATGTTCAGTTGTTGTCACATGAAAAACTTAAGATAGCTATGAACATGCTCCATACTACGCATACCCCGTTGATACTATTACGAAATCAATTGGAAGAACTTAAAACCGGTAATCTTCCCGAATCGCTTTCCCAACAGGTAGAAGAGGCATTGGGGTATACCGAATGCATCATATATTGCAATCAGAATATTGTAACCCTTAATAAGGTAAACAAAAAAATACTTCCTAAGACATCAACAGTAAATTTGGAACTCTCTTCTTATATTACTTCTATTGTTAATCAATGTCGTCCCTATGCTGATTCGCGCCGTATACAACTGACTGTCAGCGAATGTTCGGATTGCGTCAGTTGCAGGATCAATGAGAACATAATGACGGCAGCGCTTCAACATCTTATAAGCAAACTAATTTTGGCTTCCGATTTAGGCTGTTGCATATCAATCAATATAACACATACAATAGATTCCTGGCAGTTGCAGATTACTAA
>ERZ1673742.2803-NODE-2803-length-12465-cov-5.186704_pt1 | contig 12465 bp, 2 predicted proteins | sample MGYA00580208_ERZ1673742 | MGnify/ENA primary metagenome ERZ1673742 (study PRJEB41218, sample SAMN15661774) | gut metagenome | host: Homo sapiens | place: Canada: London | collected 2015-08-20/2019-03-30 | study: EMG produced TPA metagenomics assembly of...
AGCCATAAATATCGCCTATTTGTTTCTCTTCGTCCGTAAGCGTATAAAGCACCTGTTCCTGCTCCGTTTCCGGATCATAGCTGTAAATCTTGTCCATCGTGTTATAGACCAGCCTGCCGTTGTAACTCGACAATCCTGAATAGCAGCCCCATCCACGCCACTGCCCATAAATCGTTTTTTTCGCGGTTCCCTGATATTCCGGGTCATTCGTCTCCATGATTTGGTTTCCATCCAGATAATACAGGTTTTCTCCAACTGCCACAATCGGACTATCGAGATCGCGCCAATAATAGTTATCGTATTTTTTACTGTCTGCCTGCACATCTGTGCCATATACCCAGTCGTCTTTTTCCAGATGTCTAAGTTCTGCAGACTTCATTTTTTCTTCGCTGATGCAGAAATACTTGCGCCCGGACTTTGCGAACCACGTCGAATCGTCCCATGTGACATCTATATGATACCAGGCCCCGTCAAGCTGTACCAGCGACCAGACATGTCTCAAGCTGTCGCTCTGCACCCAGCTGGAGGTAACGCCAGCCCGATTCAGAAGCAGACGGTACGCCATCGTATAGCCCTGGCAAACGCCTGTTCCGTTGATCAGCATACGGTATGCGTCATAATACTTATAATCGTAATCATAGGTACAGTGTATGGCAATATAATCATGCAGATACATCGCTTTCGTCAGGTCTGACCAGTCGCTTCTGACCTCCTGCATGATCTCCAGAAGCTTCTGCTCCAGTATTGCCTGCTGCCGTCTGATCTCCTGCTTGTCTTCGTCCGTCAGCTGGTTCCTCTCATCGCTTCCATCTGTCGTATAACATGGAGAAATCGCCCATGCAATCTTTTCGCCTGAAGAATCGCTATAGCTACATATATAGCCGGTTTTTGCGTAAAACAAGTCCGGGTTTTCATATGCAACCTCAAGATAGAGTTCCTTTATGCTTTCTATCGGGATTGCATAGCGCGAAACATTAATATCGTCCTGCATTTCCTGTATGCCCTGTTTCAGCGTGCGCTTGGCAGCTTCCCAGTCTTCAGTGTTGACCGACGACTGTGTACTCTGTGCTTCCGCCAGCCTCCGCGCTTCTGAAATATCGATCTCATCGACGGTTTCGATGTAAAGTTTCCCTGCCGCCTGTTCCGGCTCCGGCTCTTCTGCCAGTGCGCTGACGCACAGCGCGCACATGAGGGCCAACAGGCTCAGAATCAGGGTCAGATATTTTCTCATGTCGTCCTCCCTTTCCATTGTGCCGCAGCTGACAGCGCGTATGCACTGTCAGCTGCGGACAGTCTCAAGCTTCGATCTGAATGTTCTCCGGCGCCCTGGACGGCTTGCCGCCCTCCAGGAAGAACAGCCTCAGTTCGCAGTTCCGGTAATCCAGCCCGCGCGGGAGTTTGCAGCGAATTACGCCGTCCCGTGCCTCCGCGTAGACCATCCTGACAAAGCGTCCGTTCTGGTAGGCCGCGAGAATGACGCGGACGCTCTGCTCAAACGGCTTATCGTCCGTATTTCTCGGCGGCTCGATTAGGTCGCTGGATGACTGTATGGTAAGTGTCGTCTCGCCTGTCGCGCTGTCGGTACTGGCAGACGCGGTAAACGCAGATTTCCATTGCGCATAGAGCACGCGCGGCGAATCTTTGATCAGGATGGCGTATGTTCCGATCTCATAACGTGTTCCGCTTCCGTCCGGCTTGGTGTTCCAGCTTTCGACCACTCTGCCGTCCTCGGAAACCAGCTGCTGGCAGCTTTCGGCGCGTTTGATCCGGCTCCAGTTCTTGAAGGTCGTACCGGTCGCCACAAGCGCGACCTCGCCCGGATTGACCGACGCAGCAAAAAGCGTCGTGTCATCCGGCTCCTGAACTGTTTCGCCCGGCAGATAGCAGCGACTGTCTGCCGTTTCTGTTCCGTTTTCGGATGTGTACCAATAGACCAGATCGCCATAACTGGCGGCATTCTGATAGACCAGCTTCGGCGCAGTCAGCGTGTCGCTGTTGCGGTAATAGGCAACGTAGCTGTCAGCTGGAACGTCTTCTCCTTTCAGGATGCCGCTTCCCCGGAACGCGATGTACGGATAACCGAGGTCCTTCCATGTAAGCGTGAACGCAAGCTGCGGATAGCTCCAGATCGTCGTGCCATAAGAATTGCCCGTGCTGCCCTCTGCACCGATCAGATCGGCGTACTGTTTTTTAAACCCAGCGCTGCGCAGGTTGTAGCCTTCGCCATACTCAAGCTGAAGCGTAATGGATGCAGCGCCGTCGGCTGTCGTGCCGCCGTTACCATCCACTGTCGTCGTACACATGACCGGTTCGGTGCGCAGCTGCCACATGTCGCCGATCTCACCCTCGCCTACGGAGTTCTCCGATGCTTCCCTGCTGGTTCTGCCGTAATAGTGAGTAGTATCCGTATCGATATTGAACTCTTCTTTCCCGCTCAGACTGGCGATCGCCTTGCTGTTTGCACCAGCGGTCAGCGTCATGTGCGGGGCTCGGCTGAGAATCAACGCTTTCATCTGGATTGCGGGCTTGTCCGCCTCTTTTGCCGTAATCGTCAGGCTGGGATGCTCCCCCCATGCGCAACTCTCATCGAGACAGAGTTCCCCCACACAGCTGAGTGTTCCGTCAATCCAGTTCTCACCGCCTATTACGCGTACATTCGCCGCACACGGGAGAGAAATGTCGCTGCCCTGATAGCCGCGCAGTTCCATTTCAAGCCTGCCGGATTCAACATGGAAGTATGCCGACCATCCATCAAACTCGAAAGAAGTGTGTCCAGCCTCAAACGCATAATCTATACCATCGACAGTCAGCTTTCCGTCTGGCAGCCAGAGGGCAACCGCATTGATTTCCTTCATATCCTCCGTAACGGTTAGGGACTCGCCTGCTGCGATCATACCGATCTGTTGATACCTTCCGTTCTGGTCGCGGTAATAGCAGCGCCACTGCGTAAACCGAAGGCCATCCGGAGTCTCGGAGGGTTCTGGAAGGACATAGGAAGAGCCGATTTTCGCAGAACTGATCTCCTGACTGTAATCCACATAATTATACAGTTTAACCGGGACACTCCCTGTTTCCAGCCACTGCGCGTAAAGCTTTTTGACATTACCGGGAATCCCTCTGTTGAACGCGTAGCTGGTTCCCGTGCCGTCCGGCTGTGTGTTCCAGCTGAACAGCTGCGAACCATCCGTTGCATCCCAGCGTTCACTGTAGTTTTCGTAAGACCCTATGACCTTTTTGCCGTATTTACCGCCGTTATCAAACAGCTTACCGTTGGCATAAAAGACAAGGCGATACTCTCCATCTGCCACAGCGCAGAGCGTTGTGCCGCTCTGAATGCCGTTTTCCTTCTCTGTGATGCTCTCCCCCGGCAAGAACTGTTGGCTATCCTTCGTTTCAGATGCCTTGCCGTCCTCGGTATACCAGTACAGCAGATCACCGTAGCTGGCATAATTCTCAAACTGCAGTTCCGGAACCGCTGCTGTGCCATTCTGGTAATCTACAAATACAACACGTTCCCTCCTTGTTTTGAAGAAATGCGCAGGATCCAATTTCGTCTCATTCTTCAGTTCACCGCTGACACGGAAGGCAAGGAAGGACGCATAGCCAGTCGGCACCCATTCCAGTTCAATCGTGCAGTCCCTTTCTGGGACAGACACTTCATAGGTGCTGCCAGCCACATTGCCAACAACATTATGATAGCCGGAGCACCAATAGCCCGGATAGGTAAATCCAAACGTGTGGTAGCTTGTCATTTGTCCGGCTTCGACCTGTTTGCTGACCTGCGTTCCACTGTCCGTTGTCGTCGCACCTCCGCCCTTTACGGTCAGTGTGCTCATATGCGGGTGGATATACAGGTCGCTGATCGCGGCGGGCATGTCCGAAGGATCGAGCGTAATTTCAGCTGTTTCTCCGTTCAGAACGCCGGAATAGCTGCAAGCAGCTGTGCCCAATTCAAGGGCTGTTCCATCCGCAAATACATTTTTACCTGCGCCTGCGTGGAACTCCATATGCGGCGCGCGGCTGTTTATCACGCGGACTGCCATGACTGCGGGCGCACCCTCACCGGCGAAAGCCCGAAGTGACGCATGGCTGTCGTCGCTGCACGCGGTTACAAGTTCCAGTCCATCGATACATGCGATTGCGGGTTTTCCCGCTGCCGCTGTGATCGTGTTTTCACCAAATCCGACTCTCAGCTGTGTATACGCAGGCAGGCTGATCGCCGATCCCTGATATCCGTACAGCTGCACGATAAATAGCCCCTCATATGGATAATACCGTACGCTCCAGTTTTCTCCGAAAAAGCTGCTGGTTCTATTGGAAAGCGAGAAGCTTCTACCTCCGATCACAAGCGGCTCCGCCGGAAGCCAATAGGCGTTGAGTCTGCATTCAGCTGCATCTGCCGGGATCGTGATGGTCTGGCCGGACAGATGCTTGTTCTCACGGATTCTTCTTCCATCCGCATAGATGAAATCCACATCCCAATACGGCTGTTCCTGTCCGTACAACGCCCCCAACTCCGGTAGTTGGATCTGGCTGCCGCGCGGAAGCCATTTTTCTTCGTCATAACCCACCGCACCGGCGTAGAATCTGACGCGCACGCTGTTTTCGGGGTCGGCCCACTGTGCGTAGAGGCGGACAAGGCTGGTGTGCGCCGCTGGGACTTCTTCGCCGTCCGCCGCATAGCTTGTGCCGGAGCCGTCGGGCTCAGTGTTCCAGCCGGTCAGGACTTTCCCGTTCTGGGAGCCTCTCCTCATCGTCCGGCGGGCATTGCTGTCCTCCACAACGGCCATGCCGTTCGGGAATGTCTCACCGTTTGCGTAGAAGACGATGCCCGTTGTGCTGCTTGTATACCGGCCATAATAGCCCACGCCTGCTGTCAGCGCAGTCTGCTCCTGTCCGGGCAGAAGATAGGTGTACCCGTTTTCGGTTTTCCGCTCCCAGCAGAGGAACTCATAGGTCACCGACGTCTGCCCGTACTCGTTGGTATATCCGGCCTGCTCCGGCGCTTTCCATCCGTCCGCCGCCGCGTCAACGACCTTTACCTCTGTGAAGTTCGTTGCGTTTACATAGAACACGGCAGGAACCTCCGCGTTGCAGTCCTCCCAGAACGCTGTCAGCTCCAGATCGCGGTCTGCGTTGAACAGCGCCCCATACCAGTTGCCGTTTTCGTCCTTATAGAATCTGACATACTTTTTTGCCTGCGTGAAAAGGTTGGTAAGGTCGACAAGGCCGTATTGATTCACCGTCCGTGTGACTGTCTGCGTTTTTGCCTCGTCGCTGTAGACCGTGATCGTGACACGCATCGGCTCGCCTGTCGTGACGCGCACAACGACACCATCCTGCCGTTCCTCGTTCACGCTGCATACGCTTCCGTCGTATCTGAACGAACCTGCCGTATATGCGGGGCCGTTCAGGCCATCGAGCATGATGTTCCGTCCGCTCAGGGTCAGTCCCTTGTCTGTCCGAACAGCGGGCTTGCCGCTGAAGGTGAGCGAACTGCCGTTCGCCTGTTCCTGAAGCGTCAGCCATGAATAGCCGTAGGCCGCGATCGCAGCCCCAGACTCGTTCGTGATCTCGTTCTGCCCAGTGTAGTTGAGGATCGCAATCACGTCCGCTGTCTCGCCCGCGTTATACGGTGCGCTAAACGAGATTGCGCCTCCTGCGTAGCCGTACAGGCTGATGCAGAGGGTCGGCAGGCCGTCGCCGTTTTTGGTGAGCACCGCGCCCCATCCGCTGCCGGAGGCATGCGGGTACTGTTCGCTGAGATAATAGCGCTGCCCGTCGACGACCAGATAATGGGAGATATCCCGCATGACGAGCTTCGTCACGAGGTCGCCTGTTTTCGTTTCGTTTGCCTCGCAGCGTCCGTCGTTATAGACGAAGCCGTTCGCAGCCGCATATGCCGCGGCGGTTCCGCCGTCGAGGGTGATGCCGCCGCTGAAAATCTGCAGACAGCCATCCGTCTGAACGGCGGGCTGGCCGCTGACGGTGAGGGATGCCGTCCGGCTGTAGCGTTCAATGGTCAGAGCGGTATAGCCTTCCGCGGTGATGCCTGCGCCGGACTGCGCCGTGACGGTGTTGGTTCCGCTTATGCTGACCAGCGCGTAGACCTGCTTGGCTGTTCCGACACCGGTTGGATCGGAAATTCTGATCGGCCCGCCGTTATAATCCTTCAAGTCCAGCAGGAGCAGCGGCGCGTTGTCGCCATTCAGAGCCGCATAGGCTTCCCAGCCTTCTCCGCTCACTGGGTTTGTACCGATCTTGTAGGTTTCATTGCCGATGGTAAGTGTGTGGATGCCGGGCTGAGGGCCGTTCTGCTCCCACTGCGCGTAGAGCCAGACGAGCTGGTTATGCGACTCCGGAACGTCCTCGCCGTTGGCGTAGGTCTTGCCAGTGCCGTCGGGCTTTGTGTTCCAGCTCAGGAACTTCTTCCCGCTTTCGCACCGGCTCCAGTTTTCATTTGCAGTATACGTATAGACCGGCTGCAACACGACCCAGCCGTAATCGAACGTCTCGCCGTTGGCACAGAAGATCAGGCCGGTCTCCGAGACGGTATATACGGCGTGGTACGCGGTCGGGCGCGTCAGCGCGGGCATTTTCTGCCCGGAGAGCAGCTGCGTGACCCGGTCGACGATCTGATTTTCCCAGCAGAGCGGCGTGTTATGATACTGCGAGATATCGTATGGCTCGAACATGGGCGCTGTCCATTCTCTGCTGCCGTCGACCACGGTAACGTTTCTGTCGTCTCCGAGATTTCCGTAGAAGATCGCAGGGATCTCATAATCGCATTTATCCCAGACGGCGGTCAGGACTGTATTGCCCGGCTTCAGGTCGGGGTAGATCAGGAACGGCGAATACGTTTGCCCATCGTCGCCCTGATAATATGCCACGTATTTTTTGCTCTGCGTGAAGGCGTTCGCCAGATCAAGCTGGCTGTTTTCCTCGCAGGTCAGGGTCACATCGTCTGTCGTACCGTTCCAGTTCGTGCCGCCGTTGCCCTTGACGGTGACGGTGCGCAGCTCGGCTGTGCTGATGAACCAGATCCCGCCGTTGCCGTTGTCTTTGGTTTTGTAGGTCGGCAGATCGCAGTTCACGCTTTGGGCGTTCACTGCCGGGTCGCCGTTCCAGCTGGTGAGCGTGATCTCATTACTGTCGAGACGAACCCAGCCGTCCGGGATGGAAATGGTGGGATTGCCGCCGATGGAGAGCGCTGAGCTGCCAGCCACGGTGCTCTCGTCCATCATGATGACCAGCCCGCGATATCCGCTGAGGGACAGCGCCGCGCTGTCCTGTCTGCCTCTGATATTGCATTGGCCAATGAAGCGCAGCATGACGATTGGGCGGGTCGAGCCCGTATAATCGTGATTGGATGTTATCGTGATTGGGTCGCCTTTGTAGTCGTTCAGCGTCAGTGCGTATACCGGCTCTCCATCACTGTTCATAGTGGCAACAGAAGTCCAGCCTACTCCAGATTGCCGTTCCGTGCCGATGGTGCGGGTTTCGCCATTGATGGTGAGGGTGTGCGTACCGGGGTTGGGTGCGGTGGTCTGCGGTTGGGTGGAATCTTCGGTGGGTTGGGCAGTTTGCTGGGGCTGGGCGTCGGCGGCGGGCTGGGCCGCAGTTCCTGCGGCGGAGGCCGGGAAGACGGCGCAGAGCAGCATAATGATTGCCAGATTCAGCGCCAGCAGGCGCTTGAGTTGTGTTTTCATGTCAATACTCCTCTCTCTTTTGCGCATGGATGAGAAAAAGGGCCGCTGCGCGGGGCAGCGACCCTTTTTTATCTAGCTTCAGCGCCCCTGATAATATCTGTAGAGGAAAGTCACGATCTGTGCGCGGGTGCAGGAAGCGTCCGGGCTGAAGGTCGTGTCGCTGGTGCCGGTGGTGATGCGGTTGTCATAAGCCCAGAGGATGGCGTCGTAGTTATAAGCCGTAGTCTTAACATCCGTGAAGGGGTTAAACGTATTGGGCTTGGATGCGGAGGCTGCGCGGTAGAGGAACGTTGCAACCTGTCCGCGGCTTACTGTGACGTCGGGGCCGAAGGTGGTAGCCGTGAGGCCGGTGGTGATGCCCTGCTCAACTGCCCAGAGAACTGCGTTGTAATAGTAATCGCGGGAGTCCACATCCGTGAACGCGCATGTGCGATATCTGGGCATCGGGGAACCGGCTGCACGCCAGAGGAAGGTGACAGTCTGTGCACGGGTGCAGACGGCGTCGGGAGAGAAGGTATAGCGGCCTGTGCCGGAGGCAATGCCGTTTTCTGCGGCCCACTTGACTGCGTCGTAGAAGTAGTCGAAGCGGCTCACATCATGGAAGTTGAAGCTGCCGGAGTTGCCGTCGATCACGCCGGGGATATAATCCGTGCCGTCGTCAACATAGGGAATCAGCTTGCCGGTGAGCGTCGTATAGTTGTGCGTGTCAGTCGGGGTGAAAGTCCATGCGTATTCCTTGCCATCCTTAAGCACAGTCGTGAGGGGCAGATCCCATGCGATGGTACCGGCCGGGCGAATCGTGCCGACAGTCAGCTTGGTGTCAGCAAGGGTCTTGCCGCTCGTCTCGATCTTGGTGAAGGACGGCGTACCGGCCGGGGTGGCCTTGGTGATGGTGAAGGTCGCAGTCTTGTAACCGTAGCTGCTTGCATCGGAGTAGGTCGCAGTGACGGTGTAGGTGCCGACAGTCAGCGGGAGGCCAGCTGCGTCGAGCGTTGCACCGGTCGCTACATCGGGGGCGTAGGTATAGCGCATGCCGCTGGAGTGACCTGCAATGGTTGCCTTTTCGTACTTGATGCCGGAGCCGGTGTAGACAGCGGAGCCGGATTCAAAGACGATGCGGTTGGAGACGTTGGTCTTGTCATAGGCCTGGATCTTCAGATCATAGGTGCCGGCTTTGTAGTTGCTGGAGACCGGCGTGACAGTCACGTTGAAAGTTGCTTCGCCGGTTCCGCCGTTCAGCTGGTAGGTGATCACGTTTTCGCCATCGACCACAGCGGGCTCCTGCGTGAAGATCGCGTCGCCGCCAGCGGCGGTGAGTGCGATGGAGAAGCCAGTCTCCGTCTCGTCGGCGAGGAAGAAGTTGGACGGGAGCGTGCTGGTCTTCACCTCAGTCTCGGTGCAGAGGCTCGAGATGGTGTAGACGCTCAGGTTCAGGTCAGCCTTTGCAATCGTGAAGGTCGTGTTCGCCGAGCCGGTGAAGTTGCCCTTACCGGTGACGGTGACGGTGGCAGTACCAGCGTTGACGTTGGGGGCGTAAGAAACGGTGTAATCCTTATCTGCCTCAAGCGTTCTGCCGCTGATCGCAACGGTCACTTCCGGAGTATGTGCCTTGGTGTTATAGGTCACGTCAGCGATAGGCGCGAACGTGCAGCCGGAGAGATCCGCCGCCGTGATGGTGAAATGCTTTTCAACCGAGCCCTTGAAGTGAGCACCCGTACCGGTAATGGTGACAGTTGCCTCGCCTGCGTTGACATTGTTCGTGTAGGCAACGGTGTAATCCGTGTCAAGTGCCAGTTCCGTTCCGTTGAACGTTACGGTAACTTCAGGCTCATAAGCAGTCCCGGTATAGCCAACGGGGCTATCAATGTCGCTGATGGTCGCGCTGGAGATGTCCGCCTTGGCAATCTCGAAGGACTTTGTGACTGTGCCGGTGTAGTTGCCCGTTCCGGCGACGGTAACGGGATAGCTGCCTGGCTCAGTGCCGGTCAGGCCGGTGACGGTGTAATCCGTGTCTTTGGTCAGCTCTTTGCCGCCGACGGTGACGGTCACGGTCTGAGTCAGTTCATTGCCGGTGTAGACGAGATTCTCGCCAAAGGTGACATTCTCTTCTGTGAGTTCGCGGGCAACGACCTCAAATTCCTTCTCAGCAGTGTAGATGGTGTCAGCATCCTCGCAGGATGCAGTCACTTTGTACTTGCCAACGGGGAACGGCTGGTCAGAGACCTGATTGCCGTCCTTGTCGAAGAACTTGAACGTAACGTCGCCTGCACCTGCCGGCTTGGACTCGCCGACGCTGGGGGAAACAGTATCGCCGTAGGTGACGGTAGCAGGAACGTCGATCTGGAGCGTATTCGCGTCGGTGTTCTTGTCAATGATCTTGATGGTGAGCGTACCGGACGCCTCGTTATAATTCGCCGAAGAGAATTTCAATGTAGCCGTGTCAGACGCGTTATTAGCAGCATCTGTCTTATCCGTATCTCTCAGCATAAACGTGACAGAACGCATGTCATCGCTTGGTAAGTAACCTGTAATCAGGCTATTTCCCGCGTGAGTAACCTCAATTTTAATGCCGTCCTGCGTCAGACCGAAATCAGCCGGAGTAACCGTGACTTCCTTTGTACCGAAGAGCACGGATTTTTCTGCGTCCGTCGGCGCGAGGTCGCCTTTGACGATCGCCCAATCCAGTTCTCTGGTCGTAACGGACTCGTAGATTGCATAATGCGCATCGTCCGCCGCGCTGATCGTTGCAGCCGCCTTATAGGTGTTAACGTCCGTTGCCGTGTTGTTTTCGTAGTCAACCTTGATCTTGCCCTGCAGGTCTTCCGGAATCACCAGTTCAACCGTGTGCACAGTGCCGTCATATTTGAAAGCTTCTGTGTAGTCCCAGTCCTTAATATCGTCAATAGAAATTGTGGCCTTATGGACGGGCACACGAACGTTGAGCGAAAGCTCGGCATAGTTCTCGCTGTCAGTCGGGACAAACTTTGCCGCGAATGCTCTTCCGTACGGCTCAGGTGTGCCGGTGTAAACGGTCGGGTCGCCGACATCCTGCGTAGAATCCACCCATTCAAAGTGACCGTCAATCGGTTTTTTGGTTTCATCGCCAGCAGCAATTACCGTACCGCCGGTGAAGCTGAGGTCGCTGAGCTTCATGCCATAGTGCGCATTGGGCGTAGTGCCGGGCGTCAGAAGCAGCGCAAGGGCATCCTTATCCGCAGTCGTAGCTGTTACAACAGCCTTGTATGCACCGGCAAATCCGCTCTCCTCGATTGCGACCGTCTGCGGCTCACCGCCATTGACCGTGACGGTCAGCGTCTGGGCGTTAAGCACATGGTTCTTGTCCGCTTCCAGCCCGATCACGATGCTGTAAAGCGTGCCCGCCTTAAACTTCTCTTGGGAATCAAGCGGATTGCCATCGGTATTCGTGCCCTCATAGCAGGTATAGCCCACAGAAAGGCCGGGAGTCGTCGTCTCGACGTTCAGGTCAAAGATTCGCTGACCCTTGGCAAAACTCGTGACCGTTGCAACGGGCGCGGTGATCTCCTGCTTGGTGATCGTGAAGGTTGCGTTCTGAACAGTCACGCTCTCATCGATTCTGCAGTTGTTTCCATTCGGCTCAGCAGTGACAGTATAGGTACCAGCATCTGCTGCAGCAACATTCAGTTCATTGCCGTTGTTGACAACGAAGCCAGCAGCGTCGTTGCCTTCTGCATCCTTCACCTTGAAGGTGACGAAGCTGGTGATGTCCTTGTTGGAGGTAGACGTTGCGCCCATGGTGAGCACTTCGTCGCTACCGTATACAACTTCATTCTTGCTGATAGAGGTAGCAGCAAGCGTGGGGGCAGCGCCCTCTACCACGCTGACATTGTCTGTATGAATTTCCGAAAAATCAATGCCTGCAATGTTGCTCGATGCCGTATTGATTTCCTCGGCAGCTGACACCGCGTTGGGGCGCGTAGTATCAAACTCAAACTTCTGCACGCCATTTTCGGCTCCAGCTTTCACTTTGAAAAGGATGTAAGCAATCGTAATCGACTCGTTCTTATTAATTGCTTTCTGTCCTTCAGCAGATGCTTTTGTAAACTGAATCAGTCCCGGAACATCGACGTTTTCAGAGCCAATCCACTTATTGTTATAATTGAAACCATTGTTTTCCTTTGGCAGTGCTTTCGCAATCGGACCTACAGTAATTTCTTCACCAGCATCTTCATCTTTATAGATAAAGCTGTAGGGCTCAAATGCGGTTTCATCATACTTGATGAAAAACTGGCCGCCTGCCCAGTTCAAAGTTTTCTCAGCGTTATTCGTAAGCGTAAGCTTCACCGCAAGCAACTCATTCGGCTTGGCACTTGTAATTGCGCCTGTATCCGAAATATAGGTGTGGCTCTTTACTGCATACGAAACAGCCGTCAAATTAACCGACGGTGCGGGTTCGAAGCTGATCTCGCCGCCTTCAGCGGCAACCGGTGCCACAAAAAGGGACAGCAGCAACGTAACTGCCAGCACCAGCGCAAGAATTCTTTTCATAGTTTCTTACCTCTCATTTAAAGTCATTATTTTCCGACAATCTGAAGTAGAATTGCAACCGCGTCATTTGTATTGACCGTATGATCGCCATTCACATCTGCAGCCATCAACTGCTCATCTGTCATTGTGTATTTGTTAACAACATAAAGCAAAATCGCGGTTGCATCGTTTGTATCTACTTTGCCATCGTTATTTGCATCGCCCAGTTCAATCAGCGGCTTCTCGCCGT
>ERZ1673742.2806-NODE-2806-length-12460-cov-4.516002_pt1 | contig 12460 bp, 8 predicted proteins | sample MGYA00580208_ERZ1673742 | MGnify/ENA primary metagenome ERZ1673742 (study PRJEB41218, sample SAMN15661774) | gut metagenome | host: Homo sapiens | place: Canada: London | collected 2015-08-20/2019-03-30 | study: EMG produced TPA metagenomics assembly of...
GCTCTTTAAAGTAACATATTTCAAGTCCAAACTTTATCGTAACAGGATATTTTTGATTTCTTACTTTTTCAATCAGTTCTAAATACTCTGGCAGCTTATGCTTACCGGCTTTTCTTTGAAACCACTCATCCACAAACTTACTGTGTGCACATACAGAATGATACATTGGTCTAAATTCTTCAAATATGTAGCAGTGTTCGAGCAAGCGGATTTCATCCATCTGCGTCTCTACTGCCTTGTCTACAAATTGTTGGATCCATTCTAGCGAGTAATCTCCCCGCTCAATATGAATATGACCATCTACTCTTGCCACATCATTCTCCTGGACTGCTGGAAATCACTTTGCCGGTATTCCAAAGTGTAACTGCCTTTTTCGCAGCCTCCAGCCGCTCTTCCTCGGAGTGAAAATCAATCGTCACCGAATGACATCCGCACTCCAGACACATAACATAATAACCACAGCCACATTCCTCTTCTAACAACGCGCCACCCTCACACAGCGGACAGTCACTGATCTCTAACATTTCTTCGATATTCATATTCTTATTCCTTTCTTTTTGACCTAATTTAATTTTTCAAGTGATTAGACCAACAAATTTATACTACTCTTTTGACCCACATGACTCTTTCCTGCTTTGGGTCATACATTTTACATCTTGTATTTGACCTAAAAAGCCAGTATCCTTTGCTAGACCAAACTCTTACAAGTTGTTTTATGGTCTGCCTTTAAGAAACTCTTTTTAGACCAAAAACAAGTTCTTTTTTCCTTGACCTAAAACGAATTTTCCATTTTTCAAGTCAAATTTCGCTCCAATAAATGATTTCGCCCCTGACCCAGCAATACTCCCCGCAACACCTCACCTCAAGCCATCAAGGCCCCGGAACCTCGCATGCCACGCAAGTAGCTCACAGCCCTCCAAAACCATTACAGGGCGCTGCACGCAGCGCCCCATTCCTGCTTTGATTAGTAACTATTCAGGCTCCCCCTCCCATACATTGATCCTGAATAGTTACCATTATTTTACAAATTCATCCAGATCCACGCGGTCAAACACTTCCAAGGCCCCTCCGCGGGTGGCGTTGAAAATCTTCACATGGTGTTTGATGGCATGCTCTTTTAAAAGCGTGTACGCATTCAGCGAGCCATCCAGGAAATACTTCTCATAATCGTCGCTCTGGATGCCAAGACGGCGCATGCGGTCCACAATCTTCTTCGCATCACGCTGCTTCAATTTGTCATCCGTATAACCGTTGATAAAATGCGTATTTCCGGTAAACGTCGAGGTACAGTCGCAGCCGATCAGATAAATCTCGGAAAATCCCATGTAAACCGCCATCTCAATCATCAATGACATCACCGTCGAACCGGACGGGATATAATATGCCAGCGGAGAACGTTTTACTTTGTACTTATCTTTTGCGATATTGTACAAAATAACCGGATTTTTTGGTTTCTCGCGGAAAATGTTATACGTCGTGATATTGGTAAATAATGGAATGTTTCCAATTGCTTTGTTGATCTCCTCGCTCTGGAATTTCGCACAGATGCGGTCGATCAGGAAATAATAATCCGGACGCCAGGTCGTCTGATCAAATGCCTTCGTCACAAGATTGCAGCCAAACGTAATCTCGCCGTTTTTCTGGAGTCCTTCGAGATCCGAAAGACGCATGCTCGGACCATTTCCAACAAGGAAACAACGCTGCCCCTTATGCTTGTTTTTATAGGAATACAAAAGTTTGCTGTTTTCCGTCCGGCAAAGTCCCATGCAACGGAGCATACCGGAAAATGCGATATAGCCGTCACGGAAACTCTTGCGGATGACATTCTTTGTATGGATGACCCATTTATAAAAGCGGAATGCCGGACCAAGATCTGTCTTAATCGTCTTTTCAATAACACGGCGTGCCGCATGGGCATCATCAAGATAATTAAACTTTTCTGTAAATGCTTTGTATTTCTCGTCGTATGTGAAGTTGGCAATCTGGTCTAAAATTGCCTTCACAAGGTCATCCTGTGTCTTTACGATCGGACCCGGCAATTCGTTGATATCAAAATAAAAATCGCGGATCTCGCCCTGATATTCGTCGAGATCATACATATAAAATACCATCGGACGCTTCAGATCGCCATAATCAAACATCGTCGAAGAATAGTCCGTGATCATAAGATCACTGATGATGTACAGATCATTGACATCATCCACCAGCGTTACATCGATCACACCCGGCACATCATTGGCCACATCTTTGAATCCGATCTGATGGTGAGCGCGGAACAAAAGGACATATTCGTCACCAAGCTGCTGCATCAGTTTATTGAAATCAAGTTCTGTATTATATTGGAATCCTTCACCCTTTTTAAACTGGTTGTCGCGCCAGGTCGGCGTATACAGGATCACCTTCTTATCTTCCGGCACTCCGACCTCTTCCTTGATGCGTTTGACATCTTCGTCGGTAAATTTAAAGAGCGCATCGTTTCGCGGATAACCGGTTTCCAAAATGATATCTTCTTTATGACTCTTATCAAGACGGAACGAAGAAATCATCTTTTCGCTGTAAAAATGGGATGGCGAGATGAGATAATCCATCTTGCGTCCCTTGATATAATATTTTTTGTGCATTTCTGCCAAAGACTGTCTCGGATCCACCTCAAACTGGATATCATTTCCGAGACGCTTTAACGGCGTTCCGTGCCACGTTTCAACATATACCTGATGCGGACGCGGAATCAAATAGTTTGGCAATGCCACATTGTTAAACCAGTATTTTGCTTTTGCATAAAGGATAAATGCCGAGCGGGAATCCTTTTTTACGACACGTGTATGACGGCGCACCTTCAGATCCGCATGAGCCTCTATATCATTGACGATCCATACAAAGCGGAAATCGCGGTATCTCTCATCTTCCATCAGTTCTTCATAGATAGCTCGAAGATTTCCCCCGCATCGTTTGCCGCTGAATGCCTCAAAGACAATCAAATGCTCATTTAAGATTGGATGGGTCAGACACTGCCACCAGAATTTCAATCGTTTCTTCAAAAACCGCTTATTTTTATTTGAAAGTAAGCCACTCATAAATATCCTCCATCTTATCTGCTTCAAAGGCTTTGCGCATATCATCGATCGAACGAATTTTAAATACACCGCCTACGATATTTTGCAAATACTCCGGAATCTCCGGATTGGATTGATACAACTCAATGGTTTTCATAAAATCTTCTCTGCCGCTTCGGCTGCTGCCAAACATGCGAAGTCCCTTTTCCAGCATCATACGGGTGTTGATTGAAACCGGGTTTTCCGACACGCCCAAAATCGCAATCGTACCCTCCGGGCGGATATAATCAATAATCTGATTGATTGCTTTCGGAGAACCTTCGCCGCCGACGCATTCAATCGCATGGTCGATCTGCAGATCATCCGGAATCCGGGAAACCACATATGTCTCATCCGCAAAGGTAAAATCTGACAATTTATCGCGGTTTACACCAAAGATACATAACTTCGTATCCGGGAACATTGCCTTAAAAAATACGGCAGTAATATAACCCAAATTTCCATCGCCCCAGATGCCGACACATTCCCGGCGTTTGTGCGCAATTCGATCAAACCGGCTGAGGGCATGTACACTGACCGATACAATTTCCGTAAACGCTGCCACAAGCGGATTGATATTCTCCGGGAGACGGACAAGCCGGTCTCTGCGAATATCCACAACATCCTGCATAAAGCCGTCAAAACCGCTGGCGCGGAATTTGGAATCTCTTCGATAATTTTCTGCAATGATCTCATCTTCACTCATCGGTGTATTGGGGATCATTACCACTTTTTCGCCTGCCTGAAATTCTCCTTCCGGATCATAAACAACCTGTCCAATCCCCTCATGGATCAATGCCATCGGCAATTTCTGACGCAGAACATCTTCCGCACGTTTTCCCTGATAATATCTCTGATCGGCATTACAGATTGACAAATACGTCGGTCTGACGATCACATTGCCCGCTGTCAGGTCAATATCCGTAAATTCTACTTCAAATCGTCTGGGTGCAACCAGACGGTAAACTGCATTCAGCATAGTCTAATTTCATCCTTCCGATTTGTTTTCTTCCCCTTTGATCAAAGCTTCTGCCACACGCAGATCATAAGGATAGGTAATCTTGATATTAAACACCTCTCCGTCTACGATATGAACTTTTTCACCTTTCATAACAAAAATCTTTGCCGCATCCGTCAAAAGTTCTTTTTCCTTAGGACTGAGTGCCTCATATAATTGGCGGAGTTTCAATGCCTTAAATGTCTGTGGTGTCTGTCCCTGATACATTTTGCGGCGTTCCGGAATATCGCTGATCACCACATTGTCCTCGCTGCACACGATCGTATCGGTCGCTGCCACTGCGGTATCGCAGGCACCGTATTCTTTCGCATAGCGGATATTTTCCTCCAGAATCCGCTGCGTCACAAAAGGACGAACCGAATCATGTGTGACAATGATCGTATCTTCATTAAGATTGCCCTCTTTTTCGATGTAGGCAATCGAATTCATAATCGTCTCATTTCTGGTCTCTCCGCCTTCAAGAACCACAATTCTCTCAGTGTCTTTCATATATTTACGAACAAGGTTCTTTGTGTGCGAGATCCACTCGGTCGGGCACAATACGAGAACCTTTTCAAATTCACTTTGCATGTAAAATTTTTCCAACGTGTGGATCAAAATGGGTTTGTCTCCTACCAGCAGATACTGTTTTGGTTTTCCGACATTTCCCATCCGGCTTCCTACACCACCGGCAAGTACTACTCCATAAATCATAACTTCCTCCATTCCACCAGAATAGCAAGTACAAATTTTCTGATGTATTTACTGTTGTAATCCTGTCTCTATTTTAATGCTTTTTCGTCCAAATGTAAAGAACTGCTTTATCCGGGTTTTCTTTTGCAGCGGTGCAGCAAACAAAATCCGCTTTTCCGTACGCAGCATCAGCTGATCCAAAAACGCATAATCATCTTTGGTTTCCGGCACCAGTTTCAATTCCCCGGCAAATGCCATCCGCACTCTGGCACGGTATAACTCATGGTAACGGTACATAAAGCGCAGCCCTACCGGCTTTGCAGATACCGGAATTTCGGCTTTAAAGAATTTTCTCGTATGTTTCTTTTCGCCCAGATAATATACCTCTTTTTCTGTCACCGAAAAAGGAATTTCTTTATTTCGGTTGTCCATCGCATAATAAATGATCTCCGCGTCCTCTGCCGGCTGAAGCACCTCGCCGCTTACAACGAGCTTTTTCTTCCGGTAAACGATCGATTTTATCTCATACGGCATTTCCTTTAGCGACGTAATCGTAAGATTGTGGTAGCGCAGTCTTCCGCTCCGGTATACAAGTTCCGGTGAAATCGGTTTTTGCTTTTTCGCTTCTAGCAGCCAGATTTTTACATCATCCGGAATCTGCTCACAGCCACATAAAATATCATCTTCGATGCCTTCCAAAATCGAGATAAAATCCCGTTTCAAATTTTCACTCATCGAATCCTTTTCCGTAAATCCGGCATGAAACAGATTTTGAATCAGCAGATGCTGGAAAAACGGAAGCACGTTTCCCTGTTTTTTCTGCAGGCGTTTCCATATATTTTTATACATAACGATAGAAACCGGATATTCCCCCGCCTCATTCCATGTGCGGGGACGGTTTGTATCCACGATAATGTCCTCTTCTTTCCGCTCATAAACCGCAAATTTTTCTGCGGTCTCGTACAACCGGCAAAGAAGCGCAAAATCCCCATCGCTTTCTTTTTTTCGTATCAAAGCCACAAACTCCGGACGGACCAGCAGCCGGGAAGCATCGATCGTTCCGACATTATAATGCTCCTTCACATACGCCATATGCTGTTTCCCCTCCACCGGCTCATCCGAAAGAACGACCATCATCACATCCGGTTTCAGAGAAGCAAGAAAGGCATCGAGTCGTTTCTTCTCCCGCTTTGAAAGGACAAGGGCATCTTTTCCCGGCACATATTCTCTTGTCAATTCTTTCCAAAAAATAAATGACTGTTGTTTCAATGCAATCTCCTTATCTCATCATAAACTCGTTTACAGTTATCCTGGTCAAACCAGCGGTAAAAGGCATTGCCGCGCTCGTCGTACAGCGGATCCAGCACGCAGTCGTTCTCGATTGCATGGATTAACGCCTCTATCGTTGATTCATAATCATAGCACACCGGTCCCAGCCCATCTCTCTCATAATCGAAATATCCTTCCGAATACACCTGCCCCTGAAAGAAGGTATCTTTATCAAACTGGGCATAAATGACCGGCTTTTTCAAATACGCAAAGTCAAAGGCAACACTGGAAAAATCTGTCACAAGAAGTGCATTGTTTCGAAATTCCTCCTGGTAATCAATTCCCTGCTGCATCACTTCGATGATATCATTTCCGGTAAAATCTTTCAACTGCACCTTATGATGGGTATGCAGGAAAAATTTCCCGCGGTAGCCTTTTTCCTGCATGACGCGAAGCAGTCTCTCATCGTGAATCAGTGCATTGTAAAAACGGTAAAATTCCGAATATTTAAACAACGGATTGTAAATACGCTCGCCGGTATCATTGTTCAGACGGCAGGCAAGAGCCGCACGCCATGTCGGCAGAATCAAAATAGTCTTCTGCGGGGCACTTTCCTGTTTCAAATTGTCATATCTCGGAAGCCCCGTCAATTTCACGACCGACTCATCGTAAAAATAATCGCCATTCAAAATAGACTCATATTCCGGCTTTGCCGACGTAACAAACATCTGCAGATTTTTATTGAACCGGTTCAGCCACTGCGACAAGTCATCCTTAATGATACCATGCTGTAAAAATACAAAATTGTACTTGTACAGATCGCGGATATACTCGCTGTCGTCATCCCACGGATTGAAAATATTGTCCTCTCCCTGAGAAGAAATAATATGTTTGGCAAGCAGCACAAACAATTTGTAATGAAATTTTCGGAACGGAAGCACCGGTCCGACGGCTTTCATTTTTTCATAATCCACACTATCCTCCGACAATGTAAATCGTGATTTTACATCTTTTTCTTCTGCCCGCTTCAGATATTTATAAAAATGTTCGGCATTGTCGCCCGCTACATTGATGCGTTCCATCACAAGCCAACGCTCTTTCCGCAAAAATGGGCGGATACTATGTGCCAGAATGCGGTATCCGGCAATCGCTTTCTTTTTATCATGAAAACACCGCTTTAAAAGCGCACATTCTTTTGCCAAATGTTTCCAGCCGCGTTTCTTTTCGACAAACAATTTTGTATTTTCCGGATTGGTACTTACCATAAATCCGTGATTGTGGAAATACAACTGCTCCACATTCGGACTCAGATGGGAAAACTTACCAAGTTTGATAAATAACCGCTGTGGCATATTGTCCTGATACTGCCCGTAAACTTCATACGTCGTCGCATCTTCAAGCGGCAGCCGGATCTCATACCCGCGCACGCGCATCATTTCTTCCCCAAAGATCACTGCCTTTCGAAACTGTGCCGGCTTGGAAGTAACCGGAAAACTCTCGCCCCGGTCATTTTCCACTGTGATCGTGAGATCATCGGCAAACGGACACCAGATTCTTCCGGCAAGTTCCAGACAATCTTCGTGGATATTCAGCACATCGACAGAAAACAGCGATTTTGCCTGCAGACTGTACATTTTAATATGATCGAAATACAAGGCGCCCCGCCGGTATACCAGTTCTTTGCGAATGTCTCTGCCATATTTGAGTGAGAGCGCATACAATTTATACTCGACATACATTTTATCCAGATGACAGATCAGATCGTCATCCATATATTGCAGCATTTTCCGCAGCCATTCCTTGTACCACTCCTGCTCTTCTTCCGTCAATATCCCGTTCAGGTCATCGCGGAGCCGCCATTGGAAATCGTACAAGATCAAATACTGAATGTACAAAAGAACGGTTCCGTATTTATCCAATGACTCCTGAATCAGCTCCAGATAATAATGTTCCGGCGTGTCAAGATACCATTCTTTGGATGTCCCCTTGTTCTGGATCGCCGAAGAGGCATTCACACGCTTGCGGTATAGGTGAAGGGCATCTGCCACGACACCGTATTTCAATTTATCCAAAATGATGGAATTGACAAATTTGGAGTCTTCCGCAAATTTCAATTTTTCATCAAACCGGTGCGTTTTCAAAACCTCTGCTTTCACAAAGGAAGCCGTCACATGCATCTGCACATAATTATATTTTTCCAATACATCGATAATCCGGCTCCCCTGCTCATATTTAAAGAAAAGCCAGTGATAATCGTCCCTTGCCTCAAAAAATTTCTGTGGACAGGCCACCAGGTCAATCTTGTCCCGACGTTTTTCAAAAAAATCGTACACTGCCTGAAAACTTCCGCTGGTCCACTTATCATCGGAATCCAGAAAATTTACATATTTTCCCTCTACATACTGCATTCCGTAATTTCTCGCCGCACTGACGCCTTTGTTTTCCTGCTTCAGATAAAGGATGTTATCCGGATATTTTTTTGCATATTCCAGGCAGATTTTTTCGCTGTCATCCGGACTTCCGTCATTGACAAGGATAATCTGGATATTATTTTCAAAGCCAATGCTCTGCCTGATCACGGAGTCCAATGTTTCCGCGAGATATCCTTCTACATTATAAACCGGGATCACGACCGAAAATTTGTATTTATAATCCATGTTTTCTCTCCTTTCTCTCATACCACAGGATAAAGCCTGCCGCCAGACATCCGATCAAACTAAGTATCACACCGGCCACCAGTCCCGGTGTCCGGTAACGGATTTCCACCATATGGTTTCCCGCCGGGATGTCCATTCCTAAAAACATGACATTGGCGGCATACGTCTCCGTTTCCTTTCCATCCACATAAGCACGCCATCCGCTGCTATACGGAACAGACAATTGCAAATACCGTTTTTCCGGCACATTGATCTCGCCGCGGACAATATTACCGGTCCGTTTTATATTCTGCAGAGTGTACTCATTTCTACGATTGATCTGTGTTTTTATCGTTTCTTCTTTTTTTCCAAATACCTGAAGATCTTTCTTGGAAAATCTTCCCTCTGCCTGAAATTCCAATGTGATCTCCATCTCGCCGGACATTTTTCCCAGATGAAACAAATATTCCTTTCTGCCAAAATACCAGTTCCATTCCGGAGTCAGCACACGAAGTGACTTTTGTACCGTTCCCAGCGATGCGGTTATGTCACAATAACGAAACCGCTCATTCGTGATCTCATAATCTCCCAGTCTCACATAGGTTTCTGCAAGAGAATCTGCTTCCACCTTTAATTTCAAACGGGCGTGTTTTTTCTTTACAATGATATCCTCTCCCTGAATCTCGATCCGCCGTTTTCCGGTAATCTCATACGGGAGTTCCGGCGTCCCGGAATCTTTTGTTTTTCCTGTTTCTACACTTGTCTCATTCTCAACATCATCCCGAACCATCGTCGTAAGCATCCTGCTTTCCTTTTCGCAGCCACTCGCTTTTTCCCATTCCTCTGTTTTCTTTTGAACCGCATCGTAAGTTGTCCCAAATGCCAATGAAGTCGGATTTTCATACAGATTATAGGCGGCTCCGTTTTTCGTAAAGGTTTTCCGCCGTTCAAATCCGCAAGGCACTTTGCTGTCATCTCCAGCCGGCGCGATATAATAACGCACACAGGCAAGTGCCTCCAGTCCGCTTCGCTGATCCAGTCCATTCACTTTAAACATACTGTCTTCGACGGCACCATTTTCGACCACACTATCCCACGATAAGCGGTATGGATTGGACAAACTCAGATATGTCGACACCCCATAGATCCCGCTAGCAAGCCCCGTATTCTGGATTTCTTTATCCTGCACGTCGACGCGGTAAAATTCATCATCTGCACATTTTTCCACTTCCGTTTCTGCCGCCTCTGCCAGATTTGCCGAAGCCTGTCCCTGTGCAAGAAACTGATCCATATAATTTTGTGCGTGACTGTCAAAAAGCAGCCAGCCATTCCCTATAAGCGAAATGGCAAGCATCCCAAGAACCAGTGACATTTTCACCTGCCACCGCCATCGTACCGCCCACCGGGACGCAAGTAAAAACAATACAAGTATTGTCAATATCAGGGTCACGACACCAAACCATGTATACCACAGATCCTTTTCTTCTCCGAACGCTGCAGCTGTAGTATATCCAATTGTCATAACCAGCATGAGCACCTTGGAAAGCCGCTTCATTGTCATAAATTCCGGAAGCACTTCGACGACACAATACGCATATACAAATGTCACAAGGTACAAAAAACGCCCCGACACATACGAAAAACCATTCATAATATAGCCGCCCGCCGGAATTAACATCATCAAAGTCCAGATTAAAAAACTGCTTTTCAATTTCCACCGTCCGCGGGTTGCAAAAAAGACGATCAACGCCGGAAGCACAATCGCCGCCATCCCCAGATAATCCCATGTAATGTGTGGCGTTCCGATCAGTCCGGAAAAGATTGTCAGATACCTTTCCCCGTCAAAGAGCCATAAATTTCCAGGATTCACGGCACTGTCATTTCGGCTACTGGAAAGAAATGACAGTATCACCGGAAGGAACAAGCTCGCTGCCATCGCTGTCCCCGCCACATATCTAAGAGCAAAGCCACAGAAAACTTTTATTTTTCCCTGCATTTTACCGGCAAATACCGAGATCAATGCGGACAGGCACACAAAGATGCTGTTCATATAGAAAAAATAAAATCCATTGAGTGCACACAAAAACACACTTCCGATCAACAGACCGCCTCTTTTTTTCTCCCGATACCGGTCCACCCCCGTCAGCATAAGGGGAAGCAGGATCATCGGCGAGATAAAAAAGGGATGTTTTACCGCGACATGAAGAACATAACCGGAAAATACGTACAGCCACGCACCGGCTAAACTCACTGCCCTCCCTTTTCCTCTGTTGCGGCAGTAAAAAATAAAAGTAAGTCCTGCCAGATACATGCGGAAAGCAACGAGAAAATCGTAAAACATTTCCATATGCTGCTTCGGCACAAAAACAGAAAACAGCGTCAGCGGATTTCCCATACCGTAAAAGTTCAATGTCGTCAGGATATCTTCTCCCATACCGATGGAAAAATCGAACATCGGCAGGGTAAAATGACCGGAAAAGAGATTTCCTGCCACTTTGAGATAATAGTCACGCAGATAAAGGAGGGCCGGAAAATGCTGTTTATTTCCGTCATAAAACCAAATAAACGAACGATGATTCAAAATAAATCCAAGATAGATCAACAGAAAAAGCACTGCAAACGACGCAGTGTATTCTAGGATAAACCGGATATGTTTCTTTTTCTGTCCGTTCATTCTGACCTCCTACATAACATAACAAGGGGCACCAATTCAAGTTCATCAAATTGGTGCCTCATTATTTCCATTCTTACAATTATTTACAAACCTCTGTGAAATAAGATTCGAGAGCAGCTACAATCTCTGCACCAGCCTGTTCGCTGCTTCCCTTTACCAGATAATACATCTTGATCTTTGGCTCTGTTCCGGATGGGCGAACCAAAACATTGATGTCATCTTCCATATTGAACTCCAACACGTTGGATTTTGGAAGATTTCCAATTCCGGCCTTATAATCTTTCACATCGATCACTTTATAACCAGCCACTTCTTTTGGTGCGTTCGTACGAAGGCTTTCCATCAGATCTGCCATCTTCTTTGCACCGCTGGCTCCTTCAAAAGTAATGGACTGAAGAGCTTCTTTGAAATAACCATATTTTTCATACAACTGATTCAACATCTGTACCAAAGAAATTCCCATGGCTTTGTAATGTGCAAACATCTCACAGATCAAAAGGGAGGCATTCACTCCGTCTTTGTCACGAACATGTCCGCCGCTCAGATAACCATAACTCTCTTCAAATCCGAAGATATAACGGTCTACTTCTCCGTCTGCTTCCAAAAATCCGATCTGCTCGCCGATAAATTTGAATCCGGTAAGCACTCGTCTTACCTCTACGCCATAATCTGCAGCGATCTTGTCAATCATTTTCGTCGATACGATTGTCGTAACAACCACCGGATTTTCCGGCATTGTTCCATTTGCTTTGTACGTCTTGCAAATATAGTCAAAGAGAAGGATTCCCATCTGATTTCCGGAAATCAACTGATAATCGTCACCTTCTTTTACGGCTACGCCGACACGGTCACAGTCCGGATCCGTTGCCAGAAGGAGGTCGCTTCCTACTTCTTTTGCCTTTTTCAAACCAACTTCCAATGCCTCACGAATCTCAGGATTTGGATATGGACATGTGGTAAAGATTCCATCCGGCATTTCCTGCTCTTTTGGAATCGTGATCTGTGTATAACCATTTTCTTTCAGACATCTCGTCACACAGTAACGACCGGTTCCGTTGAGTGGCGTGTATACGATGGATACATTTTTGTCAATCTCTTT
>ERZ1673742.2807-NODE-2807-length-12459-cov-4.043051_pt1 | contig 12459 bp, 8 predicted proteins | sample MGYA00580208_ERZ1673742 | MGnify/ENA primary metagenome ERZ1673742 (study PRJEB41218, sample SAMN15661774) | gut metagenome | host: Homo sapiens | place: Canada: London | collected 2015-08-20/2019-03-30 | study: EMG produced TPA metagenomics assembly of...
ATGTTGCAGGTATAGAAAACAGCATATCCTATAGCTACTAAGTGCTTGATTGCATTAGTTTCGTGGTTCTTGTTCCAGAAAATAAATTCAGCAATCACAGGTGCCATTCCGATAGCAAAGATAATAATTGCGTAGGCGAATGATGTTATACCGACTGCTGTCTGCATAAAAACAAGTAGGCTGATAACAAGCACTTCTATTAAGTGTGCTAGCATTGCTACACGATTGTTTCGTTCCATTTCGGGAACTTCTCTTTTGTTTTTGATAGGCATAAGTACCTCCTGATGTATATTGTTATTTAAGTGCCTAGAATACTAACTCTCATTATAATATATGTAATTTGATATTTCAATGATACATTTCTGGTTCTTCCGACACAGATAGCTTTTATATAATAATTACATTTTTTGTCAGATTAATGCTGTCTTTATAATACTCTATTGATTGTTTCGTTTTGAATATTTATAGGTATTATTTCTGTAAAATAATATGAAACAGCGATATTTCACCTTGAAATAATACAATAATAATTATAATATACATTTATAAAATAAGTTTATAAAAGTCGGAGGTGCCATATGTTATTTAAAAATCCAATTATTCCGGGATATAATCCTGATCCAAGCATATGCCGTGTAGGAAGTGATTATTATATTGTGAATTCCACATTTGAATTCTTCCCAGGAGTGCCTGTATATCATAGTAAGAATTTGGTTAACTGGGAGCTTACAGGATATTGTCTGGACAGGCGTTCACAGTTAGAACTTGAGGACTGTCGTAATTCGGGAGGAATATATGCACCAACGATACGATATCATAAAGGTATGTTTTATATGATAACAACAAATGTTACTGATAAAGGTAATTTTGTTGTTCATACAGAAGATATTAACAGCGAATGGTCTGAGCCAGCGTGGATTGACCAGGGGGGAATTGACCCGTCATTATTCTTTGATGATGATGACAAATGTTATTATTGTTCAACGGGAATAATTGACGGTGTACGTGGAATTGTTGCATTTGAGATAAATCCGCTTACAGGTGCGATATTATCTGAGAAGAAGCTTATAAGTGAAGGTTGTGGTGGACAGTGTCCGGAAGGTCCACATATTTATAAGAAGGATGGCTGGTATTATCTTATGATAGCAGAAGGCGGAACGGAATATGCACATCGTGAAACAATCCAGCGTTCGCATAATGTATATGGCCCATATGAGGCTTGTCCGGATAATCCTGTTATATCGCATAAGGAATATAAGAAATCAGAGATTCAGGCGACAGGACATGCGGATTTATTAGAGGATGAGAATGGCAACTGGTGGCTTGTGTTTCTTGGAATAAGAAGATTCAGCCATGCTTTGCTTCATAATCTTGGAAGAGAAACATTTCTTGCACCAGTAAAGTGGGAAAATGGCTGGCCAGTTGTTGGCTATAATGGCAATGGAACAATTGAGCTTGTAATGGATGCACCACTGCCTGGACTTGATTGTGAAGAGAGTTCTGCCAATATCCGTATTGATAAGCAGTCCGGACAGCCAATTCTGTACGCAGACCACAGTGTGGATATAGATTTTACAGATGAACTGCTTGATAAAAGGCTTCAATATACAAGAAATCCTGATACGTCAAAGTATATATATGATAATAAAAATGCTGTGCTTACACTTAAGGGAACAGATATAACACTTAACACGGCTGGCAAATCGCCAACAATTGTGTCATTTAAACAGCCGGAATTCACGACAACTTTATATGCATGTCTTGATATAGCCAGATGTAATGCAAAAAGATGTGGCGTTGCGGCATATTACAATAACGATTATCACTATGAGATATACATAGGTAATGATGATAATGGCAGGTATATAGGATTTTATAAACATATACACGATATGGGTGTTGAGCTTGAAAGAATTCCCATTAATAATGAAGATTTGAATTCAAAGCTTTTGATAAAAATAGATACAGACAGGGAAAAGTATACATTTTCTTATGCAATAGCTGACACTGCTAATCTTGGTGCAAGGGTGGCATACAGGCAGATAGGTTCAGGACTTAATGCAGGACTTAGCACGGAGGGTACGCGGACAATGACATTTACGGGTACATTGTTCTCGTTATTTGCGGAAAATGGAGATGGTGTATTTAACATAGGGGTAAAGCTTTTAATCAATCCAGATGAGAATTATACATTATAATATAATTATGTTTGTAGATTAATGTATACAGAAATGAGGGTAATTATGGGAGATAATAACTGGTCATATTCAAAAATATATAAAGAAATTATACCATATGAGGAATATGGTATGTATGATGTTGCGTGGCACGATGGTATGTCAGCGGCAGATGGACACATAGGGGTAATTACATCGTGTGCACCTTTAAATGACAGCTTTATATTCCAGAATGTTGAGTATATTATGCCGTCAGAAGAGCCAAGATATGTGCCTTTAGAGGTTGGAGGACAGCTGGATGAGGCAAGGCAGTCAGTAATTAATATGGACGATACCTGGAATATACATAACAGAAAACGTACCAATATGTATTGTCATCATCCAGGACACCAGCTCAGGGTGGAATTATGCAGGAGTGCTGATATAACAGATACTAACGCATTAATATCAGAAGCTGCAAAACACCCTCAGATGACACAAAATGATGATATAAATATTACGGATTATGAACGATATACAGATTTTAACAGGTCTGAGATTGTTGTTAAATATAAGGCAGATGGAAGAACTATAACTAAAAGAACTTTTGCATCCTTGACTGATGATGTTGTTATTACAGAGATTACAGGAGCGAAGGATTTTACCATTAATATTTCAGTTGATGATTTTGAGTCAATGCATAAGTTTGGTATGGATAAGAATAAACAGGCAACCTCAGAGAGAGGAATGAAGTATTCGCGTTTTGTTAAAGATGATATAGTTGGTGTTGTGGCACATTATCCTTCATTTGAGGGAAGTGAGCTTGCAAATGGAGGGTTTGCAGGTGCAACCAGATTTATTACAGATGGTATAGTCAATATGATAGAATTGAATAAATCAGACAAGGCATATACCTGTATAGATAATATAGTACCAATTATTCAATTGAATAAATCGAACAAGATTATTCTTATAACATATCTTGATTGGACAGATAAGCTTGGCAGGCTTGAAGATTTCCAGTCAGAATGTGAGAGTGGCAGTATATTTGATACAGAGCTTATTAGAAAATGTTTTGCAAAGGTAAATGATAGTTTAGGCACAGCTGATAAAGCGTTTTTTAATAATAAAGAAATTTTCTATGATGCTGCAATCAAAGAACATAGTATTAAAAGTGCTGAAAGATATAACAGGGTATCATTATATTTATACGATAATACTGATTGTATATCTAATAAAAATGATAAAGAAAAGAAATATTATGATAATGTCTCTAAAGCTGATGACAATAGTAAATGCGCAATAGCTGATAATGAAGATAGGTACAATATATATAATATGGCAGCTAATGAGGAGCTTCTAGATAAGCAGAAAGAAGTTCCAGATATTCTTATTCCGCTTCTTGAAAGAATATATAATAATGCAAGATATGGGCTTATGTCAGGGGCTGGCTATACAGCACCAAGGCTTAATGGACCAGGTGTTGGAGAGTGGAATCTGATGTGGCGTAATGCGTATACCATGGATGCTAATGTTAATATTCAGGTATCGGGAATCAACAGCTGCAATATGTATGAAGCTGGCGTTGGGTATATTTGGTTCGTATTAAGACAGCTTAAAGACTGGGAGATTAATGCTAAAAAGGTATATGGAATGAAAAATGCCCTGTTAGCACCTATCAATACTGACGGACAGAGGGCAATGATGGTTGAGTATGACATTAACTATCCGTTCCAGTATTGGAATACGGGTGCAAGCTGGATGATACTTCCTATAGCAGAATGGGTTGACTGCTATGGTGATGTGTCAATTACAACAACTGATCAAAAGATAATAAAGCAGTATAACAAAGAGGTCTTTAATGTAAAGAAGGATATTCTTATGCCGCTTCTTCAAAAAACTTATAATTTCTGGGAACAGCTCTGCACACCTGAGTACTTCACAGATATTGAGGGCAATGCAAGATATGAAAAGGGTAAGACACATTTGTTTACTGGTGAGAAGTATCTTATAATTCCGTCATTTTCACCAGAGAATAAGCCACTTGGCTATAAGAGTGCAATAACAGCCAATGCTTCAATGGATATAGCTGCTGCCAAAGATATTATAGCTATGTATATTGATATGGAAAATGAACTTCAGAATGAAGGATACAAGGAAAGAATTAAGAAGGCTGAAAAGTTAAATAATGAGCTTCCGGATTATCAATATGATGAAAGTGGTGCAATAAGAGAGTGGGCTATGAAAGAGTATCAGGAAAATAATGCCCACAGGCATATAAGCCACCTTTATTGTGCGTGGCCGGCATATCAGACACAGCATAATAATAAGCTTGCCAACGCCTGCCGACAGGCTATATTAAACCGTAATAAGGAGAATTCCGGAAAAGATGACACGGCATCACACGGCTGGATTCATAAGGCACTTGTTGAGGCAAGGCTTAAGAATTCAGAGGAAGTGTATAATATATTAAATATGCTTGTGCATAGCGATATATTTTATTCAACATTATTTACCGACCATAATACGAACAGGGCTAAGGGTGTCGCCTGCACAGATACATTATATGGAATAACTGGAATTATTAATGAAATGCTGGTGTATTCGGATAAGAACACGGTAGAACTGCTTCCTGCATTAAGCAGTAATATACCAGCAGGAAATATAAGCGGACTTTTAACACGTGCTGGTGTGAGAGTTGATTATTTAAGCTGGGATGTTGATAAGAGAAATGTAAAAGCAGACTTAACTGCATTACGGGATACAAGCTTTAATCTTGTGCTTAATAATAAGGCGTATATTGGTGAGGAAAATGAAAGTAAATGCGTTGCAGTTCAGTTAAAAAAGGGTGAAAGGTATTGCTTTATGGGTTGATAGTGAAAATGCGGAAACACCGATATAGTAGAGTGTTTCCGCATTTTTTATTTTATTTGAACTTGAATGTATTCTCAAGTGTCTCCCACTTGGTATCTTTCTCGCTGAAATTAAGTGGGGTTCCGTCTTCAAGCTTGTATCCAGATGGGTCAGCACTGCCTGGATATTTGCCTGTAACCTGTGGCCATTCAATGCCAATGCTTGGGTCGTTCCACGCAAGACCGCCCTCATCACCAGGATGATAGAAGTCAGTTACTTTGTAGCAGAACTCAGCTTCGTCACTTAATACGAGGAAGCCGTGTGCAAAGCCTTCGCTTATATAGAACTGCTTCTTGTTCTCTTCTGTAAGTTCTACGCCAAACCATTTGCCGTATGTCTTAGAACCTGCACGAAGGTCAACAGCAACATCAAATACGCTTCCTTTGATTACACGTACAAGCTTTCCCTGAGGAAATTCTTTCTGGAAGTGTAAGCCACGAAGAACACCCTTAACAGAGCGTGACTGGTTATCCTGAACAAATACCATATCAAGACCGGCTTCGTGCATATCATTCTGATTGTAAGTTTCCATAAAATATCCGCGGTTATCGCCGTGAACAGTAGGTTCTATTATATAAAGTCCTTCAATATCGCAAGGAGTTACTTTAATCTGTCCCATAGTTATTACCTTTCTTTGATTAATCTAAAAATACTGCCACCTGACAGATAAAAATAAATTGTCAGGTGGTATATAAAAATATATTAATTATCGGTTAGAATACATTTTCTCATAGTAGTTCTGGTATTCGCCTGAGATGATAGTTTCCCACCATTCCTTGTTGTCAAGATACCACTGGATTGTCTTCTTTATGCCGTCTTCAAACTTAGTTTCTGGTAACCAGCCAAGTTCGTTGTGGATTTTAGAAGGGTCGATAGCATAACGCATATCGTGTCCCTTACGGTCGCCAACGTGAACGATAAGTGATTCTGGCTTGCCAAGTTCTTTACAGATAAGCTTAACGATGTCAATATTTCTCTTTTCATTATGTCCACCGACATTGTATACTTCACCGACACGTCCTTTGTGAATGATAAGGTCAATAGCCTTGCAGTGGTCTTCAACATAAAGCCAGTCACGGACATTAAGACCTTCACCATATACAGGAAGTGGCTTATCATTAAGAGCATTGGCAATCATAAGAGGAATAAGCTTTTCTGGGAAGTGGTATGGTCCGTAGTTGTTAGAACATCTGCTTATAGTTACAGGAAGTCCATAAGTTCTGTGGTAAGCTAATACTAAAAGATCAGCACCAGCTTTTGATGAGCTGTATGGGCTTGATGTATGTATAGGTGTTTCCTCTGTGAAGAAAAGGTCAGGTCTGTCAAGTGGAAGGTCACCGTATACTTCATCAGTAGATACCTGATGATAACGCTTAATTCCGTACTTTCTGCACGCATCCATAAGAACAGCAGTACCTTTGATGTTAGTGTCAAGGAATACTTCCGGGTTCTCGATAGAACGGTCAACGTGTGACTCGGCGGCAAAGTTTACAACCATATCTGGGTGTTCTTCTTCAAAAAGCTTGTATACAGCTTCTCTGTCAGTGATACTTTCCTTAACAAATCTGAAGTTAGGATTATCCATTACAGGAGCAAGTGTTGAGAGATTGCCCGCATATGTAAGGCAGTCAAGACAGATAATTCTGTAATCTGGATATTTCTTTAACATATGGAAAATGAAGTTGCTTCCGATAAATCCGGCACCGCCGGTAACAATAATATTCATATATAATCCTCGTTTCTGTGCACATATTAATAATTAAAATGGTGCAGTGTGCGCTACACACCAAATGATAATATATTCTAGCTATGAAGTACGTCAATATATTTGCCGTCAAGCACATCTTTTAAATACTGTCCGTACTGGTTTTTCTTTAAGACTTCATAAGTCTTAAGTACGTCCTCTTTAGTTATCCAGCCGTTAAGATAAGCTATCTCTTCAAGGCAGGCTATTTTACGGTGCTGATGTGTTTCAATTGTCTTAACGAAGTTAGTAGCTTCAACAAGGCTTTCGTGAGTACCAGTGTCAAGCCAGGTAAAGCCCTGACCTAAAAGTTCTACATTGAGGTTGTTGTTCTCAAGATATATACGGTTAAGGTCTGTTATTTCAAGCTCACCTCTTGCAGATGGCTTTAAATTTTTCGCATACTCTACAACCTTGTTATCATAGAAGTAAAGACCTGTTACACAGTAATTGCTCTTAGGCTTGGCTGGCTTTTCTTCTATAGATATAGCCTTGCCGGCTTCGTTAAATTCTACAATACCAAATCTTTCAGGGTCATCAACGTAGTAACCAAATACTGTAGCACCTATGCCTTCTTCAGCGTTTTTAACAGCATTTTTAAGACGTTCCTTAAGTCCGTTGCCAGCGAATATGTTATCGCCAAGAACCATAGCAACAGTGTCATCGCCGATGAATTCCTCACCGATAATGAAAGCCTGTGCAAGTCCGTCAGGTGATGGCTGTACAGCATAAGAAAGATTAACACCGAACTGGCTTCCGTCACCGAGAAGCTCTTTGAATCTAGGTGTATCCTGTCGAGTAGATATTATAAGAATATCACGAATTCCAGCAGTCATAAGAACTGACATAGGATAATATATCATAGGCTTATCGTATATAGGAAGAAGCTGTTTACTTGTTACCATTGTGAGTGGATAAAGGCGTGTGCCAGAACCACCAGCGAGAATAATACCTTTCATAGTCATTCCTCTTTTCTTAATAAATAGTGTGTTTTAAATAAATTAATACCTGTTTAGCAGATTAGTGCTTACTAAGCAGATTATAGTTTATTTAGTAAATTGATATTTGCTTTTTGTTTTGATATATATATAATAAAAGGTGACGTAACGTTATCTTCAAGTATTTTTTGTGATACAAGAAGAAATTTTATCATTATTTATGATTTTTATGGTTTCAAACAGATCTTCAAATAGGATTTTAATAGTCCTTAAAATATAATTTCAAATAAGCTTTCAAATAGGATTTGCAATAAGTTTTTAAACAGAATTTCAGGTATGATTACAGAAAAATATACCATAAAGAAAAGAGGAAGTTATGCATAAAGAAGGTTATTATTCTTCTGGTGAATTTGCCAAGAAAGCAAATGTTACAGTAAGAACTATAAGATATTATGATAAACAGAATATTTTAAAGCCGTCACTGCTTACAGAGGACGGAGTGAGGTTTTATACGGATTCAGATTTTACGAGGCTTCAGCAGATACTGTTGTTTAAGTATCTGGGGTTTTCGCTTGAGGATATAAGAAATATGACTATCGGTGATTTAGATTATAACATCCTTCTTAATTCGCTTAATTTGCAGTTTAAGCTTATTCAGGACAAAATAGCACAGATGGAGCTTGTAAAGAATGCGATTGAAGACACGATAGATACATTTAAAAATAACAAATCAGTAGATTGGAGCAATATGCTTTCGCTTATCCACCTTACTAATATGGAAAGCACTTTAAAGACACAGTATCTTAATGCTGGAAATATAACCGCAAGAATTAATCTTCATGCAGAATATTCAGTTAATAAGCAGGGTTGGTTTAACTGGATATATGAACAGAGCAATATACAGACCGGACAGCGTATTCTGGAGATAGGCTGTGGTGATGGAAGACTGTGGGTTGATAATAAGAATAATGTAAGAGAACTTTCAGGGCTACAGGTGTTCTTAAGCGATATATCCGATGGTATGGTGAATGATGCAAGAAGAAATATAGAAGCGGAATATGCTAACGAGAATGGGGCGGATATTACTGCACATAAGACAGGACAGTCTGTATCATTTAAGTTTAATACATTTGACTGTGCGGATATTCCTTATAGGAATAATTATTTCGATATAGTTCTTGCTAATCATGTATTATTTTACTGTGATAATATAGAAAGCGTTCTAAAAGAAGTCAAAAGAGTGTTAAAACCGGGTGGAGTATTTATATGTGCAACTTATGGGGCTTCGCACATGAAAGAGATTAGTGATCTTGTAACAGAGTTTGATAAAAGAATTGTTCTTGCTGCGGATAATCTGTATGATAAATTCGGGCTGGATAATGGAGAGGATATATTGATTAAGCATTTTAATAATGTAGATGTCAGAAAATATAATGATCACCTGTTAGTTGATAAAGCAGAGCCGCTTATTGAATATATTCTTTCCTGCCACGGCAACCAGAACCAGTATCTTCTTGACAGATATTCCGATTTTAAAGCATTTATAAGAAATAAGCTTGCAAGGAAGCCTTTTAAGATTACTAAAGATGCAGGATTATTTATATGTAAAGATATATGGTAATTATATTAATAATGTGGTAAAATTATACAGCTATTGCAATTTACGCGATTAAATATCTATTATAATGGGAATGTTATTTATAACAGTATAATGATAGGCAGATTATTAAATTATAGAAGAATAGAGGTATACAATGGCGTTATCCAAATTATTTTTAAATGCAGGTGAAGCGTTAAGGCCAGTTCTTGTAAAAGTGCTTCCGATGAAACTGCTAAGTAAGCTGAAGGCGGGAATTATTAATAATGCAACAGAAAAGCTGTCGGCAGATACTATAGAAAAGTATGTACCGGGACGATACAAGGAAGGTGCTAATATAATAGGCAATATAAAGGGGGATAATGGATTAGGACAGAGTGCACGTATTATGTGCAGTCTGCTTGATGAGAATAATGAGCCACACGTTATAAGGGATTTCTTTGTTCCACCGGGAGGCTCAAGAACCAATGATATGTATGACAGCAGGCTTACAACACAGCTTCCATATGATGTTAACATAATACATGTTAATGCAAGTGAGTTTATGGTAGCATATTTAAGCCTTGGAAAAGAAGTATGGGATTACAGATATAATATAGGTTACTGGGCGTGGGAATTAGAGACATTTCCAGAGGAATGGCTTCCGGCATTTAAGCTTGTCGATGAAGTGTGGACACCATCGGATTTTGTTACTAATACACTTAAGAAATATACTGACAAGCCTGTGGTTACGGTTCCACATTGTATAGAACCTGTTGCAAGTGCACAGTATGGCAGGAAGCATTTTAATCTTCCAGAAGACAAGTTCCTGTTTTTAATAATGTTTAATAGTGGAAGTGTTATGGAAAGAAAGAATCCATTGGCAGCTATTAAAGCATTTAAGCAGGCATTCCTGAAAGATGAAGCAACTAAGAACAAGTATAAGGATGTAGGTCTTGTAATTAAGATAAGTGAGTCAGAGCTTTCAGCAGACGATGAGAAGATTATAAGCTCTATTGTAGATAAAGAAGATAATATTTACTTTATGTGTGGACAGATTAATAAGACAGAAGTTAATTCTCTTCTTAAAGACGTAGATGTATATGTATCACTTCACCGCTCAGAGGGCTTCGGGCTTGTAATGGCGGAGGCTATGTATCTTGGAACACCGGTTATAGCAACGGCGTGGTCGGGTAATACAGAGTTTATGAATGATGATACTGCGTGTATGGTTGGATACGATATGATAGAACTTGATAAGGACTATGATGTATTTAAGAAGGGCAATGTGTGGGCAGATGCACACATTGATGAAGCTGCTGATTATATGGTAAGGCTCTATGAAGACAAAGAGTATTACAACACCAAGGTAGTTAATGGACAGGCATATGCCAGAGAACATCTTGCATACAAACGTTCAGCGGATATTGTGAGTGAGCGTTTAAGACAGATTCATTCAAAGTCTTAAGGGTTTTAAATTATTCGTTTGACAAAGAAAATGATTGTTATTATAATATGCAGGATTTAGATATAGAGGAGAAATTTCTGATGCAACATATTAAAGAATTATATGAATATAGGGAAATGATTATAAGTCTTGTAAGAAAAGACTTAAGAGGAAGATATAAGGGTTCTGTTCTTGGATTTCTTTGGACATTCGTCAACCCTTTATTACAGCTTATCGTGTATACAATTGTGTTCTCAATAATTATGAGGGCAAGCTATGAACAGTATTATTTGTTCCTTTTCGTGGCACTTGTGCCTTGGATGTTCTTTTCATCAAGTGTAACTGATGGTGCGGCAAGTATATTAAAAGAGAAGGATATGGTTAAAAAGATATACTTCCCAAGAGAGGTTCTTCCAATATCAACAGTTACAAGTGCATTTGTTAATATGATACTTACATTTGTTGTTGTATTTATAGTTGTTATTGTATCTGGAAGAGGTATTAATCCACTTGCATTATTATGCCTTCCTGTTGTTATGGTTGTAGAGTATGTACTTTGTCTTGGTATTGCACTTATAGTATCATCACTTACAGTATATCTCAGGGATTTACAGTATATTCTTGGAATATTTGTTATGGCACTCCAGTATATGACACCGGTAATGTATGGCGTTGATATGGTAGAGAATTCTGGTGCTGGTGACTGGCTTATTTTAATATTTAACTTAAATCCTATGACACCTATTATTAAAATATACAGACAGATTATTTATTATGGAGAAGTTCCAGAACTTGGTTCGCTGGCTCTTGCATTAATAATAGGTATTGTATTTATAGTTGTCGGAGAAGTTCTGTTTAAGAAGCTTCAGAGAGGTTTTGCAGAAGAATTCTAATTAGAATAGTATAGACAATTAGATATATAAGCAGAAATGAGGATTATGATGGATAAAGATAATGCAATTGAAGTAAAAAATATAACTAAAGATTTTAAAGTATATTATGATAAAGGAAGCGAACTTAAGGAAAAAATGCTTTTCTGGAAGCGCAACAGATATGAGAAAAGACATGTTCTTAATGGTATAAGCTTTAATGTTAAGAGAGGTGAGGCTATAGGTTTAGTAGGTAAGAATGGCTGTGGTAAAAGTACAACACTTAAAATGCTTACTAAGATTATATACCCTGACTCAGGAACAATTGAGATGCGTGGAAGAGTATCAAGCCTTATAGAGCTTGGAGCAGGTTTTCACCCGGATATGAGCGGAAGAGAAAATATATATACTAATGCTTCTATATTCGGACTTACCAAGAAAGAGATAGATGCAAGACTTGATGATATTATAGCATTTTCAGAACTTGAAGATTTCATAGATAATCCAGTAAGAACTTATTCTTCAGGAATGTATATGCGACTTGCTTTTGCAGTTGCTATCAATGTAGATGCTGATATTCTTCTTATTGATGAAATCCTTGCCGTTGGTGATGCTAACTATCAGGCAAAGTGTTTCAATAAGTTAAGAGAGATTAAGGCAGAGGGAACAACTATCGTTATTGTATCACATTCATTAGGTCAGATTGAGCAGATATGTGACCGTTCTATATGGATAAAAAATGGTCTTATAGAAGCGGAAGGAACTCCAAAAGATGTCCATCTTAAATATCTTGACTATATGAATCAGGAGAGAATG
>ERZ1673742.2827-NODE-2827-length-12374-cov-21.647455_pt1 | contig 12374 bp, 15 predicted proteins | sample MGYA00580208_ERZ1673742 | MGnify/ENA primary metagenome ERZ1673742 (study PRJEB41218, sample SAMN15661774) | gut metagenome | host: Homo sapiens | place: Canada: London | collected 2015-08-20/2019-03-30 | study: EMG produced TPA metagenomics assembly of...
GCGGTCGATTTCAATCGTCATCTTCTTGACGTAGTCGCGGCCTGTGGGTTGGTGGAATGCGCTTCGCACTGTTTTCTTCTCGGCTGCTGGAGTTAGCTTCGTGGCTTTTTTCATTGAGGTTCGCGGGCCTTGCTGCGCCCTGGCGCGTTCTTTACTGGTGCTCATTTCATCATCTCCATGAGTTCGTCGGCGACGTGGTCGTAGCCGTGCATGTCGGGGCCTGGGCAGTATCCAAACGCTAGGTGCATATCTTCGCGTAGCGGGATTTCGGTTTTAAAGTGCGGCATGTGTTCCGCGTCGAGCGCTTCTCGTGCCGCGTCAAGGGCGCTGGTGCCTTTCCTGGCGAACGTCAGTAAGACTGCATGAGGTGTTCCGTTGACTGCGTCGCGCAGCTCCCATACTCGGGAGAGGTCGGCAGCAGCAGAACGGGTCGGAAGAATGATGAAGTCGCTGACTGCGATTGCTGCTTCGATAGCGTTCTCGTCTCCTGGCGGCACATCGATGAACATGAACTCATCGTCTCCGACGAGTGCCGCTTGCCTATCGACGCGCTTGGGGATGGACAGCTCAACCTCAAACGGTAAAGGATCACCTCCATCCTCTGCGCGTTCAGACCATTCCAGTGCCGAGCCCTGCCGGTCTAGGTCGGTTACGGTCACGGTCTTTCCTCGGTGGGCGAAAACCGTGGCAAGAAACATCGTTGTGGTGGTCTTGCCAACGCCGCCTTTGGCGTTAATGGCGGTAATGATCATGGCTTCTCCTAGGTGTATAAATCATTGCCCCTACCACTTTACAGGTTTAAGTAAATACTGCTTTACAGGTTTACAGTAATACATTTTTACAGGTGCCTGTAAAGACAAAAGAGCAGGCAGATAGCACTTTTATTTTTCTTTATCGTCAGACTCGGCAGAAAGTCCAGCAAGCATGATGCGGTAAAACTCGTTTTCAATGCTCTTTTCTTCGAAGTCCGCAGCGACGTGTTCCCAGTGGTATTCCTCCAATTGGGGAAGCATCGCTGTTACTGCCATCTTGAGGTAGAAACCACGACTGCGTCCGGTGCGAGCACACAGTGTGTCTAGGCGCTCGATGATGTCCTCTGGCATGCGTACAGATACCACGCGCCCGGAGGGGTGGGGTCCTTGAACCATTGACGTAAGTCCTTCCCTTGCCTGTCGTAAACATTGTTTACGTACTGTCTTTGGCAGTCCTACTCTTTTTCTCGTGAGCGTTATTTGCTTTCGTAAACATTGTTTACCATATGTCCGGAGTCCACGAGGGCGAGCGAAATTTTCTACAGTTCCGGGCTGTCGTTCTCCGGGGTGTCATCGAGCCAGGTGTCTTGGTCGTTGTCGTAGTCGCTATCTGCGGCGGCTTGCTGGTGGAACCGGGCGAGCATCTCATCATCTGCGGTGGTACTAATACCGAGTGAGTCGAGGAAGTCCATCGACCGTTTCAGTCCTTCCTCATTCCGGCGCTGGGTGTTTAGCTCGTCTAGCTCGGTCTCAAGCTGGCGAATCGGATCAGTAAAGCTGTCGCGATAGTCCACAGCCTGGTCATAGGATGCAGCTACCTTGTCGCGCACGGTGATTGCTTCGTCTAGGAGGGCCTGGTCATTGTTGCCGTGGCGTAGCCTGCCGAAAAAGCCCCTCGAGTTCTTCGTGTCCTCGAACTCGCGCACTACAGCATCTTGCTTGGAATACTGCTGTCCGAGCTGTTCAACCTGCTGGTTAGCCTGGTCGTACTCACCGCGCAGCGTCTCAAGCTGAGTGTTTACCCGTTCTATCTCGGCATCGATACGCTCCACGGCGTCATTGGACCGTGTAGCACTGTACTCGTTGCCTGATTCCGGTTCTGGCACCTCATCGGCGTTGTTGGCCTGGGCGCGAGCATGGAAGTCAGCAAAGCGCGCTTCGCGTTTAGCGGCAAAGCTGCGCATGTACTTACCCATTTCGGTGCCAGCAAACGGGTTATCGGTATCCGTTTGGGAAGGCTGGTTGACGAGTTTGGTCAGCTCCCAGTCCTGCTTGGCTTGCCCAAACAGCGCCTGGGGTGTCTTATCGCCTTGCTCGCGCATTCCTGCGGATACCAGCAGGTCGCGGGCGTATTCGGCAGACTCACGCCGTGCGACCTGATTCACCTGGCCGTGGCCGGTCTCGGTGTCTCCTGGCTGGGTCTCGGCGATATAGAGGAAGTTGCCCTCACGCCCACGAGTCATAGGAACGTAAACACTGGACTTATCTAGGTTGCCCACACCAGCAACAACGCGGGACACATCCACGGTCGCGCCTTGGGAACTATGACCAGTAGCGGCATACCCCAGTTGGGTGTGTTTATCGAGGTAGTCGCGGTTTAGTGTCACAGTGGCTAAATCATCATCACACCGCCGGGCTGTGATGGAACCGTCTTTCCCGATGGAATCAACGACCCAGCGTTGACCATTGCGGACAACATCGCCGTTGCTGGTCACCAACTTCGCATCGTTGCGACGAGTCAGGATGACATCACCGACACCGGCTGTCAGTCCATCAGACAAGCCCAGGCGGTGCTCAGGGTTAATCTCGCCGCGCTCTGCGCGAATCTTCTGCGCCGCAGCATTCAGCGCAGTGACCTGGTCGCGGGTAGCAGCAACCAGCAAGGACTGCTTTCCTGCGGCAGTATCATCACGCCACCCGGCCAACGCATCGTCCATCATTGCCGTAACCGATCCTGCGTGCAGGCGCTTGTTCTGCATGTACCACTCGGCGGCACGAGAAACGTCTGCTTCCTCTCCACCGCGCAGCCACTTCGATGCTTCACGCTCACCCGCGTCACGCTGGCGGAACACCTCGCGTAGCTCCACGGCATCAGGCAATTCATGGGACAAGGTCGCCAGCAGGCCAGAGCGGGCCTTGACCGCCGAGTATTGTTCTGGGTCTCCCACAAAGACCACGCGCGCGCCGGCAGCAGTGGCAGTCTCCAGCACACGGATCGTATCGGGGTTAGACACCATGCCGGCTTCATCAACAACCACAACGGTGTCCCGGTTCCATCCCAGCTTCGCCGCTGTATGCTCCGGTATCAGCTCGTCTGTGCCAACAAAAGCGCGCGCAATCGTCATGGATTCATCGGCCACATTCTCACCCACCATCACGTCAGCAGCCTTACCCGTAGGTGCTAGGCCTACGACGTGTTTACCAGCCTGATTCCATGCCTTGTGCGCGGCCTTGAGCGAAGAAGTCTTACCGGCACCAGCCGGTGCGACCACTACAGACGCCAGGTAGTCAGAGCCGACAACCGCGCGCATAGCATCAGCCTGCGCAGGCGAAAGCTCACCCTCAACCGGTTGGATTGACTCGGCGGTAACCCCGCGCTCCACGCGCGCGGTGGCCATATCAACGCCACGTTCAACCTCGTCGACCACCTCGACGGTGGTGTACTTCTGCGAGCCTTCACGCTGGGTATTATCCAGCTCTCGGGACTTCTCCGGGGTCACTGACCAGGTGCCACGCGTCCCCAATGCAGCATCAACAAGTCCTTCGACCGTGACCGTCATATCCTCCGGGGAAACTGCGCCTGGGCGGATAAGTTCTGCTGCTTTTTCGGCAACATCAGCTCGGGTAAACGTGGAGCGTTCTGCAACAACCGCGCTTAAAATCTGGGATGGTTTCGGCAAGAAATCCTCACCCACCGCGCGCGCTGGCGCTTCATTGTTTGGCACAAGTCCGGCCACAAACTCACGCACCTGCGCGCCGTGTTCAGCACGTGCCCACTCGGTTTCCAACTCCTCTAGTGGGGTGTCGGTGTCCTTGGTACGCCGGGTGATTTTCTGCGCGATACGCTCATAGGCCGCACGTGTTTCAAGCCCATTGTCGGCCTGCCACTGGTCGATTTCACGCGCCCTGGTCGAGTACGACGCAATCAATTCTGGGTCATCAAGGCCGACGATTTCTGCGCATCCGTTGACCACGTCGCCGAACTCTACGCCGAGTTTTTGGCTCAAGATTTCACGCACCGTGGCTTGATACACCATGCCTGCCGCGCGCGCCTCATGGTACAAACTCACCCCATCGAGCGTGCGAACTTTGCCGTCGCGGCATAGCTGTTTATTCGCCAACAACACGTGTGAATGCACATGCGGGTCGCCCGCACGTGAAGTGCGGTGCTCGTATTTCACGCCCGAAATACCCGCCAACTTTTCAACAATAAGACGCTTTCCCGTCGGCTCTTTTACTTGCTTTCGCGTGTAGCTGGCATGCTCCGACAAGTAATCCAGCGCCTGGTTTACGGCCGCCTGGTGGGCTTCATCGACGATGCCACGCACGGCAGAATCTGCACCCATACCCCACAACAAGGAGACAGATTTCGGCGCACAAAACGTCAGATCGAAGCCTGGAACACTATCCTTTCGCGGAGCATTTCCAAGCCCCGTACCGCTCGGAGCGACCGCCTTATTGAACCAATCCTCAACCGTTTTCCCCGACACAATCGCACCGTTGTCGGCGCCCAAAAACGCCGAAACTTCAGCCATGTTTTCGCCCCGAAGCCACGCCGAAGCCGGTTGCTTTCCGTCCTCGGAATAGTACGAATCCGGCCCCCGATTCTCATCAACCGTGGACTGATAATAGGCCACGGAATGCGCACCCATCTTCGCGATAGTCAGCACTCCGACACCTCCTGTCAATCACCACGGTGACCACCTGGACACCCCATTGGGCAACTTGTTGCAAATGTACCATAAACCTAGAGCGCTTAGCGCTCGTAAAGCGTGGTCAGCGCAGAAAAGTAGCCGGCGCTTCGGTGTCTCTGGTTGTGTCAGGCAACCGCTAGCGATAACTACGAACGCCAGGACGCGATAATCACGCGGGGCAAGAAAGTCGCACACGCGACTTTCGCGGCAGCACTAAAGAGCCAAGCGTTAAGGAGCAGTGATGGACAAACTTTTCGGGCGCGAAGCGGCCAAGATTGGACGCCAAATCATCGACCAGGCCGAGCCGTTTAACGCCGCCCACACCACTAACTGGGGACTACCTTGCAAGCCCACCGTCACGCGCCACCAACGCACACGAGTCCACCGGTCGAGAAAAATCGCCCAGCACGCGCATGATAGACACGCGTACTGGGCGACTTTCGCTTTCAGTGTTTAGGATGCTGCGAGCTTTTGGGCGCGCTGGTAAGACACTCCGAGGACTGTTCCCATATCTCGCACGGTCATTCCAGCGTTTCTCATTGCAACAGCGAGGTCATGAGTGCTTGCCTGTGCCGCAGCGGCCAGTCGTGCCGCTTCTTCGCGTTCTTTTTCGGCGCGAGCTTTCATTTCCGCAAGGCCCGGTGGGAGAACAACATCAACAATAATGTTGAGTTCGTCTGGGTCTAGGCCTGCCTGAAAGGCCAGTGCTTCGCGCATCTCGTCGGCAGCATTAGCCAGCCGCTTAGTTTGGGACACTGCCCCTAGTTCGGCGCATTCGAGCACCCATACTCCGCTGGTTCCGCGTTCTGCGGTTACTGTGTATGTCGTGGTCATTACCTCCACCAGCCTTTACCTAATTCTTGGGCGTATTGGTCGAAAAACTTCTTGACTGTCACATCGTCAATCTCACGGTGCCTACCTAAGGTTCGGGTTGTGTTGCCTACCCGATAAGCGTCATGGCGCGATAGGGCGATTTCCTCAAATTCAAGACCGCGCCGCTTGGCTTCCGCTTTCAATTTCTTGATGACGGCGTTTCGCTTCATAACAGTAGTCTACCGGCGGGAGACTAAACAAGTCAACCATGGGTTGACGGTTTTTCTTGATTGTGTTCCTTCGCCAATTGAACTGGGGACTACCTTGCAAGCCCACCGTCACACGCCGCTAACGCGCACCAGTCCGCCGGCCGATAAAAGTCGCCCAATACGCGTGTCTATCATGCGCGAGCTGGGCAAATCCTTGTTCGGGGGAAAGTGCACACCCATATGACATGGTGTCCATATGAGTAGAAAAAATCCTTCACCCGTACTTCGTCCGTCACTTCGCACCAGCACCGTAATTTTCGGGGCGGCAGTCATCTCACTTATCGTCGCTGGTCTGTTTGGCCGGGTGGCAGAGCTCCTGACGCTTTTCGCCTTCTGTCTGCTTGCTGTAGCAGTGCGCGTTGGTGTCGCCATAGCAGCCACCATGCCGTGGGAGGGGCCAGTGAAAAAATCGCACTGGCTCGATGTCGGAATCTTCCTTGCACTTATTCTGGGGGCTATCGCCTTTTTCTCGCTTGCTGACCACCTCTAACGGCCCGTTAGTCGGCGAGGTATTTATACAGTGTGGTGCGCCCAATGCCGAGGCGGCGGGCAACCTCAGCCTTCGGAATACCAGCGCCTACCCACTCGCGCGCTTGCGCTACTTGTTCCTCGTTGAGGACTTTCGCCCGCCCCTTATAAACGCCGCGCGCCTTGGCTTTCGCAATACCTTCGGCCTGGCGCTCACGAATAATCGAACGCTCAAACTCCGCCACCGACCCGAGTAGGCCAAGCATAAGTTTGGCCACCGGACTGGAATCTAAAGAATAGGTCTGCCCCTCTTTGAGGAACTTCACGGATACTCCGCGTTCAGTGAGTTCATCGACCAGTCGGTGGAGGTCGATAAGGGAACGGGCAAGCCTGTCCATGCTCACCACAATGAGTTGATCGCCGGCACGCACATAATTCAACGCCCCATCGAGACCAGGGCGCTGGGTGGACGAACCACTCACCGTATCGGTGAAGACGCGGAAGACTTTTTCCTTCTTCAACGCCGCCAACTGCCGGTCAAGATTCTGATCCTTGGAACTAACACGCGCGTAAGCAATTTTCTGCCCCGCAACAACCTCTGGTTGTTCAGGAATGTCTAGAGGTAGTGACGGTTCTGTTTCATTACTCATAAACCCACCCTAGCGAACAGTGGATTAAACGCGATGGATGTAATTCCTAGACTGTCCACTTAGGGTGTACCCCAGGTGCCCCTACCAGCGCCCGCAGTTGAAGGCTTCACCTACCAAATGGTAAAGTTAGCTATATGCGAACCAGTCAGCGCTCCGAGATCCTGGAAGCTGCCCTCCGCGTCATGAACGCAGCGGAGGGTGGCGACATTACCCTTGACGCAGTGGCCCACGAGGCCGGGCTCACCAAACCGGGATTGCTATATCACTTCCGCAACCGCGACGTACTGCTCGCCGCGATCGTCGACCACGCTGCGGCCAACGTCGAGAACGACATGACTGCCACCCTTGGCAAGCCCCTCGAGAACGCCAACGCCACCGAGCGGCTCCTGAGCTACGTTCACGTCGCCGCCCACGGGGCCGCCAAGCGCGCCGAGTTCATCATCTGGGGCCAAGCGACGTATCGGCCCGAACTCACCGAACCGTGGACTACGCGGATGGGCCGCTGGCTCGAACTCCCGGACGATCTCGACGCCGCCACCCGAGCCAGGCTGACCACCGCCCGACTCGCCGCCGACGGACTCTGGGGCGCCCAGGCCACAGGTGTGTCCACCCTCCACGGCGCGGATCTCGAAGCCGTCGTCTCCAGCATTCGCTCCCTGATCGAAGGAACAACCCCATGAAGCAGTGGTTCCTGCTCGCTGGCGCCATCACTACCGAAGTGGCGGCGACGCTGTCTCTCAAGGCGGCGCTCAATCACCCATCCTGGTACATCGTGGTTGCTGCCGGATACATCGGCACTTTCGTCTTCCTCACCTTCTGCCTGCGCGAAGGAATGCAGATCGGCGTCGCCTATGGCATCTGGGGAGCCAGCGGGGTCGTGCTCGCCGCCGTGCTATCCGCCGCGATTTTCGGTGAACCTCTGACCGCTGTGATGGGTCTTGGAATGGTTGCGATCATCAGCGGTGTCCTCACCGTCGAACTCGGCTCCCAGAAAGCTCAGCAAACCGCAGCCCAGGAAGCAGGAGTCAACTCATGAGATGGATCTTCCTCGCAGGCGCCATCTTGTCCGAAGTCGTCGCGACCATGTCGCTACGAGCCTCCGACGGTGGCCGGGTGAAGAAATGGTTCATCGGCGTCATCGCGGGGTATCTCGTGGCGTTCGTCGCCTTAAGTCTCGCCTTGGCCGACGGCATGGCCCTTGGCGTCGCCTACGGCATCTGGGCAGCATCCGGCGTAGCTCTCACCGCGATCCTCGCCCGGGTCATCTTCCACGAACCCCTCACCCGAACCATGGCCCTCGGCATCCTCCTCATCGCCGTCGGAGTTCTCACCGTTGAACTCGGCGCCAACTTGGCGAACTGACGCATTTCCGCAGGTAAACCAGGCAGATTGGTGTGCTGCACCACGAGGCGCACAGACAAAGGCTCCCCAATGAGCGCCTGTGGGCCTAGCGTTGTGGATGTGATCACCTGTGTCGTCCACTACACCATCGACCCCGACCAGATCGCAGCCTTTGAACAGTTCGCCCGCGCTTGGATGCGGCATGTCGACGAACACGGCGGCACCCACCACGGGTACTACCTACCCGCGGAAGGTGTGAGTGACCGTGCGGAATCCCTGTTCAGCTTCCCCAGCCTGGCTGCCTACGAGCAGTACCGCACCTTGTTCGGCACCCACTCGGACTTCATCGCCGCTGACCGGATTCGAGACGAGTCCGAGTGCGTCCTGCGGTACGAGCGCACCTTCATGCGGCCGCTCCTACCCCAGGGACACTGAAAGGGACTCCGGCAGCACGCTCGGCACAACCCACAACGCCGCAGGTCAGCGCGTACAGATGGGTGTACTTTAAAAACGCTCGGAGGTAGGGTAACTCCCCCTCGTTGCTCAGAGACGAAATCCGCCAGCGGTGGCGGCGCGACGAGCCGAAGGTAGGACAAATACAATTCCAGTCCAGGTGCAGATGTCTTGCACTGTTGCGGCGCAGTTGTCTTCTTTTTCACCGCGTATCACCCGCGAAATTAAATTGATATAATTAGGCCCATGTTGATTTCAGGTACCGCTTTCTTGCGGTTGCGCTCTAACCGCTAAGGCGGTTTCCTACCCCGTAGGTTAAAAACCGCTCCGGTCCTTTAGCCGGGCGGTCATTTGTCATGCCCGGCTCCTTTTCAACTCCAAGGAGCACACCTGATGTCTGCATACGGACACGGCCGTCACGAACATGGCCAAAATTTTCTCACCGACCACAAGATCATCAACTCCATCATCGACCTTGTAAAACAAACCTCCGGCCCCATCATTGAGATCGGACCAGGAAGCGGTGCCCTCACTCACCCGATGGCCTACTTGGGGAGGGCAATAACGGCAGTTGAAGTGGACGCAAAACTAGCTGCCAAACTCACACAAGAAACCTCCTCGGCGGCGGTCGAAGTGGTCCATGATGATTTCCTTAACTTCCGTTTACCCGCCACTCCCTGCGTCATTGTGGGAAATATTCCCTTTCATCTCACCACTGCCATTCTTCGAAAGTTGCTGCATGCGCCGGCATGGACTGACGCTGTACTCCTCATGCAGTGGGAAGTCGCTCGCCGCCGGGCTGGGGTAGGCGCAAGCACGATGATGACGGCTCAGTGGTCCCCATGGTTCACATTTCACCTGGGTTCCCGGGTACCAAGGTCTGCTTTCCGGCCACAGCCAAACGTTGACGGGGGGATCTTAGTGATCCGCCGGGTGGGTGACCCGAAGATTCCGATAGAGCAGCGCAAAGCCTTTCAGGCGATGGTGCACACCGTTTTCACTGCCCGGGGACGCGGGATAAGGGAAATTCTCCGAAGGGCAGGGTTGTTTTCATCACGTTCAGAAACACAATCATGGTTGCACTCGCGAGGAATCGACCCTGCGACCCTACCTCCCAGATTGCACACCAGCGACTGGATCGATCTCTTCCAGGTGACTGGTTCCTCTTCACCGCACCATCGACCAATTTCACCATCGGGAAGTAGTCAACGACCTCCTCAACGGAAAAACCGAAGCCGGCGGCGTTAATCCCCCCACCAAAACCGAATTGCACCAGTAGTACTAAAAGGTAAGCGAAGTCTGGCCGCAGACGCATCAATCACGGACAACTCGCGGGCAGCGTTGTACTCGGTAAGGAAGCTCATGGTCTCGACAATAGACCGCACCCGCGACATGAGTGCGGCCTATTCGAACAAGCATTGAGCTAGTCGTTGGTCGGTTTTCTGCTTTCCATTCCTCAATATGGGCAAGCCAGCGCACTTTGAATTCGGTGAGGTTATGGCGGAGGGTTGCGAGGTCTAGGAGAACAGAGGAAGTCATGCTTTGAAGCATATAAGCTGCCCTGCCCCTCAAGGTTTTCTTCAAGTGAGGTTTTATCTAACTGCCTAACGGCAGGGGAACCGTATATTGCTTACGGTATGAGACCTCTTAAACGTCCGGATAGTCACCGCTCTTCTTTAGCTCCGCGACATGCCTAGCAACCGTGGCGCGAGAGACTCCTACCTCTGCCCCTATTTCAGCCCACGTGGGAACTGTCCCTGTCTGGAAATACTGATCGTTCACCATTTGGCTAATACGGGACTTCGTAGATCGTCCTTGAGCCTTTTTCTTACGGTGCGTCTTTTCAAGCTTCGACCTTTGTGCTTGCGCATATTTTCCCTCGGGGTCTGTTTTCCAGCGTTGTGCGGCTTTTTGTCCGCCTCTGCGTCCCATCGTGGCCAAGGCTTTCCGCTCGCTGCTGGTGGCTTTACCTGGTGCGTTAGAGCCGCTGTAGGTCTCGCTCTTGGATTGGGCGACATACCCGCGCACGCGCCTTGCCATGGTTTGGCGGTCGCGCATGGGTGGCATCTCGTTGTCGCGGCCTGCACCGCCGTGGGTGTGTGCGACGTTGTAGGCGTGCTCATAGGCGTCGATGATTGCTGCGTCTGTCAGGCGTTGGCCTTGCTGGCGCAAGCGGTGGCCAGTCTTAAGCGCATGTCTAAAGGCTGTTTCGTCGCGTGCTGCGGTTCCTTGGACAATCCAGAGCACACGCACACCGTCGATAAGTTCCGGGTCATACTGGTCGAGACCACCGGCGATTTCCGCGTCTACGTCCTGGGCGAGTGCTTTGAATGCTTGGGCTTCTTCACGGCGGGTCTTGACCGCGTTGATAAGTTCGCGGCCAGAGCTGAATTGCTGGCGTGGGGTGGGGTTGAACTGGTCGTGTCCTGCCATATCCCTTACCTGCTTTATCAAGTCTCCAAGGCGCATCACCCGGTTGTGCTGCCTATACCAACGATAAGCGGTAGGGGCTTTGCCTGTGTAGAACGGGTTGCGGCTAAAGCGGTGGGAAAAGTGCGGGTCATGGTCTAAAAGCTCACCCAGCACACGCGTGGTTGCTGCAAGAAGCTTCATCTGCGCAGATTTACCGTTACGGTCAGCGTAGACAGGGTCAATAAGCCATATGAACTGGGCTTTGCCGTTAGTTGGGTTAATACCCACCCAGGCTGGCCCGACGCTATGAGTAATCAGTGAGCGCACCACGTCGCGGACGTACGGGTTTAAGTCTGCGGGGTCACCGCCTGCGGTACCTACTTGGTCAACGTCTACGACCAGGACGGCGGCGTACTGCTTGGTGGTGAGCATGGCGTACTCGCACCGTCCTAAAGCATCAGTCTCGAAGCGATACATACGCGGCGAGTTCGTGCCGTCAGCGTTGCGTCGATAGGCCTTTTTAAAGTCTCGTGTGACTGAACCGTGGAGTACATCGCGGCCTAGATGATCGCGTAAAAGGTCGCGGTCACTGGCAGATGCTGGGGTGTTGTCCAGTCCACCACGGTCGCGCTCGACGCGGGTAGGTGTTTTAGTGTGCGCATTCTGCGCATGAGTCTGTAAACTCATGACCGTGCTTTCTCCCAGGTGTGTGCTGGGTGATAAGCGAAAGTCATCGGGTTGCCGCCCGGTGGCTTTCTTCGTTTTTCATTGTCTTTCCCTGACTCTAAATGACACCGGTGTTATTTACTAGCCATGACACGCGAAAAATATGCCTTTTACCTGCGGTTACGTATGGCTAGACATATGGCAAGCTATACGTAACCGCGTTTCAGCTGCACAGGGCTGTCTGCGCAGATTTACCATCACGGGACTTTTCCCAGTTCAGGCTGCGCATATTTACGCATACAACGAAAGCGGTTGCGCAGATTTACCACACACTCTGCGCTGATTTACCGATACGCAGAAAAAGCGTGCGCAGATTTACCCATACGGTGGCGAATTATCCAGAGCAATAGGTATACAGCAATACAGTAATACAGGTGCCATAAACCTGTATTACTGTATTGCTGTATGCCTGTAAACCTTTATTTATTGTTGTGGACGTATTCTTCGAGGTAGGTGCTAACAATCTCGCGGATGGTCACGCCTTTTTGGGCGGCGATGACTTTAAGTTCTGCGTGAAGGTCGCGGTCGATTTCAATCGTCATCTTCTTGACGTAGTCGCGGCCTGTGGGTTGGTGG
>ERZ1673742.2834-NODE-2834-length-12329-cov-5.491690_pt1 | contig 12329 bp, 8 predicted proteins | sample MGYA00580208_ERZ1673742 | MGnify/ENA primary metagenome ERZ1673742 (study PRJEB41218, sample SAMN15661774) | gut metagenome | host: Homo sapiens | place: Canada: London | collected 2015-08-20/2019-03-30 | study: EMG produced TPA metagenomics assembly of...
CCTGTGACCCTCTGCTTGTAAGGCAGATGCTCTCCCAGCTGAGCTATGCTCCCATCCATTGTGCCGCTCTTCAAGCGACTTCCATATTATACTCAATTGGGTCTCATTTGTCAACCCCTTTTTTAAATTATTTTTAACTATATATAACACTCTGTTTTTTCAGCATATACATGCAAATTCGAACGGTTTCATCCGATTATTACGTGTACGGTGTTGAAAAATTTTCCGTTCGGCATTATCATATATCCGTATTCGCTCCGTTCAAAGCATATTCGGAGTGGGTCCGATACCGCTTCGGCCGAAGGCCGCCCAAGGGTTGAGGCATTTTGCGGAAATGCCTTTGGGCTTGACCTTTTTCCGAACAAGGAGGCAAATCATATTGAAACATGCTGATTTAAGAATCTTAAGGCGCATTGCGGCGTTTTTGCTTGTAGTTTTGAGCATTGCGGGCATTGCAGCCTGCACCGTACCCGAAGAGGTTTTCCCGCCCGATACCCCGACAGCTGCAATATCGGATGTATTGCACACAACCGAACCCACGGAAATCGGAACAGCCGCCGAAATTGAGCTCTCCGCAAAGCCGACTGCACCTCCGCAGGAACCGACTTCATCGCCGGTGAAAGAAAGCGGCGAATACAGTTCCCGTGATGAAGTTGCTCTGTACATCCACCTTTTCGGACATCTCCCCGCAAATTTCATAACAAAGAAACAGGCGCGGGAACTCGGCTGGCAGGGCGGCGGGCTTCAGGATTTTGCGCCCGGCTGCTCCATCGGAGGGGACAGGTTCGGCAACTACGAGGGGCTTTTGCCGCAAGCGGAAGGAAGGTTTTATACCGAATGCGATATCGACACCTGCGGAGCACCCTCACGCGGGGCAAAACGCATAGTTTTTTCGAATGACGGATTGATTTTTTATACCGATGACCATTATCAAAGCTTTATTAAGCTTTACGACGCGGACAATTAAACCGCGGGTTTTTGAGAAATTTTAGGGATAATTGAGGATAATTGACCATGACCATATCGGATAACAATTTCACACACAACTCCGGTTCCGAACAAAGCGGCGGCATTAAGAATATCCGCATTGACTTTACGGCGATTGCGGGGATTACCGATGCGCATCTGCGCATTGCCGAGGCATTGCAGTTTCCGGATCATTACGGAAAAAACCTTGATGCACTCTTTGACTGCCTTGCGGAAATATGCAAACCCGTTGCAGTGACTCTCTTCGGAACGAGCGCGCTGACTGCCGCCCTCGGCAGCTACGGGAGCATGATGCTGCGCGTGTTTTCGGACGCGGCAGCCGAAAACCCGAATCTTTCCGTTGAAATTGCCGATTAGTTTTATCGCATTCGATTTGTTAAAGTTTCAATGTTTTGGTTTTAAAACGGAAGCGGCAGACAGGATTTTTCCCGTCTGCCTTTTGCTGAATATACGAAACTGAGTGTTGTTTAATTGCTTTTTATGCCGTTCCGAGTGCTGCTTTGCCGCTTGTTTTCAAAGACCGGAACCAATCCTCAGCCTTTGTAAATTATTCGGCTGCCTGCTTCGGCACTGCCCTTAATTGTTTTGCATTCAATACTGCCGCGAGCCTCCGCATGTCCCGCGATATCGCCGCAGCTTATATTGCCTCCGCAGTCAACGTTTCCGTCAACATTTCCGCAATTCATGCTCCCGCTTGTCTTCGCATGTCCGAGTATATCACCGCAGTTCACATCTTTGCCCGCATTGACATCGCCGCTGACTTTGCCGCATTCAACACTTCCGCCGGTTTCAACATCGCCGCCGACATCCGCACAGCCGACATTTCCGCCCGCATTGACATCGCCGCCGATGCTTCCGCATTCAATGCTTCCGCCCGCTGAAATGTCTCCGCCGATATCACCGCAGTTCACATTTCCTCCCGCATATACATCACCGTTAACACTGCCGTTGATGTCGGCATTGCCCCAAATTTCAACATTTATCGAGCAATCGGTACGTCCGCCTTTTCTGCCGAACATACCCGCAATTCCGTTCTCTCTTTCATATTTCAGTTCAACGGGAATGCAAACCGCAGGATCGTATTCCTGACTTGACACGATCTGTTTTCCGCGCATCAGCACAACGCGCAGGGTTTTGTCATCCGGCATTTCGTCAATCATGATATTGCTCCATTCGAAACGATTTCCGTAATTACGGGTCGAAGAACGCGAATGTTTTTTTGCGTTTTTTTCAAATGCGCAGCCCGCTTTTTCAGCTTTTTTCTTTGCCATTCTCTCGATTTTTCTGCCGAATTCCTCTATGGCATCCGTGCTGACGCTTACAATGCCGTTTCTGCCCTTTTTCACAAAGATGCAGCTGCCGTCATCATCTTCTTCATCGTCATCTTCATCGTCATCATCATTTTCATCGTCATCGTCTTCTTCATCGTCCCCGGCATTTTCATCGTCGTTTTCGTCCTCGTATTCGACTTCAACCGATTCCGGGTTGCAGGCAGCATCGCATTGCTGTTCGGCATCGGTATGAATTTCTTCACCCGCATCAATGTTTTTCTCGTTCTTAACATCGCGCAGCAGCTCATCCAGCGAAACGCCGAAAAGATCCGCAATTCGCGGCATCAATTCAATATCGGGATAGGAAGCCGCCGTTTCCCATTTGCTGACGGCCTGAACGGACACTCCGAATTCGGCAGCAAGCTGTTCCTGTGTCATTCCGCTTGCCTTACGCAGCTCGCGCAGTTTGATTGCAAAGTTTTCTTTCATGGTATTTTCCCTCTTTCTGATTTTCGTGAGTCGCCGCACCGCATATCTGTTACGTTTGGAAAACGTTTTTGTGTTGCGCCAACTCTTAATTTCGCGCTCATTTTAGCAACGCAAGCTTTTCATGACAATAAAGCGGTGGTTGAAAACCCCAAAAAATCTGCTCAACCGTTGGTTGAATCCCGTGTCGCCGCAAATTATTTATTCCTTTCGGTCTGTTTTGCGTGTTTCTTTAAATTTATTTCTGATTGAAATCTATTTTTTCACAGATATATCTGCGTTTATCAGCAAATCAACCAGAGGTTGAATCGCATATCATTGCGAAACTCTCTTTGGTGTTTGCGCAAGAAGCTGTTTTATCGCCGCATTCCGCGCCCGCTGCGCTGTGAGTTCACGGAAAAAGAACTTGCGATGCAGCGGAACATTCGTTCCGAAGCAAGGCGCAGACGCGTCTCAGCATCACAGTCTCCGTCCGCATTCGGCTGTTCATCCGTAACAATTGTTGAAAAAACTCCCGCATTCGCAAGCTCGTAAATATGTTCATAACCCCTTCCGAGCCTTCCCGCAACAATAAATACGGGCACGGCGCCGCCGGAATTTGCGGCACAGCGTTTCACAACCTCGCCGACGGCCTTCCCGTTGTCCGCACTTGATGCATCAAGCTGCCCTTCTCCGGTTATGACAAGATCGGTGTCCCCAAGCAATGCATCAAAGCCGACCGCATTGAGCACCGCCGCCGAGCCGTGAGTCAATTCCGCGCCCAAAAGGGCCGACAGCATTGCACCCATGCCTCCCGCCGCGCCCGCACCGCATTCGGCGGACACTTTTCTCCCTGCCGCAGCGTCATACAAGGCCGCAATGTTTTTCATCCCGTCTTCAAGAGTGTTTAATGCTTCGGCGTCCGCGCCTTTTTGCGGCCCGTAGGTGTACGTCGCGCCGTTTTTGCCTGTAAGAGGATTATCAACATCACACATAACGGTTATCTTTGCCTCGAAAACATCGCTGCGCAAGCCCGACAAATCAATTTTACGCACCAAGGCAAGCTCTCGGCCGCAGCCCGAAAGCTCATTGCCTTCCGCATCCAGAAACTTAACGCCGAGAGCCGCTGCCGCGCCCATTCCGCCGTCGTTGGTTGCGGAACCGCCTATACCGATCAAAATATTCCTTATCCCCTCGTTCAATGCTGAAGCGATAAGTTCGCCCGTCCCCCTGCTCGTTGCAGCAAGCGGATCCAATGCATTTTCATCCATCAATGCAAGCCCCGATGCCTTTGCCATTTCAATAACCGCTGCGGCACCCGCCGTTTTTTCACCGAATGAGGTCAGAACACCGTATTCGGCAGCAATTTTCCTGCCGTCCGGCGCAGTAACATTCACCGAACGCATATTCCCGTTAAAGGCACGAGTAAGCGTTTCGGCCGTGCCGTCCCCTCCGTCCGCAATCGGAAGCGTTCTCACACTGCATCCGGGAAGGTATTGCCGCGCTGCATTTTTGATAATCGTGCAAACTCTCTGTGCATCCATGCTGCCCTTGAACTTGTCCGGAGCAATAAGCATTCGAATACCTGCGCCGACAGGTTCGATACGCCTTCCGCCGTATTCTTCAAAAGGGTTCACGACAGGTTTTTCCGTTTTTTTGCAGCCGCACTCCGCCAAATCTTTTTCATTGAAGACAAGGGTTCCGTTTTCGTCAAATCTGCCGTAAAAAGCCAGCTTCTCCGCCCGTCTGAGCGCATTCGTCTGAACGACGGGCCTGTATTCCGCAAGCGCACCCGAAACGAGCGGATTGTCGTTCAGCTTTTCAAACAGACTGCGTGTTTGTTTTATGCCGCCGCCTGCAAATGCAACCGTGAATATGTTTTTATCGTCGCTTTCATCAACCGGAAAATGACCCGCAAACAATTGAAGTCCACGAACGTCCGCCCTTTCAATTGCCGAAAAAATAAGGTTGAACGCATGTTCGCGTTCATCTCCGTTTTCAACAGAATCGAATCTGAATCCGATGCCGAAGCGTGAAATATTCATAGTTCTGTGACCTCAACTTTCTTTTGTATTGTGCGGAACAATGCAAAGCCCCGTCCCGCCGTTTTCAACCTCTACCGTGCAGTCGTTGCAGCAGTATGCATCCTCAAGCAGCTTTTCGCTGATAAAATCCTCGCATTCGTTCGAAACGCAGCGTGCAACAGCCCATGCGCCGTTTTTTTCAAGTTCGACTTCATCGATTTTGCTTGCAATGTAATTTGCGGCGGAAGCACCGAAACGAACCGTTCTGCCCGTTTTTTGGAGTTTATCGGACAGATCATCCAGCATCAGTTTTGCAATCTCGGGAACAGCGGCTTGAGCCGCAGGCAAAAGCGCAGCAACGCAATCCGCATCGGAAGCAATTTCCGGCGGAAGTATCTGCCTTGCGTCCCGTTCATCGCGGCTGCCGTTCAGCGCATTTGCCTCATCCGAAAAGCCCGCCCTGCGCTGTTTAAAGCTGTCGCCTTCACCGCAGGTGACGAATACAATCGCATTGCGGAAGCTTACATTTTTACCTTTTGCATCGGTCAAAACGCCGCACCGCATGATGCTTTGAACAAGCGAACGCACGGCAGCGTTTGCGTATTGAATGTCGTCAAACAGCACCACTGCAAAAGGCTTCCGCCGCACGGCTTCGGTCAGTCTTCCGCCGGAGACAGAACCCGCAGGTGAACCCGTCAACGTGTTAACCGCCGAATAGTCGGAATACTCGCGCATGTCAAACCGCAAAAGTGCATTTTCGCCCGGATACAATGTCTCTGCAAGCACTGCTGCAAGCTTGGTTTTTCCCGAACCTGCCGCTCCGGTTACGGCAATTGCGGCACGCGGACGGTCGGGATCGTTCCGCCATGTGAAAGCGGAACGAAGGGCTTTGCACACGGAAGCAACCGCGGTCTCCTGCCCGATTATGTGCGCATTGATCAACGAATCCAGTTTTGAGAGCCGTGAACGAACCGTGCCGTCAAGACTGCTTACAGGAATCCCCGTCAATTCGTGAACAGTCTGTGCAACATCGCCGACAGTGACGATCGGACGGCAGCTCTTTTTTAAAGAAGCCGCAGTGAATGCCGAATTCTCCGCTCCCGCATGAAGTGCATCCGCTGTTCTCGGCCCGCCGAGCTGCTTTTCCTGTTTTCTTAATTCAGCCGCAAGTGTAAAATCCCGCTCATTCAATGCATCCTCAATACGCATTCGGAGGCTGGCCCTTTCCTGCCGCAGTTCCGCTGTATTCTGCGGAGCAAGCCGCCGGCGGGAAGCTGTTTCATCCATTATATCTATCGCCTTATCCGGAAGAAATCGCTCCGGAATGCAGCGAACGGACATATCAACACAGGCTTCCGCTGCCTCGTCCGTAATCGAAACGCCGTGATGCGCCTCGTATTTCGGACGCAAACCGCGAAGGATTGCGATCGCTTCCTCCCGCGTGGGTTCTTTTACGACTATCGGTGAAAAACGCCGTTCCAGCGCGGCATCTTTTTCGATATAGAGCCTGTATTCATCAAACGTTGTTGCGCCGATCAGCTTCAACCCGCCGCGAGCAAGCGCGGGTTTCAGGATATTGGCAGCATCGAGACTGCCCTCGCCCGCACCTGCGCCGATTATCGTATGTATTTCGTCAATAAAAAGAATTGTTTCGGGAGTTGTTTCGTCAAGAAGTGCTTTCAGTCTCTCCTCAAATTCGCCCCTGTATTTCGTTCCCGCAACGAGTGCGCCCAAGTCAAGCCGCAGCACCCGCGACGAACGCAGCTCGACAGGAACATCACCCGAAACTATCCTTTGAGCAAATCCCTCAACGACAGCCGATTTTCCGACGCCGGGATTTCCCGTAAGCACAGGGTTATTCTTGCTCCGCCTAAGCAGTGTCTGAATCAACCTGTTCAGCTGCGCTTCACAGCCTGTCAACGGATCAAGCTCCCCCCGCGCCGCCCTTGCCGTAAGGTCATCGGTATAGCTTTCCAACATCGGCGAACTCTGTCCGCCCCGAGGCTTATTTTTCCCGCAGGATACGTTTTCATCATGCGGCTGTCTTTCGGCCGAATCACTTTTTAAAGAATCATTCGCACCGCCTTTTGTTTTTTCGGCTGCGCTTTCATCACGGAGCAGCTCCGACTTTCGGCTTTCGCGCCCGTTCGAACCGAGTTCCCGCGATTCATCGTTCAAAAGCTTTTTCAGCATCTGCCTGTCCAGCCCGATGGAATCGAGAATGCGTGATGCAAAACAGTCCGTCTCGCGCAAAACGGCAAGAAGGATATGTTTCGTGCAGATTGTGCGGCTTGCATATGCTTTTGCTTCATACAGCGCAAGCTCCAATACGCGTTTTGCAGGCGGTGCGAACCCCCTGCTGTCCGTGAAAATATGTCTTCCGCCGCCGACAAGAGTGTCCGCATACGGAAACACCATGCTTTCATCCGCACCGCATTTGCGAAGGCACTCCCCCGCCGTGCCCGGCGCACGGAGCAGACCTATCAAAATGTGCTCCGTGCCGATGAAGCCGTGATGCAGCTCCTCCGCCGCAGCCTGTGCCGCATCAAGAGCTGCGGATGCATTTTCGCTGTAACCTTCCCAATTCATTTTTTCACCGTTAATTCATATGGACTCAAATCCGATTAATCTCTCAATCAAATCGGGCGATTGAGCGGACACTTCGAATACCGCCCTGCAAAACATGCTTTTCTGTTTTTTAAACAACGACCGTCTTTCCGTTTTCGCGTATTTTGTCATGCTTCCGTTTTCGTTTCATCGGACGACGCATATAGACGTTCAGAACAATACCCACACCTATCATGTTTGTGAGCATATTCGACCCGCCGTAGCTTATAAACGGCAGCGGAATTCCCGTAACGGGCATTATTCCCATCGTCATGCCGATATTTTCGAAAATATGTGCCGCAAGCATTGCGCTGACACCCGTAACAAGGCAGGTGCCGAAATTATCCCGCGCTTTTATTGCAATATACATCCAGCGGAAAAGCAGTGCAAAGAAAACAATAATCAGTATCGTACTGCCGATGAATCCGACCGCCTCCGTTATGCCGCTGAATATGAAATCCGTGTGCCTTGCCGGAACATAGCGAAGCTGTGCCAGCGTCTGCTCACCGAAAAAGCCCTTGCCCGTGAGCCGTCCGGAACCTATTGCCATCTGCGACTGTCCGACATGGTACTTTGCATCGTCGCTTGCGGCGGACGGATTCAGAAAAACATCGATTCTGTCGCGCTGCTTCGGGGTCAAAACAAAAAAGTACATCAGCGGAAGCCCCACCCCGGCTCCGACAGCGGCAAGGATTATATAAATCCACTTTATCTGCGCAACGAAGAATGTCACAACCATGATAACAAGCAATACAATCGCCGTTCCGTAATCAGGTTGGAGAACTATCAGTATGAACGGAACGAATGTTATGCCGAGAGCAATCATAACGTCCTTGAATTTCAGCAATCGCCCGTCCCTGTCCATTGCGGCAGAGACGTATTTTGAAAGCATCACGATCAATGCAATCTTGCTCAGCTCGCCCGGCTGTATTGCCCTTTCAAGCGTGTCGAAAACAAACCAGCCCTGTGCACCGCCGCGCACCTTGCCGAAAATGAAAAGCAGCATCAGCAAGCCTATTATGCCGATGTATGCCCACATTGCAAAAGTTTTGAATATGCTGTAATCAAAAACAAGAAATATTATCATTGCAGCAAGTCCGACAAGGAAGTTTGTTATATGCTTCTGCAGGTATTCCATGTTGAGCTTGTCCATATAATCCGCAATGCCGTGTTCCGTGCCGTCAAAAGGCTTTGCCTGAACGGAGGCAAGCGCGATCGTGCCGAACACAACGAGCGCAAGCACGATTCCGACCGTTACCCAGTCTATTCTTTTCAGGTATTTCTTATCAAAAAGGCTCATTCAAAAGCCGCGCCGCGCCCACAAATGGCTTCGGCATTCCTTTCGTGTTTATGTGTTTACAAGATCTGCGGTGCGATACGAAAAGCCGTTTCCCCGCACCGCACTTTTTGTCCGCCGCATCAAACGATGAGTTTTTTCTTTGCCTCTTCGGCATTTTTCAATTCGTCGAGTTTGGCTTCGTATCCGGGTTTTCCGAGCAGGGCATAAGTTGCATTCTTTCCCTCCTCGACTCCGGGCTGATCGAATGCATCGATGCCCAGCAGCTCCCCTGCGAATGCCGTCTGCATTTCAAACAGCATTATAAGCTGCCCGAGAGTGAATTCGTTGACTTCGGGCATGATGATGTTTTTGTTCATATGTCCGCTGACGGTTACGGCGTGTTCGGTTGCACGGAATTCGGCGGAAATCAGCTCACCCAAGCTGTGTCCGGATAGAAACGCAATCCCCGGAATGTCGTCAAAAACATGCGGAACAGCAACATCACTGCGGTATTTTTCAACAGAGATGAAAGTTATTGTTTTGTCAAAAGGTCCGTCGGTGTAAAGCTGAACCTGCGAATGCTGATCCGTAACGCCGAGAGATTTTACCGGAGTCTGTCCGAATCGCAAAACCTTCCCGTCCTTCACGAGCTTTTTGCCCAGCGATTCCGCCCAAAGCTGCGCATACCAATCCGCCATGAATTTCAGCGAATCCGCATAGGGCATCAGCACGCCGATGTTTGCGCCGTGTTTTTCCGCCGCAATGATTTCAAGCAGGGCAAGCATCAATCCGGGGTTACTTTTCACATCGGCGTTTGAGCAAAGCTCATCCATGTATCCCGCGCCCGCAAGCAGCGCGCGAACATCCGCTCCGCCGACGGCAGCCGCAACAAGCCCGACAGGACAGAGTTCGGAAAATCTTCCCCCTACGCCGTCCGGAATAATAAAAGTGCGCAGGTTGTATTTTTTTGCAATGCCTATCAGGTTGCCCTTTTGTTTGTCGGTTGTTGCAATCAGGTGATCGCGCAGCCCTTCTTCACCGTAACGGTCAATAAGCATTCGCGTTATAATAAGCAGCTGCGCCATGGTTTCGCTTGTGCTGCCCGATTTTGTGATAACGTTGAACACGGTTCGGTCAGTATCAATCACATCGAGCAATGCAGCCATGCGCTCGGGATCAACATTGTCTTCCACAAAAAGGCGCGGAGATTTTCGTTTTTCGGAAGGAAGATCGTTATGATAGAGATGATTCAGCGCACGATGCACCGCAATCGGACCCAGTGCGCTTCCGCCGATGCCCAGAATCACGAAATTATCCGCTTTTGACCTGACGAATTCCGCTGCCTCTTCAACGGCGGGAAGGATTTCAAGCTGAGTTTCTGGCAGAAGCCGCCAGCGCATTTCACCGCGCTTTTTTTCAACACCCGCAAATGCACCCTCTGCACGCGGCATCATTTCCGATATTTCCTCCGCCGTGATGCCGTGTTTGCCGACAGCCTCGGCGAGCATATTGCCGCAATCGATGCGAACACGCATTTTTTCACAGTATTCTTTTGAAAACACGCTCATTTATTTTTCCGTTCCTTTCTGTCCCGCAGAGGGATTTGTTCGGCCGAATTCCGCCGCCGCAAAGTCGTGTTCAATTCACTGACAGCGGTATATTCAGCCAATCATATTATACCACATGTTCACGCCGTTTGCTCATGTTTTTTTCGGAACGAAATTGCGGAAATCCGTGCATATCCGAATGCCGTCCGCTCCGTTTGAAACATATTATATCCGTCAAATCAAATCAAAATATTCTTTGATAACGTTCACAAGCACATCGGCTTCCGCAGGGGAATAGCGCGGCGAAACGGCAAGCGAAGCAAAATCATATTCGGCCGATGCCGAAAACTCGGTATAGTCATCAAAAACTTTGAAGTCCACTCTCGGTTCAATGCCGTTTTTTGCTTCAAAAAGTTTCGAAACAAAGCTTGAAAGCCGAATGAATTTATATTCTCCGCAGCCGCGCTGATTTTCCTGTTCACATCGGAATGCAAATTGCGGAATGTCCGGACGAGACTTCGGGTTTCGAACATTTTCAAGGCGTGAAATCCACCGAAATGCAAGTGCAAACAAAAGATAATTTGCTTCGTCGAGCTGTTTCATTTCATAGTAGCGTTTGATGTCCGCTCTTTCCGCAGGGCTGAGGGGCAGCACGGAATTCAGCACAAAGCCGGGTCCGGGTCTGCCTATGCCGAGGTCGCTGTGTGCATCGATATGCGTAACCTCAAACGGCACGGAAAGCTGCCCGGCCGCAATCAATTCCTGCCAGAATTGCAGCGCACCGTCATGCGTTTCAAAAACCCTTCCCGGAATCTTTCTTTCCGTATTCAGTCCGCAGTTTTTTTCCAAAAACTCCCTTACTTTCTCCGCCTGCCACGGTTCATGCCCGGCAGCATCGGGCCGCGCGCCGGCCGGTGCCGGTTCGCAGCAGTCCGCAAGGAAAAAATCAAGATCAATGTCAAGCACTCTCATTCGTTTATCTCCCGGTTTCGTTATTGCTCAAAGCTGTATGTTTTTGCACATTCGGTCTCGGCACCGTGCTGAATTCAATGCGCAAACCCCGCCGTTAACGCATACAGGCAGGGTTTACGCATAATTATTTACTCAGTTGACTGCCGTGTTGTTCGCCTCAGCTTCCTTCATTTGCCTTTGTTTGCCCCTATTTTCCTTTCACAACGGCCTCGGCAAACGAGTTGTCAACGAGTTCACCGAACTCAACTCTCGCCTTCAATTCACCGTTGATGTCAATAATATCCTGCAAACGGGTGAATGCCTCCTCCGTCATGATCGGGTCAGCCATCCATGAATCCGTCTTTCGATAACTGTTTGCAACGATGTTCAGCGTTTCACCATCCGCATCTGGGAAAAATTCCAGCATCGCTTCCGCCGCTTCGGCATCGGTCGCATCTTTAAGCCAAAGTTGAGCCTTATAAACCGCACGAATGAAGGATTCAACGAGTTTCGGTTCCTTTTTAATTGTATCCGGCATGGTCATGAAAGTTGTGTACGGCACCTCGCCCGATTCGAGTCCGACATTTGCAACGATGTGCCCGCTTCCGCTGCGTTCAAAAAGCGTTGCTGTCGGTTCAAAAAGCGTAACATAGTCGCCCGTGCCGCCTTCGAATGCTCCGCCCATCAGGTTGAACTGAATGTTGTTGATAACCTCAACATCCTCCCCGGGCTTCAATCCGTTTTTCAGCAGAACATAGATAAAAGTCATATACGGCATTCCGCCTGCACGCCCCGCAATGACGGATTTTCCGCGCAAATCCTCCCACGAGAAATTATCCGTTTTTTCCCTTGAAAGAAGGAACGAACCGTCGCGCTTTGTGAGCTGCCCGATAATCATCGGGTGGTTTGCGCTGCCCTCGTTCACAACATAAACACCCGTTTCCGGCCCCATCAATGCAAAATCCGCATCGCCCGATATAAGCGCGGTCATGCTTTTGTCGCTTCCCCCGCCGGTCACAATTTCAAGATCAATGCCCTCCTCCGCAAAATAACCGCGGCTGACCGCGATATAAAGCGGCGCATAGAACACGGAGCGAGTGACCTCGTTCAGCGTGATATGCCGCAGTTCGCCCGAACCGCCGCATGCTGCCGCAATCGGAACAAGCAGCAAAAGAACAAGAAAAAGAGCAAGAAATTT
>ERZ1673742.2842-NODE-2842-length-12285-cov-35.066885_pt1 | contig 12285 bp, 8 predicted proteins | sample MGYA00580208_ERZ1673742 | MGnify/ENA primary metagenome ERZ1673742 (study PRJEB41218, sample SAMN15661774) | gut metagenome | host: Homo sapiens | place: Canada: London | collected 2015-08-20/2019-03-30 | study: EMG produced TPA metagenomics assembly of...
AGCAGGCTGATGTGGACCGTCTGGAGGGACACAGCCTTGCCGCATTTTTCTATCAAGTGATTGGAAAAATGGATGAAAAGCTGGACAAAGAACGGCAGGAAGCCTATGCAGCCCGCGTCAAGTACGATGCGGCTCTCCATGATCTTTCTTCCGTTGATGCCGACTTGAAGCAGATTCAAAATAGACTGGCACGGCTGTCCGATTGCGAAAGTCAGTATCAAGCTGCTCTTTCCGAAAAAATCAAAAGCATCAAAGCATCTGCCCACCCTGCCGCACAGCAGGTTGCAGAAAGCGAAAGCCGCATTGCCGCGCTGAAAGTCCAAAAACGGGAACTGCTGGAGGCCATCAACGCCGGAAAGACTGCCCTGCATACGGTCAACGAAGTTCTGGAAACCCTCGACAATGCCGAGGGCTGGAGTACATGGGACGTGATGGGTGGTGGTCTGGGGGTGGATCTCGCCAAGTATGCGGAACTGGACGATGCGCAGGAACAAATCGAACAGCTTCAAGTGGAACTGCGGCGGTTCAAAACTGAGCTTGCCGATGTTGAGATCACCGCAGACCTTCAGGTTACGGTGGACAGCTTTTTGAAATTTGCGGATTTCTTCTTTGACGGCCTCTTTGCAGACTGGGCAGTTCTGGATCACATCAATCAGGCACAGAGCAGGGTGGAAAATACCAAGGATCAAATCAAGCGAGTCCTTGCACTTCTGAAAAAGATGCGCGAAGATGTTGATGTCCAAATCGCTGATGAAAAAGAGAAGCAGGAGCAGCTTGCAGTGGAAACTGAGCTGTAAGTTTGAAGCATCCACTTATGTGATATGACTCGATAAAACCGAATTTACAGGAGGTGTTTCGATGAAAACAAGAAAGTTTGCCTTATGTCTGGCAGCGGTTTTTCTGGTGGCGATTTATATCAATATTCAGAGAAGCCATACTTTCACCCTTTCAAACGATGAGGGCACCATAAAGACAGAACAAATACAGCCACTTTGGGGAACTGTAAAAGTGAGCGGTGATTGTGATACTGAGGTGGTCTTTACCGATGTAGAGACTGGAGAAAAATATAGAATCGGATATATTACACAGGGCGTAACGGAAAGAATCAAACTCGAAAGAGGCAAATGGTATAAGGTGGCGGGCGGAGGTAACCTTACACTGAATCCGGTAAACATTCGAGTCGAATAAATGTAAGTTCCTTGCGGGCAGCTATGAAAGCTGAAGCTGAGAAGAAAGTTTTGAATATTCATATATGAAGGAGTACAGTTCTATGAGTTACGGTTGGGCAACTGTTTTCACTTTAGCGGCATGGTTTGCAGGGCTTGTGATTGATGTAAATGTGCGGGTCGGCGACCTCGGTTTACGAACAGTGCTTCCTGTCATCGTGATGGGGTGCTGCGTTATGAAGTACATAAAGGACAATAGCAAATAATCTTATCTCAATACACTTTCCAGCGGGCGACCACAAAACGGTTGCCCGCTCTTTTTATGCTCAAAAAAAGAAGGGAGGAACGCTATGCCAAGCAAAACCGAAGAATATCTCGCCCTTGCCCAGCGCACAGCCAACGGCTTGACCCGGTACTGGGAAAGCTGGACGGACTACCTGACCACCGCATCCCGGCTGTACAAGTACCCCTTTGCGGACCAGCTTATGATCTACGCCCAGCGACCCGATGCCACAGCCTGCGCCGATTACGACATCTGGAACAACCGCATGAACCGGTATGTCCGGCGTGGCTCCAAGGGCATCGCCCTGTTGGACGAATCCAGCGGATACCCGCGTCTGCACTATGTGTTTGATGTGTCGGACACCGGAGTACGGCGCAATTCTCGCGACCCGGAACGATGGGAAATGAATGACGACCTTTTCAAGCCGGTGTCTGAGATGCTGACCGCAGAATACGGCATCAGCCATGAACGGCTCAGCCAGCAGCTCGTAAATATTGCGGAGAAGCTGGTGAACGATTATTGGGACAACAACAGCGGCGACATCCTCAACATCGTTGACGGCTCTTTCTTTGATGATTATGATAGTAGTGGAAAGGAACTTCAGTTCAAGGCCGCTGCGACAATGAGCGTCACCTACACTCTATTAGAACGATGCGGGTTTGAACCGGAAGGCTACTTTGACAAGGATGACTTTCAGGCCATCCACACCTTTTCCACACCCGATGCAGTCTATGCGCTGGGTGCCGCTACCAGCGACATCAGCCGCGAGGTCTTACGCAAAATCGAGCGGACGGTGAAAACCACGACCCGCCGCCGAAACGTAGAAAGGATGGAAGAATATGAGCAGCAGTCTGAATTACACGAAGATCGGGGATTACCAGCTCCCGAACCTGACCCTCAGCCAGCCGAAGACCCCGCTGGGCAAGTACGGCAGGATGCGCCGGAATTACCTGAAGCAGTATCGCCCGGTACTGTACAATTCGATGCTCCTGAACGGGACGCTGTACCCGCATCTGATGGAACTGGAGCAGACGGCAGAGAGCCGGATGCAGCAGACCATGGAGCAGCTTCTGAAGCAGGACCCAGCCCCGGACAAAGCGCAGAATCAACTGATGTGGGTGCAGCACATGAACAGCCTGAAAACGCAGGCAGAGGAACTGGTGATGACGGAGCTGATCTACAGCTAAGTTTTCTGGATGCGAACATCCCCACCGAAGCCCAGCAAATCGAAAAAATCGACCGAGCGGAGAGCGAAAAAACGCCCTCCGCTTTTGTTTTGTCGCAGGCTGAAATTGAGAACGAGCTGCGGCGGCATGGTTCAGGGTTTGCAGGCGGCAAACAGCGCATTATGGCGCTGTACCAGACCCAGCCTGACCGCAAACTCCGTGCCAAAGCACTGGCAAAGGAGTACGGCATTGGTGGGCACTCCCACGATTTTCTGGACGGAAGCCGGGGTTTTGTGAACCACGACTGGAAGGGACTGGAATTTGACCATTACCCTGACCACCAGAAAATCACCCTGAAATGGGCGCAGGTGGAAAAGTATATCGACCTGATGATCCAGTCCGACCGCTACCTGACCGATAAGGAAAAAGAGCATCGTGCCGCCGTGCAGGAAGCGGAACGACAGCTCCCAATGCTGGATGGTGATGCCGCTGCCGAATACAATGCTCTGAAAGAGCAGTACCCCAATACCCTGATTGGCTTTGAACTGGGCGGATATTTTCTGTTCTATGACAAAGATGCAATCACTGTAAAGGAAGTTTTTCGTTCTAATTTGCTGTCACAGGAAAATGCGCTGGGAAAAGTCAAAGTGACCGGCTTTTTGCGCAGAGAGTGGGTAGCAAAATCGCAGAAGCTGTGGGCCGAGGGCAACAGCATCTATCTAGCCGGACAGGGCGGAGATGGTACCCACCATCAGACAAAATATCTGCGAGAGGAAGATTATCTGCCGATCGGCATCATCATCAAGCTAGATGGCCGGGATTTCCGTGTGGATCACGTCAACTTCATGTTCAAATCCGTCAGCTTGCAGGACATGGACTTGACCAACAACGGACAGCCCATCTTCCGAAGCGAGGGTTTGCCCCATATCAGGGAACTGTATGAACAGCAGCAGAATGAACTTGCTGAGGTCGCCCCTGAAAAAACTGCCGATTACAAGGTTGGCGATTCCGTTGTTGTAGACCTCCCCACTAAAACCATTAAGGGAACTATCGGTTATGTGGGCGAAACCGATGTGCGCATCGACACCAGCGCGCATGGGCAGTCGTGGGATAACGAGGTACTCAACAAGCAGCAATTCGAGGACGGTCTGCGGCGGGATGAACCTACACCTGATGAGGAACTGGACAAGTTGCCTATCTCTGTGGAGGTCAATGGCGAGTGGCAGACCTTTCCGGATGCTGTTGCCGCAGACGAAGCCCTGAACGCTGAACCGATGCCGGAAGCCGCAGGAAATTTTCACATCACGGATGATGATTTGGGTGTCGGAGGTCCTAAGCAGAAGTACGCCCGGAACATCGAAGCCATCCGTACCCTGTTCCGGTTGGAGCAGGAGCACCGGGGTGCCACCGCCGAGGAGCAGCAGGTGCTTTCCCAGTATGTGGGCTGGGGCGGTTTGGCAGATGCCTTTGACCCGGATAAGGATAACTGGGCAAAAGAGTATATGGAACTGAAAGGGCTGCTCTCCGAGGATGAATACGCCGCCGCCCGTTCCAGCACCCTGAACGCCCACTACACCTCCCCGGTAGTGATTCGTTCTATTTATGATGCGGTCGAGAAGATGGGCTTCCAGTCTGGCAACATCTTGGAACCGTCCATGGGTGTGGGCAACTTCTTCGGAATGTTGCCCACCAGCATGGCAGACAGCCGCTTGTACGGCGTGGAGTTGGACAGCATCACCGGGCGCATTGCGAAAAAACTGTACCCGCAGGCTGATATTACCGTGGCTGGCTTTGAGACTACCGACCGCCGCGATTTTTATGATCTTGCGGTGGGCAACGTGCCTTTCGGTCAGTACAAGGTCAACGATAAGGCGTACAACAAGCTGGGATTTTCTATCCACAATTATTTCTTTGCGAAAGCCATCGACCAGATCAGACCGGGCGGCGTAATTGCCTTTGTGACCAGCCGTTTCACGATGGACAGCAAGGACAGCACCGCCCGCAAGCATATGGCAGAACGTGCCGATCTGCTGGGTGCCATCCGTCTGCCCAATAACGCTTTCCGCGCCAATGCTGGCACAGATGTTGTCAGTGACATTATTTTTTTGCAGAAGCGTGACCGCCCCATCGACCATGAACCGGAGTGGGTACAGCTTGGCAAGACCGAGGACGGTTTTGCCATCAACCAGTATTTCGTAGACCACCCGGAGATGGTGCTGGGAAAGTTAGAACTGGAAAGCACCCAATACGGTCACGACCTGACCGTTGTGCCCCTTGAGGGCACCAGCCTTGCAGCCCAGCTTGCCGAAGCCGTACAACACATCGAGGGACAGTATACCACAGCAGAAATCGCCGCCCCAGATGTTGCAGACGCGGAAGCGCAGCGTAAGACGCTGCCTGCAGACCCCGCCGTGAAGAATTTCAGCTACACCGTGGTAGATGGTGACATTTACTACCGCGAAAACTCCATCATGACGCAAATCGAACTATCCGATAACGCCAAGGGCCGTGTTGCTGGTATGGTGGAACTGCGGCAGATCGTCAACGAACTGATTGACCAGCAGCTGAACGACTTCCCGGACGAGGATATCAAGGCATCGCAGGCGAAATTGAACGCCGCCTACGATGCCTTTACTGCAAAATATGGGCTGATCAACGACAAGAAAAATGCCCGCCTGTTCGATGATGACAGTTCCTACTATCTGCTCTGCTCACTGGAAAATCTGGACGAGAATAAAAATCTCAAATCCAAGGCAGATATGTTCACCAAACGGACGATTCGCCCGGAACGCGTTGTCACCAGTGTGGATACCCCCAGCGAAGCACTGGCGGTATCTATTGGTGAGCATGGTAAGGTCGATTTGCCTTATATGGCGGAACTGCTGGGCACTCCCGGTGACTACGGACGCATTACCACCGAATTGTCCGGCGTGATTTTCAAAGATCCTGCAGCCGATGCAGATGACCCGGAAGCCGGCTGGCAGACTGCGGACGAATACCTTTCGGGTAATGTGCGCGATAAGCTACGCATGGCACAGCTTGCTGCGGAGAGCCACCCGGAGTTCAAGGTCAATGTGGACGCACTGACTAAGGCGCAGCCCAAAGATCTGGAAGCATCTGAAATTGATGTGCGTTTGGGTGCCACATGGCTTGATCCCTCTATTGTGCAGCAGTTCATGATGGAAACTTTTCAACCGCCCTATCGTATCCGCTACAACAATGCCATCACCGTTCGCTACTCCCCTTACACTTCCGAATGGCGGATCAGCAATAAATCTGCTACTGGCTTCGGTGACATTATGGCCACCGAAACCTACGGTACCCGCAGGGCCAATGCTTACAAGATTTTGGAGGATACCTTGAATTTGCGTGACAGCCGCGTTTATGATACCATCGTGGAGGATGGGAAAGAAAAGCGTGTACTGAATCAAAACGAAACCACCCTCGCCCAGCAGAAACAGCAGGCTATCAAGGACGCTTTTGCTGGCTGGGTCTGGAAAGACCCGCAGCGGCGCGCCTTACTGGTAAAGAAGTACAACGAGCTTTTCAACTCTACCAGACCTCGTGAGTATGACGGTGGCCATATTCATTTCGTGGGCATGAACCCAGAAATCAATTTACGGGAACATCAGCGCAACGCAATCGCCCATGTGCTGTACGGTCACAATACCTTGCTTGCACACGAAGTTGGTGCCGGCAAAACCTTTGAAATGGCCGCTGCTGCAATGGAATCCAAGCGGCTGGGGTTATGCCAGAAGTCACTGTTCGTGGTGCCCAATCACCTGACGGAACAGTGGGCTGCGGAATTCTTGCACCTCTACCCCAATGCAAAGCTGCTGGTTACCAGCAAGAAAGATTTTGAACCCGGCAACCGCAAAACGTTTTGCAGCCGTATCGCTACCGGTGATTATGATGCGGTTATCATCGGACACAGCCAGTTTGAAAAGATTCCCTTGTCCGCAGAACGACAGGAGCGTCTGATTCAGGAACAGATGGATGAAATCGAGGAGGCCATCGAAGAAGCGAAAGCACAGGTTGGTGAGCATTTCACGGTAAAGCAGCTGGAAAAACTGCGTAAGTCTCTGAAACAGAAACTGGAGAAGCTGCAAGGCGCAGACCGTAAAGATGATGTGGTTACGTTTGAGCAATTGGGCGTAGACAGGTTGTTTGTGGATGAGAGCCAAAACTATAAGAACTTGTTCTTATATACGAAGATGCGGAATGTGGCCGGACTGAGCACATCTGAAGCACAAAAATCCTCCGATATGTTTGGAAAATGCCGCTACCTCGATGAGATCACCGGAGGCCGTGGTGTTATTTTTGCGACAGGCACCCCTATCAGCAACAGCATGACCGAGATGTATACCCTGATGCGCTATCTCCAGTACAACACCTTACAGCAGAAAGGACTGACCCATTTTGATGCGTGGGCATCCACCTTCGGTGAGACGACCACGGCCATTGAACTTGCGCCCGAAGGTACCGGATACCGTGCACGCACCCGGTTCGCTAAGTTCTTCAACCTTCCCGAATTGATGGCGATGTTCAAAGAAGCGGCGGATATCAAGACCAGCGATCAGTTGAACCTACCAGTGCCCCAAGCTAAATTTGAAACCGTAGTGGTCAAGCCTTCGGAAATCCAACAGGACATGGTGCAGGCGTTGAGCGAACGTGCAGCCGAAGTCCACAGCGGTTCTGTTGCCCCCTCTGTGGATAATATGTTGAAAATCACGTCGGATGGCCGCAAAATCGGTCTTGACCAGCGGTTGATGAATTCCGCTCTGCCTGATGACCCCAGCAGTAAGTTGAATGCCTGCGTCAACAACGTCCTGCGCATCTGGAACGACACCAAGGAGCAGAAGCTGACCCAGTTAATTTTCTGCGATATGTCTACTCCCAAGGGTGACGGTTCGTTCAACGTCTATGATGATATCCGCTCCAAGTTGCTCAATGCTGGTGTGCCCGAACAGGAGATCGAGTTTATCCACAATGCAGACACGGAGAACAAAAAAGCAGAACTTTTCTCCAAAGTGCGCAGCGGACAGGTGCGTGTGCTGTTGGGCAGCACCGCCAAGATGGGAGCCGGTACCAACGTACAAACGCTGCTCGTGGCAGTGCATCATCTGGATGTAGGCTGGCGTCCTTCCGATATGACCCAACGCAACGGTAGAATCATCCGCCAAGGCAATCAAAACAAACAGGTTTACGTCTATAATTACGTTACCGAATCGACATTTGACGCCTACTTGTACCAGACCTTGGAGAATAAGCAGAAGTTTATTTCGCAGATCATGACGAGTAAATCGCCCATGCGTTCTTGCGATGATATTGATGAACAGGCTCTGTCTTACGCTGAAATCAAGGCTCTGTGTGCTGGCGATCCTCGCATTCGGGAAAAGATGGACTTGGATGTGCAGGTGGCAAAATTGAAAGTTCTGCGGGGTGACTTCCAGAATCAGAAATATCGTCTGGAGGATAAGCTACTCAAAACATTCCCGGAAGAGATTCAGAAACAGAAAACCCGCATTACTGCTTTGCAGCAGGATTCACAGATTGCAGCAGCACACCCGCAGGACAAAGAGAATTTCTGCGGCATGACCATCAAGGGCGTGGTGTACGATGACAAAAAGACTGCGGGCGAACGGTTGCTTCTGGCACGGCAGGAGATGCCCAATGCAGACATGATGCTGTTGGGCACCTACCGCGGCTTTGAACTGAACATCCGGTTCGACAGCTTCAAGAATGAGCATCAGGCCGTTCTTCGGGCAGAATTAAGCTACCCGGTGTCACTAGGTGATGATGCGCACGGCAATATCACTCGTCTGGACAATGCCATCGACAATTTCGCTGACCGTATTGCAGATGCCGAAAATGCTCTGCAAAACCTTGAACAGCAGAAGCAGGCCGCAGAGGTCGAAGTGGCAAAGCCCTTTGCACAGGAGGAAGAACTGGCCGAAAAGTCTGCCCGCCTTGCTGAATTGAACGCCTTGCTGAACATCGACCGTGACCGCAGTTCCTCGCAGGATGTTCCCGAAGAAACCGAGGAAACCGAAACACCTGCAACTCGTCCGTCTGTGCTGGCTGCACTGGGGGAAAAGACCAATCAGTCGGAGCCTGTCAAACCGTTCCGCAGCTACTATGATAAGGATGGTGATGCACGATGAAAGAGAAGCGGGATGAAATCATCATCCTGCGCCTGACCAAAACAGAAAAGAACCGCATCTATGAAAAGATGTTCAGCATGGGCATCCGCAGCTTGAGTGCCTATATCCGCAAAATGGCATTGGATGGATACTGCCTAAATCTCGATCTGCCGCAGCTACGCCGAATGGCTTATCTGCTCCAGAATTGTAGCAACAATCTGAATCAGTACGCCAAGCGTGCCAACGAGTGCGGCAAGGTCTACGCCGCCGACATGGAAGATCTGCGGCAGCGTCTGGATGAACTGATCGACATTGGTCGGCAGATTCTTTCCCGGCTGGCTGAACTCTAAAATTTTACCCCGCAGTTGGAGGACTGCGGGGGTACATAAGGGGCGACATCCTTGCAAAGCAATCGTTGATACCTTTATAATCGGGGTGAAAGAAAGGCGGGTGCTAGATATGAGGTTCGTTTTTAAGATGATCGTTTTCCCGTTTTGGCTGCTTACGGCTTTCCTTGCGCTGATGCTGAAATGGACGCTGAACCTGTCGGCGTTTGTGCTGGCTCTGCCCATGCTGTATATTTTCGGCTGCGGGCTTTATACGCTGTACTGCCGGGAGTGGCTGCAGTTTTTGATCTTGCTGGTGGCAGAGTTTGGCTGCTTCCTGCTCCTCACCGCCGGAACGGTCATTGTAGAAGCCGTGGAATGGTTCAGCGGCTGGATTGCAGAATTATAAAATTTTTATGCCGCCACTGTGCGGCATCTTCTTTTTGCCGGGAGGTGGTCAAACTGGCTGCAACAAGATTGATTGCACTGCACAAAAACAAGGGAAAATCCGTTGCGGCCTGCCTGAAAAGCCGCACGGATTACGCCCAGAACCCGGACAAGACACAGCAGGGCGAACTGGTCAGCAGTTACGAATGCAGTCCCCCGACCGTGGATGAAGAATTTATGCTCTCCAAACGCCAATACGAACTTGCCACCGGTCGCAGGCAGAAAAGTGATGTGATTGCCTATCAGATTCGGCAGTCGTTCAAGCCCGGAGAGATCACCGCCGAGGAAGCCAACAAGGTGGGCTACGAACTGGCAATGCGTTTCACAAAAGGCAAGTATGCGTTTATCGTTGCCACCCACACGGACCGGGAGCACATCCACAACCACATTATTTATAACTCCACTGCGCTGGACAGCACCCGGAAATTCCGGGATTTTTTGTTGTCCGGGCTTGCGGTGCAGCGGTTGAGCGATTTGATTTGTCTGGAACATCAGCTGTCTGTTATTGAAATCAAACCGTACCGGGAGCGGCAAAAGCGCACCCTTTATCCACCCAAAGAAAGTAATCGAGATAAGTTGTGTGCCGTAATTGACAGCATCCTGCTGAACGAGAAACCTGCAAGTTTCGAGAGCTTCCTTCAAAAGCTGGAACAGCAGGGCTACGAAATCAAACGGGGAAAGTACACTTCGGTCAAAGGAACACGGCAGAAACGCTTTATCCGTTTTCGGACACTGGGCGCAGGATACAGTGAAGATGAAATCAAGGCGGTCATTACCGGAGAAGCCGAACACCGCCCGCATCAGAAGCAGCCACCGAAAGAGCAGCCGTTCCACCTGTTGGTGGACATTCAGGCAAAGCTCTCCGAGGGCAAAAGCGAAGGCTATGCACGGTGGGCGAAACGCTACAATTTGAAAGAGATGTCCAAGACCCTGATTTTTTTGCAGGAAAATAAAATCGGCAGCATCGAAGAAATGCAGGAGCGTGTGGATGCCGCTACTGCTCACTATCACGAACTGGGCGATTCCATTAAAGCTGCAGAAGCGCGCATGGCCGAGATTGCCGTGCTGTGGACGCACATCGTCAATTACGCCCGGACACGTCCGGTTTATGATGCCTACCGTAAGTCTGGGTACAGCAAAAAGTTTTTGGAAGAACACCGGGAACAAATCACGCTGCACAAGGCGGCGAAGGCAGCATTTGATGAATCCAATTTGAGAACGCTTCCCAAGGTCAAAGAGTTAGATGCGGAATATTCCAAGCTGCTGACAGAAAAGAAAGTACGCTACCCGGACTACCGCAAAGCGAAAGAAGAAATGCAGGAGCTTCTTCGTGCAAAGAGAAACGTAGAACTGTTCTTTGCTGAAGAAAAGAGCAGCGCAGAAAAAACGAAGTCCCGATAAACGAAGATAGCCTAGGACCCTTCCCTCGTGGAAGAGTCCTAGGCTATCTTTTTTGTTATAAAAGTGTTTGGAACAAACGCGCAGCCTGCATCGGTACGATGCAGAACAAATGGGTTTGGGCACAGCCCAACAAGCATTTTGCAAAGCAAAATAGCATTTGTATAGACGAATGCCCTGCTTGCCACAACAATGCGTCCTTTTTGTCCGCAGTTTGAAATTTTTAGATTGGAGAAAAACGCCATGCCAATCTTGGAATGGATCGGTAAAAATAAAGTCGTGAACCATCATCAGGAAGTTCCCTTCCGGGTGCTGGAGCGGCAATACAGTTTTGATGAGCAGGGGCAGCACACCGAGAACAACGACAGTGAGAACATGATCATCCACGGCGATAATCTTGAAGCACTGAAAGCCCTGTTGCCGCAGTATGAGGGCAAGGCTATATCGTTATCTTAACCCCCATTCTAATGAGTATCCTAAGTTCAGAGAATGCAGTAAGATTAAACTTTATAATTCATATTATGTTTCTTGCATTATTCGAGATAAGGAACTATAATGTACTTTGTGGAGGTGCGAAATGGACTATATGACATTAAAAGAGGCCGCCGAGAAGTGGGGCGTGACACCTCGTAGAGTAAATTATTATTGTGCCGGTGGGCGTATCTCCGGCGCTGTGAAGATGGCCGGTGTTTGGCTGATTCCCAAAACTGCAGAAAAGCCGATTGATGGCCGGACAAAACAAGGAAGGTGCAGAAAGCATGAAACGATATAAAATTATGATAATTGAAGATGATCCTGTGATACAGGGAGAATTGCAAACATTATTGAATGGAAATGGATATGCAACGATTGGCATAAAGGATTTTTCTGCTGTGATAGAACAGATTCAGGATGAAAAGCCACATCTGATTTTGTTGGACATTAAGTTACCCGGAGAGAATGGTTTTGCTTTATGCTCTAAAATTCGTACCTTTTCCGAAGTGCCGATCATCTTTGTGACAAGCTGCAACACGGATATGGACGAGCTGAATAGCATTATGTTGGGTGGAGACGCTTTTATCACGAAGCCCTATAACACAGCAATCCTGCTTGCGAAAATTGCTTCTCTGCTGAAGAAAACCTATCCCGCACAACAACGGGAGAAGATCGTCTATGGAGATGCGGTGCTGCATCTGGAATCCAGCAGTTTGGACTATAATGGACGGAGCGTAGAACTTACTAAGAACGAATTGAAAATTCTCTATTATTTGTTCAAGAACGGTGGAAAAATCTGTTCTCGCGGAGATATGATTGAGTATTTGTGGGACAATCAGCTATATGTGGATGACAATGCTTTGAGCGTCAATATCAACCGCA